>Ga0207888_100069_pt1 | contig 88352 bp, 78 predicted proteins | sample LinPmetageLP43_FD_184055 | JGI IMG/M metagenome (GOLD analysis project Ga0207888, IMG submission 184055) | Marine viral communities from the Pacific Ocean - LP-43 (SPAdes) | ecosystem: Environmental > Aquatic > Marine > Oceanic | place: Pacific Ocean | collected 2010-08-27
AGCGAGTAGTCTTTTTGGGTTCTTTTTGCATAACCACTCTTTGAGGGTGTTTTCATTACACTAAGGTTTTAGTGTATCGCTATTTCAGGACGGGACATAAATTAAAAACAAAAAACCCATCATCTCAAAATTGAGATGATGGGTTTTTTATATTTATTACGTAAATCTTAAGCTTCTGCAGCAGGAACTATAGATACGTAAGACTTGTTGTCTTTCTTTTTAGTAAACTTAACAACACCGTCTACTTTTGCATGTAAGGTATGATCTTTACCACCATAAACATTATCACCTGGGTGATGTGTGTTACCACGTTGTCTAACAATGATATTACCAGCAACAGCAGCCTGACCACCAAAAATCTTAACACCTAGACGTTTCGATTCTGATTCTCTACCGTTTTTAGAACTACCTACTCCTTTTTTGTGAGCCATCTTATTCTAGTTTTATGGTTATACTTAACGTAATCAAATAATCTAAGGATTATTTTTCGATCCCGCCGTCTAAATTATCTTGTAATTCTTTAAGCTCATCCCATTTACCTTCTGCAGCTAAAGCAGCTTGCTTTGGCCAAGTATCGGTAACTAAGTGACTTAATCTAGAGCTTGCCTCAGAAAGAACTTCGCTCAATTTCTCTGGAGAAGTTTTTGCAACTTTAGCAAAAGTGTCAATACCTGCAGCTACTAATGCTTCAGCAGCTTTTGGTCCAGCACCTTCGATCTTTTTAAGATCATCTCCTTTTGATGAAGCTTTTGCTTTTTGAGCTTTTGGGGCTTCAGCTTTTGCTTCTTGTTTTTTCTCAGCTTTAGGAGCCGCTTTTTTGCCTCCTTTTAAAGAAATATCGCCAATTACAATCTCGGTTAAAGATTGACGGTGACCATTTTTCTTCTTATAGCCTTTACGTCTTTTCTTTTTGAAAACAATTACCTTGTCTCCTTTTAAATGACGTGAAATTTTTGCTCCTACTAGAGCACCTTCTATAGCCGGGGCGCCTAAAGTGATGTTGTCACCGTCACCTGTCAAAAGAACTTTATCGAAAGAAACATCGTCTCCTTCTTCTCCTGCCAAGCGGTTAACAAAAACTTTCTGGTCTTTTGCAACTTTAAATTGCTGCCCTGCTATCTCTACAATTGCGTACATAGCGTAATGATTAAAAATAGTTTTTAAAATCTTAAACCTTGTGATTTAAGAGGGCGCAAATATACAGCTATTTACTTACAATACAAATGTATAATGAAAAATTAAACCTGTGAAGTTTTATGCTTTTTCTTGGTATTCCAACTGGGCTTAAATAATTGCATAAAACTGAGCGTAAGCACTATACTTGTAGCAAAGCCCATAATGGCAACCACAAAGATCACACTACCCAAACTTGTATTATATGTAGTCTCCCAAGCAGCAATCATATTACTTAGAAAATCAGGATTCAAATTACCAGCATATAATGCAAAGAACGCAGTGAATAAAATTGTTGAAACAAAACCGGTAACAACACCCACAGAAAAACCATCACCATATTCAAAATCTTTGCCTTTACTAAGCTTATAATATTTGATAGCTTCATAGATACCAAAGCCGGTAATAACGCCATTAAACAGACTGAATATAGGATTTGTATGCAGCCCAAAAAGAGCCAATACTAAAAAATAAGCAATAAGTCCCGCAGTAATTGCGATGCCAAAACGTATAGGAAGTGCGACTTTAAGCATAATTGTAAATTTTTGATTACTCATAAAGTTCTCAATTAAAATGTTGTATTTCAGCTAAAAAGCTGTTAAAAATTAAGTCTATTTCTAAAATATAAAATATTTTAACTATTATAACTTAGGGTAATTTATTATCAATTAACAGGTTGATTCTGTAACAATATCATCTTACACATTACTTATACGAGTAACTAAAACAAAAACTATATACATGAAAAAGACTCTTTTTTCAATTGCTTCAATTTTAGCTTTGAGCTTTACTGCTACCGCTCAGGAAGTAGAATTTGAAGAATATGATTTAGACAACGGTCTTCACGTAATCTTACATCAAGATAATACGGCTCCCGTTGTCACTACAGCAGTTATGTATCACGTAGGTGGTAAAGATCGCGAAGATGGCCGTACGGGTTTTGCTCACTTTTTTGAACACTTACTTTTTGAAGGAACCGAAAATATAGAGAACGGTAAATGGTTTGAGATCGTAAGTTCTAATGGCGGAACCAACAATGCTAATACTTCTCAAGACCGTACGTATTATTACGAGGTTTTCCCATCTAATAATTTAGAATTAGGATTGTGGATGGAATCGGAGCGTATGCTTCACCCTATTATCAAACAAGACGGTGTAGATACTCAGAATGAAGTTGTTAAAGAAGAGCGTCGCTTGCGTTATGACAATTCTCCTTATGGTCAATTTCTATTTGCAATTAGCGAGCAGCTTTTTGATAAGCATCCTTATAAAGATCCTAACGTAGGCTATATGGAAGATCTTGATGCAGCTTCTTTAGAAGAGTTTCAAGCATATTTTGACAAATATTATAAGCCCAGCAATGCTGTTTTAGTTGTTGCAGGTGATCTTGATGTTTCTGAAACTAAAAAAATGATTCAGGAGTATTTTGGCCCTATCCCAAGCGGCCCTGCTCTTGAACGCAGCTATCCTCAGGAAGCTCCTATAACTGAAGCTAAAAGAAGTCAGTTTTACGACTCTAACATTCAGGTACCGGCTATTCTTACCGCTTACCGCACACCGGGTTACGGAAGCCGTGACGCTTATGTATTAAACATGATCTCTTCTTATTTAAGCGATGGAAAAAGCTCTAAGCTTTATAAGAAAATGGTTGACGAAGAGAAAAAAGCACTACAAATTGGGGCAATCAATCTGGAGCAAGAAGATTATGGAATGTATATCATTTACGGTCTTCCTTTAGGTGAAACCAGCCTCGAAACTTTATTAGAAGGGATGGAAGAAGAAATCGCAAAATTACGCAGCACGTTGATTTCTGAAAGTGACTATGAGAAACTTCAAAATAAGGCTGAAACTAATTTTGTGAATTCAAACTCAAGCGTAGAAGGTATTGCAAACACACTTGCCAGAGATTATATGCTTTATGATGACACCAACCTCATTAACACCGAAATAGATATTTACCGCTCTATCACACGTGAAGAGATCAAAGAGGTTGCCAATAAATATCTAAAACCTAATCAACGTGTAGAAGTAGAATACCTTCCTAAAAAAGAAGAGCAATAGCCTGTTGTTTTCAAAACAAGAAACCATCAGAAAACTAAAATAAAATACATTTAGATGAAAAAAATATTTTTTAGCTTACTACTTATCTGCAGCGTAGGCGCAGTAGCACAAGTAGATCGCAGCACGCAACCTAAAGCAGGTCCAGCTCCCGAAATTAACCTGAGTGAACCCCAAACTTTTACGCTTAAAAACGGACTTAAAGTTATTGTTGTTGAGAACCATAAATTACCCCGGGTAGCTTACACCCTTACGCTAGATAACCCACCAATCGCCGAAAATGATAAAATAGGTGCAGCATCACTTTCAGGTGCATTATTAGGCAAAGGTTCTACAAGCATCAGCAAAGACGATTATAACGAAGAGGTAGACTATATGGGGGCTCGTGTTAACTTTGGCCCTCAATACGCTTCTGCCAGCGGACTTTCACAGTATTCAGATCGAATTCTCGAGCTTCTTGCAGATGCAGCGATCAATCCTAATTTTACTCAGGAAGAATTTGAAAAAGAACAGAATATCCTTATCGAAGGTTTAAAGACCAATGAGAAAAGTGTTGAAGCAGCAGCAGGTACCGTAAGCCGGGCTTTGCTTTACGGTAAAGATCATCCTAAGGGTGAATTTGAAACCCCAGAAGCTGTAGAAAAAGTTACTCTTGCTGATGCAAAAGCATTTTACAACAAGGCTTTTATACCTAACAACGCGTATTTAGTGGTTGTGGGTGATGTTAATTTTAAAGACATCAAAAAAGCAGTTTCTAAAAACTTTAAAGACTGGAAAAAAGGAACCGATCTAAGCAACACCTTTAAAGCACCAGAAAACGTTACCACTACAGAAATCAACTTTGTAGACATGCCTAATGCAGTACAGTCACAAGTGATCGTAGAGAATCTAGTAGAACTTAAAATGAGTGATCCAGATTATTTCCCGGTATTGATGGCCAATCAGATTCTGGGTGGCGGTGGAGAAGGCCGCTTATTCTTAAATCTTAGAGAAGATAAAGGCTATACCTATGGGGCTTATTCTAGCATGAGCAATGACAAATACGGCAAGACCTCTTTTAGCGCTTCAGCAAGTGTGCGTAATAGGGTTACAGACAGCTCTGTAGTTGCCTTTTTAGAAGAGATTGACAAGATTCGTCAAGAACTCGTTACTGAAAAGGATCTTAAAAATGCAAAAGCTAAATATATAGGTAGCTTTGTACGCTCTCTGGAGCAGCCAAGCACTGTAGCTCGTTTTGCTTTAAATATTGAAACCGAAAATCTTCCAAAAGATTTTTATCAAAACTATTTAAGCAAGATAAATGCTGTTACTATTCAAGATGTTCAACGTGTAGCCAAGAAGTATTTCTTATCAGACAATGCGCGCATCATCATCGCCGGAAAAGGAAGCGAAGTACTTGATAATCTTGAAAAAGTACAGTTTAAAGGAAAAACCATTCCTGTAAAATATTACGACAAAAAAGCTAATGCTGTTGAAAAACCAGAATATGAATTAGCCATGCCAGAAGGTGTTACTGCAGCAACAGTTTTCAGCAACTATATTGAAGCTATAGGTGGTAAAGATGCCATTGAAGGAATCAATTCTATCGTGATGATGGGCGAAGGGAGCGTTCAGGGAACTCCTCTTAAGTTAACTATTAAAAAGACAACTAAAGATCAATTCTTACAGGAAATCTCGGTTATGGGGAATGTGATGTCTAAGCAGGTTTTAAACGGTGACACCGCTTCTATTTCTGCACAAGGACAAACAATTACACCTTCTGAAGAGCAAATTGCAGCACTTAAAAAAGAAGCTGCAATCATCCCGGAACTCGATATGATGAATGATGCTTCAGTAAAGCTTGAGAAAGTTGAAAAAGTAGATGGCGAAAACGCATATGTAATCGCTTTAAACGATACTAAAAAAGCATTCTACGCTACTGAAAGTGGTTTAAAATTAAAAGAAGAGACTACTCAGGAAATGCAAGGACAAACTTTTGTTCAAACGGTTATGTATGGTGACTACAAAGACGCAGGAGCAATTCTTGTTCCTTATAAATTATCTCAGTCTATGGGACCTCAGAACATTGAGTTTACCTTTACTGAAATTAAAGTAAATGAAGGCGTAAGCGACGCTGATTTTCAATAAAATTTAAGTACTTACTTATTTCAAAGACCGACTTAACCGTCGGTCTTTTTTTTGTTTTCTATTGGCGTTAACGAGGTAAACACCGGTTAGAATTACCAAAGTTCCCAGAAGATGAATCAAGGTCAGACGCTCTCCATCGAGCAATCCCCAAAAAATACCCACAATAGGAATTAAATAGGTGACAGAAGTAGAGAACACTGCTGAAGAAATCTGAACCAGTTTATTGAATAAAATCTTAGCCAGAGCTGTACCAAAGAAAGCCAGTAATGCAATATAGATCAAGGATTCTGTAATTAGCGGATTTTCAACATCAACGGTCATCCCACCGGAGAAATAAAGCACCAATATCGCCGGTATCAGCATAACTGCAAAATTCCCGACTGCAATTCCCAGTGATGATAATTCTTGAAGTTTTGATTTTAAAATATTAGCGTTTCCGGCATAACAAAAGGCAGCTACAACTACTAAACCTGAAAACATATAGTTCTGCTCAGGATTCACTTCAGCGCCTTGAAAGATCAGTATTCCGGCTCCCAATAAACCTAATAAAACTCCTAATATTTGATTTCCGTTAAACGGAATCTTAAAGACTAAGTAGCCTAAGAATATTGTAAATAGTGGAACCAGTGAATTCAATATTGAAGCAATACTGCTGTCAATTTGAGTTTCGGCAAAAGCAAATAGAAAAACCGGCAAAAATGTTCCCAGCAGCGCACTCAATGCCACCCAGGGCCATTTCTCTTTTGGGATTTTAAACAATGTTCTAAAACCCATTAAAAACAAAAAGATCGTGGTAAACACAATTCTAAATGCTCCTAATTGCAACGGACTTAAGCCTACTAATCCTTTTTTGATAAGAATATAAGAAGTTCCCCAAATGAGAGCTAAAATAAAAAGGTAAACCCACTTTTTAGTATTGTTTTGCATAGTACACGTTGAGCCTGCAAAATTGTAATTAAAAAATAGAATAGAAGTTGAATATGGACTTATTTCTTCCAGCGCAGGCTTTCCATCAGATGACGGATATCTGTCTTTAAATAAGCTGCTGCAGGCAAAATACTGTCGTAATTAGGCGTTACATTAAAGTAGATAGAACCCGTGATAAAATACGAGGTGCTGTCTGTAACATAAAACTGAGACTGAGAAGCTGCATTCCCGGCAACATCATAAAACATCCCGTATACGTTATGCTCAGGATTGATGTATTTTTCTTCAGCTATATTATCTGCTTTGATCACATGCTCGTAGGTAAGTTTCTGCGCATCGGTAAGCAATTGTTTGATGTTACCATCTACATTTCGGTACGTAAGATACAAGGCTCCATCCATATCAGGATATTCTAAAATCACAGAACAATCGCTTTTGTAACGCACAACTGCGCTGGTATTTTTCATAAACTCATAGGGACAAGTTTCACTTCCGTAGAGCGTATATTCCGGGGTATTGTAATTGAGAGCTAAAAAAGCATTGGGTTTAGGCAGCACATCCTCTTTACACGAACCGAAGCTCGTAAGTACTAAAAAAAGCACGAATGTAAAGCTGAAATTTTTCAATTGAAATTAGAATTTGTGCTAGTCGAGATCTTTGATCGTAAGCTTGATTTGTTTGATACGCTTTTGATCGATCACCTCAATAGTAAACGCGTAATGCTCAAAATTTAGTATCTCATTTTTCCGGGGAAATCCTTTTGAAATCTCGAGAAGAAAACCGGCTAGAGTCTCTGCTTCTCCTTTATTCTCTTCAAAAGCTGAGTTATCATCAAGTCTGATAACCTTGTAAAAATCCTTGAGCGAAGTCTTTCCTTCAAAGATATAATTGTTATCGTCTAGCTTAGAAAAGATGATATCCTCATCATCAAACTCATCACTGATATCGCCCACGATTTCTTCGATGATGTCTTCCATAGAGATCAATCCGCTCGTACCACCATACTCATCAACTACAATTGCCAGGTGATTACGCTTATCTTTAAACTCGTTAAGCAAATCGTCTAGCTTTTTATTTTCGGGCACAAAATAAGGATCTCGCAACAGACTTGTCCACTCAAAATCTTCTTTATCTATATGCGGAAGCAAATCTTTCACATATAAGATACCGGCGATATTATCTATATTTTCGGTAAAAACAGGAATTCGAGAATAGCCATTTTCGATAACGAGAGGAATAATCTCTGCATAAGTAAGCTCTTGATTGAGTGCAAAAATATCCATACGCGGCTTCATAACCTGTTTGGTATCGGTATTACCAAAACTCACAATTCCCTTTAAGATCTTTTGCTCTTCTACAGAAGTATCCTCTTCACTGGTAAGTTCTAATGCCTGCCCCAGTTGATCTATACTAATATTTGCTTTTTGCTTACCAAATTTATCCTGCAACAATAATGTAACCGCCCGCATAGGAGTACTTAATGGCGAAATGATAAAATCTAAAACCAACATCGGATACGCCATTTTCCCTGAAAATTCTACCTTATTCCTGTTAGCATACACTTTCGGTAAAATTTCACCAAACATTAATATCAAGAAGGTCACTGCAACAACTTCTACCAGAAAACGCAGATTAATGATCCAGAACTGGTATTTCTCAAGACCTGAAAAAAGCGTCTCTCCCAGATTGGCAAAAATGAGAACAATTGCAATATTGATAAAGTTATTGGCAACAAGAATGGTAGCGAGAAGTTTCTTAGGCTTTTCTAGCAAACGTACAACCAGATTTTGTTGTCTGGTTTGTTTCTCTACATCGAGCTCAAGATCTGATGGTGTAAGGGCAAAAAAGGCAACCTCAGTACCGCTTATAAGCGCAGAACAAACCAGTAAAATAAGAACGGCAATAATTTCTACAACCGAAGTTACAGAAAAACCTTGCTGAATAATTAATAAACTTGGGGGGTCAGGATCCAATGAAATTAATTTAGTTGGTAGGCATTATTAAAATGGTAAATCATCTTCCTCTTCATCATCATAAGCAGGAGACACAGGAGACGGACTCGCCTTTGGAGCTGCTGGTGCAGCAGATTTTTGCGCAGGTTGCGCACCTTGCTGTGGCATTCCACTGGCGTCTTTTGGTGTTAAGAATGTAAAATCTGTACATTGTATTTCTGTACTATACCGTTCTGTACCAGACTCATCTTGCCACTTACGGGTTTTAATACGCCCCTCTACATAGACTTTATCACCCTTTTTTAAATATTTTTCGCAAATTTCTGCACCCTTGTTACGTACAACAACATTGTGCCACTCGGTATTACTCACACGCTCACCGGTAGTTCTGTTTGTATACGTTTCATTTGTAGCAAGCGGAAAACGCCCTATAGCGCCACCACCCTCAAAATAGTGCATCTTTACATCATCCCCCGTGTGCCCTATGAGCATTACTTTATTTAACGTACCAGACATATTCTCTATATTTTAAAGGTCAAAAGTAACTAAAATTAAGGAGTTGCTCAACTAAAAACAAGTTAACCCTCACAATAAAGACACACGCAGAATAGCCGATTTCAAGCAAACTAACTTAAGGCAAATACAGCCGTATTTATTCTTAGCCTACAGAAACAAAACATTTATAATCAAACCCTTCCATAAAACGGTCTATTACGCGAGGTACGGCATAATTCTCAAAATCATCGAAAGAAACGGTTTTAAGGCCTGATTTATTTTTCAGTTTTATTACCCAAAATTTTACGTGAAGCTTTTGATGCGATAATTTGTGAATAATAGGATCTTGCTGTTGTAAGATTATATCGATTACAGGAAGCTCTGCGAATACAACCGGCTTTGTCTCTCCTGTAATCTTCAGATCTTTTACGCTGTCGCGAAAATTTTCTTTCGTCAAGTCTGCCTCGGTCTCTAATAACGGAAAATCAAACAGTCCACGCCAGATCCCTTTATCTTCGCGTTGATTTAAAACCGTCTCTCCTTCTGTAGTTATAAATAAGAGATAATTAAAAAACCGATTCTTCACTTTGATCTTTCCTTTCTTCACCGGAAGCTTATCGATTTTTCCATGCTGAAAAGCCACACAATCTTCATTAAAAGGACAATGCAAACAATACGGATTTTTGGGCTTGCACTGCGTAGCTCCAAATTCCATAATCGCCTGATTAAAATTTGCAGCATCGTCAGCATCAATTAAATTTTGAGCCAAAGCTTTAAATTCTTTTTTACCCGGCGTACTATCTATAGGAGTGTCTATCCCAAAAATTCGAGAAAGTACGCGATAGACATTACCATCTACTACAGCTGTAGCTTCATCAAAACAAATAGAAGCAATTGCACTTGCCGTATAATCTCCTACTCCTTTTAATTTCTTTATTTCAGAGTAGGTATCGGGGAATTTTCCATCCAGTTCATAAGCAACCTTTTTTGCAGTTGCGTGCAGGTTGCGTGCCCGTGAATAATAGCCCAGTCCTTGCCAAAGTTTTAAAACTTCATCTTCATGAGCATCAGCTAACGCTTTTATGTCAGAAAAAGCCTCCGTAAACTTAAAATAGTAGGGTGTTCCCTGCTCAACTCGCGTTTGTTGAAGTATAATTTCTGATAGCCAAATGCGATACGGATCATTAATTTGCCGCCATGGCAACTCCCGCTTGTTTTGTAAATACCAGTTTATGAGTTTATTAGAAAAGTTTAACACAAAAAATACCTTTTGGTCAATTTATGCGTTTATCTAGTTATATTTTAATCTTTTACGTTTGAAATATTGATTTAATAATGTGTATATTTGCACCCTTGAAAATTTTTAACCCCCTAAAATAACAAGTAATGACAAAAGCAGATATTGTTGCCAAAATTTCTGAAAAACTAGGAATTGAAAAAAACGATGTACAAGCAACTGTTGAAACTTTCATGACAGAGGTAAAAAACTCTTTAGAAAGCGGAGACAATGTTTACCTAAGAGGTTTTGGAAGTTTTATCATTAAAACACGTGCTGAGAAAACCGGCCGTAACATTTCTAAGAACACTACTATAAAGATACCTGCACATAACATTCCTGCTTTTAAACCTGCTAAGGTTTTTGTAGAAGGCGTTAAGTCTAATGTATCTGTAGACGAAAACTAACTATTAATTTTAAATTGAGCTCTTATGCCAAGTGGTAAGAAAAGAAAAAGACACAAGGTAGCGACGCACAAGCGTAAAAAACGCCGTCGTGCTAACCGTCACAAAAAGAAAAAGTAGTCTAGTACTACTTTTTTCTTTTATTATACCGTTAGTATAATAAAACGTTCATTGACATCTGGAGCTATTTTCCCATTTATTTTTTTGGGAACACATACCTCCTACCGGAAACACAAAATCCTGTGAAAAATAATGTTTAATCTTTTGTCCCGTATTCGCGGGATGGATATAATTTAATGAAGCGTGAATAATGAATTAATAATTCGATCCAGTTCCACTTCAGTTGATTTTGCCCTTTTAAAAGATGGTAAACTAATAGAATTACATAAGGATGAGGAAGACAATCAGTTTAGCGTAGGCGATATTTTTATTGCTAAAATACGCAAGACGGTTTCTGGTCTAAACGCCGCATTTGTCAATGTTGGCTACGAGAAAGATGCATTTTTGCATTATCACGATTTAGGACCGCAGCTTCCCACACTTTTGAAATTTGTAAAACGTGTAAGCACAGGTAAATTAAAAGATTTTTCTTTAAAAAACTTTCCTGCAGACAAAGACATAGACAAAAATGGTAAGATAGCAGATGCTGTTAAATCAAACCAGTCTCTTCTTGTTCAAGTAGTTAAAGAACCCATTTCTACAAAAGGCCCCAGAATTAGCAGTGAGCTATCTATCGCCGGAAGATATGTGGTTCTCGTACCATTTTCTGATCGCATTTCTATTTCACAAAAAATAGAATCTAAAGAAGAAAAGGCACGTCTTAAACGCTTGATGCAAAGTATACGCCCCAAAGGATTTGGAGTGATCGTACGTACTGTCGCTGAAGGAAAAATGGTTGCAGAACTAGACAAAGATCTACAAAACTTGGTGGACCGCTGGACCGCCATGTGTAAAAAATTACACAATGCTCATTTACCCAGTAAAGTTTTAGGTGAGATGAACAGAGCCTCTTCTATGTTAAGAGACCTTTTTAATGACACCTTTACAAACATCTGTGTAGATGATGAAACATTGTACTACCAAATCAAAGAATACCTGCAAGAGATTGCACCTAATAAAGAAAGTATCGTAAAACTATATCAAAACAACGTGCCTATATATGAAAAACATGGCATAGAGCGTCAAATAAAAACTTCATTTGGCAAGACCGTATCTATGAGTCGCGGTGCATATCTGGTTATTGAACACACAGAAGCACTACACGTAATAGATGTAAACAGCGGTAACCGCTCGAGTAAGGCTAAGAGCCAGGAAGAGACAGCATTAGAAGTTAATTTGATCGCCTCTACCGAAATAGCCAGACAACTACGTCTGCGCGATATGGGAGGTATTATTGTTATAGACTTTATCGATATGGGTAAGGCCGAAAATCGTAAAAAACTCTTTAATCACTTGCGTGATGAGATGAGTGATGACCGCGCCAAGCATAAAATTTTACCCCCAAGTAAATTTGGTCTTATACAAATCACACGGCAACGTGTGCGTCCCGAAATGAATATCAAAACCCGGGAGAAAGACCCTAATGGAGATGGTGAGATAGAAGCCCCTATTAGTGTGGTAAATCGCATTCAGGCAGACTTGACCAAACTATTAAAAAAAGACTATAAAAAGATCACGTTACATACGCACCCTTTTATAGCAGCCTTCTTGACAAAAGGCTTCCCATCACCGCGTTCTAAATGGTTTATGGAACACAAAAAATGGGTAAAAATAATGCCCAGAGATGCTTACACGTATCTCGAGTACCGTTTTACAGATAAGAACGGGAAAGAAATTAGATAACTGAAATAACCCTCATCGTGCAAACGGTGGGGGTTTTTTATTTCTTAGACTTTGTTTAAAACCCTATCACGTATTAAGCGCACATTTAAATACCATACAAACATCCAGTTAACCATACCGCATCTCCGTTTTGCACACAGAATACTCTATGATTAATCCACAGTAAGTTCAAAGTGCAACCACAATGCAACCACAGTGCAACCACACTTTTCCACAAAAAGTGTAGCAAACCATAGATCCATTGTGGTATCATATCACTAATGCTATTGATTATCTATTTAGAATCCTTACCCCTTCTATAATTCAAACGACTAGGTTCCAAACCACACAGATGCCTAACCTAGCTTAACGACTCAAAACATATAATGATTATGATTACTATGCCAGCCCTCCGTTCCAATCACCACAAATTCGTACTTTTACCGAACTTCAAACAAAACTCTACCACTACAAGCCTATTTTGGATCAACAACCCACAAAAACCTATACTGTAGAAGAAGCCAAGCGCAAGCTTGAAGCGTATTGTGCCTATCAAGATCGGTGTCATAAAGAAGTGCGCGAAAAGCTCTATCAAATGCGTATGATTCCTGATGCGATAGATGCAATTGTATATCACCTTTTACAGCATAAATTTTTAGATGAAGAACGTTTTTCAAGAAGTTTTGCACGCGGAAAATTTCGTCATAAAAAATGGGGTAAAAACCGCATCAAACAAGAACTGAAGCAACGCGAAATAGGCACCTACCTCATTAATAAAGCTTTTACAGAAATCCCCGAAGAAGAATATCGAAATACGTTTGACACACTGGCTCAAAAACGTTTTGACCAACTCACCGAAAAAGACAAATACAAAAAGCGTAAAAAACTAGCCGACTATCTCCTCTATCGTGGCTGGCCGGGGGATTGGGTTTATGAAAAGGCTAAAGAATTAATACCTTAAACCGCTAATCCATGTTTTTTGTGAGTTTCAGCAATCGCGCGCTCGTTTTTCTCATCAATCCACGCCTGACCTTTTCTGCGACGCATCAGATTATCAAAATGACGCATAATAAAAACGTTATAAACGGCTTTTAAGAGATGTTTAGGCTTGCGTGGCAATGCACGAAGACTCATACTAAAACCAGGTGTTACATACTTCATATAATGCCAATAGCCTTCCGGCATATAAAGCGTCTCACCGTGGTTGAGTTCGCAGATAAAGCCTTCGGCTTTTTTCAATACCGGAAATTTCTCATAATCCGGATGATCAAAATCAATATCCTCTCTTGTGATCAAGGAGTGTGGTACCTTATACAGGTTTTCGGTCTGATCTGGAGGAAATAAAATACACTGCTTTTTTCCGTGGAAATGAAAGTGTAAAATATTTGCCCAGTCAATATCGTGGTGCATAAATACTTTAGAGTTTTCACCTCCAAAAAACACCATCGGGATTTGTTTTATGAGCCTCAGACCAATTTTAGGAAACTTAAAATCCTTCTTCAACGAAGGTACCTCCTTCATAATATTATAAAGAAAAATACGGTAATTAGTAGGCTCACGCTTTAGCAAATCAACATAATCTGCCATTTTCATTGTAGCATGCGCCTGGTTAAAACCATCTTTGTGAGTTACCGGGCGATCATCATACAAAGGCACTTCTTTATCACCAGCAATCTCCTTGATATAATCTAAACTCCACTTGTCATAAGCAGGCCAACCCCCTATAAGGTTTTCGATTACAACAGGTTTTTGTGGCTTGAGGTAATTCTTAACAAACTCCTCTTTGGTAATATTCTTTACCCTATGTATTTCGGTAAGTTTCAAGTATGCTGTAAATTAAATTAAGCTTTTGCCTTTGCTTTAGCTTCTTCGTTACGCGGAATTGTGTGTCCAGGTCTTGACCATTTTGGCTTTTCACCTTTAGGCAAATGTCTAGACTCAGCAGCTTCAACCGTTTCTGGCTGTGATTTCTTCACAAATGGAGCCTGTGGATTTAAGCCAAGCAATTTAAACATTTCCATATCCTCATTTACATCAGGGTTAGGAGTCGTTAAAAGCTTGTCACCTGCAAAAATAGAATTGGCTCCGGCAAAGAAACACATCGCTTGCCCTTCTCTGCTCATTTGTGTACGTCCTGCACTAAGTCGCACTTGTGTTTGAGGCATTACAATACGTGTAGTTGCAACCATACGCACCATTTCCCAGATAGAAATAGGTTCAATATCTTCCATCGGCGTACCTTCAACGGCTACCAAAGCATTGATGGGCACACTCTCGGGTTGCGGATCTAAAGTAGCCAGTGCAACCAGCATACCTGCACGATCTTCAATCTTTTCGCCCATCCCTATAATCCCGCCGCTACACACGGTAACATTGGTTTTACGCACATTTCCTATCGTATCTAAACGATCTTGAAAAGCACGAGTAGAAATCACATCTTTATAATAATCTTCTGAAGTATCTAAGTTGTGGTTATACGCATACAAACCAGCTTCAGCCAGTCGTTGTGCCTGATTTTCGGTAATCATACCTAAGGTACAACACACCTCCATATCCAGCTTATTGATGGTACGCACCATCTCTAAAACCTGATCAAACTCTTCGCCGTCTTTTACATTTCTCCATGCAGCCCCCATACAAACACGAGAACTTCCCGAAGCTTTTGCTCGTAAAGCCTGAGCTTTTACCTGCTGAACACCCATCAAATCATTACCCTCTATATCAGTATGATATCGAGCGGCTTGTGGGCAATACCCGCAGTCTTCAGGGCAACCTCCTGTTTTTATAGACAGCAAGGTAGAAACCTGCACAGTATTTGGATCGTGAAACTCACGGTGAACTGTTGCAGCTTCATAAAGCAACTCCATTAAAGGTTTATTGTATATATCGAGGATTTCCTCGCGAGTCCAATCGTGTTTCATGGGTCTTTTTTTAATTCTTTAGCGAAAAGATATTTTTTCAATTTAGAAAAAGCAATTCTATATCGCCAATAGCGATTTCAAAAATACTAAATCTGATGTTTATAATTGCGAAAAACTAAGTTCCGGTAATCAAAATACTCACCGCATTTCCTCCAAAACCAACAGCATTTACTAATATATTCTTTAATTTTTTAGGTTGTGCTTGCTGCGAAACAAAAGGAACTTCTTCATAGTTACCGCTTTGTAGCATACGCACAGCTGCCTCAAAACTGAGTAGGCCACTGGCGCCAAAGGTGTGTCCTATTTTCCATTTATTGGTTGTTAATAACGGAAGATTTGCACCAAATAGTTTCTGAATGGCTTTATATTCTGTTTGATCTCCGGCAATTGTTCCCGGAGCATGCATCACAATCGCATCAACATTTTTAGTCATTTCCGCGAAGGCGGAAATACCATCATTTCCGGTTTCCCCGAAAGCATCTTCAATCGCCATCTCCATCGACTTTTGAAAACAGGTAGCTTCTGCAGAAATTGAAACCGCATGCTTTAATTTTTCGGTAGCGTAACCTACTCCGTTGATGTAGGCCAATGCATTTTCCTTTATACCGATTTCTAAACAAACAGCCGCAGCACCTTCCCCTAAAACCATCGTATTTTCAGTCTTATCCAGATCTAATGCTAAACACGGAAATTCAGCATCAACAGAAGCTCTCGTATAGGTTTTGATAGCTTTCATTTGCGCAATGGTAAATGGCGTTAAAGCCGCTTCACTACCGCCTACCAAAAATTTCTTACACATCCCGGATTGCAACCAGGCAACTCCATTAAGCACTGCGTGTAGGGCCGTAGAACACGTTATTGAATGTGAAATATCCGGGCCGTTATTCTGTAAATCCTGAGCTACCCAAGATGAAATATTTCCTAAGGTTGTGCTTGGAGAAGCCAGGGTCTCACTTTTACCGGTTTCTAAAAATGCATCGTAATACTTTTCAAAAAGCTGAGTGGCTCCACGTGAGGAACCGATATTTATTCCAAAATCAGAATTTACCTCCCAACCGGATTGTTTTACAGCTAATCTTGACACGTACATAGCATACAAGACCGAAGCGTCTAAAGCCTGATAATTCCGATTTTCATCACGTATGGCTTCAATTTCAGCTAAGATTTCTTCAGGGATTTTTCCTACCCAGGTCTCTAATCCTTTATCAAAACATAGCGCATGCGACCCTAGAGATCCAGTGCTTTTCTCTGCTGAAATTGCTGAAATTCCGGTTATTGAAATAGGTTGTTTCACATTTATTTTTTTGATTCAGCAGGCTAATTTGAAACACACATCTTAAAAAGACCGTGTTTTCTAAGAAAACCTCTCAAATTCAAAATCTATTTTATCAAGCAAAATTAATATTTCGGTAACGGACAATATCTTAAATATGCATGTTTATGCAGAAAATTCTTAGCTTCACAGTTCAAAAATCAAACAATGAACGAATTAGAAAATGAAGAACGTAGCTGGTGGTCTCGCAACTGGAAATGGGTAATACCTGTAGGCGGTTGCTTTACCGTAATTCTCCTAGGAATCATCTTAATTGGCGGAGCTTTTTTTAGCTTTTTTAGCGCTGTAAAATCTGGATCAGGTGGAGATGATGCCTTTGAAATTGCTCAAAACAATACTAAAGTAATCGAAGCCTTAGGAGAACCTATTGAAAAAGGAACTTTTGGCTCTAACTACAATGTAAAATACAACAACGGCCACAAAACTACTGAAGCAACCATACCTATTAATGGCCCAAATGGTGAAGCTACACTGACTGTAAAGACTTCAGGTAGTGACGATGATAAGGTCTATGAGGTTTTTGAAATTCAGTTAGAAAATACAGGTGAAATTATTGATCTGAGAGAAAACCAATTGGATGAGGGAGATTATTAAAACACGTCCAATACTTTCCTGATCGCCGCATACACCCGTTCCATTTGGTCGCGCGTTGTTACATAAGGTGCTAAAATATAAATTGTCGCTCCCAAAGGTCGTAAACACACTCCTTCTGCCATACAAGACTCGTATATCTGATAGCGCAGATTACCATAACGCTCCATTTCGATGGCCAATTCTAGCGCAAAAATCACACCTTGCTGACGCGTTAAATGAACCTTAGGATGCTGTTCTAATTCTTTAGCAAACTGCTGATGCCAACTTTCAATCTGTTTGATATTTGACTGAATTTCTTCAGATTGCAACAATTCGATACCGGCGATAGCAGTCGCGCAGGCAATAGGGTTTGCCGAATAGGTATGCGCATGAAACAACCCCTTGCCGATATCATCATCGTAAAAGGCATCGTAAATTTCCTGCGTGCAGGTGGTGATTCCCATCGGTACAAGACCTGCCGTAAGTGCTTTTGACAAGCACATTACATCAGGCTTTACAGTAATATGGTCTGAAGCAAAATAACTTCCGGTTTTACCGAAGCCGGTCATCACTTCGTCTGCCACAGTGATTATCCCAAGTTCTTTACATTTCCGCAAAACAGACTCAAGATGTTCTGCCTGATACATTTTCATTCCGGCTGCACCTTGCACAAGCGGCTCGTAGATAAAACCGGCTAACGGAGTTTCGGCGTGAAAAGATTCTATAGCTTTTAAAATAGCCGTTTCATTTTCGCCATTAGGCAACGGAATTCGTTTTACATCAATAAAATAGTCTTCAAACGGACCATTATAAACCGATAAGCCACTTACAGACATCGCCCCCAATGTATCGCCATGAAATCCTTCTTCAAAAGCCAGCAAGGTTTTGCGGTTTGTGCCTTTATTGTGATGAAACTGCAACGCCATTTTAATACCGATTTCGGTAGCAGTAGAACCGTTATCGTTAAACATCAGCTTCTGCTGATTATCAGGGAGAATAGCCATTAATTTTTCAGACAATTCTACCGCAGGCTCATGAGTAAATCCGCTAAAAATAATCTGATCCAGCCGCAGCATTTGTTTGTGTGCACGCTCAATGATAAAATCATTACAATGCCCATACATCGCCGTGTACCAGGACGAAATCGCATCTACATATTCCTTCCCGTCTTCATCATACAGCAAAGCACCTTTTGCCTTGACAATAGGTTTTGATTCCGGATGCAGCTTATGCTGCGTTAAAGGATGCCAGATGTGTTTTTTATCGCGTTCGGTTAGATTCAAAATAGTGAATTTTTATTTAGCGTCATGCTGAACTTGTTTCAGCATCACATTTGAATAGCGTGTTTTCTACTCAAAAATATTTAATGTTTGAAGTGTTGGATTTTTCTCCTTAATCAAATTCAATTTCCAACTCTTTCTCCAGTTTTTCAATTGTTTTTCTCTTAAAATTGCTTGATCAATATTTGTAAATTCTTCAAAATAAATCAAGTCATGTAGGTTATATTTTGAAGTAAACTTAGATCCTCTATTTTCCAGATGATCTAACATACGCTGTTTTAAGTCTGAGGTCACGCCAATATAAAAGGTTGTCCTGTAAGTATTAGTTACGATATAAACATAACTATTTTGCATAGCATCAAACTTAATTTTATTATCTAAAAGTCGAGACCCAATTCTAAAAATCAACTTGCGAGACCCTGAAACAAGTTCAGGGTGACGGATATCATCTAAGTCTCTCCCTCAAAAGCTCTGCATATTCTTTAACCACCATTTTATCAAAATAGGGTTCTTCATCAATACGCCCTAAAACTGGTACTCCGCTCATCTTTTTTATTACAGCTTCGGTAGTGAGATGTTCTTCGCCACTAAAAAGAATTCCGAAAATGGTTTTTCCTTCTTGTTTCAATTTATCAATGGTTAGCAAGGTGTGATTGATACTGCCCAAATAATGTCTCGAAACGACAATCACTTTATCTTCAACCTGAATTAAATCTAATATGGTTTCGGTATCACTAATAGGAACCAACAGTCCGCCCGCGCCTTCAATCACCAAATGATTATTAGTTTCCGGTCTTTGTATTGCTGAAGCTTTAATAGAAACGCCGTCAATGACTGCCGCCGCATGCGGACTCATAGGTGTTTGCAGACTGAAGGCATTTTCAAAAAAATGCGTTTTAGTATTACTGATAAACCGCTTAACCTTATGGGTGTCAGAATCGTCTAAGTCACCCGCCTGAATAGGCTTCCAGTAATCAGCTTCCAAAGCTTCTGTCACAATTGCCGAAGCCACGGTTTTTCCTACTTCTGTAGAAATACCGGTTATAAAAAAAGTCTGTTTTTTCATAGTGCTTGCAAAGGTACTACCGCAAGTTTAATCTGCAGAGAATCCCTCTAAAGATTTTGCCAGAAGCTCCAGAACGGTTTCTATTTCACTTTGCGTATTGTAACTGTGTAGGCAAAATCGCAAGCGCTCTTGTCCCGCAGGTACCGTGGGCGAAAGAATCGCTTTGACGTCAAAACCGTTTTCTTTAAGCTTTCGCGAAATGGCTTTAACGCGTTCATTTCCTGAAATTATTGCCGATTGAATCGCGGAATCACTGCTTATAAAATAAGACTGAAGCTTTTTAGTTTTGATTTCTTTACGGAAGAATTGAATAATTTTATTAAGCTTTTTCACTTCATCGGAAAGCCCCTCGACTGTACTTCGGCGATGCTCAGCAGAACCGCTCGGGGTGACATTTGCAAGCTGTTTATAAGAAGCTAAGATGGTGGCTACACTATGCGGCGGCAAACCGGTTGTATAAATCAAGCTGCGGGCGAAATTAACCAGATAAGACTTGAGTTGGTCAGATCCCAAAATAGCGGCTCCGTGGCAACCCATAGCTTTCCCAAAAGTCACCAACCTCACAACTCGGTGCCCTAGTGCCAAATTATCGACTAATCCCAACCCAAATACACCGAGGGCGTGAGCCTCATCAACTATAAAATAAGCTCCGTACTTTTCGCATAAATCGTTCATTGCTTTAAGATCGGGACTATCACCATCCATAGAAAAAACCGATTCGGTAACTACGTAAATTTCGCTTTGATTTGTATTTACTTGACTTCTCGACTGCACTTCGACAAGCTCAGTGTGACCCGCTCGACTTCTCGACTGCGCTCGAAGTGACAATTTCGATACCAGGTCTTCTAAATCGTTATGCTTGAATTTATAAGCCTTTGCATGGCTCATCTGAATCCCATCACGAATGCTGGCGTGTATGAATTCATCATATAAAATCACATCACCCCGCTGGGGTACACTGCTAAAAAAACCCACATTCGCATCATAACCCGAGTTAAAAATCAAGGCCGACGCCACTCCGTGTGTTTCTGCGATATAATCTTCAGCCAGATGGTAAATTTTGTGATTTCCCGAAAGCAAACGCGAACCGGCAGCTCCGTTTTGTTTCAGGTTTTGTTCTTCTAAGATTTCACTGGCACGGAGAAAAATGGTCTCGTTTTTAGAAAAACCCAGGTAATCGTTTGAAGAAAAATCTACAGCCTCCACTAACCCCTCCAGTGGAGGGGAACCTAACTCGCGCAGAGAGTTATTCTCTCTACGCGTATCGAGTTTGTCCTGTAATTTTTTGGGCAGCATCCCACAAAGATACATTCCTCCCCCAGCCCCTCCAAAGTAAGCGTGTGAATTCTATAGGCCTCACAGGTTTTTGAAACCTGTGAGGTATTTTTTTTAAAATAATTATTGTTTTTCAATAATTAAGCTATATTTGTTATCGTAAAACGATAATATTTAAACGTATGAAAACTAAAAATGTATTATTCATTGTAGCCGCATCAGTTGTAATTCTCTTTACAATCATGGCTTTTATTGCAGATAAAGTTGTTATTGGAGTAACCCATTATTAAAAGGATGAATCTTAACAAACTCTTTAAGCTGCTTATTGATCTGGCTTTCTTTCTGATGATTCCCATTGTGGTCTTTTTTCCCGGAACTATTTTGTACATCCTGATTTTTCCAGAGCAAAGCATCATTAATGTGAATATTCCGTTTACCTCAACTGGTTTTGGAGGGAAAGCCTTACTTTTTACACTTGCTTTTTTCGCATTATTTCTGTTGTTCTTCTTTGGGTTTTACCAGCTGCGCAAATTTGCGGGATTGCTGTTAAAAGGAAAGCTGTTCTCCAAAGAAGTGGTGTTGTGCACGAATAAAGCCGGACGTTTTTTTACCACCTGCGCTCTGGGCTCGTTTCTTTTTGTTGGTGTAAATGCTATACTAACAAACTCAGGGAAATTCAGCATCACTTTTGGCTCGTCTAATTTCAATTTGCTGTTATTTCTGCTGATTGTGGGCGTCCTGTTTTTATTGCTTAGTGACGCTTTTAGAAAAGCTTTAGCCCTAAAAGAAGAAAACGATTTAACCGTCTAGCTATGCCCATCATCATCAACTTAGATCAGGTGCTGGCAGACCGCAATATGAAAAGTAAAGACCTGGCAGAAATTGTAGGCATTACCGAAGCCAATCTTTCGATCCTGAAATCGGGTAAGGCCAAGGCGGTACGTTTTTCAACCTTAGAGGCCATTTGCCAGGCTTTAGATTGTCAGCCGGGAGATATTTTAGCCTTTTCCTCCCCTGCCCCCTCCAAAGGTGGGGAATAGAAATAGCTCTGTTTCTAGAAAAATCTTGGTTTTATGAGTATTTTTAAAGTTCATTCTCAAACTGCTTTACATGAAACTTTGGATTGCTTTCTTACTTGTAAGCCTTTCTATTCAGGCTCAGACCAATACCTATGAAATTTCTTTTGATAATGCCGTGCACCACGAGGCGGTAGTAAAAGCAACATTTCCGAATATTAAATCAAACACGTTGCGCGTTGAAATGAGTAGATCTTCGCCGGGTCGTTACGCCATTCACGAGTTTGCCAAAAATGTTTACGGTTTTAAAGCAACCAATGCAGCTGGAGAACTGCTTGAGGTCAAACGAGACAACCCGTATAGCTGGATCATCACCAATACAGATGGCACAATCAACATAGAATACATTCTCTTTGCCAATCGGGGCGGAGGCACCTATTCACAGGTAGATGCAACCCACGCGCATCTGAATATGCCGGCAACTTTTATGTATGCCAAAGGCTTACAGGAACGTCCCATCGAAATAACTTTTGACGCACGGGAAGATTTGGATTGGAAGGTCGCTACTCAACTCAAGCACGAGAAAGGAAATACGTTTTCCGCCCCAAACCTGTACTATTTTATGGACAGCCCTACCGAAATAAGCGACTACAAAGCGCGAGAATTTGAAGTCGACGGTCAGACGATAAAGTTTGTATTGCACGATCCGGGTACCGAAGCCGAATTTGATGCATATTGGGATAAGGTCCAAGAAATTGTCTTGCAGGAAAAGGCCGTTTATGGCGAATTGCCTAAATACGATTACGGCACCTACACCTTTCTCGCCTGTTATATGCCCAATGTTTCCGGCGATGGGATGGAACACCGCAACAGCACCATTCTTACCGATACTGAAACACTTGCCAATGGCGGAATGAAAGGCAATATAGGTACTGTTTCTCACGAATATTTTCACAGCTGGAATGTGGAGCGCATTCGCCCTGCAGATTTAGAACCCTTTCAGTTTGATAAAGCCAATATGAGCAACAGCCTTTGGTTTGCCGAAGGATTTACCAGTTATTACACCAACCTGATCTTAGAACGTGCAGGGATCATCTCTGCGGAAGAGTATGTAAAAAGCCTGAACGGCACCTTTAATTATGTATGGAATTCACCGGCTCTGGAGTATTTCAACCCGATTGAAATGAGCAATCAGGCACCCTTTGTAGATGCCGCAACTTCGGTTGATCCTGTAAACCGCGAGAATATGTTTATCTCCTATTATTCCTACGGAAGCGTTTTGGGTCTTGCTTTAGATTTAAGCCTACGCGAAAAAGGCCTGAACTTAGACGATTTTATGCAATTGATGTGGAAGCGTTTCGGTAAAACCGAAGTAGCCTACACAGATGCAGATATTCTAAATACGCTTGCTGATTATGCCGGCAGCGATTTCGCTCAAAACTTTTTTGAAAATTATATTTATAACAGCAAGATGCCAGATTATGAAAACCTGCTGGCCTCTGTTGGCCTTAAACTGGAACAAGATACTGACAAAGCTTATTTTGGAGCCTCGTTTAAAGAGACCGCATCGGGTCTGGAAATCAGCAAGAACACATTTAAAGGAAGTCCGGCTTATGAAGCCGAGCTTGATAAAGGAGATGTCATTACAGCTATTGACGGCATTGAAATGACTTCAAACGAAGTCTTTAACCAGTTGCTTGACGAAATGAATATAGACGATATGCTTGAGGTTAGTTTTTTGCGATTCGGAAATGAATTAAAGACCTCCGTACGTCTGGTTGCTGATCCTGCTTACAGTATAAGTATTGATAAAGACGCAAAGAACAATACTGTAAAAGCACGAGAAGCATGGCTGGCAAAGAAATCATAGACCTGAGTCAAGAAATATATGATGGGATGCCGGTTTATAAAAGTTTGCCTTCTGTCTCAATGGAAATTTACGCTACGCATGAACAATGGGATGGTGATGAGAGTCCCACAACACAAACCCCCAGCGTTCACAAGCTAACAATGGGAGAGCATACAGGCACTCACGTAGATGCGCTCAATCATATGGATCGCAAAAACAAAGGCCAATCTATAGATACGATGCCTTTGTCTATGTTTTATACGGATGGAATCTGCCTTGATTGTTCCCATAAAGGTTTACAGGAATTGATAACCCCTGAAGAACTTCAGAAGGCTTGTAAAAAAGCTGATTTAAGCATTAAAAAAGGAGATACTGTTCTTATTTATACCGATCATTATCGCAAGCATTTCAATACAAAAAACTGGAACAAAGGACCGGGATTAACCGCTGAAGCAGCAAGGTATTTAGGTAATTTAAAGATTGCTGCTTTTGGCGTAGAAACCATGTCTCCCGGAGTGCCAAAAATCAGTAATACCGAAGTGCATAAAATTTGTGGTGAGCTTGGCTTTACACATTATGAAAATATGGTAAATCTTTATCAGTTGATAAATCGCGGCAGGTTTCAGTTTATAGCACTTCCGTTAAAAATTAAAGGCGGCACCGGTTCTCCTGTACGTGCAGTTGCTATATTTTAAACTCATTCAATATAAAATCCTTTTTTAGGATCTGAAGTATTCCATACTCTAAGAGATAAGATCTCTGCTATATATTTTGCCTCTGCTAATGCATTTTCAAAAGAAAGGAACTTCTCAAACTTAATATGTCGTGAATTTGAAAACCAAATATTTAACTCGTAAATACCTTTTGAATTCTTAAATATGCCAATCATTTTAAGTGCTTCGTAATTCGACCAGCTTCCCCAATAAAAAGGACCTATATAGTATTCTAGCTTATACTTTTTAGACGATTGGTCAAAAATAATACGTTTGCGTTTAGCCAGATAAGAACCTATTCCAAAAGCAAACACCCCTAGAACCAGAACACTTTTAAGTTGTTTACCCCACTCCTTAAAATCACGTTCTTTGCCAAAATCAAAACCTCCCTGAAAGGTTATCCAATAAACTAAAAAGATTAAAAAAGCCGTAGCAGTAAAGAGCAACGCAGCAATCACTTTAATAAGAAAAGAGCGCTCCGTCTGATTTATAATAAGCCGATCAGTAGATTTCATAACTGCTAAAGTAAACTACCTCGGGGTATTAAACCCTTTGGCGGTGCCAATAAAAAAGCGCTTAATCAAAAAATGATTAAGCGCTTTTTATTATTTGATTGTTCAACTTAGTCAGCCAGAACAATTACTTTATTATCCTTCATTTCAACCGTTCCAGATTTGATAGCGAGTACAAACTCACCTGCTTCTTTACCGGCAGTGAAATGCTTTTTTGCTTTATCTGAAAGCGTAGCTCCTTTAACTTTCACAACTCCTTCTTCTAAAAGAGAAACGATAGCTGCGTGATTGTCTAATAACTGAAATGCTCCGTCAGCTCCAGGTAAAATAACCGAAGTAGCTTCTCCGCTATATAAGGTTGCTTCAGGGCTTACTATTTCTAAATGCATATTTTTTAGTTTACAGAGAACAGTTACAGTTTACAGTACTTTATACTGAGACTGATAACGGTAGACTCAGTTTATGCTTCTGCAAGCATTTTCTCTCCAGCTTCAATAGCTTCTTCAATAGTACCTTTAAGGTTGAATGCTGCTTCAGGAAGGTGATCTAACTCACCATCCATAATCATATTAAATCCTTTAATAGTATCCTTAATATCTACAAGCACTCCTTGTAATCCGGTAAATTGCTCAGCTACGTGAAACGGTTGAGATAAGAAACGTTGTACACGACGTGCACGACTAACAACCAATTTATCTTCTTCTGAAAGCTCTTCCATACCAAGGATCGCAATAATATCTTGCAATTCTTTATATTTCTGCAGCGTCATTTTTACGCGCTGTGCACAGTTATAATGTGCTTCACCTAAAACAGCAGAAGACATAATTCTTGATGTAGACTCTAATGGATCAACAGCAGGATAAATACCTAATTCTGCAATTTTACGAGATAATGAAGTAGTAGCATCTAAGTGGGCAAAAGTTGTAGCCGGTGCCGGGTCAGTAAGGTCATCCGCAGGAACGTAAACCGCCTGTACAGATGTAATAGAACCTTTTTTAGTTGACGTAATACGCTCTTGCATTGCACCCATCTCTGTCGCTAATGTAGGCTGGTAACCTACCGCAGATGGCATACGACCTAAAAGTGCAGACACTTCAGAACCCGCTTGCGTAAAACGGAAAATGTTATCTACGAAGAATAAAACGTCTTTACCTTGACTGTCTCCAGCTCCATCACGGAAATACTCAGCAATAGTAAGACCAGAAAGCGCCACACGAGCACGTGCCCCAGGTGGTTCATTCATCTGACCAAATACGAAAGTTGCTTTAGACTCTTTCATAGCAGCCTTGTCAACTTTAGTAAGGTCCCAACCGCCTTCTTCCATAGAGTGCATAAAGTCTTCACCGTATTTAATAATACCAGATTCTAGCATCTCACGAAGTAAATCGTTACCCTCACGAGTACGCTCACCTACTCCGGCAAATACAGAAAGACCACCGTGACCTTTTGCAATATTGTTGATCAACTCTTGAATCAATACGGTTTTACCTACACCAGCACCTCCAAAAAGACCAATTTTACCCCCTTTTACATAAGGCTCAACTAAGTCGATCACTTTAATACCTGTAAATAAAACTTCTGTAGAAGTTGATAAATCTTCAAATTTTGGTGCTTCGCGGTGAATTGAAAGTCCATCTTTTCCTGCTTTAGGAAGGTTTCCAATACCGTCGATAGCATCGCCAATAACATTAAATAAACGCCCATAAACATCTTCACCTATTGGCATTTGAATAGGTGCACCAGTAGCAACTACTTCTGTACCTCTGCTCAAACCATCAGCAGAATCCATAGCGATAGTTCTAACGGTGTTTTCACCTACGTGAGATTGCACCTCTAGTACTAAAAGGCTTCCGTCTGCTTTAGTAATTTCTAGCGAATCATAAATTTTAGGAAGATCTGCATTGTTTGCAAATTCAACATCTACAACAGGGCCGATAATCTGGGCAACTTTACCTGTAACTTTTGACATTCTTAACTATTTAATGTTTAGCAAAATATGTAGTCGAAAAAAATAAATTAAGCATAAATACCCCTCGTTTTTTTCGTCGTGCAAAGATAGTTTTTAATATTTAAAAACCTAAAAGACTTTTATTGAATTTATTTGGTTCTGAAAAAACATAACAAATCAACCTCACCACCTCATTAAACAACAGATGCACAGGAAACTAAAAAACAAATAAATTCTTCAGAATATTAATTTATAGGGAATTACTCAACCGTAACAGACTTCGCCAAATTACGAGGTTGATCTACGTTTTTACCCAGCATCACCGCAATGTGATACGATAAAAGCTGAAGCGGAATAGTAGTTAACAACGGAGACATAGAATCCATCACTTCTGGCACTTCAATCACGTGATCTGCGAGTTCGTTTACGGTGACGTCACCTTTGGTAACAATTGCGATAATTTTACCTTTTCGGCTTTTGATCTCTTGAATATTGCTCACTACTTTATCGTAATGACCACGACGGGTAGCAATAACCACAACTGGCATTTGCTCGTCAATCAAAGCAATAGGACCATGCTTCATCTCTGCAGCCGGATAACCTTCAGCATGAATATAAGAGATTTCTTTAAGCTTCAAAGCCCCCTCTAAAGCTACAGGAAAGTTAAATCCGCGACCTAAGTACAGGCAATTAGAAGCATTCTTATACACGGCTGCTATCTCTTTGACACGGTCATTGCTCTTTAAAGCTTCCTCTACTTTTTCAGGAATCAAGCGCAACTCTTCTAGGTGCATATGAAAGTCTGAGGTAGAAATTCGACCTTTGGCTTTAGCTACTTTTAAACCCAGCAACGTAAGAACTGTAATTTGTGTTGTAAATGCTTTAGTTGATGCTACACCTATTTCAGGCCCCGCATGGGTATATGCACCGGCGTGTGCTTCTCTTGAAATAGAAGACCCAACCACATTACACACACCAAAAACAAAAGCTCCTTTTTCTTTAGCGAGCTTCATAGCCGCCATTGTATCTGCTGTTTCTCCACTTTGAGAAATCGCAATCACAACATCATCTTTTTCAATAACTGGATTACGATACCGAAATTCAGAAGCATATTCAACCTCCACAGGAACGCGAACCAGTTCTTCGATAATATATTCTGCAACCAAGCCTGCATGCCAGGAAGTTCCACAAGCTAAAATAACCAGTCGCTTGGCATTGATGAATTTATCTATATGATCATCTACGCCAGCCATTTTTACGATGCCCTTATTTTCGCGCATCCTACCTCTAAAGGTGTCACGAATAGCCTGAGGTTGTTCATATATTTCTTTGAGCATAAAATGCGGATAACCGCCTTTCTCAATTTGCTCAAGATTTAATTTTAATTCTTGAATGTAAGGCTGACTTACAATCGCATCATCTTTAATATTAAAGACTTTGATCTCTTTACCTCTACGCACAACAGCCATCTCACCATCTTCAAGGTAAAGTGCATTATTTGTATATTCTATAAAAGGGGAAGCATCTGAAGCGATAAAAAATTCATCTTCGCCGATACCTATTGCTAGCGGACTACCCAAACGAGCAACCACAATTTCATTAGGCTTTTTCTTATCAAAAACTGCAATTGCATACGCGCCAACAGTTTCATTTAAAGCGATTTGAACCGCCTTACCCAATTTTACACCTTGTTTGATCTGCACATCTTCTATAAGATTTACCAAGACCTCGGTATCAGTATCTGATTGAAAAGTGTAACCCCGTTTAGTAAGCTCTTGTTTTATTGCATCGTAATTCTCAATGATACCATTGTGAATGATTACAAGGTCTCCAGAATTTGAATAATGCGGGTGTGAATTCAGATCGTTAGGAACGCCGTGAGTCGCCCAGCGCGTATGACCTATTCCTAAAGTTCCCTCCGTCTTTATTGAAGTTTCAACTTTAGTTTTTAGATCATCTACTTTACCTTTCGTTTTGCAGAGTTGAATGTTCTCTCCATCATAAACCGCCACCCCGGCACTGTCGTAACCGCGATACTCAAGTCGCTGCAACCCTTTTATTACAATTGGGTATGCTTGTCTATGACCTATGTAACCTACAATTCCACACATAAAATCTAGTTAGATGCTTCCGAATAAAAAACTTTCAGTTTAAGTCGTTTGGCTTCGGGAACACTTTCAGAACTTCCATAAAGAATTGTACCTCTATTAGAAATAATCGAAGAATAAGGTACTCTGCTGGGAATATCTGAAGATGTTTTTCCTTCTATACTTCCTGTAGCTGTTGAAAGTAAATTTTGACTCACCACAACACCAAGTTTTGTTGCCGGATTATCATTATCTTCATCTAACAATCTTTTCAAATATTCAGTAATTCTTATTTTATAACTGATTCCTTCGCCAGTTTCAGTTCTTGTTAAAGGACCTAAATGCGTGGTTCCAACTGCTGTAATTGGACCATTATTAGGAGCTGTCGCATCTCTAAAAAAATCTTCTAAAGGCTGATTTGTTTCTAAATTATAGATATAAATACGCTCTGGCTCTGAAACAGAACTTCCTGCAAAAGAATTAATCTTATCCTGATCAACAAAAAATTCTAAATTAGCTTCTCTAATCAAACGTTGCTCAGTACGCATAAAAGCTAAATCATCAGGAATACCATCATTATTATCATCAGGGCCAAACAGTTCTATAACCGCCATACTGCCCTGACCGCCTTTTAAATAAAGGTTTTCTTCGCCATTTTCCTTATCTACGCCAGTAAGTTCAGCTTTAATCGAAGCGTTAAAGTCATTATCATACCCTATAACAGACCCTCCACTAAACGACAATGTAAGACTTGCAGACCTACGCGAACCTTCTGCTCCGTTTTTATAATATATTATAATATTAGTATTTGATTTATCAAAAAGAAAATAGCTTCCTTTATTAGATACAGGCTCTGCTTTTAGATAAATTCCCCTAAAATAGTTTCTAAAAGCATTTCCGTTGAACAATTCATCATCACCACCCTTATCTAAAATGTTTGTTTGCCAATAGGTCTCACCATAAGAATTTTGGTCTAATCGCAGGCGCAATCTTGGAGAAAGCGTTGTTCTGGTATCATCTTCATCTTCAGAATCAGCCGGCACAACAGTGACAAAAGGGTCATTTGAAGGCGTAAAGGTTTCGCTAAAAAGTGTATCACCCTCTACACCATTAAACTCAGCTATATCATCAGAATAATAAACCGCCCCATTTTCTAAGTCAGGAGCACTATTACTATTTAAAAAATAGTTAGATCTAAAAGCTGTTAATTTAATAAGATCAGAACCATAAACCGAATCCAGTGTGTACACATTCTCATTATCACTATTAATACTCTCTGTACTGAAATAAGGCATTTCAAAAACCACAGAGTCAATAACCGGATTTGTACCGTATGAAGAATTATAGACACTTAACCCCACCTGACTCAACGTAGAAGCCTTAGTCGTACCATAAATAGAATCTTGATAATATCCTAGAGCTCCTGTACTAAATCCATTGGTTTGAACTCCAACTGAATCAAAAAAACGCTCGCTATAAGCGACCACAGGATAAGTCTCACTACCAGAAGTAAAATTACTTTCATCCACCAGTCCACTACCTATTCCTTGTATATCATCTTCACAAGAAAAGAAGATAAAAAGAAGCATTAGTACTACTAATGTTCTCGTCAACACCGTATTCAATTTCATTCTTTTTTTATTTGTTTTTTAGTCTAATACCTTTGTGGTATAAAACTCTTCATAAGCCTGAGCAAACTCTTCTTTTTTCTTGTAAGGCAGTACAGGAATTTTTGTTGCATTTAAATATGCAGTAAGCTCCTCCCTTAAATCAGACGAACCTATAATCGCTGCATCAGAATTTTTAATAGCAACCTTCATAAGGTTGTCATAAGAAGGAGTTTCTAATTCTGAAATAGCTTCTTTATCAATACCATCAAAAGCAATCTTGTCTATCATTTGCTCATTTAACGCACCTTCATAACCTGTATTGTAAACCGAAGTCACAATTTTACTTTGTTTAAACAACGGCTCACTAGCATAATATTGTTTTAAATACAAAGGCAATAAAGACGCTAACCAACCATGGACGTGAATGATATCTGGCGCCCAATTCAATTTTTTCACCGTTTCAACAACACCTTTTGCAAAAAATATAGCTCGCTCGTCATTATCTGCAAAAAGCTTTCCTTCTTCATCAGTAAAAGTTGCTTTACGTTTAAAATACTCTTCGTTATCTATAAAATAAACCTGAATACGCTCTTTAGGTATAGAGGCTACTTTAATAATAAGCGGCATGTCAAAATCATTTATGACCAAATTCATACCTGAAAGTCGTATCACTTCATGAAGCTGATGACGTCTTTCATTGATATTGCCGTATCTAGGCATAAAAATTCTAATTTGACCTCCTTTGCTATTGACCATTTGCGGTACTTCAAAAGACATTGATGCAATCTCTGTCTCAGGTAGATATGGAATAACTTCAGATGATACGTACAATATCCTCTTATTTTTCATAAATGTGCTTCTAAGTTTCTGTTAAGGCTAAAAAACACGCAAAATTACGAAATTTTATGCAGATTGCCAGTAATATAGTAATTTTGCCGCCTGTTAAATAAATCCTGATGCACGTATATACCAATAGACCAGAAATTTCTGCTGCTGTTGCAAAACACAAAAAAAATGGCGCAAAAATAGGTTTCGTACCTACCATGGGCGCCCTGCATCGCGGGCATGCAAGCCTGTTCAACTTTGCTTCGAAAAATTGTGATATTGTTGTGGTAAGTATATTTGTCAACCCTACACAATTTAATAACCCTAAAGATTTAGAAACGTATCCGCGCGATTTACAAGGAGATCTTGAGTTTTTAGAATCTACAAACCCCGAATTACTTGTTTTTGCTCCTAGCACTACAACGATTTATGGCTCTAAGGTTGAATCTATTAATTATAGTTTTGACGGACTTAATCAAGTCATGGAAGGAGCTTTTAGACCAGGCCATTTTGAAGGAGTTGCCACCGTTCTCAAACATTTATTTGAAATTGTAAATCCTGATTTTGCATTTTTTGGAGAGAAAGATTACCAGCAGTTACAAATCATAAACAAGTTAGTAGCGATCGAAGCGCTTTCAGTAAAAATAATTGGGTGCCCTATAAGTCGCCACAAAGACGGTCTCGCAGAAAGTTCAAGAAACAAAAGACTCACAAAAGATCAGCGCGATGCTTCTCCATTTATTTACAAAACCTTAATGCAAGCAAAAGAGCTTTTTAACGACCAAACAGTTGATGAAGTTCAGAAATTTGTAGTGCATCAGTTTAAAGATAATAAGCATCTCGAGTTGGAGTATTTTGAAATCGCAAACGCATCAACCCTTACTCATGCGAGCACAAAGAAAGAAAGCGAAAAATACAGAGCCTTTATAGCCGTATTTGCAGGAGAAGTAAGACTTATTGACAATATTGCCCTAAATTAAAAACCCTATTTTTACACCATGTTAGTTAACGTTGTAAAATCTAAAATACACCGCGTAAAAGTTACGGGAGCAGAATTGCACTATATTGGCAGCATCACCATAGATGAAGATCTTATGGATGCAGCCGGTATTATTGAAGGTGAACGCGTTCAGATCGTAAATGTAACAAACGGAGAGCGCTTAGAGACCTATGCGATTCCCGGACCGCGCAATAGTGGCGAAATTACACTTAACGGTGCTGCAGCTCGTAAAGTTGCTAAAGGTGATACCTTGATCTTAATCACCTACGCTTTTATGGAAGTTGATGAAGCAAAAGCTTTTAAACCTTCATTGGTTTTTCCTAATGAAGAAACCAATTTGCTCAATTAAGTTGAGCAAAAAAACTCTCATAAAGCTTCTTAAAGTCATAATCCCTTTAGGAATTGGGATTGTTCTCATCTATTATTCGCTGAGTTCAGCCACCGAAGAAGAACGCGCAATTCTTTGGAAAAATATAAAGCAAGCCAACCCATTTTACATAGCGGTATCTTTACTCTTTGGGATTTTAAGTCACCTATCAAGAGCTTGGCGCTGGCAATTTTTACTAGAACCTATGGGTTATAAACCCAAACTTGCCAACCGATTTATGGCGGTGATGGCAGCATATTTAGCCAATTTAGGAATTCCCAGAAGTGGAGAATTGCTGCGTGGTGCTTTACTCACGACTTACGAAGAGGTACCTTTTGAAAAAGCCTTTGGCACCATCATTTCAGAACGTATTGCAGATTTTTTGATGCTTTTGCTTGTTGTTGCTATCGCTATTTTTTTGCAAACAGATACTTTGCTTGAATACCTTAACGATCAAAACATCAATCCGCTTTACACGGTAGCTTTTTTAGCCCTCGCCGTCGGCGGAATCTGGGTCGGTTTTAGAATTGTAAAAAATGCTAAAAGTGGATTTTTACACAAGATTCAGCAATTTATGACCGGCCTAGTTGAAGGTATGCGCAGCATTCTTAACATGAAACATAAACTGGCTTTTATTGCCCACACCTTATTTATCTGGGTGATGTATGTTTTGATGTTTTGGGTCATAAAGTTTACCATTCCTGAGATCGCTGATGCTTCAACAGGAGTAATTCTTGCTGCGTTTGTTATAGGCTCATTTTCCATTTCGGTTACCAATGGTGGGATAGGCGTTTACCCCATCGCCATTGGTGCTCTCTTTATTTTCTTCGATTACAGCAAACAGGGCGGCGAAGCTTTTGGCTGGATCGTCTGGGGTTCACAAACCCTTTTAGTTCTTATTCTAGGAGCTCTGTCTTTTCTCCTCCTTCCGCTTTACAATCAGAAAAAATAGCTTTTACAGCATAATTGAATCCGTCACGTTAAAGCTTAAGGAATACTTAAGCATAATGACTAAATTCACGTTCCCAAATCTATTCTCCATGAAAAAAACACTACTTCTATTCCTGCTTTTTTACAGCAGCCTCCAGGCACAAGTAATTTATGAATCTGTGCCTTCGGTTAAATTTAATGAACCGAGAAATGTAAAGATTCAGCTGCCGCGAAATTACGAAGCAAACAAAGACAAAAGTTACCCCGTAATCATCACTTTAGATGGCGATTATCTTTTTGAACCGGTTGCCGGTAGTGCAGATTACTACAGCTATTGGGAAGATATGCCTCAAGCTATAGTTGTAGGTATTATGCAACCTAACCGAATGGATGATTCGGTATACGACGAGACTAATTTTTTACCTACAAACCAGAGTGCCGATTTTTTTGAATTTATAGGAATGGAATTATTTCCTTGGCTGAATAAACAATACCGGCTTGCTCCTTTTAATGTAATCGTTGGGCACGATGCTACAGCAGGTTTTGCCAACTATTATTTGATGAAAAATCCACCCCTGTTTAATGCGTATATTTCGTTAAGTCCAGATTTAGCACCTCAAATGGCAGAGCGCCTTACTAATGTTTTGAGCCGCACCGAACAACAAATTTTTTACTATCAAGCCACCGCAAGTGAAGACATTCAATCCCTACGGGAAGATGTGCTCGCATTAGACCAGTCTCTAAAAGCCATAGAAAATGATAAGTTTCACTATTATTTTGACGATTTTGACGACGCTACGCATTATTCTTTAGTTGGCCGTGCGATCCCGAATGCCCTAGGAAAGGTATTTTCAGTATACAAACCGGTTACTAAAAAAGAGTTTACAGATGTTATACTCAAATCTGATTCTCCGTATAATTATCTGATTGAAAAATATGCGATTATCGAAAATCTTTTCGGTTTAAAAGATCAGATCCGCATTAATGACTTTATTGCTGTAGCTGCTGCTCTAGAGCAAAAATCAGATTGGGATGGCTTTGAAAATTTAGGCAAACTAGCCCGTAAAGAATACCCCGAAACGATTCTGGGAGCTTACTACTTAGGAAGATCTTACGAAGGAAACGGGGAACCTAAAAAAGCAATGCGTACTTATGAAGGAGCGCTAGTTCTTAAAGAAATTGGAGATATTAATAAAGATATACTTGTTGCCCGAGCGCAGCAAATTAAAGATGATTTTGGATATTAATGGCAAAAACTAAAACCACTTTTTTCTGTCAAAATTGCGGTGCACAATTTGCAAAATGGCAAGGGCAGTGTACCTCCTGCAAAGAATGGAACACTATCGCAGAAGAAGTTGTACAAAAAGCAGAAAAATCAAGCTGGAAAACCGAAGTGCCCACTTCAAAACGTGTGGCAAAACCCCAACGCATTCGGGAGATTGACACCACTAAAGATGCCAGATTAAACACCCTAAACGAAGAATTGAATCGGGTTTTAGGAGGGGGCTTGGTTCCGGGCTCTTTGACGCTTTTAGGAGGCGAACCCGGTATCGGTAAGAGCACACTGATGCTACAAATTGCATTGACCCTTCCTTATAAAACCCTTTATGTTTCTGGAGAAGAAAGTGCACAACAAATTAAAATGCGCGCAGAACGTATAAATCCCAATGCTGATAACTGCCTCATTCTTACCGAAACCAAAACTCAGAATATTTTTAAGCAGGTTGAAGAAGTAGAACCAGACATTGTAATTATAGATTCTATTCAAACGCTGCACAGCGATTATATAGAAAGTGGAGCGGGAAGTATTTCTCAAATACGAGAAACCACCACAGAGCTCATTAAATTCGCTAAGGAAACCGCCACGCCGGTAATTTTAATTGGGCATATCACAAAAGATGGAAACATTGCCGGGCCTAAAATTCTGGAGCATATGGTAGACACCGTTCTTCAGTTTGAAGGTGACCGCAACCATGTCTACCGCATCTTAAGAGCTCATAAAAACCGTTTTGGATCAACAAATGAGTTGGGTATTTATGAAATGCAAGGCAGCGGACTCCGAGAGGTTTCCAATCCATCTGAGATTCTAATTTCTAAAAATGATGAAGATTTAAGCGGAACAGCCATTGCTGCAACTTTAGAAGGCATGCGACCGCTTATGATAGAAATACAAGCTTTGGTAAGTACCGCAGTTTACGGCACCCCACAGCGCAGTGCTACGGGCTACAATGCCAAGCGTCTCAATATGATTTTGGCAGTGCTTGAAAAACGTGCGGGATTCAGACTTGGGGCTAAAGATGTGTTTTTAAATATAACCGGTGGAATTTCAGTAGATGATACTGCGATTGACCTCGCTGTAGTTGCCGCTATATTATCAAGTAATGAAGATATTTCGGTAGCAAAAGATATTTGCTTTGCAGCGGAAGTGGGTCTAGCTGGCGAAATAAGACCGGTAACTCGCGTAGAACAACGCATTCTAGAAGCTGAAAAGCTTGGCTTTGGCACGATAATGATTTCAAAATACTGCAAAGTTCCTAAGAATAATTATGGTATTACTATCATACGCGTCGCTAAGATGAATGATGTGGTGGAGTGGTTGTTTGGATAAAACACAACTACTGAATTTCTTATAGACTGGAAACCAGTAAACTATATAGAGACAAGCCCAAAAGGCATTCGTCAGAAATATATTTTTAAATTCGAGGCTAGCTTCAGGATATTAAACCCTTTGGCGGCACCAATAAAACTAAAAACACCCGATAGTTTTAAAACTATCGGGTGTTTTTATGCTTTCCGCTTTGCGAAAAAATTATCCTTTTGACGTAGCGCTTAAGTACTCACGATTCATACGAGCGATGTTTTCTAAAGAAATTCCTTTAGGGCACTCTATCTCACAAGCCCCGGTATTTGTACAGTTTCCGAAACCTTCTAAATCCATCTGGCGTACCATATTCTCTACACGTTCTACAGCCTCAACCTGACCTTGTGGCAACAATGCATATTGAGAAACTTTAGCCGAAGTAAATAACATCGCACTTGCATTTTTACAAGCAGCAACACAAGCGCCACACCCTATACATGTAGCTGCGTTGAACGAGTCGTCTGCATCGTGCTTATTTACCGGAATACTGTTTGCATCAATAGTATTACCTGAAGTGTTCACAGAGATATAACCACCTGCGTGTTGAATACGATCAAAAGCAGTACGATCTACAATAAGGTCTGTTACTACCGGAAATGCAGTTGCTCTAAACGGCTCAATAACGATGGTATCTCCATCATTAAATTTACGCATGTGCAACTGGCAGGTAGTCACTAAACGGTCTGGCCCGTGAGGCTCACCGTTAATCTGCAAAGAACAACTTCCGCAAATACCTTCGCGGCAATCGTGATCAAACTCTACAGGAACTTCTCCTTTATTTATAAGCTCTTCGTTAAGAACATCAAGCATTTCAAGAAAAGACATATCGCCTTCAATCCCATCTATCGGATAGGTTTTCATCGCTCCTTTTGCCTTAGCGTTTTCCTGACGCCATATTTTGAGTGTTAACTTCATAGTAAAAGTTATCTTTTAATTATTATTTATATGAACGTGTCTTTACCTCGATATTCTCAAAGGTCAACTGTTCTTTATGCAGTTTTGCTTCGCGTGGATTCTCGTTATACTCCCAAGCAGATACAAAACTAAAATTCTCATCATCCCGTAAAGCTTCGCCTTCCGGAGTTTGATATTCTTCTCTAAAGTGACCTCCACAAGATTCATTTCTAGTAAATGCATCTTTAGCAAAAAGTTCTCCTAATTCTAAGAAATCTGCTACTCTTCCGGCTTTTTCAAGCTCAGCATTTTTAGAATCCAGCGTTCCTGGCACTTTTACATTTGCCCAGAAATCTGCACGCAATTCAGCGATTTCATCCATTGCTTCCTGAAGCTCTTTTGCATTACGAGCCATTCCACATTTATTCCACATGATCTTACCTAATTTCTTATGGTAATAATCTACAGAATGCTGTCCGCTACCATTCATAAGCTTTTGCATACGGTCGCGTACATCTTTTTCTGCCTGATCAAATTCTGGAGAATCTGTTGGAATTTTTCCTGTTCTTATATCTTTAGAAAGATAGTCCCCTATTGTATAAGGAAGCACAAAATATCCATCTGCAAGACCTTGCATCAATGCTGAAGCTCCAAGCCGGTTAGCACCGTGATCAGAGAAGTTTGCTTCTCCCGCTGCATAACAACCCGGTATGGTAGTTTGTAAGTTGTAATCTACCCAAAGACCTCCCATCGTATAGTGAACTGCAGGATAGATCATCATCGGAGTCTCGTATGGATTCTGATCTACGATTTTCTCATACATCTGGAATAAGTTACCATACTTAGCCTCTACCACTTCTTTACCAAGCTTAATCACTTCTTCTTTAGAAGGATTTTTATGCCCTGAAGTAAATGCTTTTTCTTTTCCGTAGCGTTCAATCGCACTTGAGAAATCTAAGTAAACTGCTTCTCCTGTTTTGTTAACACCAAATCCGGCATCACAACGTTCTTTTGCAGCTCTTGAAGCTACATCACGAGGAACCAGGTTACCAAAAGCAGGATAACGACGCTCTAAATAATAATCTCTTTCGTCTTCAGAAAGATCAGTAGGTTTCTTTTTACCTTCTCTAATTGCAATCGCATCTTCTTTCTTCTTAGGAACCCAGATACGACCATCATTACGCAAAGATTCTGACATCAACGTCAATTTTGACTGATGATCTCCAGAAACCGGAATACACGTTGGGTGAATCTGCGTATAGCAAGGGTTTGCGAAATATGCTCCACGACGGTGCGCTCTCCAAGCTGCCATTACATTACTTCCCATTGCATTAGTTGAAAGGAAGAACACATTACCATAACCTCCACTAGCTAAAACAACTGCGTGAGCAGCATGTCTTTCTATCTCACCGGTAACTAAGTCACGAGCTATAATACCTCTCGCTTTACCATCAACCAAAACAAGATCTAACATCTCGTGACGGTTGAATGATTTTATCTTACCGCGGTTGATCTGACGGTTCATCGCAGAATATGCTCCTAAAAGCAACTGCTGACCGGTTTGTCCTTTAGCATAAAATGTTCTGGAAACCAAAACTCCACCAAAAGAACGGTTGTCTAATAACCCTCCATATTCTCGTGCAAAAGGCACACCTTGTGCCACACACTGGTCAATAATATTACCTGAAACTTCCGCAAGACGGTAAACATTTGACTCCCGAGAACGGTAGTCACCACCTTTTACCGTATCGTAAAATAAACGGTAGTTAGAATCCCCATCTCCCTGATAATTCTTTGCCGCGTTGATACCTCCCTGAGCAGCAATAGAGTGCGCTCTACGCGGAGAATCCTGGTAGCAAAAAGTCTTTACATTGTAGCCCAATTCTGCCAAAGTTGCAGCGGCACTACCTCCTGCTAAACCGGTACCTACAACGATAACATCTATATTACGTTTGTTAGCCGGGTTAACGAGATTGATATCGTTTTTATGTTGAGTCCACTTATCTGCAAGTGGTCCTTCTGGTATATTTGATTTTAATTCTGACATCGTCTAGTGATTAAAATGGTGAAACAACGCGATGAAAATAAATCCTGCAGGAATAGCTATAGCATAAACCTTTGCAAATTTCTTTAAAGCAGTCGCGTATTTGTTATTGAAGCCAACTGATTGAAACGAAGACGCGAAACCGTGATACAGGTGAAGCGCTAAGAATATGAACGAAAGCACATACAAACCTGTTCTTACAGGACTGTGGAATTTTTCAACCAACTCCCCGTAATAACGGGTAGCATCAGCCGGGTTACCTTCAATGTATTTGTAAGCGATTTCCGGAAACCAGAAATCATAAAAGTGAAGCCCTAAAAAGGCTAGAATTACTATACCTGAATAAATCATATTACGACTTACCCAACTAGAGTTTGCACTACCCTTATAGCTCACATAACTGATCTGACGAGCAGAACGGTTACGTATTTCAAGAATAAAACCCATTACAAAGTGAAAAATAACCCCAAAAATTAGCACGGGTTGAAGAATTGCCTGTACCAGAAAATTGGTTCCCATAAAATGAGAAAACTCATTAAATGTTTCAGGACTGAAGGTCGACGTGAGGTTAATTGTAAAATGCTGACCTAAAAACAATACAAGGAACAAACCTGAAAGTGCCATGGCAACTTTTCGGGCGATAGAAGAGGAAATGATTCCCATTTAATTACGTTTTTTATTTAGTGGCACAAAAATACGGCTCAGCAGGTTGTTTCACAAACTTTACCCCCCCTTTTGGAATGGTTTTAAATAAAGCCAAAAATGTTTAAGAGTTCACACGAAAACCTTTGAAATATAAGAGTTCCCTTAAACAAAGAATTGGAATCAAGTGAGCTAATAAGAAAATTGAATCCCTTTCTGAAACGTAAAAGATTAAATATTATAAAATCGATTACATGGAGACTTGAATAACTAAAGATTCAAATCAATCATCCATATCATTCAACTGAATTTCAAGAGCCTGAGTACTCAATTGCACTTCTATAAAAGACAATGTCAAAGAAATTATAAGCGCAATCAAACTGACCCCGAAGAAAATATTAGCCCAAATTGACTTTTCAATGTAGATTAGAAACATCGTGATTACGGCCAGAAGAAAGCTCACGATCGCCATCGCCTGCATAGCTTTTATAATGCCCAGACGTTTGCGCAATTGTTTGATTTGCTTTTTTACGGGACTCGATGACTGGTTCTGATACCGCTTGTGCAACGCTCTAATTAATGCTGCTATTGCTAAATACCTGGCATTATAAGCAAGCATAGTTAGTGATATTGCCGGAAACAGCAATGCCGGTATACTTAAGTTCAGCTCCATCCTATTTAATCTTCTTCTGGTGCATTTGCAGCTGCCTCAGCACGATCTCTGCGACGACTTCCTTCTTCTACTTTTAGAGCTGTAGTTTCTGTATTTCCTGCCGCTTTAATCTCAACTTCATAAGAGCCGGGCGGAAGATAAAAAATTCCATTTTGAGCCTTTTTGATTTGTAAATCTTTAATCTCTTTTTCTAAATATTTCTTCCCTGATTCTGAAATACTCAAATCGTAAGGACTATAATTAAAGCCTTTACTCACTTCAACCTGCCAAGTCTTTAAGGTTTCACCCCCTGTACTCTTAAGAGTTATCATGGCATTTCCACTTTGTGGTGTATAAAAACCGAAAGTGATCTCAGGAGTATTTGCTGAACTCCACGCACTCCAAGAACGCCCCCAATTTGTTGAATAATTTACTGGGTCAATTTTAAAAACTTGTAAATCTTCAGCTTTTTGAAAATCAAAATTTTGAATATCATTAAGATTTGTAATGTAAATTGATCTTCCGTGAGTACCCACAACCAGATCGTTTGCTTCGGTTTGAACAACCATATCGTGAACCGCTACATTAGGCATACTTCCGTCTAATAATTGCCAGGTGTTTCCTTTATTTAAACTCACATAACTTGCATCGTCTGTACCTAAATACAAAATATCTTCTTTTACTGGATCTTCAATAATTACATTAATAGGAGACAGGGGTAAATTACCGCTGATGTCTTTCCAGCTTTTTCCATAATCCTCACTTACATAAGCATAAGGTGCAAAATCGTCGTAGCGATATCCGTTTAGCGTAGCGTAAACTCTAGCTTTTTTATGTACCGAAGCTGTAACCTTACTCACCCATAAGTTCTGAGGAAGCATTTTTGAAATAACGCTCCAGCTTCCTCCGGCATCTTGCGTCACCTGAATCAAACCATCATCACTACCCGTATAAATTAAACCGAATTGAAAAGGAGATTCACTAATCGTTGTCAAGGTCCCGTAGGGTACATTTCCTTTTTTTCCGCCAGCTGTGAGATCTGGAGAAATCGCCGTCCAATCATCACCCTGATTCATAGAACGCATCAGCTTATTTCCGCCCATATATAAGATATCCTGATTGTGAAAAGAAAGCAGAATAGGAGTTTCCCAATTGAATCGATACGGAGCTTCACCTACATCATGACTGGGTTTTATAAATTGACGCTCTCCTGTTTCAAGATTCACGCGATTATAATACCCAAACTGTGAACCCGCATAAACTATATTGCTGTTGCGACGGTCAATTTGCACTTGCATACCATCACCACCACCTATAGATTTATAGGGGTATTGACCTTCAGACTCATAATCTTTAGAGTAAGAATAGGTATGTGGCCCCTTCCACGTACCATTATCCTGTAAACCCCCATACACATTATAGGGCTTTTCATAATCTACATTTATCGCATAAAATTGCGCCAGTGGCATCGAGTTTAATTTTGACCAACTCTTTCCGGCATCGTAAGACATATTGAGTCCGCCATCATTACCATTAATCAAATGGTCTGGCATTTTAGGGTCAACCCAAATCACGTGGTGATCAACGTGTACATTGGGCTCATTGATATAGGTAAACGTTTTCCCGCCATCTGTAGATTTTATAAGCGGAACACCAACTAAGTAAATTTCATTTTTATCCTGAGGGTTTACATCCATCTCTGCAAAAACGTAACCATAAGAATAGAAAAAATCATCAATATAGCCTTCGTGAGTTTTACTCCAAGTAGCTCCACCATCTTCAGAAAGGTAAATTTCGGCGCCTACTACTTCTCCTTTAGATTCAGAAGCATTTTTATCATAAGTGTATAAGAAGAGATCAGCCGGTTTCAGCTCATCGCTTTTAATCATCTTATAAACCTTTTTAGCATCATACTGCCTCGGAAAGCGATTATCACGCAAATAATCACTCAACGACTCTTCATCCAAAGCTAAAAAAGCAGCTTTAGTCATCGTCTTAAAAGCTTCAGGTTTTAAAGACTCGTCTCCCTTCTCTTCATTTTTTTCTTTTGATTCCTCTCTTATAAACTGACTATCGTGAATGGCATAAATGGTATTCTCATCAACAACCGCCACACCAATACGACCAACCCCTTCTCCCTGCGGAAATCCATTACCGGTAGTCACTAACTCCCAACTATCTCCTGCATCTGTAGATTTGTAAATCCCGGAATTCTCACCAGACCCTCTAAAATCCCAAGCCATACGCTCACGTTCCCAAGCGGTAGCATACATTACATCGGGGTTATCTGGGGCTTCAGCAAGGCATATGATTCCTGTTTCATCACCTATGTATAATTTTTTTTCCCAGGTGTCCCCGCCATCTGTTGTTTTAAAAATACCGCGCTGCTCGTTAGGTGAATATAAATGACCCAAAGCACCCACAACCACAACATCAGGGTTCGATGCATCAAGAACAATATCGCTGATGTGATGGGCATCTAAAAGCCCTTTTTGTTCCCAGGTTTTACCATTATCTGTACTTTTTAAAATACCGATTCCGGCATAAGAAGAACGGGATGAAATCGTCTCTCCGGTTCCCGCCCAGATTATACCTTCTGTCCAGTTTACTGCAATATCCCCTACATTTTGAGTAGGCGCACTATCAAAAACTGATTCAAACGTATTCCCGTTATTCACGGTGTGCCAGATACCACCTGTCGCATACGCGACATAAAATTCTGTACTGTTTTCAGGATTAACCTCTATATCAACCACACGACCACTCATTATAGTAGGTCCTATATTTTTAAAAGGAATATTTTTTACTAAAGAATTTTCGAGCATTTGCTCTTTTAAAGTCAGTGTTTCCTGTAAGACAGTTTCCGAAGTAGCCGGTTGTTGCGCTTGAACATTTAGCAGAAAACTAAAAAATAAGATAATTAGTAGAAATCTTGATTGCATAGAGAAGAGTTTTATACTTCTAAAATTAGTGATTTGCACAACAAAGACCTAGTTATGACCATGTTTTTAAATACAAATACCTCCTTTAATTAGCGGAAGAAAAACCTTCTATTAAAAAGGGAGGCTCGTCACTTTATTTCAGCATCGCTTTAATTTCCTTTACCTTTGGAAAAATTCAATTTTAGATATGAAATACGACCTTATAGATCGCAACTTATTTATCAAAAACCGCAAAGATTTTATGGCTGCAATGAAGCCAAATAGCCTTGCCGTTTTTAACAGTAACGATATTTACCCCATAGGAGCAGATAGCACGATGCCTTTTCAACAAAATCGTGATTTGTTTTACTTAAGTGGAGTAGATCAGGAAGAGAGCATCTTAGTGCTTTTCCCAGATTGCCCTAAAGCGAAGCATCGCGAAATTTTATTTTTAAAGGAAACCAATGAGCATATCGCTGTATGGGAAGGCGAAAAACTCACTAAAGAAAAAGCACTAGAAGTTAGCGGTGTTGAAACTGTATATTGGTTACAGGAATGGGATAAGATTTTTTATGAATTGATGACGCAGGCCGAAACCATTTACATCAATACCAACGAACATTACCGTGCAAATGTAGAGACCGAAACTCGAGAGGCTCGTTTCAACAAAGCGATTAAAGAACAATATCCTGCTCATAGTGTAGCTAAGAGCAATCCTATCCTGCAGCGTTTACGTTCTGTAAAAGACCCAATTGAACTTGACATTATGCAACAAGCTTGCAATATCACCGAAAAAGGTTTTAAACGCGTTTTACAGTTCACTAAACCCGGTGTGATGGAGTATGAAATAGAAGCCGAATTTATGCACGAGTTTTTGCGTAACCGCTCTAAAGGCTTTGCGTACACACCTATTGTAGCCTCAGGCAACAATGCCAATGTATTGCATTACGTTGTGAATAATTCTGAATGTAAAGCCGGAGATTTAATTCTGTTAGACATTGGTGCTGAATATGCAAATTACAGCAGCGATATGACCCGTACGATTCCGGTATCCGGTAGGTTTACCGATCGTCAAAAGGACGTTTATAATGCTGTTTTACGCGTAAAGAAAGAAGCTACAAAAATGCTCACTCCAGGAAACTTATGGGGTCCTTATCATGAAGAAGTAGGCAAACTAATGACTTCAGAATTGTTGGGTCTTGGCCTACTGGACAAAGCCGATGTTCAAAACGAAAACAAAGATTGGCCGGCTTATAAAAAATACTTTATGCACGGTACATCACACCATATAGGTCTGGACACCCATGATTATGGACTACTTCACGAACCGATGCACGTAAACAATGTATTTACCGTTGAACCGGGAATTTACATTCCTGAGGAAGGTTTCGGGATTCGATTGGAAGATGATGTAGTTATTCAAGAAAACGGAGAGCCGTTTAATCTGATGCGTAACATACCACTTGAAGTGGAAGAGATTGAAGACTGGATGAATCGTTAGGTTCAGTTTGCAGTTTGCAGTTTGCAAAAAAGCTCCGTAATCAAATTGATCACGGAGCTTTTTTAATTTAAAATCTTACAAACTAGAAATTAAAACCAATTAGACCACGGAATACGAGTTAGCATCACCAAAAGTCCCAAAGTATAAAAAATAGCCAGAAGCTTAAATTTAGGCTTAGATGTTAATTTCTTTTTATGCTTGCTGTAGCCTACTGTTATCAAAACAACTGTTATAATCATTGCAAGAGGGTGCTCCACCACATACAAACGTAAATTAGGATCTTTCATCGCAGCACTCATCCCTTCAGAAGCTATGGCTTTTGCTCCCAGTGGGGAAACAAAATATAGCACAATACCTATAAGTAATTGAATGTGCGTGACAATCAACGTAAATAATGCTAATCTGAAATCACGAGCGCCAAATTCTTTATTTCCAAAATAAGAAACCAGTGAATTGATAGTAGTTATAGTAAGTACTATGAGCACTAAATAAGCCCAGTAGGAGTGTACAAATTGAATGGTGTTATACATAGTCTGATTTTTGAAATTCAAAGATAGGTTTTTGCTGTTAAAAGCACTGAAATCTACATCTCATAAAAACAAAAACCCTTTCAAAATTGAAAGGGTTTTATAAATTTTAAACTAAAAGGCAACTATTCCCAGGTATTCTCGGCTGCGGTTCCTCCCCAAATTAAAGTTGCTAAATACGGGTTGTCAATAAATGGATTACGAACTCCCTGTGCACCTTCAATTACTCCGTTTCGCTGACGTTCAAAATCTGAAACCGGGTCTTCACGATTCCACTTTAAGAATAAATCTAGCGTTCCTATTTTAGTATAGTCTTCTCCGTAGCGTATATTTAAATAAAGTACCATACGCGCCACATCACCTTTCCATTCATCTCCTGGAAACCAAGAATTGCCGTTGACCAACGCATATTCTCCACTTCCATCTGTATACGGGTAATTAAGACGAAGAGAGTTGATCGCGTCATCTGTAGAGCGTAAATGATGTAAATCTGTAACTGCGTTTGCAGTTGCTAAACGCGACTGCGGAAAAATATGTTCGGTATTAAAAGTTTGAGGTGAGTAGGAATTACTCCCTGAGGTATACTCTCTACGATCTCTGCTTTCACCGGTATACATCAGGATAACATTTGCAGGATTATCTAAATCTGCATCTGCATCATATAAATATTCGTGACGCTCAAAATAAGTAAGAATCGTAGTATGCATCCCCTGTGTAAGCGTGCGGAGCACAGTGAAATTTAAATCTTCATCTGTAGTAAGCGCTAAATCTCCGTAATAGTATTCAAGTACCGCTGGAATATTAACATCAAGACCATCTACAAGCTTAATAGTTATTGTGGCAGTTACACAAGACGGTGCCTCATCATCATCACACAACGTATAAACAATGGTTTCTTCCCCTATAAAATCATTTGAAGAAGTATAGGTGATCGTACCATCTTCATTAAGCGTTGCAGATCCAGATCCCGAGTAACTGATCTCAGTCACAACAGCATCGTCAATCAAATCATCATTATCAGTAAAACCCTCTAAGGTTAACGTCTGATTTTCTTGTCTAAACACAAACTCGTCATCAACAGCAACAGGAGTACCTTCGTCTATAACCGTGATGGTAATAGTGGCTGTAGAGCAAACCGGAGTTTCATCATCATCGCAAATAGTATATGTAAATGTATCTTCACCTGCATATCCATTAGAAGCAGTATACAAGATCGAACCATCCTCATTTAAAACTGCAGAACCATTAGTACCTGTTAAATCCAACTCTGTGACTACTGCATTATCCAGCAGTTCATCATTTTGAAGGTAGTTATTTATTTTAAAAAAGCTATTTTCCTTTACTTCATAGCTATCAGCTACAGCAATAGGATCTGAACCTGTTACAGTAACAGTAACGGTAGTAGAAGAGCAATTTACCGGAGTCAGTGCATCACACAAAGTATATTCAAAAGTATCCTCACCTGTAAAATTACTAGGTGGCGTATAAGTAAAAGAACCGTCTCTGTTATCCAAAATAGTTCCACCTTTTGAAGACTCTTTATCGATTTCAGAAACTCTTCCAAAATCAAAGATGGTATCATTATCTAATAAGTCATCAAAAGTAATTGATTCATTTTCACCTGTCGTATAAGAATCAGCCTGCGCCACGGGTTTATCAACTTCAGTTTCTGGATCTGGAGTTTCTGGAGAGTCATCACCGCCACTACAGCTTAAGAGTAAAAGCACAAAAGCGGTATTAAAAAAGCGGACCGCATTTCTTTTAAGGTTTATCTTTTTCATAAATAAAATATTGGTTTTCAATATAGCTATAGAAAAGAAAACCTCCTACAGTAGTGTAGGAGGTTTTACTTAAAGTAATTTATATATTACTGTAATACCCACGCCCCATCTGTTTTGATCAGATAGAATGTTTCAGTAGTATTAGAACCGTTGTAAATGTCAAATGTAACCGCATATTTCTGACCTTCTGCAGCTGAAGGGGCAATTTCATCAAGAAGAACATTCATTCCCTCTACGATCATACCATCACTCCAGTAAGCAGCATTACCACTACGACGATCTAAGTTTCCATATTGTGCCATACTTGCTGTTTGAGCAGGGTATTCTGCAGCAAGAGCATCTGCTATTAATATGTAATCTGCACCTGCAAGTGAATAAGCGATAGTATTATCTGGCACCCAAGTTGTACCATCATTACCAAACTGTAAAGAAGACTCTACCACACTAGGAATATTCACAAAAGATCCATTTTTAAATACAAAGTTTGCATATTCTGTAGATGTAGAACCATCATAAAAAGCGTAAGCAACAGCTACAAAATCGCCCTCTTCTGCGTAAGGAAACTCTCTACCTAAGAAAATTTGTAGCTTATAGATAGCCTCGTCCTCATCATCAAAATTAGGGAATCTTTGCCCCATCTCTGTGTAATCTTCAGACTCTAAAGTAAAGGGCTCATTCCAGGTATTGTTTGCATATGCATAAACTACAGTTGCCTCAATAGTAGAAACTGAAGCAGTCTCATCTATTACAAAGGTATCTCCTTCTTTAATTACAGAAGAAACTTGTGTTGAAACTGCACCGTTGTAAATCGCATAAGTCAATTCAAATTTATCCCCTTCTACAGAATTAGGATATTGAGCATCTAGAACAATATTAAATGCTTCAAGCAACATTGCAGGACTCCAATAGTTGTCGCTAGCTTCACGAACATCAAAGCTACCAAATTGACTAGCATTAGCTGCAGGTCCCGGATATGCTGTAGCTAATTCTGTAGCTGCCAATTCATAATCTGCATCAACAAATTCGTAAGCTACACCACCAACTGCAACATAGGCGTTACCATCAAACTGAACAGTCATACTTTCAGCACCAGCGCTTCCATCATAAATTGCATAAGAAACACTGTACTTTTGACCTGAAACATTATCAAAATTATCAGCTAATACAACATTTAGCGCAGCTAATATCATTTCTTCTGTCCAATATGCATCACTTGTAGTTCTTCTTTCAAAATTAGAACGGAAAGCTGCTTGATCAGCCTGAGCAGGATATATTTCTGCTAACTCTTCACCAATTAAGTCAAAGTCATCTCCATCTAAAGTATACTGAATTTCATCAGCTAATACTTTATAAGAAAGATTTACATAGTCTCCATTTTCAGCTTGAGGATATTTAAGATCAAGAAAATCCTGAATATCGCCCAACCCAGAAAAATAAGAATCTGAAAGACCAGCTTCTTCATAATCTGCCGCATTCACAGCATAATCCTGAACACGTATAGGATCATAAATATTAAAGCTAACATTGGCCAATGAACCAGCTCCTAGTACCGGAAAGTTATTTGTAAGCACCTGAGGTATTAAAGCCTTAGCATCGTCAAGACTACTAAAGTTACCAAATGAAAGCTCTAAATCTTCGTAGTCATCATCAGTTAACGTATAATCCAATACAGTGCTGATACCAGGCTCATTTGCAGCCAGGCTATCATTTATATCCTCTACAGGATCGCAACCCACAGACATAACGCCTATGGTAATTGCAACGATTAAATAGTTAAATTTTTTCATTTCAATTTTTTATTAAAAATTAATTTTTGCTCCTACAGTGTATGTTCTACCAGGACCGTAGTAAACTAATGCTGTTTCAGCAACAGAACCATCACCATCTTGCGCGTCAGAAATATACTCAGTACCTAATACATTGAACACGTTAGCATTTATTTGTGCATTAAATCCACCAAAATTAAACCTGTGTGTTAAGCCCAAGTCAAATACTCCGTAATCTGGCATCTCCCAGGTTTGTGGCAAACCTTCCACGCTACGACCAGTTACGTCATAATCGGCATAGTAATTACCTGCATAGTTAAATGAAGCTCTTACAGTTGTTGAAGCAAGCACAGCATAATCTGCACCTAAAGCAAACGTAGTCTGTGCCGAGTTACCCACTTTAACACCCTCTAAAAAGATATCAATTGGGTCTCCAATAGGATTTTGTTGATCGTCAAAAACCTGAACATTAGTTACATTATTATCCCATTGCCAGTCTCCCAAAGATGCCATACCGGTCAAGGTTAAAGTCTCTATAGGACGGTATTGCAATTCTAATTCAACACCCTGGTGTAGTGCGTCTACCCCTAAAATATTTGCGGTGTATTGAATAGTGTTAGCTGTTCTTGTTATAGTATATGATCTATCCATCCATTGAGTACGATATACATTCAAGTCAGCTCTAAACTTATCTGTTCTTAAGCCATAACCTAGTTCTGCACTAAATATCTTTTGGTTTTCGGCATCCTCATTTACAACATTTCGATTGTTTATAAAAACCGCTTCATTAAATGGAGCTCGTTCAAAATACCCTACATTTGCAAATACATTATTTACATCATCCAGACGATAATTAATACCTCCTTTAGTACTAAAAGCTGTAAAGTTTATCCAATCTGTTTCTCTTAACGGATCGTCTGGTGTATACTTATAATAATCTTCTCTTTTGTAAGAAGTGTTGTTACCTGCAACAGAAATCACAGCAGAAATAGCATCTTTGTTATACTCAGCTTGAGCAAATAACCCTTGCCAGTTAGTATAACCGGTGTCATTATAGTTATACTTATCCCCTTCTCTAACAACTCTGTTAGGATTATTTACATCACTATTATCTAAATAAAAAGCAGCTCCTAAAAGATCAGTTAATTCTGTATAGTGATCCCCTCTGTAAAAACGTAAATCTACACCTGCAGTTAAATCTATATATTCAGAAAGCTCTGTATTGTATGTTGACAAAGCACCATACCACTGGTGGTTGTTTCTTGAAGCTCTCAAGAAAGTTTCAGCACTTGTTGCCTGACCTAAAGCTTTATTTTCTGCAACGATCTTATCAAGATTTACAGGTCCAAATTCTTGATCACGATAGTTTGTATCATATTTCCCGAATTTATTAGTACCCGCAGTACCTCCGCCACCTCCAGTACCTATAGAATAGTAAACTGAAGTAGTTAATGATGAAATATCATTAATTGTCCAATAATGGTTTAACGACATCTGTGGCTTATGGTAAAAGTTGTCTTCAATATTTACCAGCTGACCATTTTTATAACCATAATCTGTATTGGTACGTATACCACGATCACTTCTTCTATAATCGTCAATTAACAATCGATTTTGACGCTGGCCGTGACGTTGTGGCGCTCCAAAAGCAGTAAACGACAATTCGTGATTATCACCTATTTTTTTTGCTACGTTTAAAAAGTAAGAATAAGCATCAATTGTAGTAGCATCTACAAACTGCTCTCCAGTAGTTCTAGAAAGACTTACCGTAGCCGCCCAATCATTTTCTAACATCCCTGTAGAAAGTGTAAAACCATATTTTGTATAACCATCATTACCTGTGGTCATGATTACATTTCCACCTTTATTGATGTCAGTAGCTTTTGTAACAATGTTTACAGTACCTCCAATAGAAGGAAGACCTATCATTGCCGCACCAAGACCTCTTTGTACCTGCATAGAGCTAGTTACATCAGATAGACCTGCCCAGTTACTCCAATATACACGACCATTTTCCATATCGTTTACCGGAATACCGTTAATCATTACCGCAACGTTTTCAGAGTTAAAACCACGTACACGCAATTCTGCATCTCCAAAACCACCACCACCTCGGGTTACATAAACACCAGGAGTTGTTTTTAAGATTTCAGGAAATTCCTGACTACCCAATTCATTCTGAATAGTCTCAGCCTTAATTGTAGAAACTGCAACCGGTGTTTTACGATCAATTGCTAGTGAATATGCTTTGACTATTACCTCATCAAGGGCATCAGAATCCATTTCCAACTGAACCGTCCCAAGATTTACTACTTTTTTACCAGACAAATCAAAAGCAATAGTAGAAGGCTTAAATCCTACGTAAGAAATACGTAAAGAACCTGCATTGTCAACAACCTGAATTTCGAAAACCCCATCAAAATCAGTTGATACTCCGTTAGTTGTTCCATCAACAACTACGTTTACTCCAGGTAGCGGCGTACCATTTTCACCGTCTACTACAGTACCACGAATTGTTCCTTGTGCTTGCATAAAGGCTGCAAACAGAAGAAACACAAGTGTTAGTGAACTTGTAATTTTTTTCATTGTGCTTGTTTAAATTTAGATTTTGCGCAAAAGTCTTAATAAAGACCTAATTAAATATTAACGCAATGTTAAGAATAACATCTCAACAGCGTATGTGCTATTTTAACCCCTAAGTATTTTAAATTAATATTTAACAGTTAAAAACCTAAATTCAAATAAGCGTATAACTTACGCTTTAAATGCCTTAATTAAAGCTGTGGTTGAAGAATCGTGGGCAGCTATAACCTCTGAATTTAAATCAGTTAAAACATTTTTCGCCAACTGTTTTCCTAACTCAACACCCCACTGGTCATAGCTAAATATGTTCCACAAAATACCTTCAGTAAAGATCTTATGCTCATATAACGCGATCAGAGCACCCAAACTTTCAGGTGTTAGCTTATCAATAAGAATGCTTGTAGTAGGCTTATTTCCATCAAAAACCTTGAATGGAACCAGTTTCTGAATTGCATCAGCACCCATACCTGAAGCTTCTAATTCTGCTTTAGCTTCAGCTTCTGTTTTACCATTCATTAAAGCTTCAGTTTGCGCAAAGAAATTGGCCATCAACTTATTATGATGATCTACATCACCATGTAATGAATGTTTATAGCCAATAAAATGAGTCGGAATAATTTTAGTTCCCTGATGTATCAACTGAAAAAATGCGTGTTGTGAATTGGTTCCCGGTTCACCCCAAACAATTTGTCCTGTTTGATAATCTACGTGCTTTCCATTACGGTCTACACTTTTACCGTTACTTTCCATAATTGCCTGTTGCAGGTAAGCAGGGAAACGGTGCAAATATTGTGTATAAGGAATAATCGCTTCACTTTCTGCACCAAAGAAATTGTTGTACCATACGGTTACAAGCGCCAGTATAACTGAAATATTCTCATCAAGTGGTGTGTTTTTGAAATGCTCATCAGCTTTATGAGCGCCAGCAAGCATACTCTCAAAATTGTTATAGCCCACTGCCAAAGCGATAGAGAGCCCTACCGAACTCCATAATGAAAAACGACCACCAACCCAGTCCCACATTGTAAAGACATTATGAGGGTCTATGCCAAAATCTTTAACAGCAGTCTCATTTGTAGAAACGGCAACAAAGTGTTTTGCAACAGCCTCACCATCTGCTACAGCACCAGAAACTTTATCTAAAAACCACTTACGTGCAGTATTAGCATTAGAAAGGGTTTCTTGAGTTGTAAAGGTTTTAGATACAATCACAAACAAGGTTGTTTCCGGATTTAAATTTTTTAGAGATTCGTGAACGTGATCGCCATCTACATTAGAAATGAAATGAACTTTTAAATGGTTGTGGTAATATGCTAAAGCTTCGGCAACCATAACAGGCCCAAGGTCAGAACCTCCAATACCTATATTCACCACATCGGTAATTGCTTTACCAGTATATCCTTTATGTTCACCACTAATAACCATGTCGCAAAAACTCTTGATTTTTGCTTTTACTTCGTTTACTTCAGGTATTACATCTTCTCCATCGATCTTCACACTAGCTATACTGGGCTGACGAAGAGCTGTATGCATCACTGCACGACCTTCAGTCTCATTTATTTCGGCTCCGCCAAAATAAGCTGCCTTAGCTTCCTTAAGATTCATTTCTTTAGCCAGATCCAACAATAAAGACTTTGTCTCTTCAGTGATTCTGTTTTTACTATAATCCACATAAAAGTCTTCCCACTTCAAAGTAAAAGCTGCTGCCCTTGATTGATCTTCAAAGAGGTTCTTCATTTCGACATCTTTAATGTCTTCAAAATGTGCCTGAAGCGCTTTCCAGGCTTTTGTCTGAGTAGGATTTACTTTTTGCATTTTATGTTGATTTTTGGAAGGTTATTGCATCTAATTGCGCTCTCAATGGAGCTATAAATTCAAAATACTGAGGTTGTAGTTCTTCTGCTAAAGGCTCTGAAGTAGGTAAATCTATAGCAAATGGATTAACTTGCTTGCCGTTTTTCCAAAAACGATAGCAAACGTGAGGTCCGCTGGTATTACCAGTCATACCTATATAGCCTATTACTTCTCCTTGTCGCACATAATCACCTCTGCTAACTGCACGTTTACTCATGTGCAAATACTGCGTGTCATAAGTTTTATTGTGCCTAACTTTCACATAATTTCCATTACCACCTCTGTATTCTGAAGCGATTACCGTACCGTCTGAAGTCGCCATAATAGGAGTTCCTACAGGAGCGGCAAAATCGGTTCCTTTATGTGGACGAATGCGATTACCATAATATGCAATTCTGCGCTTTAAGTTATAGCGAGAAGAAATACGTCCGAATTTAAGCGGACTTTTTAAAAAAGCTCTTCTTAAGTTATCTGCATGCTGATCGTAAAAGTCTCTGTTACCATCATTCACCGAATCATTCTGATACGCAAAAGCATAAACGGGTTTGCCTTTGTGCTCAAACCAACTTGCTTTTATTTCTCCAAATCCTGCCGGAATGGTATCATTGATAAACTTCTCGGTATAAATTACTTTAAATCTATCCCCCTCTTGAAGACGGAAGAAGTCAATAGTCCAGGCATAAATATCTGCCATTTTATAAGCTACTAAAATATTTACACCAAGATCATCAAAAGTAGAAGAAAGGTTACTATTTATCACACCGCTTACCACACGTTCCTTAACCGTAACTGGTCTTTTTTTAGCGGCAGCTTTTACAACCTCATCAGCAAAATCAAGCACGACATAATCTATCTTGTTTTGCTCATATATAAAAACCTTTGCCTGATTTGCAGAATCCTTACTTTTAAGTAAGGTATATGGCTTACCTACAAGAATTTTACGCGTATCAAAAGTAGACTGTACCGTGTCTGTAATTTGTTGAATAGTCCCGTAATCAATACCATTTTCAAACAAAATCTGACCAAAACTATCACCAGACTGTACGGTATCTGATATCACCTCATAATCATCAAGCACATACCCAAACTTCTTATTAACAGGCTTCTTTACTTCTTTTACTTCCGGTTTTATTTCTGCTTTTTTATCATCGGCGCAACTCATTAAAGTGAGTACGGCCAGCAATACGAGACTAATTTTTTTCAATTTAGGGTATTTGAAATTTTAATGTTTTTATTTAGATATTCTGTCCCCAGTTTGCGCGTTCTTCTTCAGACCACAAATCAGGGAAAAATATGCGTTTCTGATATTTGGGATGCATATATTTTACCCAATCACTACCACCTGTTGCCTCTAACGGCTCTTTACCTTGATTTAAATAATGCAGGGCAGTATGGTAGTGCGACATAACCCACTTGATATTTACTGTATAATCATAGTGACGCATCGCTTCAAGCAATGTTGCATCCTTTTGATCAGAAAGTGGCAAGGTTTTAAATCTGGCCCACAAATTTAGGGTTTTGTATTGTTTTAGAAAACGAATGAAGGCTTCCTTATATTTTAATTCAAATGCTTTTAACGTATACGTTTTATCACCGGTCTCATAATCTTTTCCGGCTGCTTGCCAATATAAATGCTCAAAGACCTTATCGTAGTAGCTCTCATCTGTAACTTCTTCATTTTTGAAGCTTTCGCGGATGCGTGCATCTATAAGATTTATGAGTTCAGTAGAACCAAACTCTACAAAGCGGTACTGCGCACTTTGAAAACCACTTGCAGGACTTAAGGTTCTTCTAAATTTGAGATACTGCTCCATATTCATCCCTTCTCGCATAATATTAAAAGAAGAAGTAAGCATATCAAAGTATCTGCTGATGCGAGTTAACTTTTCTGAAAAGAAAACAACATTCAAGTCTTTCTCATAAGCGACCTGCTCAATTTCCCATAAAATCATTTTAAAAAGCAGTTCGTTGATCTGATGATACATAATAAAAACCATTTCATCAGGAAGAAGAGTACGCTGGTTTTGAATACTTAATAGGGAATCAACCTGAATATAGTCCCAATAATTTATGGGTTTACTATGTGCGAATCCTTCTAATTGATGGTCCAGGTTTTGACCCATTGCATCAAATTTTTCTCTAAGCGCTTCTAATTGTTGATCTGTCTCCAGACTGCTTTTATGCGTCATTAATCTTGTATAATATAGAATGGATGCTTAAGGCCTTTATATGCTTCAATCTCTGCTTTTAACGAGCCTACTGCTAAATCTGCTTTGATTTGCAAAGGTATTTTATTTTGATCATCGCTAATCCAAACCGTAAGACTTTCTTTCTCTTTAAAAACACGACCGGCTTGCACATACGGTCTAAATATTAAGGTATTTACCTTACCAAACTTCGTTTTTAAAACTTCACGTCCTAAAAACTTGAGTTTGAACTTAAAGTTTTCCTGATCAAAAAACATATTGATCACTGTCTCATCACCTTCTTTCAGGTTTTTCGTATCAATCGAATTACGCAGGTAGTAAAAACTGGATACCATATCGTGAATGGACGGGTCTGTTTTATAGGTAGTGATCTCATTATGCTTTTTATCATTTACAGTAGCCACTTGAGCTTTCTGATCAAAGTCAATTACCTTATCTTTTGTATGCCCACCTTCATCTATTTTACGAATAAAACGGTAGGGTAAAGTGGATTGCTTATCAATGTAAGTTTCATAATAATCTTCAACACCAAAGAAAAGCTTGGTCATACCCGTCGTCACGCCTTTTCCTTTTATATAATATACCGATTTGCCTTTATAAGTATCATTTGTAACTGCAAGAGTTGCCTCACCGGCTTTCCACCAGCCACTGTAACTTATACGAAATTTGAACCACTCTCCATCTTCAAAAGCAGGCTCCTGTGCACTGGTAGAAACCAACACTAACAGCATAAGAAATAAAACATAATATTTTTTCATAGCGATCTGATTTAATCACAACAACACTGTTGTAACTTATGCTTTTACAAGAGTTATTCCAAAAGTAGCCAAAAGCTAAAAATCCCTGCTTGAATACAAACAGGGATTTTAAAATTTTATTATCACATACTTAAATTAAAGCGTTCCTCGCTGAGCCTGCTCACGCTCGATAGATTCAAAAAGTGCTTTAAAATTACCCGCACCAAAACCTTTGGCACCCATACGCTGTATAATTTCAAAAAATAAAGTCGGGCGATCCTGAAGCGGTTTTGTGAAAATCTGCAGTAAATAGCCTTCTTCATCGGCATCTACCAGTATTGAAAGTTCCTGCAATTTGTTAAGATCTTCTTTCATCGTATCCATATGCGCGCCTAATCTGCGTGGGATATCATCATAATAGGCTTGTGGAGGTGGCGGTAAAAACTCTACTCCTCTGGCCTTTAAAGCCGAAACGGTCTTAACAATATCATCTGTCGCTACAGCAAGATGCTGCACTCCCGGACCTTCGTAAAAATCCAAATATTCTTCAATCTGTGATTTTTTAATGCCTTCTGCCGGTTCGTTGATAGGGAATTTGATTCTTCCGTTGCCATTGCTCATCACTTTACTCATCAGAGCCGAATACTCGGTGGTGATTTGCTTATCGTCAAAAGTGAGGAAGTTTACAAAGCCCATCACCTCTTCATACCATTTGACCCAAGTGTTCATTTCGCCCCAACCAACATTACCTACCATATGGTCAATATATTTTAAGCCGGTAGGCTCCGGATTGTAATCAGATTCCCATTTCCTAAAGCCGGGCATAAACTGGCCGTTATAATTCTTGCGCTCTACAAACATATGCACTGTCTCGCCATAAGTGTAAATCCCGGAGCACACGACTTCGCCCTGCTCATCGGTTTCTACTTTGGGCTCCATAAAGGGTTTTGCACCGCGTTTTGTGGTTTCTTCAAAAGCACTACGTGCATCTTCTACCCAGAGTGCTACCACTTTTACCCCATCGCCATGCTTTATTATATGGTCATTGATGGGGGAATCACTCCCTAACGGCGAAGTCAACACCAGACGTATCTTATCCTGCTTTAAAACATAACTCACCCGATCTTTTTGACCGGTTTCCAAACCGCTGTAGGCAAAGGATTGAAAGCCAAATGCTGTTTTATAGAAATGCGCAGCCTGCTTGGCGTTGCCCACATAAAATTCTACATAGTCGGTACCCATAAGTGGGAGAAAATCCTGTGCTCCTTCAAATATTTTTTCGAGTCCGTAATCAACGGATTTCAATTCTTTACTCATAATATATATTCTATATTTCTTATTCTGTATTTGTTATTCATTCTAGCCCTGATTGCAGCGGCATCCTTTTTAAGGGTTGCTGAGTGATTTGCTCGCAGAGCAAATCGTATCGAAGCCCTATTAAAAAGATACAGCGTAAAGCAGGTATCAGCTCCTAATCATCATTATATCAAATTGACGTACTGCTATTAATCTACTTGTGATCTGCTTCCCCTTTGGGGATTGAGGTGCATAACCACGATTTATAATAACTCTCGTCTGCTATAGACATCGCATCTTCACAAATTTGTAACGGTTTAAAGGTATCTACCATTACGGCTAATTCTTCAGTTTCGGTCTTGCCAATGCTGCGCTCGGTTGCTCCCGGGTGCGGCCCGTGTGGAATACCTGCGGGATGCAGCGAAATGTGTCCCGCTTCAATATCGTTACGGCTCATAAAATCACCATCTACATAATACAACACCTCATCGCTGTCAATATTGCTGTGATTATACGGCGCGGGAATACTTTTAGGATGGTAATCGTATTTACGCGGGCAAAAGCTACAAACTACAAATGCACTGGTTTCAAAAGTCTGATGTACCGGTGGTGGCTGGTGAATGCGTCCGGTAATGGGCTCAAAATCGTGAATGGAGAATGCATATGGATAATTATACCCATCATAGCCCACCACATCAAAAGGATGCGAGGCGTAGATCATATCAAACAGATCGTCCTGTTTTTTTATTTTCATCAAAAATTCACCGGTCTCATTGTTAGTCTCCAATTCATAAGGACTTCTTAAATCCCGTTCACAAAAAGGGGAATGTTCCAGAAGTTGTCCAAACCAGTTGCGGTATCTTTTTGGAGTATACATAGGATGTCGTGACTCTACAATAAACAGGCGGTTGTCGCTGTCGTCAAAATCCATCTTGTAAATGGTACCGCGTGGCACCACAATATAATCGCCGTATTTGAAATCCAGATTTCCTAAATGACTGCGGAATTTACCACTGCCTCGATGTACAAAAATGAGTTCGTCTGCATCGCTGTTTTTATAAAAATAATCCTGAGTTTTATTTTGCGGAGCAGCCAGAATAATAGTACAATCATTATTGGTCAGAACCGGTTTGCGACTGTCAAGATAATCAGCTTCGGGCTTGATCTCAAAACCTTTAAAACGATACGACTGAATGTGGTTCGACTTAGCAACTTTAGGCTTTATGTTTTTGCTGCCTTTAATCTCCTTAACCTGTGTGGGACGCTGCTCGTGGTACATATTGCAGTACATCCCATCAAAACCGATCGTGCCAAAAAGCTGCTCATAATACAGGCTACCGTCTGGCTTTCTAAATTGCGTGTGGCGTTTGTGAGGTATTTCGCCAAGTTTATGATAAAAAGGCATAGTTTATATTTTTCTTCGAAAACGTTATCGTTCGTTGCAAATATCGTAAAAAGTGCTGCTTTTAGGGCTAAAATTTTCTTAAAACCAAAAACCTAAACTAAAGTTCCAAAATACACGGTCGATCTCAGGAGAGTAAGAAAGTTTGGTTTGTAAAGGTCCCACCAAAGTCTCTAAACCGTACCCCAAATAATATCCAGTGTAATCTGGGGCACTAAGCCAGTTACCTGAGGTAAAAAGATCGTCTTCAAGATTGGCGATATTTGCACCAAAATTGAGATGATTTTTTCGGTAGAAATTATAATCAAAACTGATTTGAGATTTTACCATACCATCACCAGAAACGCTTATTAAATCATAACCATAAAAAGAAATCAGGTTATTGATAAAATCATTTCCCCAACCACCCAAAATAAAGTTAAGCGTTGAATTTGTCGCTGCACCTATTTTAAAACCACCTTCAGCATCAAGAACCATAGAAAATTTTGGGAATAGTTTCTTTGCGTATTTGATATGTGCCTGAGCTATAGAAAATTCTTCAAAATTGGCATTGTAATCTGATGAAAATAAATAAAGATGAAAATCCCCATTAAAATACCATCCTGAAGTAGGAAAGTATTTATTATCAAATGTGTCTAATAACAAATTACCGTAAGTGCTGTAATAATGACTGTTTTCAAAATATACTTTACTATCTGGGTCATCCATTAAGCGCACACTTTCTGTATCAATCTTTAGAAATTTGTGCTCTAATCCCAGATTTAAAGAGAATTGCTTTTGAAACAACGTTTGCAAATACACTTGATTAGTAAGATCTGTATAATCTATTGTAATGGTATTAAAACTCTCCAAAGGTAAATCACTCACCTGCTCTACAAAACGCGCATCTACTTTACGCTCAAAACTGTTATATCGTGAGCGCACACCAAAACCAATATAAAAGCCATTATCGCTGTAATAATCAAAATTATAACGAATGTTATCCCCCAAGGCGAGATCAAATGAGGCAATATCATTTTTAAACAAAACTCGCTTTTTAGTAAGGTTTACTAAAGCAGCACTTTTGTAAATATCATCGTAGTGAATACCGGCCTTAATATAGGTGGTCGCTTCGCTTTCACTCAGGTTGATAATTAAGTGATACTGCCCGTTATCATAACGCTCTAATTTATGATTAATCCGTTGAAAGTTATTCGAAGCCGCCAGATTATTGATTCCATCAAACAAAGCCCCATACGTCGTTTCTACCGGAGTTTTGATCTTGAGCTTTCCTAAAATATACGAGCGCGTATAATACCTGTTGCCATTAATACTCACACTTCTGATCATCAGGGTATCTTGATCACTTATTTCTAAAGGAGGCTTTATAAATTCTTTATGTTGTAGATCTGCGAGCTTTTTAAAATCAGACTTATACTCTTTAGCTTTTTCTTCTCCGCCTTCTATTATTTCTGCTCCTTTATCAAAATCAACAACACTGTACCCTGCAATGTTTGGCTTGATATAAATATCGGTTTGAGCTACTTTATCTTTCATGGCTTCAATCGTGCGGTAATTGTTGATCTGAATAAGCATTTCTGGTGCGCTTTTTAGCTCATTTTTACCTCTTAAATCATCTTGTACATCAACCCCTATTATAAAATTAGCACCTCTTCTGCGCAATTCCTCAACAGGATAATTGTTGACAACACCCCCGTCTATTAAAATTTTATCATCTAAAATCACCGGACTAAACAAGGAAGGAAGAGCTCCACTAGCCGTGATAGCTTCCGGGAGACACCCCTTATCTAAAACGACAGCCTGACCTTTTTCAGCATCTGTTGCTACACAGAAAAACGGAATGTCTAATTTTGAGAAATCATCAACTTCCTGAACGTGATGAGTTAATTCGGTAAAGAGATTATAAATGTTTTGCCCTTTAGACAACGCTGAAGGAAAGGAGATCTTAAAATGATCAAAAGGTAAGCTAATAGCATATTTCTCAGCGTCTGCACGCTCATAAAAAGATCGCGCACTCCGGGGTAAATCATCTTGTATGAGCTTGTCAAAATTTACCGCTTCAAAAATAGAGTCTAATTGATGTGCATTATATCCCGCAGCATACAAGCCGCCAATAATAGCACCCATACTCGTACCTCCTATATAATCTATTTTGATCCCGGCAGCTTCGATCTCTTTAAGTACACCTATATGCGCAAGACCTTTGGCTCCGCCTCCACTTAAAACTAAACCTACTTTAAGATTCTCACCTTTTGGAAACTTGCTAAAATCTACCGTTGTAGTGTCCTGAGCATAAGTTGCCCAGTTTAATAAAACTAAAACGAGTAGACTTTTATATATTTTCATTCTTCCTGATGATAATGCGTAAAAATAATTTTTGCCTTTGCCGGACCTATAACTTCTGCCAAAGCTTTCTCTGTAGCAGCTTTTACTTTACTTACTGATCTAAAATGTCGTAACAGGTCAACCACGGTTTTTTCTCCAATCCCGCTTATCGTCTCTAGCTCTGTGGTAATTGCGGCACTACTTCTTTTATTTCTATGGAAGGTTATCCCAAAACGGTGCGCCTCATTCCGCAATTGCTGTATCACTTTAAGCGTCTCACTTTTTTTATCAAGATACAACGGAATAGAATCTCCCGGATAAAATAACTCTTCCAATCTTTTTGCTATACCTATAATGGCTATTTTACCTCTCAGCCCTAAAGCTTCTAATGCTTTAACACCAGAAGAAAGTTGACCTTTTCCTCCATCTACAATAATAAGCTGTGGTAACGGTTCATCTTCATTGAGCAAACGCCTGTATCTTCTAAAAACCACCTCTTCCATAGACGCAAAATCATCGGGTCCCGTTACAGTCTTGATATTAAATTTACGATAATCTTTCTTACTGGGTTTTCCGTCTTTAAACACAACACAAGCTGCTACAGGGTTTGTTCCCTGTATGTTTGAGTTATCAAAACATTCTATATGTCTGGGCTCTACCGAAAGCCTTAAGTCAGACTTCATCTGAGCCATAAGTCGGTTTACATGACGATCAGGATCTATGATTTTGGTTTGCTTAAAACGTTCCATCCTGAAATATTTTGCATTGCGTTCAGACAACTCTACAATACGTTTTTTATCTCCAAGTTTGGGCACTGTAACCCGTATGCCGTCTCCCAGATCTAACTTAAACGGAACATAAATTTCTGAAGATTGCGAGTTAAAGCGCTGTCTGATTTCTATGACACCTATTGCCAGTAATTCTTCATCAGACTCGTCAAGTTTCTTTTTGAGTTCTAGCGTGTGCGAGCGAATAATCGCTCCGTGAGAAAGCTGTAAAAAATTGACATAGCCGTAACCTTCATCAGAAACGATACTAAAAACATCCACATTATTTATCGAAGGATTAACAACTGTACTCTTTGCCTGATAGCCTTCTAAAATGTCTATTTTTTCTTTGATACGCTGGGCATCTTCAAATTCCATAGCTTCAGAATGAGCTTTCATTTGAGATCGAAAACGGTGCAGCGAATCTTTAAAGTTCCCTTTTACGATATCACGTATCGCATCAATATTATCGTGGTAGGTTTCCGCAGAGATTTTATCCTCACAAGGCCCCAGACAGTTGCCTAGATGATATTCTAAACAAACTTTATACTTACCCGATTCTATCTTCTCTTTAGATAAATCGTAGTTACAGGTACGCAACGGATAAAGTCCCTTTATAAGATCGAGCAAAGTATGCACCGTCTTCATGCTGGTATACGGACCGTAATATTCACTCCCATCTTTAATTAATCTACGTGTAGGGAAAACTCTGGGAAATCGCTCATTTTTAATGCAAATCCACGGATAACTCTTATCATCCTTGAGCATCACATTATACCGCGGCTGGTAATTTTTAATCATATTGTTCTCCAGTAAGAGCGCATCGGTCTCACTGTTTACCACAATATGTTTAATGTTTGCAATCTTTTTTACCAGCAGGTGAGTTCGGGCATTATCATGCTTCTTGTTGAAGTAAGAAGAAACCCTTTTTTTTAAGTTCTTAGCTTTCCCAACATAAAGCAACTTTCCCTTTTTATCATAGTATTGATAAACGCCAGGACTGTTAGGCAGGGTTTTTAATTGTATTTCTAAATCAGGGGTTTTCATGCAAACCAAATTTACGCCTTCTTACGCGCTTAAAAAATTATAAACTCAAGGCATCAGATTAAATTGCTAACGAGTTATGGTATTATATTTACACCGTAATTGTAAGACTTTACAACTACCTTTAAAATTGTTTAACCTAGTTTTAAATATCCCCAACTCAAAAAGAAATATGCTTTTAGTAAATTGCAACACATGGAGAAGATAGTAATAGGACGCACAGACCGGGCAGATTTTCCTGCGCTTGGCTTAAATGATATCGACATTAAAATTGATACAGGCGCCTACACCTCTTCAATTCACTGCAACCACATTCGCGAAGAAGACAATATTTTACTTTGTACATTTTTAGACCCTAAACACCCGGAATATAACGGTAAAGAAATGCGTTTTGAATCATATGATATTACAGCTGTAAAAAGTAGTAATGGTGAGATACAATACCGGTATGTAGTGCAAAGCAACATCAGGCTTTTTGATAAACTCTTTAAAATATCCCTGACGTTAAGTTCTCGGGAAGATATGCGATTTCCGGTATTAATAGGTCGCAAATTCCTTACTAAAAAATTTATTGTAGACACCGAATTAACCGATGTCTCTCACGCTCAGAAAGCCTTATGAACATAAAAATATTATCCCGAAACGGAAACTTATACTCAACTGCAAGACTTGTTGAAGCAGCAAAAAAACGCAAGCACAACGTAGAAGTTATAGATCCGCTTAAGTGTGATTTAATTATAGAAAAGAAAAAACCATCGGTTTATTACAAAGGAAGATACCTTTCTGAAACCGATGCGATAATTCCTAGAATTGGTGCTTCTATAACTTATTACGGCACCGCAGTTGTGCGCCAGTTTGAGATGATGGGCTGTTTTACCACAACCGAATCTCAAGCGCTCGTACGCAGCCGTGATAAACTGAGAAGTTTGCAAATCTTATCAAGAGCACGTTTAGGTTTGCCAAAAACTGTTTTTACTAACTACAGCAGAGACGTGGCAGAAATCATAGATCACGTAGGTGGTGCTCCTTTAATCATAAAATTACTAGAAGGTACACAAGGCCTTGGTGTGGTTTTAGCCGAAACTAAAAACGCGGCAGAATCTGTTATTGAAGCTTTTAATGGACTTCAAGCACGTGTTATTGTGCAAGAATTTATCAAAGAAGCTAAAGGTGCAGACATTAGAGCATTTATTATAGATGGTCAGGTTGTGGGAGCTATGAAACGCCAGGGAAAAGAAGGCGAGTTTAGATCTAATCTTCACCGCGGCGGTACTGCAGAAGTTATTACACTTTCTGATGAAGAAGAAAATGCTGCGATAAAAGCTGCAAAAGCAATGGGTCTGGGAGTTGCAGGTGTTGACATGTTACAAAGCGCTCGCGGACCACTTATTCTTGAGGTAAATTCTTCACCGGGTCTTGAAGGTATCGAGAAGGCTACTGGAAAGGATATTGCAAAAAGCGTAATACGTTATATAGAACGCGGAATTTAATTTATGACAGGATTTGATGATAAAAATGTGTTGCATATTCTGGGGGAAAAAATCAAACCCGGTGAAAAGCGTACGCTCAATTTTAATCTGGCAAAACTCTACACAACTACTTCGGTAGAAGTGCCCATCATAATTAATCGCTCTAAAAAACCAGGACCTTGTGTTTTGCTAACCGCAGGGATTCACGGTGATGAGATTAATGGGGTAGAGATTGTACGACAGGTCATTTCAAAAAAAATAAACAAACCGGCACGCGGTACTATCATTTGTATTCCAGTAATAAATGTGTTTGGCTTTCTCAATATGGAACGTGCATTTCCAGACGGGCGGGATCTTAACAGAGTCTTTCCGGGGACTCGAAACGGGTCGCTAGCAAGTAGATTTGCGCATCAGTTTTCAACAAAAATTTTACCGGTTGCTAATTATTGTCTCGATTTCCATACTGGTGGCGGGAGTCGTTTTAATGTCGCTCAAATACGCGTAGATCCCAGCGATTCTGAACTGATGGAATTGGCTAAGATTTTTGGAGCCCCCTTTATTGTGTATTCAAAAAATATCCCAAAATCATATCGTTCTACCTGCGCAAGGATGAATATTCCTGTTCTGCTTTTTGAAGGCGGAAAATCTCAAATCAGCGATAAAGATATCGCCAGAGAAGGGGTGCATGGTGCGATGCGCATATTAGAACACCTTAATATGCTTTCTAAAGATTTCACTCCGCCAGAATTCAATAATAAAACTATCACTATTGAAAGCAGTACGTGGATTAGAGCTAAATACAGCGGCTTGTTGCATCTTAAAACCACCTGCGGCGACTTTGTAGAAAAAAATGAAATCATAGCAACAATCACAGACCCTTATGGATTTTTCAGACATAAGGTTAAGGCTTCAAATGATGGTTATATCATAAATACAAACGAAGCTTCACTGGTTTATCAAGGCGATGCTATTTTTCATATTTCAACAGCTAATAATGCAAATGGATAAGCCGTTTTTCAGAAAAAAATACAAAAGCTTACGTGAAAATTTAAGCTTAGAAATGTGCGATAATAAGAGTATTGATATTGCCAATCAACTCTTGAAACTACCCATTTGGAATCTAGAATTCTATCACATTTTTCTGACTATTGAAAAACTTAAGGAGATCAACACCGAGTATATACTCAATATTCTCAATGGCAAAGATAAGAATACGGTTATAGCGCAAAGTGATTTTACTAATTTAACAATGCGTCACTTTTTACTTACAGACAACACCTTGATTAAAATTAATTGTTGGGGCATTCCAGAACCTCAAGGTGGTATTGAAATAGACCCTTCACAACTGGATGTTGTATTTGTACCACTACTTGCTTATGACATAGAAGGCAATAGGCTGGGTTACGGTAAAGGGTTCTACGACAGATTCCTATCTTCTTGTAAGCCCGATTGTTTAAAAATAGGACTTTCATTTTTCGAACCCGAAAACGAGCTCCCAACTGACAGTAATGATGTTAGGTTAACACACTGTGTTACACCTAATAAAACATACACGTTTTAACACGACACCGATTTTTTTGCTATATTAAACCTCCCATTTCAAACGCACAAATAGATATGTCGAATAAACCTCAAAGTGGCTTTTTTTCATTTTTGAAAAAAATACCTGCATCGCAGGATCAAAATTTAGAGGAAAGTTTTTATTATGAGCAGGTTGCCTCAATGGTTGGTGCCGGTGGATGGCGTATAGATTTCATCAACAAGAAGAGTTATTTTGACAAGCAAATGAAGGCTATTCTTGAAACTCCGGAAAATTACAGACCTTCTCTTAAGCACGCGCTTCATTTTTTTGACATGGATTATCATGATATGGTAATCAAAAGCTTCACAGATCTTGCTTCAGGCAAGCCCGTTTTTGATGAAGTTATAAAGATGGTTACCTATACCAATCAACCTTTTTGGGCTCACGCCATTAGCAAACCTGACCTAGATAAAAACAACAAAATAATTGGTCTAAAAGGAGTTATTGTAAACGTTGATCAAGAGAAAGAACGTGAACTCATGCTTGAGAAAGCTATAGAAACTGTTGAAGCAAATAACTCACGCCTTTTTACATTTGCAAACTATGTTTCTCATAATATTAAGTCACATGTTAATAATCTAGAACTTACCAGTGAACTTGTAGATGTTAATAAACTACCACAAGACCAAAGAGAGCTCTTTAATAATTTTAAGCAAATTGCTGCCAGTTTAAATGGTACCGTAGCAAGACTTAATGAAGTGGTTTCGATTCAAAATAAAGCATCAGAACCTTTAAAAGCTATTCATCTCGAAGATGCTTTTGAACGGGTAAAAACTAAACTAAGGCCTTTAATTGAGCAAGAAGAAGCCTACCTCTATTCTGATTTTTCTGAGATACCTACTATTGAATACAATCCTGACTTTTTAAACAATATTCTTTATACGCTAATCAAGAATGGTATCATTAATAAAAGCCCCGATCGTAAACCAGAGATTAAGGCTTACTGTCTGGAAAATAGCAAAAAACTGTCACTCATAATAGAGGATAACGGTAAAGGTTATGATATAGATGGAAAAACCGATCACGTTTTTCATATGACTCGTAGTTCAGACAATAATGAGAATAGTCAGTCTGTAGGCCTGTTTATCGTTAAAAACGAAGTAGAGGCTCTAGGTGGAAAAATAGATGTAACCAGCAAACTGGGTTATGGCACAAAGTTTATAATCACCTTATAAGTAATTATAATTACTTTTCTTTTGCAAAAGCTCTTTTATTGAATACTAATAAAAGTCCTACTCCAGTACTTATCGCCATATCTGCAATATTGAATACCGCATTGAAGAATGTAAAATAATCTCCGCCCCAAATAGGCAACCAATCTGGTAAATAACCTTCCCACATAGGAAAATAGAGCATATCTACAACTCTTCCGTAAAACAAACCGGCATAACCTCCGTTTTCTGGCATAAAGGTCGCTAATTGCCCTGCACTACTATCAAAAATAACTCCGTAGAAAATAGAGTCTATAATGTTCCCAAAGGCACCTGCAAAAATTAATGAGATTCCTACAATAAGAATCTTTGAAGCATTTTTTTTGACGCTATCATAAAGCCAGTAGCCAATTAATGGCAAAATACCTATTCTAAATAGTGTAAGAATAATTTTACCGTAATTACCAGGTATTTTTGCCCCCCAGGCCATTCCTTCATTTTCTACAAATAGTATTCTAAACCAGTCAAAAACGACTACCTGATCCTGTAAGACAAAATGTGTTTTAATATAAATTTTACTGATCTGATCAATAAGTAAAATAAGAACTATAATGCCTACGGCCTTTTTTAATGACATGTGCTTTTTATTAATTGAGGTAAAGCCCTCAAAGTATTTATCGGAAAAACAGTTTAACTCTAAGACAAGCCTAAAGCAATTCTGTTCGACTATCGCGTAAAAATAATTAATTTATTCAGACTGGGTTACTCTTATATCCCCATCTACACTTTTGAGATTTAAATGTTGACTTCCATAAGCATTATTCTCTACTTGAAGCTTTCCGTGTCTGGTGATTGCTTCTATCTGATTATCTTCGGTTTCCACCTCGATACCACCCCGCAACGTATTTATGATTCCGCTACCCCGAAAAGCATTCAACTTACAATCACCACTAGAAAGATTCAGATTTATAAACTTAAAAAGACCGGTTAGCTCAACCGAAGTCAAAGAAGAATCTACCCAGAGTTCTTTGTTCTGTGGCATTTTAATTTTTAGAACGACTGACAACACTTTATGTGCGGCTAGTTTATCATCAATTTTTTGATAACCAGGAGCACGTTTGGTACTTATAACCCACAATCTGTTTTCTACGTGTACATCCAGTAAAACGGTTTCAAAAGTTTCACCTTCTATTTCAGCTTTCAACTCAATAGCATTTGTATTCGTACTTGTAACATGAATTTGAAAAACCTCATCAGAATTTACAAAAACTCCTTCTAGATCAGTTGCAGGCTGGGTGTATAAAATTTGCTTCTGACTGTAACCCGAATTGAGTACAGCAAATAAAAAACCTAAACAAAGAAGAAAATGAGGTTTAAACATAAAATTCTTGAAACAAAAAACGCTCCAGAAAATCCTGAAGCGTTTGGAAAACTACAATTAAGGTGTCTTACTTCTGCATATTTTTAGCCTCAATACTCAATGTAGCGTGAGGTACTAATTTTAAACGTTCTTTGTTAATAAGCTTACCTGTAACTCTACAAATACCATAAGTTTTGTTTTGTATACGGTTTAAAGCGTTCTTAAGATCACGTATAAACTTTTCCTGACGGATTGCAAGCGCAGAGTTAGCCTCCTTGCTCATTGTCTCACTACCCTCTTCAAAAGCTTTAAATGTAGGTGAGGTGTCATCGGTACCGTTGTTACCGTCATTCATATAAGCACTTTTAATAAGATCTAAATCTTTCTGAGCCTTATCTATTTTCTGCTGAATAAGCACACGAAATTCTTCTAATTCTGCGTCGCTATACCGTTCTTTGATGTCTGCCGCCATATTCTATTTACTGTTTTTTTATAGCCAGCTTTGTTTCTACATCGTCAAATGCAATGGCTATACCGTTAGTAACTTGCTCTGCAACTTCGAGTTTTGCGGTGAGCGTCTCCGTTTTAATATACTCTAAATTCTCGTTAACGGCTTGCTCGACCTTACCGTTACGTTGTAATTGTACTTCTATTTTATCGGTCACTTCAAAACCAGAATCTTTTCTTAAGTTTTGAATACGATTTACCAGTTCTCTGGCAATTCCTTCATTTCGCAATTCATCATCTAAAGTAACGTCTAGAGCTACTGTCAACGAACCACTACTTGCAACTAACCATCCCTCAATATCTTGGGAAGTTATTTCTACATCTTCGGGCGCCAAAGTAACACTTTTTCCATTAATGTCCACATTGATTTGCCCCTGATTTTCAATAGTTATGATATCTGCGGCAGTCATCGCGTTAATAGCATTTGCAACCACTTTCATATCTCTACCAAAGCGTGGTCCCAACACTTTAAAATTAGGCTTAATATTCTTAACTAAGATGCCCGAAGCATCATCAATTAGCTCTATTTGCTTAACATTAACTTCAGATTTTATTAAATCTTGCACGGCTTCAATTTCCGCACGTTGCGCTTCATCAAGAACTGGTATCATAATGCGCTGCAAAGGTTGACGCACTTTTATCTTTTCTTTAGCGCGAAGTGAAAGCGTTAATGAGGATATCGTCTGTGCTTTCTGCATTTTATGCTCTAAAGTCGTATCTATAAATGCTGCATTACTCACCGGAAAATCTGCCAGATGCACACTTTCTGAATCTTCTTGCTGCGTTAGACCATTAAGATCTTTATACAAGCGATCCATAAAAAATGGTGCTACCGGAGCTCCTAATTTTGCAACAGTCACTAGGCACTGATAAAGTGTTTGATATGCTGAAATCTTATCATGTGCATACTCACCTTTCCAGTAACGGCGCCGGCTTAAACGCACAAACCAGTTACTCAAATTCTCCTGTACAAAATCTGAAATCGCACGGGTCGCTTTAGTAGGCTCGTACTCTGCATAAAATTTATCTACCTGAGCAATCAACGTGTGTAATTCTGAAAGAATCCAGCGATCAATCTCAGGCCTGTCTTTCCAATCGATATCTGCTTCTGCATACTTAAAATTATCCAGATTGGCATACAACGAGAAGAACGAATAGGTGTTGTATAGTGTACCAAAGAACTTGCGCTGTATTTCGGTAATTCCGTCAAGATCAAATTTCAAATTGTCCCAAGGATTCGCGTTGCTTATCATATACCAGCGCGTTGCATCAGGACCGTAAGTACTTAACGTTTTAAAAGGATCTGCAGCATTACCTAAACGCTTAGACATTTTTTGTCCGTTTTTATCTAAAACCAATCCGTTAGAAACTACATTTTTATACGCCACATCGTCAAAAGTCATTGTAGCAATCGCGTGTAAGGTGTAAAACCATCCACGAGTTTGATCAACACCTTCTGCAATAAAATCTGCCTTGCGCCAGGTATCTTCAACCTTCTCTTTATTCTCAAAAGGATAGTGCCATTGTGCATACGGCATACTTCCGCTATCAAACCACACATCAATTAAATCTGCTTCGCGACGCATTGGTTTTCCGCTTGGTGAAATCAACTTGATCTCATCTACTACATTTTTATGCAGGTCGATTAAACCATAATTGGCTTCACTCATATCGCCCGGCACAAAATCTGCAAACGGATCGGCATCCATCACCCCGGCTTTTACCGCTTCGGTGATTTTTTCTTTTAGTTCGGCAACCGAACCAATGATGATTTCCTCTTTACCATCATCTGTTCTCCAGATTGGCAATGGAATTCCCCAATAACGCGAGCGAGATAAATTCCAGTCGTTGGCATTGGCTAGCCAATTACCAAAACGACCTTCTCCGGTCGCTTTTGGTTTCCAGTTGATGCCTAAATTCAACTCGTGCATACGATCTCGCACATCAGTAACTTTAATGAACCAGGAATCTAATGGATAATATAATATAGGCTTATCGGTACGCCAGCAGTTAGGATAACTGTGCACATACTTTTCTACCTTAAAGGCTTTATTTTCTTCTTTTAGTTTAATGGCGATCTCAACATCTACACTCTTCTCAGGAGCTTTACCGTCGTCATAATATTCGTTTTTAACGTATTTACCTCCAAACTCTTTCAACTCGGGACGGAAACGTCCTTGTAAATCTACAAGCGGCACCAAGTTCCCGTTCTCATCTTTGACAAGCATAGGTGGTACAGGAGGTTCTGCTTGCTTAGCAACCATAGCATCATCTGCACCAAAAGTAGGTGAAGTATGTACAATACCGGTACCGTCTTCTGTAGTCACAAAATCCCCGGAAATCACGCGAAATGCATCCTGCGGATTTTCATGCGGCTGCACATAATCTATCACCGGCTCATAACGCAATTCTAAGAGTTCACTACCTTTAAATTCGGTTAAGATTTGATAGGGTATCTTCTTATCTGCTTCGCTAAAGTTTGTGAAATCTTCGTCACTTTCCGCAGCAAAAAACTTTTTAGTAAACTGTTTACCCACCAAAGCTTTCGCACAAACCACCTGAATAGGCTCAAATGTGTATTGATTGAAGGTTTTACCCAACACATAATCAATCTTTTTACCAACTGTCAACGCAGTGTTAGAAGGCAGTGTCCATGGAGTGGTCGTCCAGGCCATTAAGTATTTTGTTCCTTCAAAAGCCGCAAGCGGAGATGCTTTATACGTATCATCTTCAACGACCTTAAACTGCGCTGTTACCGTAGTATCGGTAACATCTTGATAGGTCCCCGGCTGGTTCAACTCATGCGAACTTAATCCGGTTCCTGCTTTTGGCGAATAAGGTTGTATGGTGTAGCCTTTGTAAATAAGACCTTTATCATAAATATTTTTAAGCAGCCACCATACTGTTTCCATGTATTTAGACTTGTAGGTGATATACGGATCTTCCATATCCACCCAGTAGCCCATTTGCTCAGTAAGATTGTTCCACACATCAGTGTAACGCATTACCGCATTCTTACAAGCTTCATTATATTCTGAAACACTGATTTTTGTTCCGATATCTTCTTTGGTAATACCCAGTTCTTTCTCCACACCCAGTTCTACCGGAAGTCCGTGGGTATCCCAACCGGCCTTACGTTTTACCTGCTTTCCTTTTTGGGTTTGAAAACGACAAAAAATATCTTTAATCGCACGCGCCATAACATGGTGAATACCAGGCATTCCGTTTGCAGATGGCGGACCTTCAAAAAAGATATAGGGATCATTGCCTTCACGGGTTGAAATACTTTTTTCAAAGATGTCGTTTTCCTTCCAATAGGCTAAAATTTCTTCAGCCACTTTAGGCAGGTCAAGTCCTTTATATTCAGGGAACTTTGTGCTCATGATATGCGTTTTCTAATAAGTGTGCAAAATTACGGAATTTAGATTAGAAAAAACCCTATAAAAATATTGGGTTAACGCAACGATAATCTCAATCGTGTTCGCTCTCCAAAACTAAAAGCTCTTTATAAAAAACCTGCATCAATCTAGGACGTATATTAAAATCATAAATCGCTGTATTAGTACGAGAAGGAAATACCCGATTTGACAGAAAAATAAATACGAGTTCATGCTCAGGATCTGCCCAAACAAAAGTACCGGTAAACCCACTGTGACCAAAGCTTGCAGGGCTCACCTCGGGATTGGGATAGGCTTCTACCAGTGGCTTTTCGGCATTGTCCAAATAAGGTTTATCAAAACCCAAACCGCGGCGGTTATCGTTATCCGGATATTGAACCCGGGTAAATTCGCGCATGGTTTTTTCTGAAATATAACGCTTGCCGTCATAGATGCCCATATTCATATACATCTGTATCAGTTTGGCCAAATCAGCTGCGGTCGCAAACAAGCCTGCATTGCCCGAAACACCGCCCATCAAACTTGCATTCTCATCGTGTACCCAGCCTAAAACTTCCGCTTTACGGTAGATGGAATCAGCTTCGGTGGGAATGATGCGTTCCTGTGAAAAACCGTGTTGTTCGGGATTAAACATCAAGGTTTTAGCACCTAGCGGACCGTAAAAATGTTCCTCAAGATACTGCTCGTACGGCACACCGGTTAGGTTCTCCACAATCTGCGGATAGAGCAAAAATGAAAGCCCCGAATAGGTGTATTTCTTCTCTTCGGAAACTTCAGAGCGGTTGATTTTACGATACATTTTGCGCACAAAACGTTTGTTTAACCACAGATTGTTATACGTCTGTACAGAAAAACGGTGGGATTTTTTATCGCGTACAAACCGGTGTTTAAAGCTTACGTCTTTTTTAAGTACATCGCTTAAAAAAATAATATAGGGTTCGAGACCGGCCTGATGTGAAAGAATTTCCCGAAGGGTCAAATCGCGTTTATCGCGGCGGCGTTTCCAGGGGGTCCAGTAGGTGCTAAAAGCTGAATCTAAATCGAGTTTACCTGCATCAACCAGCTTCATAATCGCGGGTAAAGCTGCCGTCACTTTGGTCACCGAAGCCAGGTCGTATAAATCATCGTTTTTAACCGGCTGCAGACTGTCATACGTATGAAACCCATAAGCTTTGTGAAGAATAATACTGCCGTTTTTAGCCACCAACACTTGCGCTCCGGGAAATGCCTGATTTTTAATTCCCAGATTCATTATGGAATCAACTTTGGTATTGATAAAATCAGAATTTACAGGGCGGTAATCGAGTGTATCGTTATATGTACGGTTAGGCGAATAGCTTTGAGCCTGCACAGAAATAATCTGTAACAGTACAAAACCTAAATAGAAAACGTGATGTAGTTTTAAGTTCATCCCGGTTTTAGTTTAGGCTGAAGTTAGTGCATTTCTAAAAACTGTACTTCAACGCCAGAATCAAATTCCTTCCGGGAGCTGAGATTCCTGAAGAATAGGGACGATAGCGTTGATCTGTGATGTTCTCTAGAGCGGCTGTTGCTTTCCAGTTTTGGGCGATCTGGTATTCACTGTAGACATTCAAAGTGTACCAGCGCGGTGAGTACGGATTTCCATCAGCATCCAGCGCGTACAAATAGGCGTTACCCTGTTGCGATGGCGCGAGTTCGTCATAATCAAATTGCCCATTATATTCTGCCGAAGCGTCAAACTTCCAGCGCTTCATACGGTAAATAAGGTGCGTATTTCCAAACAGTGGTGCGGCGTGTCTTAATGGCGCATCGCTACCATCGTCTTCCTCCTGACTTCCTTCGGTAACAGCGATCTGAGAGGTGAGTTTTATGTTTTTAGTAAATAAATATTCTAAACCGGCTTCAACGCCATACACCTCTGCACGTGCAGCATTTTGAATTGCCTGCACAGTACTCGGCTCTCCTTGATAATCTACCGTTGTTGCTCCGTTTAGACTAAAATCACGACGCACAAGCGCATTGTTCAAATGCGTGTAATAGGTTGCGACATCCAGACGTAACTTTTCATCAATACGCCACGCTGCACCCAACTCAGCATTATAGGCATACTCTGCTTTAAGATCGGGATTAGGCACCACCACAGAACCGGGTTCACTATCAAAAATCTTTCCGATATCGTCAATATTGGGTGCTCTAAAGGCTGTACCTAAATTCAGTTTTAAATTGAAATTCTCTGCAGTTTGCCAATTCAAACCGGCATTTCCGGTAAAATTTCCGAAACTTACATCTGCCTTTTCAAATGGAAAATCATAAAAAGTATCGTCAAAAGTGGCATCGATCAATATATGATTGTACCGCAGGCCGGTTTGCAAGGTTAAACTTTCAGCCAAATTGAATTGTCCACTTAAATAGGCTGCCAATGATTGCCAGCTGGAATCATCAGGGTATCGGGTTGCAGTTGCCGCTTGGTCGCCGGTGTTGATATCGGTTTGCTTTCCGTAGGAACCAATTTTATTATACACATATTCCACCCCATAAAACAAACGATTATCATTCAATTTTTTTGTGAAATCTAAATCTAAAGAATAGGCATTCACCTGTTCTTGCGTGGTAAAAAGTATAGGGTCTCCAAAATCACGATCATTCCGACTTTCTTCAAAATATTGAATGGCAACAGTAAGTTTTGCATCGTCATAAAAATCTCCATTACCCTTTTTATCGATTTGCAAATTACCCATAAACCACAATTGCGGCCCATAATACCATTCGGCAGAACGCAATTGATCACCAAGTTTACGAGTTAAACGATCGTAACGCGCATAATCTGAAGTAGTGCTGTAATGTAGCCCCAGATTAAAGTCCCATATATTATTTGGCATGAACCGCACTTTTTGCGTGAGGTTTACTAAATCAAAACCGGTAGGTATTTGCACATTAGGATCATCATTTTCAACAACGGTATCTATGCCATTTTGAGTGACAACATATTCTGGACGCAAGTAATCGTCTGGACCGTGCTCGCCCATACGCAGGTCGTCAAAATCTGAATAGCTAACACTCGTAAGAAAAGCCCATTTTTTAAAACCTAAATTAACATCAACGTGCTCGGTCTTTTCGTTGTTTGCAGTCGCATAACGCGTAAGCGCCATCCCGGAAACCGAAGTGTCATCCTCAAAAGAAAATATAGGTTTTTTGGTATAAAAATTCATCACGCCACCTACCGCATCGCTGCCGTAAACGACAGAACCCGGTCCCAGAATAATTTCGGTCTGATCTATGGTAAAGGGATCTATATTAATCACATTTTGCAAATTTCCTGAACGGAAAATAGCGGTGTTCATGCGCACCCCGTCAACAGTTAATAGCAACCGGTTTGTAGAAAAACCACGTATCATTGGACTACCACCACCCAACTGACTTTTCTGAACAAATACTTGTCCGCTCTGCGTTAAAAAATCTGCTGCAGTTTGTGGGTTCTTAAGTTCTACGTCTTCAGCATCGAGGCTCACTATTTTTTGCGAAATACCTTTAGCTTGTTGCTCAAATTTTGAAACCGAAAGTACGACTTCGTTCAGTTCGTTTTCACTATCAGCCAAGTAAAGCATGTTTCCTTTAGCAATTAATGCAGCCTTTGTTGTTTTTAACGTGAGATGAGAAACGTGCGTTACTATAATTGTTTCAGATTTGCTAAATGCTGAGATATCTGCTGTACCGTCTGCTGCACTCACCACATATGTAGATTTTGCAGTATTGTATAATGCAGCATTTTCAATAGGTTCTTGCGTTTCCTGATCTAAAATTTTAATGACCTGAGCCTGCAAAGAATTTATTGAATAAATAAAAAATAGTAAGGCAATAGTTAATCTCATCAATTAGAGTTAGTTAAAAAGTGAACTGAGAACAGCCAGTGATTTAGGCTTTTTAAAGCCGTGTAAATGTAATTCATAATAGGCCAACAGCATATTTACAAAGTCTGCACGCCTTTTCTGATTGAGCTTTACACTAGAAAGTGTATCAAAATTTATACCCAATAAGGCTTTTAGTGTTTGTAAATTTTCTTCAGAAATACTGTAAAAACGCTCAACAGGCTCAAATGTGCCGGTCTCTAGATTAAAATGTGTATTTTCAATCGCAGAAGTGTCTGGGTAAAACCCTAAATATTTAGTGAGTTCCAGCAAGAAAAATAAATGAAAATTAGCCGTCTGTTGATGCAGGTCAAGCCAAAGAAAAGCATGCTCTAAGAAAGCATAAAGCCCCCGGTTCTCTTCTTCCTCCTGTATTGCGTTACGCAACATTTCAGAAAGAAACAATACCATACTCGACTTTAAAATATCAGTATGCAAACTAACATAAGGCTGAATAACTTTTGCCTCTCTGATGCTCTCAAGCGTACCTTTATCTTTATGCATCGCAACAAGCTCTAACTGGGTTGCCGGTTGAAACATGGCAGTACGAAGCTTTCCTTTTTTTGACTTTAAAATACCTCTTAAAATGTATGATTTAACACCGGCTTCTTCTGTAAAGCAACGCACGATAAGGTCTGCTTCGCCATATTTTAATGCTGAAATCACAATGGCTTTAGTATTGACTAACATCAGCGAATGATCATCAATTTAACGATTTTAGTCTCAACGGCATCTTCGGCAGTAATTAAGATAAAATAAACACCAGACCTTACCTTGTACCTTCCAAAAGCTGTAGTATCCCACTGAATGCTTCCACCCTGCGAAACTTCTTCATAAACCAGATTACCATTCAAATCTGTGATCTTTACATTTGCCCGATCTGTTAAGCCATCAATAGTAACCTGCCCGTTAAAATCAGGGCGAACGGGATTGGGAAATACCCGTGCATTTTCTAAAGTTTCTTGTGCACTTACCGCAGTTCCTGAATAGGAGACCAATCCTAATGGAGTTGCAAAATAAACTTCACCAGATGCATTGTCGATACTAATATCCTGTATCGTATTAGAAGGAAGCGGTGAATTGGAGCGATCAAACTGTTGTAAGGTTTCCTTACCATTAGAGCTGAACTGAAACACACCGCTGTTTACCGTTCCTATCCATTTATTATTGTTACCATCTACGGTAATCGTTTGTATAACCTGATCGTTGAGTAATTCTAAAGCAACACCGTTCTCTTCTATGATCACAGGTTGCGTCTGCAACTCTGCATTCTCAAAAACTTGCGCCGGATTGATTAAAATACGAAGCCCTAAAGTCGTACCAATCCATAACGTACCGTTTGCATCAATTGCTAAAGTCTGCACGTTATCTGAAGGTAGATTTGAACGTTCTGCATTTAAAAGTTGAAAGCTATTTGTATTAGGGTCGTATGCTATCAATCCGCGATTTGAAGACCCAAAATATATAGTTCCTAACCTCCCTATAACGAGTTCTGAATATCCATTTACCTGATCAAAATCTGGTAAAACATCAGCGACAGATATTCCTGCGATCTGGTTTCCGGTTTTACGTGCCAAAGCATTTTCTACTAAGCTGTTTGTCATCCACAGGGTCCCATTACGGTCAAAAGCAGCTCCATTGATACGCACATCTGTAGGATTAATAGAAATATCACTCAGCCCACTATTCGTTTCATCATACAACTGTACCGGTATTTCTTCTGAAATTTCAAGAAGTCCGGCGTTGTACGAACTCATAAAAACCTGACTAACATCCGCCGGATTGTAAGTAATATTTGTGATGCTGTTTGTATTGAGTAAGTCTTCAAAAGGAATATTGTACCAGCCACTTTCTTCGGTTAAATGACTCACTCCGCGGCGCTTTAAAGGATACGGATTGTAAGTAGAAGAATAATCACCATAAACCATCCAAAGTTGCCCCGGTGCCGCTTCAATATTAAACGGATCGTTGCGTAAAGGACCGTCTGGTAAAATCTGCAAAGCGCTAGTGGTATTAGTTTCTGAAGTAATCAGAAGCCCATTAGACTGCGTTCCTAAGTAAATTTGTCCATCCACTGCCAATGCTGTGTTGTAAGTGTCCGGATATTCTGCAAGTGTATTAACTGATGTATTCAAAATACCTGTATCATTATAAATCAAAACTCTACTTTGAAAAATGATTGCTAACGAATTGCCTGATGCTTTTAGCAATGCCGGTACAAACTCAAAAGTTGCAATCGTATTAAAGGTATTTCCATCATATTGCTGCAAGGTTTGATCTCCTTTAACTCCAAAAAGACCATTCTGTAAAGTTTGAATTCCAAGCCAACTGCCAGCATTTACAGTTTCCCAATTATTAAAATCGATCAGGTTTTGTGCAGTGGCTAAAGCTCTTCTCAAACCTCCCGTTGGACAAGCCGCATAAATATATTCATCATATATTGCTGTTTGAATAATGTTTAAACGCGCACCATTATCCCCAATAAAATAGGAATCATCAAACTCTAAACGCGCTAAGTCAAATAGCGAAATCCCAAAACCTGTAGCAATGTATAGGATATTTTCAAATTCGGTAAAGCTGTTGATTATTTTTTCTGACGGAAGGATCACTGGTTTATCACGTATAGCAACAACGGTTGAAACTGATCTATCTGGTCGTACAATATCAACCACTCCCGAAACATAACCCACAAAAAGAATACCTGTGCTTTCACTAAAATGAATGGTACTAATGGCAGAACCCGTTAACCCGTTTATAGTAGAAAGTGTTTCAATTTTGTTTGTAGCAAGCTCATAACTGAATATTGAATTCTGAGCGGCTGCATAGATTTTTGTTTCTCCTTTTGCTACAGCTGTTATGGTATTGTATGAGAAATAACCTGTCCAATTTTGACCAAAGTCTTGCGCCTTCATCTGAAAAAGATGAAAAATCAAAAACAGTAAAACTAAGATTCTGTTTTTCATAAAATGCATTTAGCACAGCAGTTAAAAGTACAATTTATGATATTAAAAAAGGCTTCGGTAATTACCGAAGCCTTTAACTAATTCTTTATATAAAAATGGAATTTCTATACAATTCCCTGAGCAAGCATCGCGTCTGCAACTTTTACAAAACCTGCAACGTTCGCACCTTTTACATAATCTACAAATCCATCTTCTTGTCTACCATATTCTACACAAGCATTGTGAATGTCATACATAATCTCGTGTAACTTTTTATCTACTTCTTCTGCAGACCAGTTATAACGAATACTATTCTGTGACATCTCTAATCCTGATGTTGCGACACCACCTGCGTTAGAAGCTTTACCCGGAGAGAATAAGATCTTCGCTTTTAAGAAAACTTCAATCGCCTCTGGTGTAGAAGGCATATTCGCTCCTTCACCTACAGCCATGACGCCGTTCTTAACGAGCAGTTCTGCATCTTCTTTATCCAGTTCGTTCTGAGTTGCACAAGGCAAAGCAATATCACATTTAATTCCCCAAGGTGCTTTCCCTTCAAGAAACTCTGCTTCAGGATACTTATCTAAATATTCTTTAATACGACCGCGACGCTCATTTTTGATTTCCATGATATACGCGAGCTTTTCTTTACCTATACCGGCCTCGTCGTAAATAAAACCATCAGAATCAGAAAGCGTTACCACTTTTGCATCAAGTTGAGTTGCTTTTTCTGCAGCGTACTGCGCCACGTTACCAGAACCTGAAATTACAACAGTTTTTCCGGCAAGCTTTTCACCAATGTTATTCAACATATATTTAGTAAAATAAACGTTACCATAACCTGTAGCTTCCGGACGAATTTTAGATCCGCCGTAAGAAAGACCTTTTCCGGTTAAAATACCGGTAAATTCATTTTTAATGCGCTTATATTGACCAAACATATAACCAATCTCACGACCACCTACACCAATATCCCCGGCAGGAACATCTGTATTAGGACCAATGTGACGGTATAATTCTGTCATAAAACTCTGGCAAAAACGCATAACCTCAGCATCGCTTTTACCTCTGGGATTAAAATCAGAACCACCTTTACCACCACCCATAGGCAATGAAGTAAGGCTGTTTTTAAATACCTGCTCAAAACCTAAAAATTTTAGAATACTTAAGTTCACAGAAGGATGAAAACGCAAACCACCTTTATAAGGGCCTATTGCAGAATTAAATTCAACACGATATCCTTTATTGATTTGAGTTTCTCCTTTATCATCTACCCAAGGCACTCTAAACAAAATAGCGCGCTCTGGTTCTACCATACGCTCTAAAAGCTTTTTACCCTGATATTTAGGATTTTTTTCTATAAAAGGAATAACAGTTTCTGCTACTTCCTGTACAGCTTGAATGAACTCAGGCTCGTTAGGATTAGCTTTCGCAACAGAATCAACAAAGTTTTTAATGCTATCTGTCATTATAATATTTTTTGAATTTATAATTTTTATTGCTCTTTGGCGATGCAAATATATGATATTGATAAAAATAAGTGTCTAATTTTTAGAAATTCTTAATATTGACACTTCGTTTTTATTATATCTATCATTAAAGTTGTAGTGCGCGAGCAATTTTAGATTAAAACTTCAATTTTACTATATTTGTTGCATCTTAAGTCCCCAAACCTAATGAATACCAGAATTCTAGTTTCGGTATTAACACTCTGCCTGACAATACCTTTCGCCGGTAAGGCACAACTTGCTTTTTCTAACGAAATCGGTGTAATTGCGGGTCCACTTCTTTTTCAGTCTGATTTTGGACTTAGAAACAATTTTGATACTAATATAAATAATCAAGGTTTAGGTATAGGTATCGTGCATTACTTCAACTTCTCTTATCGAGCAGATTGTAATTGCTATACCAGAGATCGCTATTTTAATGATCATTTTAAACTGCGTTCTGAAGCAGATTTGCATTATACTCCTTTTACTCACGAGGGCGTTGAAGCTCAAAAAGATACTCCAGAAAGTCAAGACTTAAGAGATCACAAAGGAAGTTCTCTCGTTTTTGAACTCGGAATGCAGCTTGAGTATTTCCCATTAAGCATACGGGATTTTCAAGCAGGCGGATATAAAATCGCACCTTATATTAGCCTCGGAGCACACTTTGTTTCTTTCAAACCTAAATATTCATCAGTACAAGATGTACCCGGAGCTTCTCCAGAAGATATCTATTTTGACCGCTTTTTAATAGGCGATGGTGGCGAATTAGGCGGTATTAGTGATGATTCAGGAACGACTTGGGCGCTAACCGGTAGTGTGGGCATTCGATACAAACTCACTACATTAAGTGATATCAATTTAGAATTAAGATATCACAAATATTACTCCAACTGGGTAGACGGCTTAAACCCTGATCCTGAATTTTACCCACCTAACAAATACGATGATTCTATCGTATGGCTAAACATTGGCTACATCTATTATCTGAATTTTTAAGAACGTACAGCCTAATCTAAAGCTTGTTGTAAATCTGCTAAAAGGTCTTCTGCATCTTCTATGCCTACACTTAAACGTATTAAGGAATCTTTTATTCCTGTTTTTTGACGTTCTTCTTTAGGGATACTGGCGTGCGTCATACTCGCAGGATGGCCAGCAAGACTTTCTACACCGCCTAAACTTTCGGCCAACGTAAATACTTTTAATTTTTCAACAACCTCAACAGCGCCTTCAAGCGAATCTTTTTTTGTTGTAAATGAAACCATTCCTCCAAAATCTTTCATCTGCTTTTTTGCGATATTGTGATTAGGATGATCTTCAAAACCCGGCCAATATACTTTATCTACCTTAGGGTGATTCTTTAAAAACTCAGCAACTGCTTTTCCATTTTCACAATGACGTTGCATACGCACATGTAGCGTTTTAATTCCGCGAAGGGCCAAAAAACTATCTTGTGGACCACAAACAGCTCCACTTGCATTTTGAATAAAGTACAACTTATCTGCAAGCTCTTTATCTCTTACAATGAGACCGCCCATTACCAAATCACTATGACCACCCAAATATTTTGTAACACTGTGCATAACCAAATCTGCTCCCAAACCTAGCGGCTGTTGTAAATAAGGCGTCGCAAAAGTATTGTCTACTGCCAATAGGATTTTGTGCGCTTTAGCAACTTGAGCAACCGCTTCGACATCTATAATATTCATCATTGGATTAGTTGGCGTCTCTACCCAAATCAACTTAGTCTTATCTGTGATTACAGACTCAATTGCAGCGGTATCTTGCATGCTTACAAAATGAAATTTAAGACCAAAATCCTCAAAAATCTTAGTAAATAATCGATAAGACCCCCCATACAAATCATTAGTAGATATGATCTCATCTCCTGGTTTAAACATCTTCAAAACCGCATCAATTGCAGCAAGACCAGAGCCAAAAGCTAGCCCAAACGCTCCATTCTCTAAACTGGCTAAAGCATCTTCTAGAGCTTTACGAGTAGGATTTCCGCTTCGCGAATATTCAAAACCTTTATGACCACCCGGAGTAGACTGCGCATAAGTTGACGTTTGATAAATAGGAGGCATCACGCTTCCGTATGCAGGGTCTGTATTGTGTTGACCACCGTGAATAGTTTTGGTATTGAATTTCATAATTCTTAATCTTTCATTAAATCTATTCGTAAATGTAGGAAGCAAGAAACCTATTCCCAAAATTGCTTGTACCTTTATTCTTTGTTTAACACCAAAACCATAGTTGCCTTGAAGAAAATCATTTCAATACTGACCATTATTGTTGTACTTATCAGTTGTGAAAAAAAAGAAACTCCGTTAGTATTTGATACTAAAACCTATAATCCTGAAAATTTAGACGCTTGCGACAAAGGAATGTGTCCTGTGATCAAAATCGAAAAACTCACTGCCTCCGGTAATGATAATTTTTCTGATACGATTAATAAAGCCATTGAACAGGTGCTTGTGAATACACTTACTATTTCACCAGATGACAGCCAAAATATCAAAACATTAGATCAGGCGTTAGCAAACTTCATCACCAGCTATCGTGCTTACCGCAATGATTTTCCTGAAGCTGCTATTGAATATGAAATAAACAGTAAGTCTCAAATTAGCTATGAGAGTGAAAATGTATTGAGTATCATTTTTGACAACTATTCCTATTGGGGTGGAGCACACGGTTATGGCAGCACCACCTACATCAATTTTGATAAAGAAACCCACGAGCAACTTTCTAAAGAAGCTTTATTCTCCGATAAAGCCGGTTTTTTAAAATTTACCGAAGGTCAATTTAGAAATCAAAAAGGTATTTCTGAACGTGAAAATATCAACAGCAGCGGTTACTCTTTTGAAAATGACACTTTTTCTTTACCTGAAAACATAGGGTTTAAAGACGATAAGATCATACTTATTTACAATCCTTATGAAATTGCCTCTTATGCAGATGGCCAGATTATTTTAGAATTCCCTATTACAGAAGTTCAAAAATACCTTAGACCAAACCTATAGCGTGACGTAAAGCTAAGACAGAACCTAAGTGAATCCCCTCGTGGAAATTGTTATAAGAGATTGCCTCCTCAACATTACTCAACGTACTATCCATTGATGTGGTAATGGTATTGTAGGTTTTAAAGACACCGGCCTCATAATCTTTTGCTGTTTGATCTAGCGTAGTGAATAACAATTCTTTTATCTCATCTACTTCTGCCTGAGAAGCATCTGCTTCAGGCTTTGTACCTTTTCTGTATTTATCAATAATCTCTTCAGAAACTAATACCGGCACGTTTGAGAACTTATAAACCAGTATTTGCTGTGTAGCCACAAGATGTGCTATATTCCAAAAAATAGTATTGTTATAGCCCTCTGGTATTTTGTTTAAATCTTCGAGAGAAATTGTCTCGAGGTAGTTTTTTAAGATTACCCGAGTTTTATAAGTGATTTTTAAAGCGTAGTCAAAAGTGAATGCCATCTGTATAATTTTAATCAAAAATACCTTTTTACAGCGAAAAGCAATTACTTTGCACCCGTAAACTGTGTTTCTAAAAAACAAAACACAGCTTGAATTTTTTAAGTAATTATAAATTTTAAAATCTGTTGTTTTGAAGAAAATATATTACCTCTCAACTTGCGATACCTGTAAACGAATTATGGATGAGATCGAATTACCTTCTGCGTTTATCAAACAGGATATTAAAACAGACCCTATTACTGAAGAGCAACTTGACCAACTCTATAATTTAAGCAATAGCTATGAAGCTTTATTTAATAAACGTGCTCGTCTATATAGAGAACGAGGTCTGAATAATGAGAATCTTAGTGAAGATGATTTTGAAGAACTTATTCTGGAGCAATACACGTTTTTAAAAAGACCAGTGATCGTAAATAATGATCAGATCTTTATAGGCAACAGCAAAAAGACGGTTGCAGCGGCAAAAGAGGCTATACATTCTTAAACAGATTTATGAACAAGCGCATGCTTGCACTTGCTGCAGCAACAGGAGCCAGTACTATTTACGGTATTAACCATACACTTGCTAAAGGTGTTATGCCTGACTATATAGGCGCTTATGGTTTTATTCTATTACGCGTACTGGGTGCCTCTGTTCTCTTCTGGTCGATAAGTATTTTTACAAAATCAGAAAAAGTAGATCCCGCTGATTACTGGCGATTTCTGGGATGTGCTGTCTTTGGGATGTTTGTAAATATGCTTGCTTTTTTTAAAGGATTGAGCCTGTCAACTCCTATAAACAGTTCAGTTATTATCACGCTGAGTCCGGTTATTCTTTTGATTCTATCAGCCCTTTTTTTAAAAGAAAAAATAACCTGGGTAAAGACAGTTGGTATTTTTACCGGAATGCTTGGCGCATTGATTCTGGTGTTATTTGGAGCTTCAGAACAACCTAATGCTCCTAATATTCCGCTAGGGAATTTACTGTTTTTTGTAAATGCGGGCACCTATGCCGTCTATCTCATACTCGTAAAGCCCATTACCTCAAAATATTCAACCATTACTTTGATGAAATGGTTCTTTCTAACCGGTGTAGTCTTAAACCTTCCATTCACATTATCAGAATTTACAGATGTAGACTGGTTAGAGCTTCCGCCTCGCGCAATAGGGATTATGATCTTTGTAGTTGTAGGGACAACCTTTTCTACCTATTTACTCAACTTATATGCATTAAAAACGCTCAAAGCGTCTACCGTAGGAGCATTTATTTACTTACAACCGGTAATTGCCGTGATCTTTGCTATGCTGGTAGGCGCAGATAAAATAACACCAGTGCGAGCGGGAGCAGCTCTTTTAATTTTTGTCGGAGTTTACCTTTCTACCCGAAACAAGACACCTTTTGAAAAGCCCAAAAGTCATTAAAAGAAGACAACTTTTGACTTCGGGACAGTCTCAGAAAATTTAGATCTCAATTATCTAGTAAAAATAACTTAGTCTAGATCTTTCGGCTTTTTACCAAATTTACGCGTATCCTCCTTAGTAATGATTTTAAAATCATCAGTATGATCTAGAGATGAGAGGTTTTTATAGAGTTCTTCTGGTAAAGCGATAAGCTTGCGCTCTTTTAAATCAATCCAGGCTCCCATCATTTCACAACTAGCAAAATTTCGGCCTTTGTAATCGTAGAAGTTATGTACAAATTCAAAATACATTCCGTCATCTGAAATACCCTTTAACTGAAGTGTAACACGCACCGGCTTCCCGGCAAATACTTCTTTAAAATAATACATATGCTCATAAAAAACCACCGGACCTATACTGTGTTTTGCCATTTGTTGCTGTCCAAAACCGTTTTCCATCAAAAAAGCCATTCGGGTATGACTCATAAAATTGATATAAGCGCTATTGGCAAGGTGTCTATTAGCATCTATATCACTCCAGCGTATCTCAAATTCTTTAGTATACATAGTTTCTCAATTAGAAAACAAAGATACCTAAAAGTACTGTGCGTGCATACTATTTTAAAATTACCTTAATAGTTCTGCTATTCTGTACATTCAAAGTATCTTTAAAAACAAAAGAACACCAATGCTCATCAAAAGAAATATTAGCTGGAAGCTTATTCTACGCTATACCTGGAAAAACCTCGTATTTTTCCTTATTTATTCACTTGTCATATTTTACCTGTATCACGATCTGGGTTGGGAATTTATGGATATTCCTTTTGAACCATTAACCGTAATTGGTATTGCGGTATCTTTTTATCTGGGTTTTAAAAACAGTCAGAGTTATGATCGTTTTTGGGAAGGAAGAAAGATCTGGGGAATGATCGTAAACTGGAGTCGTACTTGGGGAATACGGGTATTGAGTCTTATCGATTTTGAAGATAAAGAGGCTGAAAAAGAAATTAAAAGAGATTTGATTTACCGACATATCGCCTGGCTCAATGCGTTACGTGTACAACTACGTCAGCCACGCTCCTGGACACTACAAGAAGGTGCATTAGTAGAGCGACTATTTGATCGTCATGCAGAGCGGAATATTGAAAGTAACCAAGCCTATCAATTTGTAGGACAGGATGAATATGAAGAAATTAAAAAACGAGAAAACCCGGCAACGCATCTTATAAAAAATCAAAGTTTAATCATTCAGCGTCTCAGAAAAGACAATGTGATAGATGGTTTTCAAGAAATGCAACTTCAGGAGGCTCTGGCTAAGTTTTATGATTTTCAGGGAATGTGCGAGCGCATAAAAAACACACCGTTCCCCAGACAATACGGGTATTTCTCTAAACTATTTACATGGATTTTTGCGCTTTTGCTTCCGCTAGGTTTACTTAATATTTTTGAAATTCACGTAACAGATTCAGTACATCCTTCGCAGCAAATTTCAATTTTATTCCTGCAAATGATCCCCTTCACCATTCTCATAATGTGGATTTTCACCACTATGGAATATATAGGCGATAACAGTGAAGATCCTTTTGAGGGCAAGGCAAATGACGTACCTATGACTGCACTGTGCCGCACCATAGAGATAGATCTACGCGATATGCTCAATGAGAAAGATTTACCAAAATCAATAAAACCAAAAGGAGAAATATTGTATTAATGCCCCTTGTCTCATCTACATACAAACCTAAAACTCCGTTTACAAACGGTCACTTTAATACCATTTATGCGGCAAAAATACGACGTATAAAAGGTGTTACTTACAACAGGGAGCGCATCACCCTAAGTGATGGGGATTTTCTAGATGTAGACTTTAGTTTTTCGCAGAGCGAGAAAAAGAGCTCACAAATGACTATCCTTGTTCACGGTCTTGAAGGTCACGCAAAAAGACCTTATATGCAGGGTACAGCACGCATTCTAAATCAGAATGATTTTGACTGCGCTTCTATTAATCTTAGGGGTTGCAGCGGAGAAGACAACACAAAAATTCGTTCGTATCACTCTGGTGCTTCTGAGGATCTTGCAGATGTTGTAAATTATATTGTCTCAAAAAATAAATACAAAGCAATCTACTTGTGCGGTTTTAGCTTAGGTGGTAATATCATTTTAAAGTATTTAGGTGAAACCCGAGATCGACCTGACCTAATACAAGCAGCCGTTGCTGTTTCTACACCGGTTGATCTTTACGGTTCTTTAGGAGCACTACAAAAACGAACTAACTGGGTTTATCGGTGGTCTTTTCTTAAAGATCTCAAGAAGAAATATAATGCAAAGTTAAAAGTATTTCCTAACGAATTGAGCAAAGAAAACAAAAGCAAAATAAAGTCGCTTTTGCTTTTTGATGAGCTGTACACAGCACCTGCAAATGGTTTTGAGAATGCGCTAGACTATTATAAAAAAAGCAGCAGTAAGCAGTTCTTAGGGAATATAAACATCCCTACGCTTATCATTAATGCTTTTGACGATTCATTTTTAAATGAGAAATGTTACCCCAAAAAAGAAGCAGAACAGAATAAAAACCTTTACTTAGAAAT
>Ga0207888_100070_pt1 | contig 87940 bp, 76 predicted proteins | sample LinPmetageLP43_FD_184055 | JGI IMG/M metagenome (GOLD analysis project Ga0207888, IMG submission 184055) | Marine viral communities from the Pacific Ocean - LP-43 (SPAdes) | ecosystem: Environmental > Aquatic > Marine > Oceanic | place: Pacific Ocean | collected 2010-08-27
GGATTAAGGTGATCAAGCGAATGGCTTACGGCTACCGGGACAGCGAATTCTTTTTCATGAAGATCAAGAATGACTTTCCCGGTAATCCGTGATGAACCTTTTTTATAGGGTGCCGGCGGCGAGGAGTGTTGATATGCGGAAGTCACTAATATGCAATCATAAAGCCGTCGGTCTAGTAAGCTGTTAACTTCCCAGGAGAAATTATGAGCGACGCACTAAAAGAAAAGCAACGCCTAAGGATTGCATACCTGAACAAGGTGTACGAGCTTTCTAGCGCAGATACAGACAGCTTTGTAAACGGGGCGGAAGCTGCGGCTCAAATTGGGATGGAAAATGGGCAAGAGGACGAAATTAGAACTATTGCAAATTACCTTGAAGGTGAAGGCCTTTTAAAGGTTGCAACAAGAGTTATGGGCGGCTTTCCTGCGAATGTCAGGATAACGCATACAGGAATAAAAGAAATCGAAGGTGCGATTAGTCGCCCAGACCAGCCCACCGAACATTTTATGCCAATTAATATACTGAATGTTGAAACCATGATTGGATCAAACATTCAACAGGGAACAATTGGAAGCAGCCAAAACATAGAATTGTCGGCGGACTTTATTACGGAGCTGAAGAGCTTTGTTGCAGAGCTGAAAGACCAGCAAAGTCATCTAGATTTAGCTGAAGAGGAAGGCGCTGAATTCAATTCGGAGGTGGCCACAATAGAAGCTCAGATGGTATCACCAAAACCAAAGCGCGCAATATTGAAAGAATGCTTGGGTAGTTTAAAAAGAATATTAGAAGGTGCAGCAGGCGGAGCAGCTGGTGCCACCCTGGCGGCTAAGGTTCCATTGCTGCTGGCCATGCTTTGAAGTTAACAAGTGTAGGCTGTCGGACAAATTACTCGCTGCGCTCGCAATTTGCCGCAGCTACAGGCGTTATAAGCCTTATTGGTTAAAGAGTAGATAATGAGTGACTTTCAAGACTTATGTGAGATGTACGGTAGGAGCCCGAATGACCCGGATTTTATCGATGATTTAATTGATGGAATTTCAAGAGAGCCCGTCCTTGTGCAAGAAGACTATGAATGGTACGAAGAAAACGAGAACAAAAAACACTATCAGCTACTAATGGAACAACTGGATAGTGTTGATATCATTCTAGAACTTAATGTTCCTGAAAAAGCAAAATTTAGCTTATTAGTTATGATTCACGCACATGTAGTTTCTACAATCGAAGGTTATTTGGCCGGCGTGTTCATTCATCAAGTTTGCAACTCAGAAGAGCTTACGCGGAAACTTGTTGAGAGCGACCCGGAATTTTCCAAGCGTAAATTTACATTACGTGAGATATATCAAGAAAAAGATGCTTTAAAAATAACCGTTGCTAGTTATTTAAAGGATCTAATATTTCATGATCTCAAGAAAATAAAACCTATGTACGAAAAAGTTTTGGATCATGAGTTTTCAAATCTATCTTGGTTGTTCAAAGCCGTAGATATTCGTCACCACTGCGCTCATCGTGCAGGCTATGACAAAGAGGGTGTTAAAGTAGATATTTCCGTCGAATCCATCTCTGACTTACTAGGTAATGTTACTGACTTAGCAAATGAAATTGATTCCACAATAGAAATCGTGGGCTCCGGCTTATAACAAGTGGTTCAAACCGTTCGCTACGCTCACTGGGACGGGCTAAAGTCCGCCCCATAACCAAACGTTATACGCTCAGCTTAATCTACTAGCATTTCCAAGAACTGGAAAAGGAAATCATGCAGCATATAAAACAACTAAAGCTCATTAACTTTAAAAGATTCAAAGATTTTGAAATCGATTTTGATTCGAAGATTAATACTATCATTGGAGATAATGAGGCGGGCAAAAGCTCAATATTACAAGCAATCGAACTACTTTCCAGCGGAAGCAGGCATAAAGTTGAGACTACAGGTATTGAGTCCATTCTTAATAAGGGGTCGATAGCTGAATTTTTAGCGGGTGAAAAGACGTTTGAGAACTTACCTGAAGTTCATGTCGAAGTTTATTTGAGTGATGAAACAAACCCCGATCTTTTCGGAAAGCATAATTCGAAAAATATCAATGCTAGTGGATTGCATATGATTTGTCTTCCCAATGAAGAATTAATCAATGAAATCAATCAGGTTTTAGCATTAGATAACGGAAATTTTCCATTTGAATTTTATATTGTTAAATTCATTACTTTTAATGGTGAGGCATATTCCGGGTATCGCCGATTCCTTAAGTGTTTAACAATAGATAGCTCAAAAATTAATAGCGAGCATGCAAACAACGAATACATAAGAACAGTTTATGATTCCACTGTGGAGCATGCAAATAGAGTGAGTCTTAGCAATGAATATCGGTTACAAAAAATACAATTCAAAGAGAATAAACTCAAAGATATCAATGCTGGATTAGGCAGTTACGAGCTGGCCATACGCTCAGGGTCAAAATACAATCTGGAAGCTGACATCACTCTGACTCAAGGTGATATTCCGATAGATGCTAGAGGGCAAGGGCAGCAGTGCTTCATTAAAACTGAATTCGCTCTGAATCGTAACGCTGAGAATAATACGTTAGATACCCTCCTTTTAGAGGAGCCTGAAAATCATCTTAGCCACAGCAACATGAAAAGGCTTATTTCAAAAATATCAGAGTCCCATCAAAATCAAATAATTATCGCAACTCACAGTAGTTTAATAAGTACTCGATTAGATTTAAGAAAATCTATACTTCTAAATAGCAGCAGTGATAAGCCGCTTAAGCTCAATGATCTATCACCCTCAACTTCAAAATTTTTCATGAAAGCTCCAGACAATAATATTCTGGAGTTCGTGCTATCAAGAAAAGTTATTCTTGTTGAAGGTGATGCAGAGTATATGTTGATTGACTCACTATACAAAAGGTCAGCCGGAAGGACTCTGGAAGAAGATGAAGTGCATGTTATTTCAGTCGGTGGAACCAGCTTTAAACGCTACATGGAACTAGCAAAAACTCTTAATATTAGAGCGGCTATAATTCGCGATAATGACGGAGATTACCAAAAAAATTGTATAGACAACTATGCTGACCATACGGCAGACAATATTCAGGTCTTCTCGGATACTGATGATAATAATTATACCTTTGAGGTCTGTCTTTATCGTAAGAATGCAGCAATATGCGACGCATTATTTTCTGGGGGAAATATACAAAAAGAGCCTCTCGATTTCATGCTGAGTAGTAAGGCAGAAAGTTCACTTAGACTTGTCGAAAATCATTCAGAGGATTTGGACTCTCCGGAATATATTCAGCAGGCGATACAATGGATAAACGAGTAGTATTTGCCGTTGCGGGATCAGGGAAAACATCGAGCATCATTGATTCACTTAATGCTGATAGCCGGTGTTTAATTGTTACATATACAGAAAACAATACCCGACACCTAAAAAATAGAGTAATTGATAAATTTGGAGAGATCCCAGTCGGGGTTCGGATATATAGCTATTTTACATTTTTATATTCATTTTGTTTTAGACCCCTATGCGGATATGAGCTGAAAACCAAGGGGATTAACTTCAATTTTCCCTTACCTCAGTACGCACAACGTTCTAGAAAGGATACGAGAGAACATTATATTGATAAGAGTGGACGGTTGTACGCAAACCGTATAGCCAAGCTACTAATTGAATTTGATGTTGTTCCTGATTTAATACAAAGAATTGAAAAGTTCTTTGGCTCGGTGTTTATTGACGAAGTGCAAGACTTCGCCGCAAACGATTTCAACCTTATTTGCGCCTTAGCAATAGCAAATGTAGAAATGCGATTGGTAGGAGATTTTTATCAGCATACTTTCGACACTAGTCGTGATGGAAACACTCAAAAATCATTGCATGAATGTTTTGATAAATACTGCGATAAACTAAAAAAATCAGGCTTTGAGATAGATTTAGCATCGCTATCAAACAGTTATCGCTGCAGCCCTAGTGTTTGTGCCTTTGTATCTGAAAATTTAGGAATCAAGATTTTGTCTCATCGAGAAGACGAGGTCGTGGTAGGGTATGTTGACAATGTTGGTGAGGTTGATTCAATTTTCAATAATGACTCCGTTGTTAAACTTTTTTATCAAAAAAGTGATAGTTATGCAGGAAATACTGCTAACTGGGGAAATACAAAAGGATTAGATCACTTCCAAGATGTATGTGTAGTGCTAAACCCGACAACCCTAAAAGCTTTTGATAATGCTAATCTAGATCAGCTTAATCCAACTACAAAAAACAAGCTATATGTGGCTTGCACCAGAGCAAAAGGAAATTTGTATTTTGTTTCTGAAAAATCATTAAAGAAGTATCAAGAGTTGTGATTGAGTCATGCTTACGAAAGCGTATAACAAGTCACTGCACGCGGAAATTTTACTCGCTTCGCCCACAAAATTCCGGTAAGTGAGGCATTAGGGCGAAGGAAATATAGGCTTCGGACAGACTGTCCAAGATTGGCTTTCGGATACGCTGCCAGAAAAGCGCCGGAAGGGTGGTCTGGTTTTGGAGTCTTTACTGACTGCTAGCTCGGTGCCTCCATTTGATGTTTTCCACGCGTTGCGTGGAAAACATCATGTGAGCAGATTTAATCCCAGCTTAAAGCCCCACCAGTCTGATACTCAATAACACGCGTCTCAAAGAAGTTCTTCTCTTTCTTCAAGTCCATGATTTCGCTCATCCACGGGAAGGGGTTGCTGGTACCGGGGTACTCTTCCTTCAGGCCGATCTGGGTCAGGCGGCGGTTGGCGATGAACTTGAGGTAGTCTTCCATCATTGAGGCATTCATGCCCAGTACGCCGCGGGGCATGGTGTCGCGGGCGTATTCGATTTCCAGCTGGGTGCCTTGCAGGATCATCTGCGTGGCTTCGTCCTTCATGGCGGCATCCCACAGCTGCGGGTTTTCGATCTTGATCTGGTTGATCACGTCGATGCCGAAGTTCAGGTGCATGGATTCGTCACGCAGGATGTACTGGAACTGCTCGGCGACGCCGGTCATCTTGTTGCGGCGGCCCATGGAGAGGATCTGGGTAAAGCCGCAGTAGAAGAACACACCTTCCAACACGCAGTAGTAAGCGATCAAGTTGCGCAACAGTTCTTTGTCGGTCTCGACGGTGCCGGTGTTGAAGGTCGGGTCGGAGATCGAGCGGGTGTACTTGAGGCCCCAGGCGGCTTTTTTCGCGACGCTGGGAATCTCGTGGTACATGTTGAAAATCTCGCCTTCATCCATGCCCAGTGACTCGATGCAGTACTGGTAGGCGTGGGTGTGGATGGCTTCTTCAAACGCCTGACGCAGAATGTACTGGCGGCACTCGGGGTTGGTGATCAGGCGGTAAACGGCCAGCACCAAGTTGTTGGCGACCAGTGAGTCGGCGGTGGAGAAGAAGCCGAGGTTGCGCTTGACGATGCGGCGCTCGTCTTCGGTCAAGCCGTCGTTGCTCTTCCACAGGGCGATGTCGGCGGTCATGTTGACCTCTTGCGGCATCCAGTGGTTGGAGCAGCCGTCGAGGTACTTCTGCCAGGCCCATTCATACTTGAAGGGCACCAGCTGGTTGAGGTCGGCGCGGCAGTTGATCATCTGCTTGGCGTCTACGTTGACGCGTGCGGCAGAACCTTCCAGCTCTTCCAGACCTTCTTCTACATCCAGGTTATCGAGTGCGGCTTTGGCGCGGGCAATGGCGGCGGAGTCCGCGTCATCTACGCTACGTGCCTGCTCGGCCTTGGCAGCGGCCTGTTGATCTAACGCCTTATCTGCCTGGGTTGGCGCTGCTTTTTCAGCGGCTGCAGAAGCAGGTGCGGTGGTGGTGTCTTCGCTATCGAATTCGTCCCAGCTCAACATGGGGTGGCTCCCTTTGGTCGCCAGCTTGAAGCTTGAAGCTTGAAGCTGAAAGTAGTTTGGTGTGTCGGCCCGAGCGATGTTGTCGCCAGCTCGGAGTCGCTATTGGTTCTGGTTGATTCCCGCTTGGGCGGGAATGACTTCATGTTCTCTGCTGCATGAGCGCGGAGCTGAGCGAGTGAGCGCTAGGCGTCGGGCTTGCCGGACCCGGGAGCGTACTAATGTACGTGGCCGGATACGGCTGGCTCGGCAACAACGCGCGCGCCGCTCAGATACGTGCGCTTACTGACACGCTTCACAATCTGGCTCATCAATCGCACAGGCCTTCGGCACGGGCGCCGGACCGGCCGGCGCGGCGGTCGGTGCGCTACCGCTGGATACCGCGTTCAGCTTGCCGGTGTTGACGGTCGACTTCTCGGTGCTGGTAGCGGCCAACGCGCGGAGGTAGTAAGTGGTTTTCAGGCCACGGTACCAGGCCATGCGGTAGGTTACGTCCAGCTTCTTGCCACTGGCACCAGCGATGTACAGGTTCAGTGACTGCGCCTGGTCGATCCACTTCTGGCGGCGGCTGGCTGCCTCGACGATCCACTTGGTTTCCACTTCAAACGCGGTGGCGTACATGGCCTTGAGGTCATCCGGGATACGGTCGATCTGCTGCACCGAGCCATCGTAGTACTTGAGGTCGTTGACCATGACCGGGTCCCACAGGTCGCGGGCTTTCAAGTCGCGGACCAGGTAGGGGTTGATCACAGTGAACTCGCCAGACAGGTTCGATTTAACGTACAGGTTCTGGTACGTCGGTTCGATCGACTGGGATACGCCAGTGATGTTGGCAATGGTCGCGGTCGGTGCAATCGCCATGATGTTGGAGTTGCGGATGCCTTTCTTGGCACGCGCACGGACCGGTTCCCAATCCAGTGTGGAGCTACGGTCGACTTCAATGTACTTGGCGCCGCGTTGCTCGGTGAGGATGTCGAGCGAGTCGTAGGGCAGGATGCCTTTGGACCAGAGCGAACCTTCAAAGCTGGAGTAGCTGCCACGCTCTTCGGCCAGATCACAGGAGGCCTGGATGGCGTAGTAGCTGATCGCTTCCATCGACTGGTCGGCGAAGGCGACAGCCTCGTTCGAGCCATAGGCGATGTGCTGCAGGTACAGTGCGTCCTGGAAGCCCATGATGCCAAGGCCGACTGGGCGGTGCTTGAAGTTGGAGTTCTTGGCCTGCGGTACCGAGTAGTAATTGATGTCGATGACGTTATCGAGCATGCGCACGGCAGTGTTGACGGTACGCTCCAGCTTGGCTTGATCCAGCTTGCCATCGGTAATGTGATGCACCAGGTTGACGGAGCCCAGGTTACACACGGCGATTTCGTCAGCGCTGGTGTTCAGCGTGATCTCGGTGCACAGATTGGAGCTGTGGACCACTCCAGCGTGCTGCTGCGGGCTGCGCAGGTTGCAGGCATCTTTAAAGGTCAACCAGGGGTGGCCGGTTTCGAACAACATGCTGAGCATCTTGCGCCACAAATCGGCCGCCTTGAGGGTCTTGTGCAGCTTGATCTTGCCGTACTCGATCAGCGCTTCGTAATACTCGTAACGCTCTTCAAATGCCTTGCCGGTCAGGTCGTGCAGATCGGGTACGTCGGACGGTGAGAAAAGCGTCCAGTTGCCGTCTTCAAATACGCGCTTCATGAACAGGTCTGGAATCCAGTTGGCGGTGTTCATGTCGTGTGTGCGTCGACGGTCGTCACCGGTGTTCTTGCGCAGCTCCAGAAACTCTTCGATATCCAGGTGCCAGGTTTCAAGGTAACCGCAGACCGCGCCCTTGCGCTTGCCGCCCTGGTTTACCGCGACGGCGGTGTCGTTGACGACCTTGAGGAAGGGCACGACACCCTGTGACTGACCGTTGGTGCCTTTGATGTAGGCACCCATGGCGCGCACGGGCGTCCAATCGTTACCCAGGCCACCAGCAAACTTGGACAGCATGGCGTTGTCGTGGATTGCGTGATAAATGCCGGACAGGTTGTCGGGCACGGTGGTCAGGTAGCAGCTGGAGAGTTGCGGGCGCAGCGTGCCAGCGTTGAACAGCGTAGGCGTGGAGGCCATGTAGTCAAAGCTGGAGATCAGGTTGTAAAACTCGATAGTGCGAGCGGTTTTATCCTGCTCTTCAATGGCCAGACCCATGGCAACGCGCATGAAGAAAATCTGCGGCAGCTCCAGGCGCGTACCCTCATGGTGCAGGAAGTAACGGTCGTACAGGGTCTGCAGGCCGAGGTAGCCAAACAGCTGGTCGCGGTCGTGGTCGATCGCGGCGCCCAAGGCGTCCAGATCGAACTCACCCAATTTGGGATCAAGCAGTTCGTAACCGATACCGGCCTTGATGTAGACGGGCAGGGTTTTAGCATACAGCTCGGCCATGTCGCTGTGGGTCGCGCTGGTGGCGACGCCCAGGTGGCTGAGGGCTTCTGCGCGCAGGTTGTCGAGCAGCAGGCGGGCGGTTACCTGGCTGTAGTTGGGCTCGCGCTCAACCAGGGTACGTGCGGTCATGACCATGGCGGTGTTGACGTCGATCTGGGTGACGCCGTCGTACAGGTTTTTCAGGGTTTCTTGCTCGATATAATCGGCATCGACTTCGGCCAGGCCGTAGCAGGCTTCCTGAATGACGGTACGCAGGCGGCCCATGTTGAGCGGCTGACGCGTGCCGTCAGACAGGGTGACGCGAATGCTTGGGTGAGCATCGGCAGGGGCTTCAGCTTCACGCTCTTTGCGTTGACGGGCATGTTCGTCACGGTAGAGCACATAACTACGGGCGATCTTTTGCTCACCTGAGCGCATCAATGCCAGCTCTACTTGATCCTGAATCTCTTCGATGTGCAGGGTGCCGCCGGAAGGCAGGCGACGCTTGAAGATGGCGCTGATGGTGTCGGTCATCTCGTCTACTGTCTCGCGAATGCGCGAGGAGGAGGCGGCCTGATCACCTTCTACGGCGAGAAACGCCTTGGTCATGGCAACGCGGATTTTATCGTCGGTATAAGGTACCAGGGTGCCGTTGCGTTTGATCACGCGTAACTGGCCGGGCGCGCTCATGTTCAGGTCGTCTTGATGGTCGCCCTCTGCATGCACTTGGGTGGCGGATGTATTACTGGGTGAAGGTGTAGCGTGCATGACAGCTCCTTGGTGGTCACAAACACAATATGTAGTAGGTGTTACAGCTGCCTTGTCTGCATGACTGACTCTGTAGCACCCAAATACGGCATCATTTCAGCGCTTGACGCGGTAGGTAAGGTTGTGCGTCATAACCATATATGTGGTTGCGTGAAACGGTATTGGCACAAGATAGTGTGTGTTTTGTTATGTGGCAAGCCGATTTTTTCATTGTTTTTTTTGCCTGAAGGCTTGACCCGCCTGCGCGGCGGGGAATGACGCGACTTTCAGGTTTTAACAGGCAAATACTGCATATTGTGATTTGTGTGAAGCACACCACAGGCGCCTGTCCGATAGCTGCAAAATACTGTTGCAGCGCTGCTTTCTTGCGGTTGCCCCGGCACTGTCTCGCCGGTGTTACAATCGCGGCCCAATTGCGGTCAAGTAGTCAGGGCAAGGTGGTGGGATGGAAGCGGATAACAGCACTATTCTGATTGTTGAAGATGACCAGAAGCTGGCGGGTCTGATCAGTGACTTTCTGCAACAGCAGGGGTTAAGGGTCGAGCTCGAGGCCAATGGCAGCGATGCGGTACAACGTATTCTCGATACTCAGCCGGCAGTAGTGGTACTGGATTTGATGCTACCCGGTGAGGATGGCTTGAGTATCTGCCAGCGAGTACGCGAGGCTGGCTTTGCGCGCCCGATTCTGATGCTGACGGCGCGCAGTGAAGATCAGGATCATATCCAAGGGCTGGAACTGGGAGCCGACGACTATGTCACCAAACCGGTGCGTCCGCAGGTGCTGCTTGCGCGCATCCGTGCCTTGCTGCGTCGCTCTGGTGAGCCTGAACAGGTCAGTACGCCGCGTCTGAGTTTTGGCAACTTGCTGATCGACAACGACCGGCGCGAGGCCTGGTTAGCCGAGGATATGATTGAGCTGACGGGCGCCGAGTTCGATCTACTCTGGTTGCTTGCGAGTAATGCCGGCCGCATCCTTAGCCGGGAAGAGATTTTTGTCTCCTTGCGCGGTATCGAGTACGACGGCCAGGATCGTTCCATTGATGTGCGTATTTCGCGCATCAGGCCCAAGATCGGTGACGATCCGGATTTGCCGCGCATCATCAAGACCGTCCGCAGTAAAGGCTATCTGTTCGTCGCGCCGAGCCCGGAACCGCAGTGAACTCCATTTTTATCCGCATCTATGGCGGCATGCTATTGGTGCTGATTGCGGTCTCATGTTTGGCGTTGATCAGCATTCGCATGGTCAACGATGTGCGCGCCGAAGACTATCGCGAGCGTATGGCCACCGGCACCTTTCGTTTGATGGCGGACAACCTTGAGCCCATGGATACTGCCGAGCGGCAAAAGGCGCTGGCGGTCTGGTCACGTCTGATTGGGGTGCCGCTGGAGCTCAACTCGCTGGACTCGCTGCAACTCGAGTCCAGCAGCTGGTCGCGGCTGATTCGTGGTCGGGTACTGGCGCGCAGCAAAGGGCCAGGTAATGTGCGCGTTTACAGCCTGGTTGATCTGGCCGAAGAGGTCGTGCTGACCGCCGACATTCAGCGGATTTCCGAGCAACTGGGGCGGGCCACTCTGTTTCTGATCGCCGATGAGCTGGTGCGTCACCCGGATACCGAAATGCCGCGCTGGTTGTCTGAGCTGCGGCGCGATAAAGGCTTTGGCTACCCACTGCGTTTGACACGTCTGGCCGAGGCGGACCTGGATGCCGATCAAATGCGCCGGCTCGATGAGTTCGATACGGTGCTGAGTCTAGGGCCAGAAGGCAACGCGGTCATGATGTACATGAAGATCCCGGACACCCAGTGGGTGTTAAGCATGGGGCCGGTATATCAGATGCAGGACTACCCGACCGAGATGCTGCTGATTACCGGTTTGCTGGCACTGTCACTTAGCGGCTTGCTGATCTATCTATTGGTTCGGCAACTGGAGCAGCGGTTGATGAACCTGGAGTCAGCCGCTCTGCATATTACGCGCGGTAATCTGGATGCCCGCGCGGAAGTCATCGGTAACGATTCGGTAGGCAGCTTGGCCCGTGCCTTCAACGATATGGCGCGCCATCTACAAAGTCTGATGAGTATTCAGCGGGAGATGATCGGCGCTATTTCACACGAGCTGCGCACACCCGTGGCGCGTCTGCGTTTTGGTCTGGAGATGGTCGAGAGTGCGGAAGGCGAAGATGCGCTCAAGCGCTATCTGGAGAGCATGGATGGTGACTTGACTGAGCTGGATAAGCTCGTCGATGAGATTCTGACCTATGCGCGGCTGGAGCAGAGCGCTCCGGCCCTGGTATTAGCGCCAGTGGATGTGCCAGCTGTGATTGAGCAGGTGTTGGCCGAATTAGCACCCATTAACCCGCAGGTCAGTATTGAGTTTTCAGATCGCTCACGCGGTCGAGCATGCTGGGTCGATGCGGAAAAGCGGTACCTGCACCGCGCTGTTACCAATCTGGTCAGCAATGCCGCCAGGCACGCGGCTGGCCGGGTAAAAGTAGTCACGCGAGTAAAGGGCGGTCGGTGTCAGATCACGGTCGAGGATGACGGCCCCGGTATTCCTGAGGCGTACCGCGAGCATATCTTTACCCCCTTTCTGCGCCTGGACGACAGCCGCACCCGGGCGAGTGGCGGCTATGGTTTGGGCCTGTCAATCGTGCGTCGAGTGGTTTACTGGCACGATGGTGACGCCAGGGTAGAAGCGTCACGTGACTTGGGCGGTGCGGCTTTTATTATCGATTGGCCGCTACGGCGTCAGTAACCTCCTTTACGCCTGATGACCGTTAACCAGCAGGCGGAAAGCGGTAGCTGCAGGCGTAGGATCAGGTTTTCGCGCGCAGATCAGGTCACAATAAATCGCCCCTTCACCGATCTTGACGATATAGAGCGCCAGGCTCTCTGCATCCATTTCGGGCTTGATCTTGCCTGCCTTGATTTGCTCTTCAAACATTTTGCGCCAGGTCTCCATTAGCCTTTCATGCAGGCCCGACACGCGTGATGTCAGTAGTTGCAGGCCCCACTGCGGCTCGGCTTGCAGGAAGTCGTGCATGGGTTTGGCGTTGATCAAGGCAATGTTGATATCGGTGTAGATCTGGGTGAGGTAGTCAATCCCGTCGAGGTCTGGGGTTTGATCAGCTCGCGCGATGGCTTCATCGTAGATGCGCTTGTACAGCGACCAGAGAATTTCGCCCATCAGCAGATCCTTGTTACCTACCCAACGCATCAGGGTGGCGCGGCCGATGCCGAGTTCTTCTGCCAGCAGTGACAAGTTCAGGCGACGCCCCTCAAGCCACCAGCTGCGTGCCATGCGGAAGGCGCTTAGCGGCGTTGCACGTTCGTCGGACTTGCGCTTGGACAGTGCCATCGCCAGGGGGGTCTGTTGGGTGCTCATTTTCTTACCTGCCTGTTCATGTGAATCTTTATATAGGCGCCATGGTAACAATGGTGATACCAAGAAGGAAAGTGTCCCGATCTTGAATCACCTGTTAATGAGATGTAAATGCGACTTTATGCTCATTTGTCGACAAGTTTCATCTTATTGATCTGGCAAGTTGAGTAAGCATTTTTGTTTTTTGATGCGATTTGTATCGTGCTCGGACGATGTCAGTTGATCACTTTCTTGAAGACGAGGGGCGATAGCGTCTGACTGGTGAGCGGTATATCGAAATGTGCCTGTGTTGCTGCTGTGCTGAACGAGGGTGGTGACAGCGGGCCTGTTGCCAAGCGTTAAAGCAGCGGACCCGCTCGAGTGTTAAGTTTGGCACTTGGCTTTGGAGCTATGTGCTGACTTGCACCTTGGAGTAGCGCATAAGTAACTATCCGCGCCCAATAAACGGCATTTTAGTCGCCATGATGGTCATAAACTGAATGTTGCTTTCCAGCGGCAGCTCAGCCATCTGCACCACGGCCTGTGCTACGTGCTCTACATCCATCACAGCCTCAGCTGCGATTTCGCCATTCGCTTGTGGCACGCCGCGTTGCATGGGGGCCGCCATCTCGGTTGCAGCGTTACCAATATCGATCTGACCGCAGGCGATGTTGTATTTGCGGCCGTCCAAAGAGGTGGACTTGGTGAGTCCGGTCATGGCGTGTTTGGATGCGGTGTAAGGGGCTGAGTTGGGGCGGGGCGCGTGGGCCGAGATGGAGCCGTTATTGATAATGCGCCCTCCCATTGGATCTTGCGCCTTCATCAGTTTGAACGCCTGCTGGGTACACAGAAACGCGCCATTGAGGTTGGTATCAATTGCGGCACGCCAGTGCTCGAAACTGATGTCTTCCAGCAAAACCGGAGGTGCGCCGGTGCCGGCATTATTGAACAGCAGGTCGAGCCGTCCGAACTGCGCCTGGATCTGTTGAAATAGAGCGACCACCGAGTCGGGGTCGCGCACATCAGATTCGATCAGTAATGCATTGTTTGCGAGGTTGCCTGCGTCCTGCAGCGAAGCCTGCAGTGTGCTCATGCGGCGCCCGGTCATGACGACTTGGTAACCGGCGCTTAGTAGCGCCAGAGCGCTGGCCCGGCCAATGCCACTGCCTGCACCGGTAACCAGTGCGACCTTGTTCGTTTGTTGTGTCATTACAACGCTCCTGTTGTCGGCTTTGGGCTAAGAATACAACAGGTGCCGCGCTTGATCTGTCGCTTTTGAGACAGGGGCGGGATGAAAAAACGGCCAACTACAAAAGAGTAGCTGGCCGCTCGATACCGCTGCCGACAGAGAACTGCCGGCGGTGTTGTTGCTGCTTAGTTGATGCCTTTGCGGCGAACTTCCCAGCCAAAGTCATTACACAGACCGCAGTTACTGCCATAGAACACGCTCTCGGCTGACTGGTCATCCATCAGGTGATAGCGGAACCAGGCGGTGGATGGCCCGCGGAAGTCGCCGCCATTGCCGACTGGCTCGAAGTGACTGGCGGTGCGGCGCTCGCCCCAAAACACGGGTACGTTCGCGCGACTGAAGACGGGCAGTGCGTTGAGCGTAGGACCGGCAATAACGTCCACGCCACCGGTCATCAGAAACATAGGTCCATTCTGGTTTGATTGTGAACTGCTGCTATGGCCGAGCCCGATGGTGTAAGGCTGAAAGGGTGCAGTGACGCTGACGCGTGAATCCTGGCCGGTCATGATGCTGCCACCTCCACCCTGGGAGTGCCCGGCAGCGCCAATGCGATTGATGTCCAGTTTATTGGCATAGGTGCCGGTGCTGCGGTTGTTTTGATCGACGATATAGTCAATACAACCGCGCATCTGGGTGCCTGTGCCTGGGTTCGATGTGTTGGCGGCAATGACAACAAAGCCATGGCTTGCCCAATGGTCAAGCAGCGAGCGGTAGGTGGTCGGCGATGCACCTGTACCGTTGCCCCAGACGATGATGGGATGTTTGAGGCCATCGGCGCCCAAGGTGCGGGGGCGATATACGGTACAGCTAAATCCAGCACTGCCGTTGGTTGTAGCAAAGGGACCATCTGCACTGAAGCTGGATACACCTGGAAAGCCGCTACCGGTTGGGTTGCCGTTTCCACCGCCGCCTGGATTGGTTGCCAGAGCAATACTGGAAATCGCCATGCCGAGTGTCAGGGCTGCTAGCTTGAATGCGGGTGCGTTCATGGGACATTCCTTGTGTTGATTCATTGTTGTAAGGGTGATGACCAGGCTGGAGTCGCTGGCCTGTCAGCACTGGCTAACAACGATAGGTGCTCTTTTTATTAAATGAACTCACCTATTCGGGTGGAATGTTTTAAGTACCGTTTTTTATGTCCGATCATGTTTTTAACTTTGATGTAACTATGCAGATTGACTCTGTACGAAGGTTGTTGCTAATTCAATAAAGCAGGGTTGGGATTTTCACCAGGTATCTAAATGGGATAAGAAAGGCGGAGTAGCTGTTGACTACTCCGCGGGTGCTGCAGGTTATTAAAAATCAGTTGATACCTTTGCGGCGTACCTCCCAATCGTTATCGGTACAAAGCGCACAGTTGCTGCCGTAAAAAAGATCCCCAGCACTCTGATCTTCCATCAGGTGGTAACGGAACCATGCAGTAGCAGGGCCGCGAAAATCCCCTGCGTTGCCTACGGGCTCAAAGTGGCTAGCGCCGTCCAGCTCGCCCCAAAAGACGGGTACGTTCGCGCGGCTATACACCGGCAAAGAATTGAGCGTAGGACTGGCGATGGTATCTGCACTGCCGGACATCAGGAACATGGGCCCACTTTGATTGCTCTGTGATGAGCTGTTATGCCCAAGCCCGATGGTGTACGGCTGGAATGGCGCCGTAGCGCTTATACGTGAGTCGCGGCCGGCCATAATAGTGCCGCCACCCCCTTGTGAGTGGCCCGCAGTGCCCACGCGGTTGAGATCTAGCTTATTGGCATAGGTGCCCGTAGTCCGGTTGTTCTGGGTGGTCAGGTAGTCCAGGCAGTCGAGCATGGCTTCACCAGTACCTGCATTTGAGGTGTTGGCTGCAGCTACCACAAAACCTTGGCTGGCCCAGTGGGATAGTAGCCCTGAATAGGTGCTGGGTGAGGCGCCAGTGCCGTTGCCCCAGAGAATGATCGGATGCTTGAGGTTATTGGCACCCAGTGTGCCGGGGCGGTAAACGGTGCAACTGAAACCCGCACTGCCGTTGGTGGTTGTGAAGGACCCTGATGCTGCAAAGTCAGTGACCCCGGGGAAACCTGTGCCGGTTGGATCTGAGCTGCCACCGCCGCCTCCGCCTGGATTGGTTGCCAGTGCCGCGCTAGACAGCGCGATGCCCAAAGTAAGTACACTAAACTTGAGTGCAAATCTGTTCATGGTGGTTCCTTTATTATTAAAGTTGTTTGCTTTTTGTTGCGAGTGAGCAAGTTGAGAAACGCCTTTGCTCCTAGGTGATGACGCTAACTTTAAATAGTGTTTTTTGAACTAGCCTGAATGGGTGAGAAGTTTAGGTTTCGTGACTTGGGTCCGTTTTGTCTGGCAGATGTACTGCCGCTTGCTCTATTTTTCTTTACGTTTTCGGCTGGCCAATATCAGTTTGATATTGTGTTGTGCGCTAATAGAGTTACTCGCTTTTTAAACTTTCATCTTTCGTACTTGAAACGCGGTACAACCTGAGTGAGACGAGATAGGCGAGTCTGGCACTCTTGGTGCTTGGGCTGTGTGTCGTTCGCTGAGGTAGCGGCGCAACAAGTGGTGGTGAGGGCCGGTTTTCAGCTGGTTGGTTCCGGTGGCCATACCCCCCACAAGGGGGGTAATCATTGGCTGGTGCGCTGGCTAGCATCTGAGTCATGTACAGCAGAATAATAAAGAGAAAACCATGACTTATATGACCAAGGGCCTGGGCCCATTGCTGCGTTTGGCTGGCTTTGGCCTCGCCAGCCTTGGCTGGGCTGCTGCCGCGCAGGCGGCAGAGGTAAATGAAGCGGCGATGCGGGCGCTGGAAAGCGACGGCACGGAATGGCTTAGCTACGACCGCACCTGGGCACAGCAGCGCTTTAGTCCTTTGCAGCAGATTGATACTGAGAGCGTCGACAAACTGGGGCTGACCTGGTCGATTGACCTCGACAACAATCGTGGTTTGGAGGCAACCCCGCTGTATCACGAAGGTGTGCTTTACACCTCGTTATCCTGGAGCCGGGTGATGGCTGTGGACGCGGGGACCGGGCAGATTCTCTGGAGTTATGATCCGCAGGTCGATAAAGCGAAGGGCCGCGACGCCTGCTGCGATGCGGTCAATCGCGGCGTAGCGTTATGGCAAGGCAAGGTCTATGTTGGCACGCTGGACGGTCGCCTGATTGCGCTGGATGCGAAAACCGGTCAACCGGTCTGGACGCAACAAACCACGGATAATAGCCAGCCTTACACCATCACCGGTGCACCTCGGGTGCTCAAGGATATGGTGATGATTGGTAACGGTGGTGCCGAATTTGGTGTGCGTGGCTATTTCTCTGCCTATGACGCGGCTACCGGAGAATTACGCTGGCGCTTTTATACCGTTCCGCGCGACCCGGCGCAGCCACAGGAGCACCCGGAGCTGAATGCTGCGCTGGAAACCTGGAGCAAGGATACCGACTGGTCGATGGGCGGCGGCGGGACCGCCTGGGACAGTATGGCCTATGATCCGGACCTTGATCTGTTATATGTCGGTACCGGCAACGGTTCGCCCTGGAACCGCGAAGTACGCAGTCCCGGTGGCGGCGATAACCTCTACCTGTCGTCTATTCTCGCGCTCAAGCCCGAGACCGGCAGGCTGGTATGGCACTATCAGGTCACGCCGGGTGATTCCTGGGACTTTACTGCGACTCAGCAGCTGACGCTGGCTGAACTGGAGATTGATGGTGAAGCGCGTCAGGTTATCATGCAGGCACCAAAAAACGGCTTCTTCTATGTGCTCGATCGCGCCACTGGCGAGCTGCTGTCAGCCGAGAAGTTCGGCAAAGTAACCTGGGCCGAGCGCATTGATATGGCGACTGGTCGGCCTGTCGAGGCGGCCGATGCGCGCTATCAGAAAGAAACGCTGGTGATGTGGCCGAGCCCTCTGGGAGCGCACAATTGGCACTCCATGTCGTTCAGTCCGCTGACCAAGCTGGTGTATATCCCTTATCAGGAAATACCCGGCACTTATACCAATGAAGCGGGCAGTTTTGTGCGTAAGCGCGCCTTCAATACCGCTGCCGGCTCCTCCGAGATAAAAGAGCTGCCGCGCGAGTACACTGCCGGGGCTCTGCTCGCCTGGGACCCGGTCAAGCAGCAGGCGGCGTGGCGGGTCGAGCGTCCCAATCATTGGAATGGCGGTACCCTGGTCACTGCGGGCAATCTGGTGTTTCAAGGCACCTCTGCTGGGCAACTTGAGGCTTACAGCGCCGACAAGGGCCAGCTACTGTGGCAGTTTGATGCACAAACGGGGGTTATCGCGGCACCCATGACCTATCTGCACAATGGTGAGCAGTATGTCGCCCTGATGGCAGGCTGGGGCGGTTCCGGCGCGCTCATTGGCGGTGATGCTGCAGTCGCGACGGGCGTGCGCAACGTCAGCCGCATGCTGGTGTTCAAGCTGGGAGCTAATCAGCAATTGCCAACTCTGGCTGCCGTGCCGGGTAGTGGGCGCACGCCGGAACCGGTAGTGGCCGCGGCAACTGACCTTACGGCTGGCGAAACGCTCTATTCTCAGTACTGCGCAGTCTGCCATGGTGTTGGCGTTGTAGGTGGCGGTGTGCTGCCCGACCTGCGTCATAGCAGTGATGCCGTGCGCGAGGCCTGGGATGCCATTGTGCTGCACGGTGCCTATCAGGCTAACGGTATGGCTAGCTTCGGAGACAGTCTCAGCAGCGAAGAAGCGAAGCAAATACGCCTTTACATCATGCAGCGTGAATACGACAGCTGGATAAATAACGCTAAGCAATAACCTGCGTCGGTTATGACCACAGGACAGCCCGTCCTGTGGTCTACTGGCTTAGAGTCTTTACTCTAATATCACCAAATCTTATGATAACGGCGTCAGCCCTGTTTTGGCCCGCCGTCTTTTTCATGCCTGCTATGCTGACCCAAGGCTGCTCGGTGAGCCGCCTTGGCGACAACAATAACAATAGATCGCGGAAAAACCTGAAGCTACGTTGCTAACGCGGATTTTCAGTGTGGGTCCAGCGATACGTGTTCAGCGAGTAGTTCATGAACATCAGATTCTATGCGCAGCATATTACTGCAGCCGCCCCTGCGGCGCATTGCAGTGACGCACCTCTACTATTGAAAACCAAAATCACAGCGCCGCGTCGTGGGCGCGGTATTTTACCAAGACCGCGCCTGGAGCAGCATGCTGCCTTTCTGCATGAGCGCCGCCTGGCAATCCTCAAGGCGCCACCGGGTTTTGGCAAGACCACATTGGCCAGTATTTGGGCAGAAGTGCTACTGGCCCAGTCGCATGCAGTGGCCTGGTTGTCATTGGATGCGCAGGATGATTCAGCTCAGCGCCTGCTGTTTTATATTGCGGCGGCTCTGAATCAGGCGAATCCGGCGCTGGGTTTATCCTGTATGAGTCTGCGCGCCGAGCTGACCTTCTTTTCCAGCGAAACTCTGGTTGGTCTGCTCATCAATGAGCTAAGCCAGAGTGTGGAGCCTATTACTCTTTTTATTGACGATCTCCACTGTATCGACGATGAGGTGCTGGTAGAGGCCTTGCACGTGTTGTTGCAGCGCGCACCGCCGCACGTTCATCTGGTGTTCATCAGTCGAAACGAATTGCCGGCGGCCTTGCTCACGCATTTATACGCTGATGATCTACTTGAGATCGACGGTAATCAGCTGCGTTTCGAGTTGGAAGAGACGCGTGATCTATTGCGCAAGGCCGGCTTCGAGCCGCAGCAGTCGAATGATGTTCTCTGTATTCAGGAATCGGCAGAAGGTTGGATCGCCGCATTGCGTGCCTTCCTGTTGACGCCGGGCCACACGGTAGCGCGTATTACGCCGCGCAGTATCTGCAACCTGTTTGATGATGTGATTGGGCATCTCGATGAGTCGGTGCGCAAGCCGCTTTACCTGCTGGGGCTGTTGGAGAAGTTCAGTGCTGGTTTGCTAAGTACGCTGTTGGGGCATCGAGCAGCTACAGCGCTGATGGATTTGCTTCAACAGCGGCAGCTGTTTGTTTCTGCACTCGATCCGGAGGAAACCTGGTTCAGCCTGCATCCGCTGTTTCGCGAGCATCTGAAAAAGGCCTACCTGCGTCATCATGAGGCCGAAGCCCGTGCGGTGATGGCGCATGCCGCAGACTGGTTTGCTGAGCGCAAGCTTTGGCTGGATGCAATTCGGCTAGGTCTTGAGAGTGGCGAGGTGTGGCAGGTCAAACTCTGGATTGAGCATTGCGCTACTACCCTGATAGAACAAGGCGACTTCACCACCCTGGTCATTTTGGAAAAACACTGGAAACTCCAACCGGCCGAGTGCCCGTTGCCTCTGAAGATGGCGCGTGCCTGGGCAATGGGGCTGGCGCTGGAGATAGGACCTGCGCTGAAGTTGGCCAAACAGATTGAAACTGAACTCGGGGGGCTGCCTGACCAGGGCAAAAGCTCACCCATCTATTGGGAGGTGCAATCGCTGCAGGCCATGTTGTTGGGCTTGGCCGACCATAATATGCGCTCAGGACCTTGGGCGCGGGTCTGTTATGAATCCAGTGCGACGCGGCCCTGGATTACCAACGTGTTGCTTAATCTGATGAGCGGCAGTCTGCTGCGGCAGGCGAACTGGGACGCCTTTTATCAATTACCGCCGACTATTGACGCGCAAGATGGCAATCGAGGCTACTTTTTGCACGAGTGCTACCGGCAGTCACTAACGGCTTTGGCGGAAGGCATGCAGGGCCACATTGGCTGTGCGGTAGATGGGCTATTAGCGCTAGTCGAACGCATTGATCTCAGTTTCTCTGATGGCCTTGCCAAGCCTAACCCTGTGTTACTGGCGTTACCCAACGCCTTGCTTGCTCATTTCCATTATTTACGTGGCGATGCCTCGCAGGCGACCTACTGCCTGCAGGGATGTATGGATTACATTGATATGGGTGGCTTCCTGGATTGCATTGCCCATGCCTTTGTTACCTCCGCGCGTTTACAGTTACAGCAGGGGTATCCTGCCCGGGCCCGGCGTACGTTGGAGCAAATGTCGAGCCTGGCTCAGGTGCGTGAATGGCCGCGGCTGCAGTCCTGGGCGCTGATGGAGCGTGTGCGAATTTGCCTGCACGATGGCAGGGTCCGCGAGGCCGCAGGCTGTCTGCGCGAGTTGCAGCAAATACGGGCTATGAACCTGGATGACGGCGGCGTTGATCGCTGGCTCTTTGCCCTGCTGAGTGAGCTTTGGTTGGGGCTTAACGGGCAGCCGGTTCGCGCCCAGCTGATTACTGATACCCAGGCTCTGCTGACAGAGCTACGCCAGCGACAGTACTGGTTAATGGTGGCGGAGTTGGGGTTGGCACTTGGGTTCTATTTGGCTAGCCAGCAAGGTCTGCAGAGCGACGGGTTACTGATTGAGGCGTTGGCGGTGGTGCGTGACACGGGAGCAGTATCTATACTGCGCGATATTGGCGTCCCCCAGGCCTGTGCGACGCTCACGCCTTATATTCCCGCGAGTTGGCGGGCAGAGGTGACGGTGCTGTTTGGTCATGCAGACGATGCTGATGAGGATAAGGCCGGGTGCTCAGCGCTACTGGCATTGACGGTGAAAGAGCGCCAGGTCATGCAACTGGTGGCTGAGGGTAAATCCAACAAGCAAATCGCCAAGGACTTGAACGTAACGCCGGAAACCATCAAGTCGCACATGAAGAGTATTTTTGCCAAATTGAAAGTGGAGAGTCGGGCTCAGGCGGCGGTGATGTTGCAGCAGGGGTGATACGGCTTGGCTGCAAGCTGCAAGCTGCAAGCTGCAAGCCGCAAGCTGCAAGCTACAAGCTACAAGCTAAAAGCCGAAAGCTAGAAGCTAGAAGCTAGAAGCTAGAAGCTAGAAGCTAGAAGCTAGAAGCAACTGCAACTGCAACTGCGGGGGTGGTGGGTTAGGGTTTTAACTTGCTGCTTGTCGCTTGCAGCTTGAAGCTCAAAGAAGGTTGCCCTGTCGCCCGGAGCAGCGGAAACGACAGGGGCTTGGTAGTGCTCGGTGTTTACAAAGGTTTAACGAATACCCGAGGCGCGCAGGGCGTTAGGGGTGAAGTCAGCTGAAGAGGCGGTGAAACTGAAATCGTAGTTCTTACGCTCTTCGTTGGTCATGCCCAGTGCCATGTAGCGACCGCTCTGCAAGTCGTATAGCGTCTCGATCGCGTAGCCGGGTACCTGTTTGTCAAAACGCTGCAGGGCCATGGCTTCAGCAATACGCCAGAGACCCCCGCGGCCATCGTAATGGTCGATTTCACCTGCTAGCCAGTTATCCTCGTCGATGAAGAAGTGGCGACGGGCATAGATATGCCGTTGACCTTCGCGCAGGTTGGCTTCCACTTCCCAGACGCGGTGCACTTCATAGCGCACCATATCCTGATTGATATGCCCCTTCTGAATGATGTCGTCGTATGCCACATCGCGCTTGGCGATGGCGAAGTTGTTATAGGGAATCAGCAGCTCGCGTTTACCCACCAGCTTCCACTCGTAGCGATCGGGTGAGCCGTTGTACAGGTCGTAGTTATCCGATACGCGGGTACCATCGGCACTCAGCGCTGGGCCGTCATAGGCAACCTGAGGCGCGCGGCGCACGCGGCGTTGGCCGGCGTTATACAGCCAGGCGGCGCGAGGCTCCTTAACCTGGTCGATGTTCTCGTGGACCAACAGCACGTCACCTGCCAGGCGAGAGGGCGAGAGAACGCGTTGCGTGAAATAGAACATCAGGTTGTCGGAGATTTTTGGGCCGTAGTCCGTCAGCGCGGTGGCAAAGCTGAAGGCATCCTGCAGCACTACATAGGTATTGGAGCCGTTCGCCTGCGGGGTAGCTTGGGCGATGGTGCGGGTGAAGCTACCGCCACGGTAGCGGGTAATATGGTTCCAGATGACTTCCACGCCGCTCTCGGGAATGGGGAAAGGATAGGCGGTATCGAAGTTCTCCAAGCCGTTACCACCGGAGGCCAGTTTGGTATTTACCGCGTTGCGTGCGGCTGCAGCAAAGACTTCCTGGGGTACCGTTGCGCTACGACGGGTCTGGAATACGCGCAGTTTATAGGTCTCAGGGTAGCGGCTGAGCATGGCCTTCTGGCCGTCGGTGAGCATGTCCTTGTACTGCTCCATGTTGGCTGCAGTAACGACATATTGCGGCTGCTCACCAGCGAAGGGGTCGCCGTAAAAGCCGTCTTCGTCTACCGCGGCAGCATCTGTTGCCATGCCGCCGGTCCACTCGGGAATGGTACCGCTGGCGTTGCCAGCGCGCTCTGCACCCAAAGGCGTGAGCGTGGTCTGCAGGGTGGCGGCCTTGTCAGGCGTAACGGCGGCGGATACAGACAGCGCCAGGCTGCTCAGGGCTAGCATAGCCATGGTCTGGAGTTTTAGTTTTCTTATTGATTTCATGTATTTCTCCATTGTGTTCAAAAGTTAACGCCGACGCTAACTGCCGCAAAATCCCTATCGGTATTGGCATTGAAGTCACCACCGAAGAAATTAGTGTAGTTGATGCTGGCGTTGTATTTATTGTTGTAGACCGCAGTGAGACCTATGTTGGCGGCCATGGCACCTTCATTGAAGTTGGGGCCGTAGCCGTCAACATCGTGGGAGAACGCAAGTGCGGGGGTGAGTGCCACACCGGCAAAACCGTTGTAGTCGAGCGAGGCAACCGCGCGGTAGCCCCATGAGTTATCGGTATAGAAGCCGCTATTGGTGCAGGTAGACGGATCAGCGGTGTTGCTGGCGGCGCAGGCGCCAGGTGTGGTCAGATCACCAGACCCGTAGAGTGAATCGCGGCCAAAGCGCAGCTCTCCCAGGCTGCTATCAATTCCGCTGATGTGGTTGTAGCCGACTTCGCCAATCAATGTCAGGCGTTCGGCGCCCAATACGTTATCGATGAAGTTCAGCACGGTAACCTGCGCCTGGGTGACCGGTAGTCGCTTGTAACCGTGTAGATCACCATTGGCCTCAATCCTTGCAGTAGCGGGGTTGGATGCCCCCAGTACCGCAGCAGTCAGGTCATTACTGCTGATTTGCAGTGGCTGGTTGGGGCGGTAGCTGATTTCACCCGAGACGGCGGTGGTACCCAGGCTGGTCTGAAAGCTCACCCCGTACATACGAATGTCTTCCGGATACTCGATAAAATAGGATCCGCCCGCGTTGACGCCAGGTAATTGCGAGACAGGAACCGCGGCTGGATAAGCTACACCGTTAGTGCTGGTACTGTAGATCGGGTTCCGGCTGTGGTAATTCATGGCATAGAAGCCGAATTCGGTCTGGTTCAAATTCTCGGCAAAGTAGCGAAGTGACACGCCGAACTGGCCGTCATCGCGCGCGTCACGATCTGCGGCGCGCGGCACATAGGCAAAAATAGGACTACCATCCTTGCCGTTCTGGCTGCCACCCACACCGACATAATTGCAGCCATCGGCGACGGTATCGGTAAAGGAAAAGAAGGTGCCGCAGTTGTCGAGTACGGTCTGGTCCCATTCCAGCTGGTAGAACATTTCAATGCCCAGATTGTCGGTCAGGCTCTGTGACAGATAGAGCATGTTGACCGGTATCAGGCCTTCTTTTACTTCTGCGCCCGGACGGCGAAACGCCGCTACGTCAATCGGGTTGATGGAGTTGATACCGTTCTGAATAAAGGTACTTTCGCCCCAACTCACTACTTGCTTACCTGCGCGAATAGAGCCTGGTTTATCGCCGATACTGAAGCTGTGGTAGACGAAGGCATCAAGCAGCTGAACGCCGGATGACTGGGCGCCAACCTTGCGGTTGTCATCGCTGATATCGTAGAGGTTGCGGTGCTCGTCTTTGAGCTCAAAGTCGTACCAGTACTTGCCGCGCAAAAAGACACCTGTGTCGCCGTATTGCAGTGACAGATCGTGGATGCCCTTGAATATCTTGGAGAAGGTTTCTCCCTTGTCGAAGTTCAGTCGGTTGTCGTCAGAGGTGAGTGCGTTGGCGTTGCCACCGTTATTCGCGGCGACAAGGTCATCATCTATGTTGCTGGTACCCCAGCTGGCACCGATCGACATTTGTGAGTCGAACTGGCCTTGAACTTCGCCCAGATCAAAGCGAACTGCATGGGCCGGCATTGCTGAAGCCATGGCTACCGCGACGACCAGCGGCTTCAGTGTGTTCCTCAAGACCTTTCTTGTTGTTGTATTTGTCATGACATTCCTCGCGCCGGGCGCTTGTTTTTATTAGTGATCCCTGGCAAATGACGCTCACGGTACTATCAAGCTGAGCATCACTTGCTCGATTCTATGACTGTGCTCTTGCCTGCTATACCCCCCTAATGGGGGGTGGCGTCAGATTGGGCGCTTGCAAGCAATGCGAGGCGAGCCATAATGCGGTAGCGCAATGAGAGCCTTTCAAAGTGACCCCAGGGAGTGATGGCTGATGCCAGAATTGCACGTACCGCCATTACTGATTGGCGGCAATGACGTGGCCAGCGTGGCCATTGAACCGAGTATGGCGAACCGTCACGGCCTGATCGCCGGAGCGACCGGCACCGGCAAGACCATTACGTTGCAGGTGCTGGCGCAGAGCTTTTCACAGCTGGGGGTGCCAGTGCTGGTGCCGGATATCAAGGGCGATTTCTCCGGTATCGCCAAGGCCGGAAAGCCGGGTGAAAAACTGCAGAAACGGGCGGATAAGGTGGGCTTGGGCACCATGACGCTGCGCGGCGCGCCGACCGTGTTCTGGGATGTATTCGGTGAGCATGGCCATCCACTCCGCCTGACTATCGCGGAGCTGGGTCCGGTGCTTTTGTCGCGCCTGCTGAACCTCAACGAAACCCAGAGCGGCATCATCGATATTCTGTTTCGCGTGGCAGATGACAACGGCTGGCTGCTGCTGGATCTAAAAGATCTGCGCTCCATGCTGATTTATCTGCACGAACAGCGCGCTGCATTGGGCGCCAAATACGGCAATGTATCGGCTGCCAGTCTGGGTGCGATTCAGCGCTCCTTGTTGCGTCTGGACGGGCAGGGTGGCGAGCGGCTGTTTGGCGAGCCGGCCATCAGTCTGGATGACTTTCTGCAGACCGACGAGCACGGCCAGGGTGTGGTTAATGTGCTGCATGCGGCCAAGCTGTATCAGGATAGCCCGCTGGCTTACTCCTGCATTTTGCTGTGGTTGCTGTCTGAATTGTTCGAGCAGCTTCCTGAAGTAGGGGATGCGGATAAACCGCGCTTCGTGCTGTTTTTTGATGAAGCCCATTTGATGTTCAAGGACACCCCCAAGGCGCTGGTTGACCGCATCGAACAGGTGGTGCGCTTGATCCGCTCAAAGGGTGTGGGCGTCTACTTCGTGACCCAAAGCCCGTTGGATATTCCCGATACCATCCTTGGCCAGCTGGGTAACCGTGTACAGCACGCGCTACGGGCCTTCACTCCGCGCGATCAGAAGGCGGTGCGGGCGGCGGCGCAAACCTTTCGCGCCAACCCTGAGCTGGATACCGAGAGTGCCATCACGGCACTGGGCGTAGGCGAAGCCCTGGTGTCGGTGCTCGACGCCAAGGGCACACCGAGCATAGTGCAGCGGGTGCTGATTCGCCCACCCGATAGTCAGATGGGCCCGATTGATGAGCCTGAGCGCGCGGCTCTGGTCAAGGGCTCACCGCTGGCGGGTGTTTATGATCAGACGGTGGATCGCGAGTCAGCTTATGAGGTACTGCAGGAGAGAGCGGATAAAGCGCTGTCTGAAGAGAAGCCGAGCATTACACCACAGAGCCAGGCGCGCAAGCCGCGTGCCGGTAAGTCGATCGGTCAGGAGCTAAGTGACATGTTTCGCTCCTTTGGTCGCAGCGCCATGCGCTCAGTGGGCACGCAGGCGGGCCGGGCCATCGTCCGCGGGATTCTGGGATCCTTGCGTAGCAAGTAGTCACTGGCCGCACAAAATGCATCGCAGGCTTGGCTATTCACGCCAAGCCTGCGATCAGCCATTTTAAAGCGGCGGCGGGGCATGGATAATAAGGGTAATCCAAGGAGAACTGCATGCCCCTGTCTGACCTACCTGATCTGTACCCTTTTATTTGTATTGCCTTGCTGCTCGGCTGGTCGTTGACCGCTGCGTTATTGCTGCGCCGTCAGAGTGCCCTGCGTGACGAGTTGGCGCAGAGCCAGCAGCAGCAGGCGTTGCTGCGTGAGCAGTTGCAGGAAGTGCAACTGGAGTTGCACCAGCAGGACACACAACACAGTGGGTTACAGGCACGTAATGAGCATATGCAGGAGACGCTGCACGACCTGCGGCAGCAGCTGCAGCAACAGGCCGAGCGCCTGAGCAATGCGCAGAGTCAGGGCCAGGAATGGCAGTTGCAGGCTGAGCGCGCACAAACCCTGAGCCGCGAGCAGGGTCGGCAGGTCGATGAACTGCGCACTGAGCGCGATCAGCTGCGCGCAAGACTGGATGCTCTGCAGCACGAGCATGAGCAGTTGAAGGTGGAGCACTCCACCCTGCAAAGCAGCCTGGAGCAACGCCAGCAGCACTTCAGTGAACAGCAGCAACTGCTCAAGGACAGCCGCGATCAACTGAAAATGGAATTCGAGCAACTGGCCGGCAAGATATTTGAAGCCAAGGGCCAGGCGTTTTCGCAGCAGAACCAGCAATCACTGGACGCGCTGCTCAAGCCGTTTCGTGAGCAGATTGATCAGTTCCGCAGCAAGGTTGAAGACATCCACCATAAGGATGTGCAGCAGCAGGCGACCTTGTCCGCCGAGCTCAAACACCTGAAGGATCTGAACCTGCAGATCACTCAGGAAGCGCATGACCTCAGTACTGCGCTGCGTGGGCAGAAGAAGACCCAGGGCAACTGGGGTGAACTGATTCTGGAGAATGTGCTGGAGCGCTCGGGATTGCGCGCCGGGATCGACTTCAAGCGTGAAGTCAGCATGACCAATAGCGAAGGGCAGCGTCAGCGACCGGACGTGCTGGTATACCTGCCGCAGGACAAGCATCTGATCATTGATGCCAAGGTGTCACTGAACGCCTACACGCGCTATATCAATAGTGAAGATGATACCGAGCGCCGAGTCGCGCTGAGCGAGCATGTGCACGCCATCGGCCAGCGTATTCGCGAATTGTCGGATCGTAACTATTTTGATTTGCCGGGGCTCAACGCACCAGAAATGGTGTTTATGTTCATCCCGATTGAGTCGGCGTTTGTCGAGGCGCTGAAAGCGGACGAAACCCTGTTCCAGAAAGCGATTGAACAGAATGTGTTGGTGGCCACGCCGACCACGCTGCTGACCAGCCTGAATATCGTACGTCAGCTCTGGCGCTTTGAGGATCAGAATCGCCATACCGCCGAACTCGCCGAACGTGCAAGCAAAATTCACGACAAGTTACGTACCTTCCTGGGCAGTATGGATAACATCGAGAAGAGCCTGGATAAGGCCTCGGACGCTTACCGAAAAGCCAAGGATCAGCTATTGGGGGGTCGTGCGAATCTGGTGAAACAGGTTAATGATTTCAAAGAGTTGGGTGTGTCAGTTAAAGCAGAGTTAAGCGAAGAATGGACCGAGCGTGCGAGTCTTGAGCTGAGTCATGACAGCCCCGATCCAGCGGAGTAATCTGCTGTGAAGCGGCGCCCGCTGATAGCGACGGGCGCCTTTGCGGGCTACAGGTGAAAGTCGCCGCTGGCTTCCGGCTGATAGACAATATCCATGATCTTCAGCTTCAGCGGGCGACCCTGTGGACCTTGCCAGTTGATGCTCTGGCCTACCTTCAAACCTAGCAGCGCAATACCGACTGGCGCCAGAATAGAGATGGTGCCTGGTCGTCCTGCTTGCTCGGGATAAACGAGCGTTAGCACGAATTCGCGCTCGCTGGCCTCATCGATAAAGCGCACCGTGGAGTTCATGGTTACCACATCACTGGCTATGCGTTTGTGGCTAACCACGCGGGCGCGCAGCACTTCATCTTCGAGTGCTTCGAGCAGGTCCAGCGGTGCCTGCATGTTGTCGAGCACCTTTTCCAGGCGCTGTACATCCAAGCGTGTCATTACGATGGCAGGGGATTTGTTCATGGCGAGCGGCACTACTCCTTTTCTAGAGTTTGATTCAAACCGTTGTGAGATTACAAAAGGCATGCCCAGCAGGACGCTGGTCAGCTGACGTTACCAGATTGGCAGCCAGTTACAATGGCTAATAGGTTTCAAATTATGCCCAATGATGGTGCGCTGAAATGCTGTCCAGATGGTCAGTGTTCTTTTATGGTGCATGGTGTCGTGACCCCTTGTCGGGCACGCCGCGAAATATCAGGGCGGTTGGCTGGCATGGCACTTGCTCTGTAATTGGCCACATTACACGGTTGGACAGCACGGATGACAGTAGCCTGGCACCTTGAGCAGCATGACAGCGCGCTGAACTGGCAGGCAGGATTGAGCCTGGGGTTCACCCGCAGCGGCGAGCGCACTCAGTTGGCGCACACGAGCCATCGTGGACCATTGCGCATACAGCGCCCGTTTTACCCCGAAGGGATTGATTGCCCTCATTTATATATTCTGCATCCGCCCGGTGGCTTGGTCAGTGGCGATACGCTACGTCTGCAGGCGGATGTGCAGCCGGGCGCGAATGCCTTGCTGACCACACCTTCATCGGGCAAGTGCTACCGCGCGCGCGACAACGGCACCTTTCAGGTGCAGCACAACCGCTTTACGCTGGCTGCCGGCAGTAGCCTGGAGTACTTGCCGCAGGACACCATTGCCTTTGAAGGTTGTAACGCCAAGCTGATCACCCGTATTGATCTGAGCGGCGACGCTCGTTGCTGCGCGTGGGATCTGCTTTGCCTGGGTCGCCCTGCGGCGGATGAGCGCTTTAGCCATGGCGCGGTGGAGCAGCGGCTGGATGTATGGCGCGATGGTCGTCCAATCTATATTGAGCGTAATCACTTTATTGGCGGTGAGCCTCTGCTGGATGCACGCTGGGGGCTGGCGGGTGCCGGTGTCAGTGGCACCTGGATGGCTACACTGCAGTTGGATCGCCAACAGATGGATGATCTGCGCGAGACCTTTGCGGATTATCCGCAGTTGGCGCTGACTCAGCGGAACGGCTTGCTGATCGGTCGCTATATCGGCCTAGAGGCTGAGCATGCACGTAACACGTTTATTCGTTTGTGGCAGCACCTGCGCCCGCTGATCAATGGTCGCGCTGCCTGCCCACCCCGTATCTGGAATACCTGAATGGAGCCCGTTTCATGGAGCTGACACCGCGCGAAAAAGACAAACTCCTGCTGTTTACCGCAGCCTTGCTGGCTGAACGTCGGTTGGCACGTGGGGTGAAACTGAATTACCCCGAATCGATGGCCTATATCAGCGCCGCCATCATGGAGGGCGCTCGCGATGGTCGCAGCGTGGCCGAGATGATGAGCTACGGCCGCACGCTGCTGACTCGCGAGCAGGTGATGCCCGGTATTGCCGAGCTGCTGGCCGAGGTGCAGGTGGAAGCTACCTTCCCGGACGGCACCAAGTTGGTCACTGTCCATAACCCGATTCCCTGAGGAGAACTGACATGATTCCAGGAGAAGTGCAGACCCGGCCGGGTTCATTGCAGCTCAATGAAGGTCGCGAAACCATCGTGATCAGCGTTGCCAATAGCGGTGACCGGCCAGTACAGGTGGGCTCGCATTACCATTTTGCGGAGACCAATCCGGCGCTGCAGTTCGACCGCACCGCCGCGCGTGGCTTTCGCCTGAACATCGCCGCCGGCACGGCGGTCCGTTTTGAGCCGGGCCAAAGCCGCGAAGTGGAACTGGTCGCCCTGGCGGGTGAGCGCAAGGTATATGGCTTCCGTGGCGATGTCATGGGCAGTCTCTGAAACCGGGTTTTGACAGGAGCGACAAATGGAAATCAGCAGACAGGCCTATGCCGAAATGTATGGCCCGACGACCGGAGACCGGGTACGCCTGGGCGATACCGAACTCTGGATCAGCGTAGAAAAGGACATGACCCGCTACGGCGAGGAAGTGAAATTTGGCGGCGGCAAGGTGATTCGTGATGGCATGGGCCAGAGCCAGCGTACCCGCACGGATACCCCGGATACGGTTATTACCAATGCCCTGATTCTCGATTGGTGGGGTGTAATCAAGGCCGACGTGGCGCTCAAGGATGGCAACATTCAGGCCATCGGCAAAGCGGGTAACCCGGACATTCAACCCGGTATCGACATCATTATCGGGCCCTGTACCGAAATTATTGCCGGCGAAGGCATGATCCTTACCGCCGGTGGTATTGACGCGCACATTCACTTTATCTGCCCGCAGCAGATTGAAGAGGCGCTGATGTCGGGTGTCACCACCATGATTGGCGGTGGTACTGGTCCGGCTACCGGCACCAATGCCACCACCTGTACGCCGGGTGCCTGGCACATCGGCAAGATGTTGCAATCGGCTGAGTGCTTTCCGATGAACCTGGGTTTTCTGGGCAAGGGTAATGCCAGCCTGCCAGACGCGTTGGAAGAGCAGATTGAGGCTGGCGCGATGGGTCTCAAGTTGCACGAGGACTGGGGTACCACACCGGCGGCTATCGACTGTTGCCTGAGCGTAGCCGACGTTTATGACGTGCAGGTGGCTATTCACACTGACACCCTGAACGAGTCAGGCTTTGTTGAAGATACCCTGGCGGCTATCAAGGGCCGGGTGATTCATACCTATCACACCGAAGGCGCGGGCGGCGGTCACGCCCCGGATATCATCAAGGCCTGTGGTGAGTCCAACGTCTTGCCATCGTCGACTAACCCGACGCGGCCTTACACCATCAATACCGTTGACGAGCATCTGGACATGCTGATGGTCTGCCATCACCTGGACCCAGCGATCGCTGAAGATGTGGCTTTCGCTGACTCGCGCATCCGCCGCGAGACGATCGCCGCCGAAGACATCCTGCATGACCTGGGCGCCTTCTGCATGATCTCGTCGGACTCTCAGGCTATGGGCCGCGTTGGTGAGGTGATTACCCGCACCTGGCAGACTGCGCACAAAATGAAGGTGCAACGTGGACCGCTCGACGGTGATGATGACTGGTCCGATAATGCGCGCGCCAAACGCTATATCGCCAAGTACACCATCAACCCGGCGATCACGATGGGCTTGTCGGATGTAGTGGGGTCGATCGAAGTTGGCAAGCTGGCTGATCTGGTTTTGTGGAAACCTGCGTTTTTTGGTACCAAGCCCAGCCTCATTCTAAAGGGTGGCTCTATTGCTGCAGCGCCCATGGGCGATCCCAATGCCTCGATCCCGACCCCGCAGCCAGTACATTACCGGCCGATGTTCGGCGCTTTTGGTAAAGGCATGGACAGTACCTGCGTGACCTTTGTGTCCAAGGCGGCGATTGATGCTGGTATCGCTGACAAGCTGGGCTTGAGCCGCCGACTGGAAGCGGTACGCAATACCCGCACCATCAGCAAGGCCGACATGAAGCTCAACGACTATCAGCCAGACATCAGCGTTGATCCGCAGACCTATGTGGTCAAGGCCGATGGTGTCGAGCTGCTGTGCGAGCCGGCTACTGACTTGCCATTGGCGCAGCGCTACTACTTATTTTGATCAGGCAGCGTTGCGTTGTCTGTTGTGGATTTTATGTTTTAGGAGGACTGAATGCTGGAATGTCATGAATGGCTAGAGGGCGAGGGCGGCCACGATCATGTGCTGGAGCTGTCGTATGAACTGCGCACCCGCAGCCGCTTGCGCGCCGAGACTGAAGGCGGCCTTGAAGTGGGCCTGTTTCTGCCGCGTGGCCGGGTATTGGCGCAGGGCGAGCGATTGCAGTGTAATGACGGCAGCGTATTGATGATCAGCGCTGCGCCAGAACAGCTCTCGCGCGTGCATTGCGATGATGCGCTGTTGCTGGCCCGCGCCGCCTATCACATGGGGAACCGCCATGTAGCGTTGGAGGTACGTGCCAACGAGTTGCGCTATCTCTGTGATCACGTGCTCGATGCCATGCTGCGCGGCTTTGGCATGGAGATAGAGCAGATTACTGCGCCGTTCAATCCAGAGTCCGGCGCGTATCACAACCACAGTCACAGCGTGGCCACACCCGCCGCACCTTTCCTGCGTCTGGCAGGTCATGATCGTGGCTGAGGCCAGAGTCATGACGGATCTGGCACTGCTGCGGGTATTGCAGTTGGCCAGTCCGGCTTTGCCGATTGGTGGTTACGCCTATTCGCAAGGTCTGGAATATGCCATCGAGCAGGGCTGGGTGACAGACATCGACAGTGCCGCCGGCTGGTTGGGTGGTCTGCTTGAGCATTCGCTGGCGCGGCTGGATATACCGGTGCTGCTGCGGCAGTACGAAGCGCTGGAACGAGCTGATGACGGTGCGCTGTTTTCCTGGAATGACTGGTTGCTGGCCAATCGCGAGACAGCGGAACTTTATCTGGAAGACAGTCAGCAGGGCGGTGCTCTGTTGCGGCTGATGTGCTCGCTGGGCGTGCCAGCGGCGCAGGAGTGGCCAACGGGCGAGCCCTTGGCCTTGATGACCGGCCTGGCCATGGCAGGGCAGCACTGGCACACCGGCGCCCATGCGCTAGCACTAGGCGCGCTCTGGAGCTGGCTGGAAAATCAGGTGGGCGCCGCAACCAAATTGATTCCGCTGGGGCAGACCGATGCCCAGCGGCTGCTTGACCGTATTTTGCCGAGCCTGCCCGCTGTTATTGAAATAGCGCGCGATCTGCCAAGCGATGAGCTGGGCGCCGGTTTGCCGGGGCTGGCCTTTGCCAGTGCGCGGCATGAACACCAATACACCCGATTGTTTCGATCATAAGGAGCTTTAATCCATGACTACCAGACCTGCTTTGCGCGTAGGCATCGGCGGACCGGTTGGGTCCGGCAAGACTGCCCTGGTGCGTATCCTGTGCGAGCGCCTGTACCCGCACTACAACCTGGGCGTGATCACCAACGACATTTATACCCGCGAAGACGCCGACTTTCTGCTGCGCCATGACGCATTGCCGGAAGACCGCATTCTTGGGGTGGAAACCGGCGGCTGCCCGCACACCGCGATCCGCGAAGATGCCTCAATGAACCTGGCCGCCATTGCCGAATTGCAGCAAACGCATCCGGAAATGGAGCTGGTGCTGGTCGAAAGTGGCGGTGACAACCTGGCGGCCACTTTCAGCCCCGAGCTCTCTGACCTGACGCTCTATGTGATTGATGTATCGGCTGGTGACAAGATTCCGCGCAAGGGGGGGCCGGGCATCACCCGTTCCGATCTGCTGATCATCAACAAGACCGATTTGGCGCCGCTGGTGGGGGCCGATTTGGGGGTAATGGATCGTGATGCCAAAAAAATGCGCGGTGAGCGTCCTTTCGTTTTCTCCAACCTGAAAAGTGGTCAGGGTGTGGAAGATATCATTGAATTTATCGTTCGCCAGGGCATGCTCAAGGCGCTGCCGGACACCGACAAAACCCAACAAGGAGCCTGACATGTCTTCACTTCGTACTAATCTCGCCTTTGCCGCCGGCCTGGTACTCTTGCCGTCTATGGCGTTCGCGCACCCTGGTCATGGCACGTCAGGCCTGGTCAGCGGTTTGAGCCATCCGCTTTTTGGTCTGGATCACCTGTTGGCGATGGTGGCTGTTGGTCTCTGTGCCGCCAAGCTGGGTGGAACTGCGCGCTGGTTACTGCCGGTGCTCTTTGTGTCGATCATGGTGCTGGGTGGCAGTGTGGCGATCGCAGGCATGCACCTGCCGGGCGTTGAGTTGGGCATTGTCGCCTCGGTGATTGTGCTGGGCATGTTGCTGATCTTTGCGCGTAGCGGCGCTACGGTGCCAGCCGCGCTGCTGGTCAGCGGCTTTGCCCTGTTCCATGGTTATGCACATGGTGCAGAGATGCCGGCCGCTGCAGGGGCAGCGACTTATGCCCTTGGTTTTGCATTTGCCACGGCTGCGCTGCACGGATTGGGTCTGCTCGGCGGTCAGTGGCTGCAGGCGCGTCACTGGCAGCGCGCGGTTCAGGTACTGGGCGCGCTGATTAGTATGGCGGGTGTTAGCATGGCGCTAAGCATGTAAGCGCTACCTGGCTAAAAACAAAGCTGCGCTCCTGTGTTCCGGGAGCGCAGCTTTTTTATTTCAGGTTGCACAAGGGCCGTCAGCGAACGGGGCAAAAGTCGGATTGATTGGGCCCCTTGTCGTGCCTGCTGTCGACGTATGCAACTTATAAAAGACATCCTGTTCCAATGTCTGGAATTGAAAAATGTCTGGAATAAATCTGACGATTAAAACAGGGAGTGATAATGAAGAAGCTACTCGTGGCTGCCGGTGTACTGGCTTTGCTTACCGGTTGTTCTGATAACGAAGTAGGTGATGTATCACTGGGGGTGTTTACGCTCAAGGACATCAAACTCAACTCGATGGTCGATCCGGTGGTAACCGGGGTCACCTGTCACATTGCTTCGGTTGAAGCCAACCTGAGCTTTTCTGATCCGAGCGATAGCGCCATATCCTGCCGCCAGACGGGCGAGATTACGCCAGAGATGATAGCGCAAATTGATCGCAGCGATTCAGGTGAGATCGTCTTTCGTAAATCCAAGAGCGTATTTTTCAAGACCATGAAGGTGCGACGCATCTTTGATCCCGCCAATCAGACGCTGATGTATCTTTCTTACTCCACCAAAGAAACATCAGGCAGCTTTAAACATAGCCTTTCAACCGTCCCGCTCTGGGGCACGCAGGCTTACCAGCAGGTGAGTCAGGTAGCCGAATAGGCTTGTGCGCCTGGCTGATAAAGCTCAGGCGCTCGCCACGGACTTACCCTGCGAGCGAGAGCAGTGTGGGTGATTTGTATTACATGGCCTCCCGGCCGCTGGGCGGGCAGTCTCTCGGTGCAGGCCTGGCATTAGCATCGTCTGCCTGAGTGTCAACGAAGCAGCTGATGCGTTGAATCACCGGTGCCCAATCCTGAAAGGGCGCTGCCAGTGTGAGCAATATCTTGATATGCCCCAGCCCGCTTAATATCTCACTGTCTACTGAGACCTTCTGTTCTGCCAGAGCCTGCGCAAGTTGCTCGGTATTGCGCTTTGGGTCTACCAGGTCATCCTCGCTACCAGCCAGTAGTAGCGCCGGAGGGCTTCCTGCCTGTGCGTGAAACAGTGGCTGTGAATCGACTGGCGTGACCGGGTGATAGAACACCGGTTGTACGTCGGGGTTGCGGATCGGAAGAAAGTCATAGGGGCCAGCCAGACCAATCCAGCCGCTGAGAATGTCGGGGCTGAGGTCTTGCTGTTTCAGCCAGCGTGGGTCCAGCGCGAGCATTGCGGCATTGTAGGCTCCTGCGCTGTGCCCCATGATAAACAACGGGCTAGGTTGCGCCTGCCAGTCAGTCTGATGGGCTTTTACCCAGGCCAGCGCCTTGGCACTGTCGCGCAAAAAGTCCGGGTAGCGTACCTCCGGGAATAAACGATAGTCGGGGATCACGGTAATGATGCCCCGGCTGGCCAACGCCTGAGCGACAAAGCGGTAACTGGCTCGCTCGCCATTGCGCCAGCTGCCGCCATAATAAAACACCACCACCGGTGCTTGAGCTTCCAGCTTCTGCGGCAGATAGATGTCGAGCTGCTGACGCGGCAAGTCACCGTAAGCTTGGGTCTCTGGCTGCTGATAGCCCTCATTGGGTACTAGCCAGTTGACGGGCGATAGCGCCGAGCAGCCAGCCAAAAGACTGGTAAATAGCAGAGAAAGCTGACGGAGCAACATGCTGAGACCCTCGCTGTTGAATGAGTTGGTGACGCGCAAGCTGTTACAAGCCATTGCATTTGGCTTTCACGCCGCGGCGCTTACACCTACCATGGGATAGTAACCCGGAGATGAGGTGAGCATGAAGGACGCGTTGAAAGCGGCACAGGACTCGATCGATCAGGTACTGCTGGGCAAATCCCGCGCGGTCAAGCTGGCTTTGGCCTGCATCCTGGCCAAGGGGCATTTGCTGATTGAGGATCTGCCGGGCATGGGCAAGACCACCTTGTCGCAGGCTTTGGCCTCGGTATTGGGCATGAGCTACCAGCGTATTCAGTTCACCAGTGATCTGCTGCCGGGCGATATTCTTGGTACCTCCGTATTCGATCGCAATACAGGCCAGTTTGTATTTCATCCGGGGCCGATTTTTGCCGAGTTGGTGCTGGCTGATGAAATCAACCGGGCGACACCCAAAAGCCAGAGCGCGCTGCTGGAGGCGATGGAGGAAGGTCAGGTTACCGTTGATGGCGCCACGCGTGCGTTATCAGATCCGTTCTTTGTGATTGCCACCCAGAACCCGGTATCCCAGGGAGGCACCTTTGCTTTGCCTGAATCGCAACTAGATCGCTTTTTAATGCGCCTGTCATTGGGTTATCCGAGTGAAAAGGCAGAAAAGAGTCTATTGCTAGGTGATGATCGCCGGGTACGTCTGGATCGGGTAGAGGCGCTGCTCAACCGCGATGAGTTGCGCCGCTTGCAGAGCCTGGTGCCGCAGGTCAACGCCAGTGAGGCGCTGGTCGACTATATTCTGCGGTTGGTTAATCACACCCGCAACAGCGATGTCTGTGCCTGGGGGCTGTCGCCTCGCGCCAGTCTTGGCTTGCTGGCTGCTGCCCGTGCCTGGGCCATGCTCGAGCAACGCAGTTATGTGATTCCGGAAGATGTACAAGCGGTCTTGCCATCAGTCGTCAGCCACCGTTTGCGCGCGGCCAGCGATCCGACCGGCCATGGCGGCGATAGCCTGGCGCTTTGGCTACTCAACGAAGTACCTGCGGTGTGAGCAAGGCCTGGCGAGTGCGTGCCCGCGCGCTGCATCAGCGCTGGCTCAAGCGCCGTATTCCGGCGGCGCAGCAGATCCGCCTGGATCACCGCCGCATCTTTATCTTGCCAAGTCGAGCTGGTTTAGGATTTTTGCTGTTGCTGGCGATTTTGCTGGTGGGGGCAATCAATTACCAAAATAGTCTGGTGTACGGACTAACCTTCTTGTTACTCAGCCTGTTCTGGGTAGCGCTGCATCATAGCTATCGCAATCTCGCGGGGATCAGTTTACGCGCCACCGGTGGACGTCCGGTGTTTGCCGGCGAGCAGGTGCCCTTGGGGCTGTTATTGCAGAGCCCAAGGCGCGAGCGACAGGCGCTTAAACTAAGTTGGCCGCAGGTCGTGCCACAGCAGCTGGACGTGCCTGCTGACGGCGAGACTGCCGCAACGCTCTATTACCCAACGGCGCGACGGGGCTGGTTGCAGCCTGAGCGGTTGCGTATTGAAACCCGTTTCCCTTTGGGTTGCTTCGTTGCCTGGAGTTTGCTTGATCTGAATTGGCGGGTGTTGGTGTATCCGCGCCCGATCCAGGCGCCGCTGCCTGTTCATCGCAGTGGTGAGGGGCAGGACGAGGCCCAGCAAGCGCCATTGGCCGAGGGTGTGGATGACTTTCAGGGACTACGTGCCTATCGTCCCGGAGACTCGCGGCGACGCCTGGACTGGCGAGCCTACTCGCGCGGTCAGGGGCTGCACAGCAAGATCTTTGCCGAGCCACAGCAGCAGAGCCAGTGGCTGGATCTGGAGCAGACTGTCGGAACCGATCTGGAGCAGCGTCTCGGCATGCTAACAGGCTGGATATTGACGTTGGAAGCAGCCGGGCGGCCCTATGGGTTGGCTTTGCCGGGGCTCAGATTGGCGCCTGCATTGGGTGAGTCGCACCGCGATGTCTGTCTGCGCGCCCTGGCCTTGTATGGGCTGGAGGAGGGCGCATGAGTGCCGCCGGACTCATCCCGCGCAACAGTCTGGCGTGGCTGCTGACGGCGCAGGTAGTAGTACTGTTACCGCATTTGCCGCGCCTGCCCTGGTGGGTCGCGCTGATGTGGATCGGCTGCGCGCTTTGGCGGGTACAAATTCAACGCATGCGCTGGCGTTATCCAGGGACGCTGGTCAAAAGCATGGCGCTGGTGTTGATCCTGTTGGGGGTGTTCTTTGCACAGGGCACCTTGATCGGGCTGGATGCCACGGTCATGTTTCTGCTGCTGCTGTTCATGCTCAAGTTACTGGAAATGCGCAACCCACGCGACGCCCTGGTCGTGGTCTATCTTGGCTTTTTTATTCTGGCTACGGCCTTTCTGTTTGATCAAGGGATACCGTTAACCCTGTATCAGTGCATTCCTTTGCTGGTGCTGGTGGCTGCACTGGTTGGTCTGCAGCAGAGTTCGGGTCGCAATGACCCCATTCGCGCGTTGCGCAGCGCGGGGGTGATGCTGTTGCAAGCTATCCCGTTATTGCTGGTGCTGTTCATCTTCTTCCCGCGCCTGGAGCCGCTGTGGTCGGTCAATATGCCGGGCGGTACGGCCCGCACCGGCCTGTCGGATAGCATGTCACCAGCCGACATTGCCAATCTTGCGCGCTCGCCAGAGCTGGCATTTCGCGCCAGCTTCGAAGGTGATATTCCGCCACTTCGCACGCTCTACTGGCGAGCCATGACCTTTAGCCGTTTTGATGGGCGTAGCTGGTCGCAGGATCGCTTGCTTAATAACCTGCCTGCACCTGAGCTGGATACCTCGGGTGAGTTTATTGACTATCGCGTGGTTGCCGGTGCGAGTGGCCAACACTGGGTGTTCAGTCTGGCTGGCGCGGTCACCGAAGAACCTGCGCTGCGCCGTATGCAAGACTTCACCCTGCGGTCGATTGCACCGCTGAATAGCACCTTTGGTTACGCTGCTCGGTCTTACCCGAGCGCAGCGTTACAGCCGCAGCAACTGAGCCAGCTGGAGCGTGATCGACAGCTGGCGCTGCCCAAACAAGGTGATCCGCGTGCGCGCAAGTGGGCCCAGGAGCTCCGCCAGCAGCATGCCGACGATGCGCAGTTGGTGCAGGCGCTGCTTGGTTATTTCAATCAACAGCCATTCTTTTACACGCTCAACCCGACCCCATTGGGGCAGCACAGTAACGACGAGTTTCTCTTCGATACTCGCCGCGGCTTCTGTGAACACTACGCGGGTGCCATGACCTTTGTTCTGCGCGCTGCGGGTATACCGGCGCGGGTTGTTGCGGGCTATCAGGGCGGCGAGATCAATACGCGCGGGAGCTATGTTCTGGTACATCAGTTTGACGCCCACGCCTGGGTAGAGGTTTGGCTGCAAGGGCGTGGCTGGGTTTCGGTTGATCCAACCTTCCAGGTAGCACCCGAGCGGATAGAAATGGGCCTGGAAGAAGCAGTACGAGGCGAAGGTAGCTTCCTGCAGGACGCCTTTCTTTCCGGCTCGCGGTACCGCGATGTAGCCTGGCTCAATGAAGCGCGCCTGGCCTGGGATAACATTAACTATCAATGGCAGTTGCGGGTGCTGAATTTCAAGAGCGAGCAACAGATGGGGCTGTTCCGCCGCTGGCTGGGTACCACAGACTGGCAGCGGATCGGTTTGGTTGTGCTGGCAATCGCAGGCGCGATCATGCTGTTGCAAGCCTTGTGGTGGTTACGCCCGCAACGCCAGAGTGGTAGTGCCCAGCAACGCGCCTGGGCGCGCTTGGATCAACGACTGGCACGGCTGCGCTTGCAGGCACTGCCGGGTGAGGGCCCGCGGGACTGGCAGCAACGTCTGCAATTGGCTTTGCCGTCGCAACGCAGTGCGATAGATGGCTTCTTCGATGAATTTGTGCGGCAGTCTTATGCCGCGCTTGCCTCTGGCTCTGGTGAAGATCAGCAGCGCCTGCAAGCGCGGTTAAAGGCGTTGATAAAGGCGTTGCCTCGCAAGCGACCAGCGGCGGCTAGTGAGTTACTGGCTGATCAGCCATTGTCCCATTCCGATAAGCCCCTATAATTCAGCTTTGCGTCTTGCTGGCGCGTTAACAGGACCTATGGAGTAGGCATGCATCCTTTCAGCGCGACACGGCCACCGAAGCTGGCTCTCGGATTAGGCTTGGCTGGCTTGATTCCCTTTATCACTGGTGCCCTTGGTTTATGGGTGACGCCGGAAGCATGGCGTGAGCGGGTATTGGAGGAGTTGCTCGCCTATGCCGCGTTGATTCTGGCTTTTATGGGCGCGATTCACTGGGGATTGGCGATGCGTGCGGACGAGCACAGCAGTAAAGCGCCGATCCAGCTGGCGTTATCGGTTGTGCCGCCGCTGCTGGGGTGGGTGGGATTGAGTTTGCCGATTAACCTGGCTTTGCCGGTGTTTTTCGTCGCCTTTGCGACCTTGTATTTTGCTGATCTATGGGCGGTGCGGCATGGTCTGGCACCGGTGTGGTATCCGGCGCTGCGCAAACCGCTCAGTATCGTGGTTATCTTGAGTCTGATCGTGGCCTGGCTGGCAACCGGGCGTATTGGTTAAGCTTCACTGATTCGGGTGATATGCGGGGTCAGCAGCCTGTGCTCAAGTGATGGTTATAACCACTTGAGTGCTGGCCCCCTATATGGAACATTCGCTACACAGTATTGATTGCCGCTGGCTGTTGGCACTTTACGCGGTTATCCCGCTGTCGATTGCGCTGGTTGCGCTGGATGTATTGCTTTGGAATGGTTGGCTGCTTAACGAGGTGTTGCCGGACGACCCCAACGATTGGCCGATCTGGGCGGTGCTTTTTGGGTTGCCGCATATCATTGCCAGCATGCTAACCATGGCAGACGGTGAATACCTGTCGTATTACCGTCGCACGCTGCTGTGGCCCTTCTGCCTGTTTCTATTCATCGCCATTGCCGGCCACTTTGGGCCGCAGCCGCTCAGCTATAACCTGCTCTTTGTCTTCCTCGCTTTCTACACCATCTATCACGTGCTGGCCCAGCAATTGGGATTGACCCTGATGATGCTTGGCAGGCGTCCTGATCGCCTTTTTACCTGCTGGAAGTGGCTGGCAATTATGGCTGGTTTCGCAATTTACATTAATGTCTACGGTATGCGCTTTCTGGGTGATTGGGCGTTGCTGGGAATCAATGGTTACCAGCTGATGTCGCTACTGGCTGCCGGGTTGTGCGCTGGAGTTCTATTGTTGTCGTGGCGCCTGGCACGCCTGGCAAAACGGGGAGTTGGGCGTTGGTATCTATGGGCCAATGCAGCCATGCTGGTGTCGGCGCTGGTCATTAACGAGGTGGGTTATACCTTGTTTGTTATCCTGATTCCGCGGGTCATTCATGACCTGACTGCGTATAGCGTCTATATCACCCACGACCGTAACCGTAACCGCGCAGGCGATGGTAGTTGGTGCTATCGCTTGACTCATGCCAGTGGCTGGTCACCTTTCATTGTGTTGCCAGTGAGTTCGCTGCTGGTCGCCTATGCATTAAACAGTTATCAGCATTTCGCCTGGATCAATATCCTGATTCTGACCCTGTCGTTTCTACATTATTATTTTGAAGGTTTTATTTGGCGCGGTCCTAACCCGCACCGACAGTACGTCGCATTCAAGCGTTGAAGGAAGCGGCGAGCAGTGATGAAGCGGGGCGGGCGGCTCTGGAGCAATGCAGCAATAGGCCGCCCGGCCTGAGAATCAGGACTTTTTAACGAACTCTGATTTCAGTTTCATGGCGCCTACACCATCAATCTTGCAGTCGATATCGTGATCGCCGTCAACCAGGCGAATATTTTTCACCTTGGTCCCTACCTTCACGACCAGTGACGAGCCCTTGACCTTGAGATCCTTGATGACCGTTACTGAATCGCCGTCGGCCAGCGGGTTGCCATTGGCGTCGGTGATGCCGCTGCCGGCGCTTTCTTCTTCAGCTGCTTGCTGTGGCCATTCGTGCGCGCACTCCGGGCATACGAACATCAGGCCATCTTCGTAGGTGAAGGAAGAATCGCAGTTGGGGCAGTTGGGCAAATCGCTCATGAAATTACCTTGTCAGGGTGCATAACCTTGTGGAAAACAGGGTTTTTGAGCGGGGCATCATGCCGTAACTTGGTCGGGCTGTCCATGTTGAGGAGCTTTGGATAGCCCAAGGGAGGGACCTTAATTGCTGCTGAAGTTCAATTCTCCCAGTTGCTGGCGCTTCTATGTTGTAGGTGAATATGACTGATCAGGCGGATGCTTGGGCGAATCAAGAATTGCGCACTACCAATAATGAACAGTACAACGGCGAGCTTTTCATGTGACGGAAAAAGGAACAAAACGCTACCGATGAGAAACCAGATAGCGATAAAAAAGTCGTTGATGATGCTGAGCAGTTCGTAGCGACGACGAATAATCAGTTCTTCATGACCCAGATGCAGAGTAAGCGGGTTGTCCTGCTCTGGGTTGCTCTGTTTGATCATGCGTTAACTCGCGGCTGTGCTGGAAAAGTAGAGGACGTACCCATCTTGGGCTGCGCACGCGCTGCACGCAGCCCAAGGCGCAGGTTATTGCAGTGGTCTGTTTGCTGGCTCTTGGGCGCGTGCCTTGATGCTGCGGTTGTCGCTGCTGTAAAGCAACAGCGCACCGGTATCATCGATTTCAAAGCGGTTTATATCGCCTAGTACCTCAAGAAAGTGACCATCCTGGTTCATTAGCGCGGGCGCGCAGGCTTTATTGGTTGAGGCGATCGCTTGGGTAGTAAGCCCTTCTCCAGTCAGTTGGTAGCCGGTGCTGTAGTGGTTGCACGCAAGCACGCCGCCCAGCAGGCCCTCGGCGGTGAAGTTCATGCTCATCCGGGTATTGTCGATGACGCCCTTGTTATCAACATCCTCGACAATCCACTCGCGTCCGGTCAGCAGCGACTGAGGTGAACCGCCACAGCCTTTAAGCGTGTCGCCATTGACCTTGACGCTGACAACATAGGGGTATGGCATCCCGGTCATGCTGTCACGGCATAGTTCAGGGGTTACATCGACAATGACAGAGTTCGCCTCGGTACTGGCGTTAAAATGGTAACTGTCATCTTCTCGGGTGGTCGTCGGGGTAGGAGTGAGTATGGTGGTTGGGTCGTTTTGGCGGTTCAGGCTCATGCGCTCGTTGTCGACTTTGAGGGTCCAGCCCGGCTCATTACCCTGGGCGGCAAAGGGCAGGAATGCGTTCACATCGACGATTTCGGCATCGTCTGCCACTGCACCGCTGACCTTGATGAGCATCAAGGTACCCATGTCAGCTACCGGCTGAGTAACATCGATCAGGTTGGCGCTGTCAGTGGTCCAGAGTAATTGGCCCTCGGCACTGCGGATCTGCGCCGACACCGAATAGCTGTTGCGCAAGTCGAACATGGCGGGCTCGACCTTGAGGGTAAAAGGCACCGGCACCTGCTTGGCAAACATCGTTGTATTCTGTTCGGCCAATAGGATTGAGGGCGCGTCTGCACGCGAGACATCGCTGAGCTTGATGTGTGCGACGCTGCCCGGCGGAAGGGCTATGCGTTCACGGTAGCTGATGCTACCGATGACCTGCTCAGTGGCGGGGGCTGCCTGTTCTTGGGGTGTCGTATCACTGGCGCTATCTTTGCTGTTTATCTGGCTGCAGCCGGCGGCCAGCAGGGAAGTGAATCCGATCAACATGACGTGTGCAGGTGTGATATGCATGCAAAGCTCCTCAATACTCGGCGCCAAGCGCCAGCGATATCTATTCGTTTAAAGAGTGTAACCCAAAGACGCGTGTTGACTTACCCGCTGATGCCTTGAGCCATTCAGTTGGCCGACGTCTCTCTGTCGCAGGTATCAAGCACTGCCGATGCGGTAAACAAGACCGCCTGGTACCGAGAAATATTAATCTCTATCGTACTATGGGCAGCGTTGGCGCTGGCAAGTTCAGTGCAGGTCTGCGTTGGCAATAACCTGAGTTGGCCGGGCGGGTTGTTAGTCACTATCAGAGCCCATGACTGATAAAGCATTCGCGCTGCTGATGGCGTTGCCGCTTGCACATAGGCTGAGGCACACTCAGTTAGCAAACGTCATCCTGCAAGTCAGGCGGACCTTAACCACTGGAGCACTCCATGATCAAAGTAAGCGTGATGTATCCCAATAACCCAGGCAGTCATTTTGATCACGATTATTACCGTGACCAGCATATGCCAATGGTCAAAAGACTGATGGGTGATGCTTGCCTGTCATTTGGGGTGGATCGCGGTCTGGCTGGCGGCGCACCCGATGCACCTGCCGCCTATGTCGCCATGGGTCACTTGTTTTGCGAGTCGATAGAAGGCTTTCAGGCTGCCTTTGCGCCCCACGCCAAGGTGATACAGAGCGATATCGTTAACTACACAGATATCGCGCCGCAGTTGCTGATCAGTGAGGTAGTCGTAGGCTAGATTAACGAGCTGTTGGATCAGCCCGTTAATCTGCAAGCTCCCTAGAGGTTCTGGTATCGGTTGACGTCGAGTATGCCAGCCTGGTCGGGCGACACTTCCTCGATGCTGCGTTTGAAGTCAGCCATGATGTCCCAGAATTGGGGGTGGGTTCGACGCACACCCCAGCGGTCAGCCAGCTTGTGCAAGCCATCCTGTTTCTGCACTGCTGAAAGCGCTTCGACAAAATCAGGTAGCTCCTCCAGGCTGACATCAAAGCTGAAGTTTGGGTAGCTACCGAGGGTGCCCTCGATCAGGGTTAGCGTGTCTTCTTCGGGCAGAAAACGCGACTCTTCACCAAACATGAACGCCACGCTGGAATGCGCCCGGTTATGCACCAGCGTATATACCCAGCGTTGCTCTCCCTGCTTGATGCGCAGGAAGGTAACTTCAGGTAGCAGGCTGATGGCCGGCAGGCTGCCACCATCGGCGCGTGCCAAAGGTTGCAGCGTCTGCTCCAGCTGCTGCTGCGCGCTACTTATTCCGGCGCGCTGACAGTTATTCTGCGCACAGCGGTTCAAGGTATCTGCTGGCCCGCTGACCTTGTCGGTGCGAGCCAGCAGTAGTTGACTGAAGCGCTGCATCACGGCCGCGTTATCGTCTGCGCCCTCATAGTCCATTGCAACCGGTGTACTGGTGTCCAGGCCGGTGTACGTCAGTGCATGTTTGATTTTGGCACTGCCTTGATACCAGTGAGCGTAGAGCGCTTCGCGTTTATCCTGCGGTATAAAGCGCAGCATGTTGTGCTCGGAGCCGTTGCGGATGAGATCAAAGTAGAGGCGAGTTTGTCCTTGGTGGGACACGCTGCCGAAGACGTTGAAATTGGCAACCAGTTCGTAATACGTACGCTCCAGCAACGGGTAATCCATAACCCAGATGGTGCGTGGCACGCGACCATGCAGGCCGTGACGAACCGAGGCGCTGTCGTGATGGCGGAAGATGGTCAGCAGGGCATCCTGGTTCCAGCCATCGCCGTCCCAGAGCTCGTCCAGCGTCGCACCGCCAGTCTTGCGTTGCGCGTAGTAGGCGCTGCGCAGGTCGAGGTACTTGTTGCGTCGCTCTTTATACTCAAGCCACTGTGGCCCGAGCGACAGCAGATCGCTTTTCTGGCCTGGCAGCCCGAGCAACGGGCTGGTTTGTTGTCGATAATCGGCATCGTTGACGTAGGCTTCCTGCTCGGGGTCTTCAAACACAGCCCAGAACTGGTCGCGAATAACGTCAGTGGCGATCTGTCCACGACACACAGGCCCGCGGATGAAATTGCGTACGAAGTACTCTGCGTTATCCAACAGAAACTGATAGCGCGCCTTGGCAGGTATGGCAGCAAAGGTAATGAATGGGTTTGCTCGCTCGGCATAGCTATAACCCGGTAGCGCGGTAACCTCCCATTGGGGTTCGAAAAACAGCGACTGGAAGCGCTGCAGGCGCTTATCACCCATTGCGTAGGTAATGTGGGTTTTCTCTACAATGGTTTGGCGCAGGGGCTGTAAACGATAGAAAAACGCTTGTTCAGGATCATCATTGGGTCGCACGGTACGCAGCGGCTGCACGGGTTGGCCCGGCGGAGTACTGGAGCGTACCAACGAATAGAATGCGCTGCCTTCAACCTCGGGGAAGTGCAGGTGAGCAGCAAACAGGTGTTCAAACAGGTAGCGCGCTACCAGTTGCTCACGTGTCCCGGTCTGATTGAAAAACGTTTCCCAACGCTGGGCCATTGCCTGCTCGGCTTGGCCGGGGGCGTAGGCTTCGGGCCTGACTACGGCGCCTTCGCTGACCCACTGGGTCAGTGTGGCGAATTCCTCGTCAGTCAATCCGCTGGTGCCATAGGGCATACCGCCGTGCGGGAAGCTATCGGCGTAGCTGGCAAACTGATCTATGCTCGAACAGCTGTTTTCGTGCCCGGTGCCGATGGTGATCTCGTCCGGTAATAAGCTGTTGGCGGGTAGCGGGTTGGCGCGTCCCAGTTCAAGCATCTTGAACAGCACCGAGGCATCCAGTCCGCTAAGTTGGCCGTCTTCTGCACCGTGCAACACCGAGAAAAACCCTTTTTCACGCCATTCGGCGGTCGAGCTGGCATCGATACCCAGGCGGGTCGGTTTTGCATCTTCCAATCTGCCGCCGTCGTAAACACGCAATTTGGTTGCGCCGCGCTCGAGGCCCTCTGCGCTGGTGAGCTTCAGTTGGCAGGGCGCGTCATAGCAACCGTGGCACGCCATGCATTTTTGCTCAAAAATGGGGCGGATATCGCGTTGATAGTCGAAGCTTTGCACGCGTGCTGCGACGGGCTCCTCAACCGGATAACGAGGGATTTGTGTGCAGGCTAGAAACAAGCCGCCAATCAGCAGCACCAAGGCGGCTAACTTCAGTCGGGTGATGCCTGAAACGCGTGCCATTTAGAATCCTTCGAACGATCTTATCTAATTGCCACGCTGCTCAGGGCGCTGCGGCATTGCTGAGATAGAATGAGCAAGTAATTGCACATTTTGTGCGCGCTACACTAACACTTTGCGCGCAATACAGCAGCCGTGAATTTAGCTGCGATCCAGGGCGGCTCTTGCCTTTTCCCGGTTTTGTAGCAGTTGCTCCAGCTCATGCTCACCCAGGGGAGTATTGCGCTTCACCTTGAAGCTGTCGCGCCACTCAGTACGAAAATTGGGGTTGAGCGATAGGTTAACCAGGAGCACCAGCGTCAGTGTTATCAGTGCACCGATGCTAGCCAGTGCCATGTCCTTCTGCGCATCCCAGATATCACCCTGTGTGCCCAGATAGGCGACTCCCAGGTCACCACCGAACAGGGAGGCTGCACCCCATTCAAACAGTTCGTAGAGCATAGACGCGGCCATCGCCATTTCGAGCGGGAAGAAGTACCCCCAGAACCCTTTGGCGTTGGCAATACGGCAGTACAACTCGCGAATTGGATACACCAGTAAGGCGCCAAACAGAAAGTGAACGACGCGATCAAAATTGTTGCGTTCCCAGCCCAGTAGCTCATTGAGAGTGACGCCAAAAGCCTGGGTCATCCAGTCGTTGTAGGGAACTTCAGAGTAGGTGTAGTGTGCGCCGACTTCATGCAAGCAGAGAAACAGGAAGATCAAGGTATACGACAGGCGTGATAGCGGAAACGTGCGACAACTCAGTCCGAGCACTACGGCGAAGGCCAGTACCAGGAGGTTTTCCAGGGCCCAGTCGTAGCGGTCGTGCGGATTGATGGCCAAGCCCGCAAATAGCAGGCAGAAGGCGGCTGTGAGAATGAGCAGGTAGCGCAGATGCAGGTGGTTGATGGCCGTATACTCAGGAGGTTCTCTGGTTATTCAGTATGACCATTGCGATGCCGCACAATAGCGTAATTGAAGCCAGAGTCAGGCTGAACGTCAGGCGCTCGCTCAATAGCATAACGCCGCCTAATGCCGTAATGACAGGTACTGATAATTGTACCGTGGCGGCAGTGCTGGTCGCCAGCAACGGGAGTACCGCGTACCAGAGCGCGTAGCCTGCACCTGACGCCAGCGCTCCTGATGCCATCGCATAGACCGCGCCTAAGGTGTCAAGCGGTGTGCTTTGCCAACTTAGCGCGACAAGTAGTGCCGCAAAGGGCAGGGCGCGCATGAAGTTACCGGCGGTAACGCGGGTAGCATCGCCCGCGCCGCGACCGCGCACTGAATAGACCCCCCAGGCAACCCCAGATAGCAGCATCATCAGGGCCGCACCCAGTGGTGGTGTTGATAGGCCTGGTAGTAGCAGAACAAGTAGGCCGATGGTTGCCAAACCGAGGCCCAGCCATTGCAGCAAGCGCAAGCGCTCGCCACGGCTGATACCATAGCCGATCATGCTGATCTGTACGGCGCCGAAGAGCAGCAAGGCACCGGTCGCGGCCGTCAGTTTTACGTAGGCGACCGAGAATGCTGCAGCGTATGCAAAAAGCGCAAACGCTGATATCCAGTTGCCACTCCCAGCGCTGTCCGGCCGTCGCAACCGGACGATAAGCCATAACGCCAATGCACCTGATAACAGCCGCAAACCCGTAAAGCTGGCGGGATCGATACTGGTTTCCTTTAATGCCAGACGACACAGAATGGAGTTGCCAGCAAAGGCCAACATAGCGAGCATGGTTAACAAGGCTGCACGCGGGGTCAAAAGATGAATCCTTAATGGATGGACGCTGTTCTACCTATCGCAGCGCATTGCGAACACATTGGCAAGATAAAGCGGTGGCAGGCGGCATGAATCGAGGACTTGGCGAGCGGTTTTTCTACACTCTCCGATTTCTAGTGCGTCTGCTTGCTTGTAATCAGCAGAGATTGTCAGGGACATACTGGCAGTGGACAAGTGCCATTCTGGTCATTCTCCGTATTGAGTTGGTCGCGTTGCTCAGAGCAGTGTTTTGCTATCTCGGCGGCGCGAGTGCAACCCATCTCAGTTAGTCCGGTTACCAGGTTATTCCAGCCAGCATCGAACGCCGGGAACTGGCGCGTCAGCGCGCTGAAGTGGTCGATGGCAACACGTTGTTCGCCTTGGCTCCAGGCTATATTGCCAAGCCCCAGGCGCGCTGCAGGCTCTTCCGGCCATTCAACCAGAGCGGTTTGATAAGCTTCTTTGGCTGCATTCAATTTGCCGGTTTGCTCCAGGTCGCTGGCAGCACGCAAGTAGGGCAGTGCAATGGCGGTGGCAGGAAGCTGATTTGTGGGTAGCGTGACTCTGGCCCAGTTGTTAGCGCGCTGCCAAGTGCGCAGGAAGAGTTTCATGGGTTCGCGCTTTGCCTCCTGCAGACCACTGTGCAGGATTATCTGTTGCTCGCTGAGGTCATAACCCACCACCACGGCGTAATGCCACTGTGGGTACCAGCTCAGACCTAAATTCTGCATCACCAGTACCGGATTACCGGCATCGACCTCACTTAGAACCGCTGCCAAGTCGGGTTCCAGCGGGTAGACCAATAAGCCGTTGTCGCGGGCGGTGGCTATCATCTCAACCTGTAGGCTGCCTTTTCGCTCGGGGATATAGACGCGCTCTTTGAGCGCCTCGGGCGTGGCTTGAATATCACGCTGGTTGAGCATCATGGCCAGCGCTGCAGGGCCGCACTGGTACTCGTCCTGAGCGAAAAACGGGACGTCAGTCAGTAACTTGCGGTTATCGAGCTTTGGTGGCAGCTGCGCCAGGGTTGGCGCGGTGGGAGTGCCAGCGCAAGCTGACAGCAATGCTGTCAGCCCGAGCGCAGCAATAATGCGCAGTTTTTTAAGCATTTGCTTAGCGGTTGATGCAATTAACGAAGCTGTAAACGTCGGTCGCGCAGAGCATATCGGTGATGACGAATATGACCAGGAACAGAACGATAATACCTACGACGCCGGCACCGGCTGGAGCCTCATCAAGTTGGGTGTTGAAGTAGGCCAACTCGTCTGCCGTGAGACTATCGATGCGCTGGTCGACCTGGTCAGGCGATACCCCCATGCTGGCGAGTTTATCCTGAACCGACTGATCATCTAGCATGCCTTTCAGCTCTGCTCGATCAACATTCAACTGCTGCTGCGCGATGACTTCGTCAGTACCTACCATGGCTGCTTGTGCCTGGATGCTGACCAATGAGGTAAGCATGAAGAGAGCGGCGAATACGATGGAGAAATAGCGCTTGCTGGATTGCATGAAAGTCATTGGAGTTACTCCTCATTCTGATCGTGGCCTCCTTGCATGGAAGCCTTGGATTGCAGCTAGAAAGCCTGCGTAGCGCCTTGAAGCTGCACAGACACTGCATAATCTGACTAGATAAGTATCGTGCAGTTCCAAAATGCCACTTCACTTGTGATCTGGTTCACTCTAATGCGTTGGTCTGGGAGGCGTTGTGTCCGACAGCCCATACCCAGCAGGGCTGTCGGGAAAGCGAGTTAGAAGCCTAGTTTGTCGCGCATTTGGTAGTACCAGGCGCCAACTGCGGTGAAGGGAACGCGGAACAGTCGGCCGCCGGGGAAGGGATAGTGCGGCAGGCTGGCAAAGGCATCAAAACGTTCGGCCTGGCCGCGTATGGCTTCGGCGAGGATTTTGCCAGCCAGATGCGTGTAAGTTACACCATGGCCGCTGCAGCCTTGGGAATAGTAGATGTTGTCGCCGATGCGGCCAACCTGAGGGAGGCGTGACAGGGTGAGCAGGAAATTGCCGGTCCAGGCGTAATCGATCTTCACGTCTTTGAGTTGTGGGAAGGTCTTGATCAGGTTGGGGCGCACCAGCGCCTCGACGTTGGCAGGATCGCGCGCGCCATAAACGACGCCGCCGCCAAAAATCATGCGCTTGTCACCGGACAGGCGATAGTAGTCGAGCAGGTAGGCGCAATCTTCGACACAGTAATCCTGCGGCAACAGCGATTGCGCCAGTTCATCGCTCAGCGGTTCAGTAGTGATTACCTGGGTACCGCACGGCATGGACTTGGCGGCAAGCTGTGGAACCAGGTTGCCCAGATAGGCGTTACCCGCTACGACCACGAAATTTGCAACCACTTGGCCCTTGTCGGTGTGCACCACCGGCTTGGCGCCCTGCTCGATGCGCGTCACGGTCGAGTGCTCGTGAATAATACCACCCAGTGACTCGACTGCCTCGGCTTCGCCTAGTACCAGGTTGAGCGGATGGATATGGCCGCCGCTCATATCGAGCATGCCGCCAACATAGCGATCCGTATTGACTACTTCATTGATACGGCGCTGATCGAGCATTTCCAATTGCGTGTGACCGTAGCGCTCCCAGAGCTTTTTCTGTGCTTGCAGGTGACCCATTTGCTTCTCGTTGAAGGCGGCGAATACCCCGCCGTTCTTCAGGTCGCATTGAATGTTGTACTTGGCCACCCGCTCGCGAATGATACGAGCACCCTCAAAGGCCATCTCGCCCATCATGCGGGCTTGCTGCGCGCCGGCGCTACGCTCAATAACATCGATGTCGCGACTGTAGCTGTTGACGATCTGGCCACCGTTACGACCAGAAGCACCAAAGCCCACTTTGACGGCTTCCAGCACGGTGACCTTAAAGCCTTGTTCCAGCAGGAAAAGCGCGGTTGAAATACCGGTATAACCAGCGCCGATAACGCACACATCCGTTTCATGACGGCCCTGGAGCGGCGGCCGTGAAGGCGTTGGGTTGGCCGAGGCGGCGTAATAGGAAGTGGTGTGCTGAGTTTCGGCCATAGTGCACCTGCTGAAAATTGGGTTGTTTAAAATATTTTACATTTGTAGGCGATGCTAACCCTTGGCTCCAGCTAGCGCTAGAGGGTGATCAAAAAAAATTACAGATCAGGGGTGGGGAGACTCAAGATTTTTTTCGTTCGCAGTGGCTGGCTTGGCAGCGACAGGTTTGGGAATGGCTTTGGTCAGCAGTACGAAAACCATGGAGAAGCCCAGCATGATAGCGATCAAGTGAAAGGCATCATTAAAAGCCATGATGCTAGCCTGTTGGTGCACTTGATTACTCAGCAACTGGAAGGCGCTTTGTTCATTGCCCAGTTGCGCTGTGAGCAGCTCCATACGGTCGGTAAAAGCAGCGTTACCGGGTGTAATGCTCTCGCGCAGTATCTCGTAATAGTGCTTGGCCCGGCTATCCAGGATGGTGGCTAAAGCAGCGATGCCAATTGCGCCGCCCAGATTGCGCAGAATGTTATAGAGACTGGAAGCTGAGCCCGCTTGCGACGGCGGAATCATGGCCGTGGCCAGGATCGACATGGGGACCAATACCATGGGTTGGCCAAAAGCACGGAATATTTGGATGGCAATGAACTGGTCGCCGGCAAAATTCAGGTTGAGGCTACCGCTGAAAAAGCTGGCAAAGGCAAACAGAAAAAAACCGGTAGCGCAGATGAGGCGAGCATCGACGAACTTCATCAGGATGGGCACCAATGGAATGATTAGCAACTGGGGAAACCCCATCCACATGATCACCTGGCCAATCTGCAAGGCGTTGTATTGCTGGATCTGCGCCAGATAAACCGGCAACACAAAGACGGTGCCGTAAAGGCCTACGCCGAGGCCAATATTAGCGAGACTGCCAAACAGAAAATTTCGGTCTTTGAGAAGGCGCAAATTGACCAGGGGGTTAGGTCTGGAGAGCTGCAGAATGATGAAACACACCAGGCTGATAAAAGATACGACAGCCAGCGTGACCATGGCACTGGATTCGAACCAGTCTTCACGGTGACCCTCTTCAAGAAAAACCTGCAGGCAGCCGAGTCCGGCGGCCATGGTAGCAATGCCAAAGTAATCGCCTTGGCGAAGCAGTTCCCAGCGCGGCGCTGCTTTATCCAGGCCATACATTAAGCCGCTAGCCATCAGAATGCCGGGCACTATGTTGATGTAGAAAATGTATTCCCAACCAAAGTTCTCGGTCAGCCAGCCACCAATGGTGGGGCCGATAGACGGGGCGAAGGTGGCGGTGATGGCGAACATCGCCATGCCCTTTGGGCGCGAGGCGGGTGGTAGCTTGGTCAGGATCAGGGTAAAGGCGAAGGGGATAAGTGCGCCGCCGGCGAGACCCTGTAAGGCACGGAACACGATCATGCTCTCCAGATTCCAGGCCATGGAGCAGAGTAGCGAGGCAAGGACAAACAGGGTTGAAATACCGACCGCAAAACGGCGGGGCGAGAAGATTGTCGTCAGCCAGGCAGCGAGCGGAATGATGATGATCTCGGCGACCAGGTAAGAGGTCGAGATCCAGGAGCCTTCCTCGATAGTCGCCGACAGCGCGCCCTGAATATCCTTCAAGGATGAGTTGATGATCTGGATATCCAGAATCGCCATAAAGGCGCCGAGGATAGCGCTTAGAAGTGCTATCCAGTCGCGTCTGCCCGGTGGCGGGATTTCCTGTTCGGGGATCGCGTGTTCAGCCACGCAGATCAACCTTTACATGTACCGACATGCCCGGGCGGATGCTGCCTGCAAGCGGGTGGTCGCTGTCGATGACCAGTTTGACCGGAATGCGCTGCACCACTTTGGTGAAGTTGCCGGTTGCATTATCTGGCGGTAACAGACTGAATTGGGCCCCTGAGGCTGGGAACAGGCTTTGGATCTGGGCTGTTATAACCTGGTCTGGGAAGGCATCGAATATCAGCTCGGCGCTCTGGCCTTCGTGCATTGCCTGAACCTGAGTTTCCTTGAAGTTGGCCTTGATCCAAAGCTGCTTGCTGGGCACGACCGCCAGCAGGTGACTGCCAGCCTGCACGTTTTGGCCGGCGCGAGCAGTGCGCTGGCCTATGCGACCGGCAATGGGGGCACGAATTTCAGTGCGTTCCAGCGCCAGCTCAGCCTGGCTTACGTCTGCTTCGGCGGCCTGAATTTGTGCAGCCAGGCGATCGATTTCGGCACTGAGCGTGTCTTTCATCAGTTTTTGCGTCTGCACGTCAGCTTCGGCTTTCTTGACCTGCGCTTTGGCTACTTCAAGCTGTGCGCGGAAATTGCTCAGTTGCTCCTCAGAGGCATAGCCGGACTGCTGCAATGGGGTAATTCGTCTGATGTCCAGCTCGATGCGCCGCCGCTCCGCCTGAGTGGCCGATAGACCGGCTTCTGCCGACTGGATCAGGCTGTCCTGCTGGATCAGCTTTGAACGCGCCTGCTGCTGTTCAGCGACACGCGTGGCGAGGTTGGCACGGGCGTGAGCCAGGGCAACGTCGAAATCGCGCGGATCAAGGCGTACCAGGGGGGTTCCTGCTTCCACTAGTTGGTTGTCGTCAACCAGTACCTCGATGACCTGAGCGGCCAGTTGACTGGAGATCAGCGTGATATCGCCCTGTACGTAGGCATTATCGGTTTCTTCGTAGTGGCGGCCTACGAGCCACCAGTTAGCGAAGGCAGCGGCACCAATCAAGGCGCAGACAAGCAGGAAGGCAAGTAATCGTACGCGAACGCGGGCAGACATGAAGTTCCCCAGTTTTTGTTATGCGTTGCACTCTAACACTGTTCCACATCACCACAGAGGCGCTAGAATCTGGAAACTTTGTTGCAATACGGGAACAGTAACTAATGGGATTGGATGACGCGCTGATTTTTACCCGCGTAGTGGAGTGTCACAGCTTTACCAGTGCGGCCGCGACCCTGAGTATGCAGAAGTCGACGGTGAGCCGGCGCATCGCTCAGTTAGAGGAGCGTCTTGGTGTGCGTCTGTTGAATCGGACCACGCGTAAATTACGTCTAACCGAGGTTGGGCAGGCTTATTACGAGCGTTGTCGGCAGATAATGCAGGAGTTTGCCGAGGCCGAACAGGCGATCATGCAGCTGCAGCGTGAGCCTACCGGTTTGTTGCGGGTGAGCTCGCCGATTGAGTTTGGTCAGTTGTTTCTGGGCGGCGTAGTGGGGGAGTTCATGCGCCGCTACCCGGCTATTCAGGTTGAAGTTGAACTGACTACCCGCATGGTCGATCCGGTTGAAGAGGGCGTCGACATCGTAGTGCACCTTGGGCGACCACAGGACTCGAGTCTGGTGGCACGTCCGCTCATGTCCAGTCCACGGCAGCTTTATGCCAGTCCTGATTACGTCGCCCAGTATGGGATGCCGAAAAAGGCCGAGGAGCTGAGCCAGCACCGTTGTATTCACGCGTTAGTGGACGGTAGCCGCAAGTGGCACTTTTTACAGCCGCATTTGAGCGTGCCGATTAACCCGGTGTTGGTCGTCAACAACATCACCTTTGCTCGTGAGGCTGCGCTGGCCAGTGCCGGTATTATCAATGTGCCAGCCTTTATTGCTGAGCCTTGCGTTGCCGAAGGTACCCTGGTTCGGGTGCTGGAAGGTGTGACACTGCCGTCCAGCGAGCTGTATGCGTTATATCCGTCACGACGCTTTCAGGCTATGAAGGTTAAGGCTTTCATCGATTTTGTTATCGAGAATCTGGAGGCGCGTGACGACGTGCAAGTAGAGATGCAGGCTTGAGGACTGATAAAATTATCTTCATTCATCCTTACCACAACCCAATCATTACCATGCCGAAGTCGACTTCGGCAGCCTGACTGAGAGATTTCATGACTGTTCGTACTCGTATCGCGCCCTCACCAACCGGTGATCCGCATGTTGGCACTGCTTACATCGCTCTGTTCAACCAGTGTTTTGCTCGCCAGCATGGTGGTCAGTTCATTTTGCGGATCGAAGACACGGATCAAGTCCGCTCCAGCGCTGAATCAGAGCAGCAGATTCTTGACTCTCTGCGCTGGCTTGGTCTGGAGTGGGATGAAGGTCCTGATGTCGGTGGTCCCCACGGCCCGTATCGGCAGAGCGAGCGCAGTGCGATTTATCACCAACACAGCGAAAAGCTGATCAGTGATGGCCATGCCTTCCGCTGCTTCTGCAGTAGCGAACGTCTGGACGAGCTACGTGCCGAGCAGATGGCCAACAAGCAGACACCCGGCTATGACGGCCACTGCCTGCATTTGCCGGCTGACGATGTTGCCAAGCGAGTGAGTGCGGGCGAGCCCCACGTGGTGCGCATGAAAGTACCCAGTGAAGGCGTCTGCCAGGTACAGGATATGCTGCGCGGCGAGATCGATATTCCCTGGGAGCAGGTGGATATGCAGGTGCTGATGAAAGCGGATGGCCTGCCGACCTATCATCTTGCCAATGTGGTGGATGATCATCTGATGGGTATTACCCATGTGCTGCGTGGCGAAGAGTGGATTAACTCGGCTCCCAAGCACATGCTGCTGTATCAGTACTTTGGCTGGGACATGCCGCAACTCTGCCACATGCCATTATTGCGCAATCCTGACAAAAGCAAATTGTCCAAGCGCAAGAATCCGACCAGTATTACCTTCTACGAGCGCATGGGCTATTTACCCGAAGCGCTGATGAACTATCTGGGTCGTATGGGCTGGTCGATGCCCGATGAGCGTGAAAAATTTACCCTGGCTGAAATGGTCGAGCACTTCGACATTCAACGCGTGTCGCTGGGTGGTCCGATCTTTGACGTTGAAAAACTGTCCTGGCTCAATGGCCAATGGATTCGCGAGCTGTCGGAAGATGAGTTTGCCGCTGCGGTGCAGACCTGGGCGCTTAACCCTGCCTATCTCAAGCCAATGATCGGCCTGGCGCAGAGCCGGGTCGAAACTTTCAGTGATCTGCCGGACCTGCTGGGCTTTTTCATGGCTGGCAAGGTCGACCCGTCGCCCGAGTTGTTTGAACACAAAAAGCTGTCGGCTGACGAGGTGCGTAAGGTCATGCAGCTACTGTTGTGGAAGCTCGAAGCGCTTCGCGAGTGGAGCAAGGACGGCATCATGGCCACCATTAACGCCGTGGCGGCCAGTCAGGAGCTCAAGCTGCGCGATCTGATGCCGCTGCTGTTCCCGGCTATCACGGGTCAAGCCAGTTCGGTCTCGGTGCTGGATGCCATGGCGCATCTTGGGCCTGATCTGACCCGCTTCCGCTTGCGGCAGGCTCTGGAGCTGCTCGGCGGCACCTCGAAGAAGGAAAACAAGGCCTGGCAGAAGGAGCTGGAGGCTATTTAGCCTCCAGCTGCAAGCTAGAAGCCGTAAGCCGTAAGCCGCAAGCCGCAAGCTAAAAGCAAGGGCAAGGGCAAGGGCGATATAGCGTTGGGGTTCTGCTTGCAGCTTGGGGCTTGTCGCTTGCTGCTACCTTAAGTTGCTGTTTTGCGTAAAATTCTGTTGACAGGGCGGGGCGTGAATCATAATATGCGCCCCGTCATCGAGACGGGGCTATAGCTCAGCTGGGAGAGCGCCTGCATGGCATGCAGGAGGTCAGCGGTTCGATCCCGCTTAGCTCCACCAAGTTTTTTGGTCGACGTTCGCGTTGGCCTGTTTTATCACTGCTGAACAGATTCCAGTTTGTTCAGAGAAGGGTTTGCGTCCCCTTCGTCTAGTGGCCTAGGACACCGCCCTTTCACGGCGGTAACAGGGGTTCGAGTCCCCTAGGGGACGCCATCTTTACCGACACGGTCTCCGTGTCAGGGTCGAAAGACCTGGGGCTATAGCTCAGCTGGGAGAGCGCCTGCATGGCATGCAGGAGGTCAGCGGTTCGATCCCGCTTAGCTCCACCATTTTATAAGGCCGGCATTTATGTCGGCTTTTTTTTGTTTGTTTTTTGGCTTGGCGTGCGGGTTGGGTCGGCGTGAACTGTGCCAGTTCTTGCTGTGTATCCTTAAGTGGCAAGCTCATTTTAGTGTCTTTCTTTAATCTGTCTTTCGCCTTCTCCGGCGAGTTACTTTTCTTTGAATGGCCAAAGAAAAGGTAACCAAAAGAACACCACCCCACCAAGCTGGCCTTCGGCTTCTCTGCGTTACTCGGTGTTGAGCGCGCCTGCGGAACTCGCTTCGCTCAGGCTAGGCGCCCCCAACATTCCTCGGCTCAATCGCTCAACCCCTGCGTTACTCGACAGCTTGGAGCGGGGATTTAGGGGCCGGCCTCGCGCGATCTTCGGGTTTGTTTGTCCGGTTTAACTTCTCACACAAAACTCTAAGGCTGCACGGCCTAATAAGTCCCATCTGAGCGGGCGAGTAGCGCAGAGCTGTCGGGAAAAAGGTCCTCGCGGTGTCTGAGCGAAGCGAGTTTGCGAGGGCCCCCGGCAGATCGAGCAACGCAGCGAACCCGAAGGGCCGCGCAGCTGGGTGCCCTGGGGGATTGCTAAGGGGGCATGGGCAAGCATGCCCCCTTGGCTCGCCTAAGGGCGAAACCAGAAATCAGCCAAGCTCCGCCAGCTGAGTTGCCATCGATTTCACTACCCTGCACTGACTTCAAGCTTCAAGCTTCAGCCTTCAATCAAACAATCCACCCGCCAATTCACCTGCCCATCAAACTGCTCCATACGCAGCCCGTGAATATCATTGGCAAACCCCGGAAACTGTTCCTCAAGCTCAATCGCCGCGGCCAGGTAGTCGGCAATGTAACTGTTATCGAGCGGGAAACGCTCGCCCGGCATGATCACCGGAATGCCTGGCGGATAGGGCACCAGCATCACTGCGCTGAGACGGCCGGCCAGTGCGCTGACTGGCACGGATTCAACTTCGCCGCGGACCATCTGCTGATAGGCATCGGCGGGGCGCAGGCTGATTTGCGGTAGCGTGGTGTACATCTGGCGCATCAGCTTGATCAGGCTGTGCTTCTTGTAACACTGATGCAGTCGCTCACCCAATGCGCGCAGGCCAAGGCTCTGGTAGCTCGGATGCCTGGCGAGACTGGGTAGGGTGACTTCCAGTGGTGCGTCCTGATCGTACAGGCGCTTGAACTCGCGTAACTCGGACAGCAGTGTGCTCCATTTGCCCTTGGTGATGCCGAGGGAAAACAGGATCAGGAATGAGTAGAGTCCGGTTTTTTCGACGACCAGCCCACGCTCGGCAAGAAAGCGTGTAACCAGTGCGGCGGGTATACCGCTTTTGGCTAGTCGCCCCTTTTCCTCAACGCCCGGTGTCAGCAGGCTGACCTTGATCGGATCGAGCATCGCGAAATCGCTGCTCATTTTGCCAAAGCCATGCCACTCGGCCTGGTCATCCAGGGTCCAGTCGGTTGCATGTAGCTCCGGCTGAGCGAGTGAGGCTTCGGGTTCCCAAACATCAAACCACCATTCCTCTTCGGCCATTTGCTCTGCGGTCTGCTGCATGGCTCTGCGGAAGGATAGGGCCTCGTCGAGGGTTTCCTGCACCAGCGATCTGCCGGCGGGTCCTGCCATCATGCCGGTGGCAACATCGATTGAGGCGATCATGCCGTAGTGCGGCGATGTTGAGGTGTGCATCATATAGGCTTCGTTAAAGCGCTCATGATCAAGCTGCTGCTCCGCACTGTTTTTGGCAAGAATAATAGAGGCCTGTGATAGGGCTGCTAGTACCTTGTGCGGTGACTGGGTCGCAAACACCAGTGCGTGCTTTGTGCGCGGCGCTTCTGCGGGTTCGCTCATGCCATGTCGGCCATGATAGAAGGGGTGAAAGGCCGCGTAGCCAAACCAGGCTTCGTCAAAGTGCAGCACGTCTACGCTGTCGTGCAGCTGGCTCTTGATCATGTCGGTGTTGTAGCACAGGCCGTCATAGGTCGAGTTGGTCAGTACTGCGAGCTTGATGCGCTTGCTGCTGTCGTCCACCAGCGGGTGTTGCTCGATCAATTGCTGCAATGACTCTGCGCTGAAGGCGTCGCGCGCTATGGGGCCGATAATGCCGTAGTCATTGCGTGAGCCGCTCAGATAAATAGGGATGGCCCCCGTCATGATGATCGCATGCAAGATGGATTTGTGGCAGTTGCGGTCTACCAGTACCAGGTCGTCCCGGGTGACGTAGGCGTGCCAGATAATCTTGTTCGAGGTTGAGGTGCCGTTGACCACGTAAAAGCTGTGGTCGGCGCCAAAAGTGCGTGCGGTATTGGCCTCGGCTTCCGCCACTGGTCCAGTGTGATCAAGTAGTGAACCTAGTCCCGGCACCGAGACGGAGAGGTCGGAGCGCAGGGTGTTTTCACCAAAAAAATCGTGGAATGCGCGGCCAACCGGGCTTTTACGGAAAGCCACGCCGCCACCGTGGCCGGGCGAGTGCCAGGAGTAACTGGAGCTCGCGGTGTAGTCGAGCAGTGCCTTGAAAAACGGTGGCAGTAGTTGGTTGAGATAGCTGCGAGCGGTGCGGGCTATCTGCCCTGCGATAAAGGGCAGGGTGTCTTCGAACAGGTAAATGATACCGCGTATCTGATGCAGTTCGCGCAGCTGTGTCAGTAGCTCGGGGGCGATTGACTGCCGGGTGCTGAGTGCCATTATGGGCAGTTCTGGCGAGCGACTGTGAGCGGCACTGAACAGTGCTTCAATGGCCTCTAGTGAGAGCTCGGCGTCCGGGGTGAAGAGAATGCATGACAGGCCGCGGTGGGCTTCGGCAATTAGTCTTCCCTCATCAAGGGATTCGGCGCCCAATACGTCAAAACCTTCACCCTTGAGCGCCTTGAATAAGGCATCAAGCTGGGTGCCTGCGACATTATGCAAGCCTATGGCCGGATTGATCACCAGAATGGGGAAGTTGAGATGTTTGAACATGGTGTCCTGTCTACTTGAGCGCGAGTGGTCAGACTAAGACAGATTGCTTGTCTTGACTATGTGGTCGCGTGTTGATGACTGTGTTTGTAGTACCATCTCGCATCACTTTAGGTAAATAAGGCAAGCGCCGCCGCAAAGGAGATGTGCTTTTGAATTGGGATCTGCAAAGCCCGCATACGTTGGATATTAAGGTTCGGGCAGACGATATCGACGAGCTTGGGCACGCTAACAACACTGTCTATGTTGGCTGGCTTGAGCGCTGCGCCTGGGAGCACTCAAAGTCACTGGGCTTAGGGCTTGAGCACTATCGTGAGCTGGATCGTGCGATGGCGGTACTGCGTCATGAGATTGATTATCTGGCTGCCGCCTATGAGGGTGATGAGCTGGTGATGGCGACCTGGATCATTCATTGGGATAAGAAACTGCGCATGACGCGACACTTTCAGCTGTGCCGAAAGCGTGATGGCTTAACCCTGCTGCGCGCGCGAACGACCTTTGTCTGCATTGAACTGAGTAGTGGGCGTCCAAAGCGCATGCCGAGTATTTTTATTGAGCAATATGGTAAAGGTTTGACCGACGACAGCCAGGATTGACCTGATCAGGTTTATGAGTGTGAGGTTGAACGTTGAGTGAGAGATGGCCTTGAAAAGGATACGCAGGCTTCCTTTTAAGGCCACGTTCAGCGGGTCCGAGCGACGCAGTAAGCTGGGTCGATCGTTAGCGGTACTCGCACAGATAGGCGGTGTCGCGCTCAATCTTGACGTTGAAGCGACTGTTGGCGGCAACGGTAAACTGCTCGCCCGCGCCGTAAGTGGTCCAGGTGTCGCTGTCTGGCAGTTTTACGGTAAGAGCGCCGTTGATAACGTGCATGATTTCCAGCTGACTGGTGCCAAACTCGTATTCACCCGGTGCCATGACGCCAACGGTTGCGCTGCCTTCGGGCTGCGCAAAGGCGATTGAAGCGACTTTGCCGTCAAAATACTGATTAACTTGGAACACGATGCTGACTCCTGAAATGGATAGGGCGCTCATTATGCCGAGGCTGCATCCTTTCCGGCAATTGTTGGTGGTGGTAATTTTTTATGAATCCCACTGGTCCTGCTCTGGCAGGTCATAAGTAGAGGTAGTGTATGGCGAACATCGGATTTGTTGGTTTGGGCGTTATGGGCTATCCCATGGCCGGGCACCTGCAGCAGGCAGGGCATAGCGTGACGGTCTATAACCGCACTGCTAGCAAGTCGCGCCAGTGGGCTGACGAGTTTGCCGGTACAGCTGTGGCTACGCCTGCGTTGGCCGCAGCTGATCAGGATTACGTCATGGTTTGCGTTGGTAATGATGATGATCTGCGTTCAGTGATTGCAGGGGACGAGGGGGTTCTAAAGGGGGCTCGTAGTGGTCTGGTTATTGTAGATCACACCACGGCGTCTGCCGATGTAGCGCGTGAGTTAGCTGCGCTGGCGAGTCAGCAGGGCGTGGAATTTCTGGATGCGCCTGTCTCCGGAGGTCAGGCCGGAGCAGAGAATGGTCAATTGACGATCATGGTTGGCGGCGATGATGCAGTGTTTGATCGGGTACAGCCAATTATTGCCAGTTATGCGCGCATGTCCCAGTTGATGGGGCCCACAGGTAGTGGTCAGTTGACCAAGATGGTCAATCAGATCTGTATTGCCGGTTTGGTGCAAGGCTTGTCTGAGGCGCTGAACTTCGCTCAACAGGCTGGCTTGGATGGTGAGGCAGTAGTCTCGGTTATCAGTAAAGGCGCCGCCCAGTCCTGGCAGATGGAAAATCGCCACAAGACCATGCTGGCCAGCGAGTTTGAACATGGCTTTGCGGTGGACTGGATGCGCAAGGATCTCGCCATCGTGTTGGCCGAGGCACAGCGTAACGGCGCACAATTGCCGGTTACCGCACTGGTAGATCAGTTCTATGCTGATGTGCAGGCGATGGGTGGTGGGCGCTGGGATACTTCCAGCCTGATCGCGCGTCTAAAGCGCGACTGATGTTGCGCGGGCGAAGAGGTGTTCATGCAGTGTAGGGAGGGGTGCGGTGCTTGCTGTATCGCGCCATCGATCAGCTCGCCATTACCGGGGATGCCTAACGGCAAGCCGGCTGGCGTGCGCTGCCTGCATTTGCAGGCGGACAGACGCTGTGCGATCTTTCATTCGCCTGAGCGTCCTGCCGTTTGTGCTGGTTTCAGCGCTGAGCCCAGTGTATGTGGTGACAGCGTGGAAGAGGCCATGCAGATCATTAGCTGGCTGGAGGATGAAACAGCCTGAGATGTTTTCAGTGGTTCGGGCTGGCAGTGGTTGCCGCCAGCTTACGGCGGCGACCTACGAATACGTTGATGGCCAGTCCGGTCATCACCAGTATCGTGCCAAATGCTTGAAGCTGGCTTAATTGCTCATCGAGCAGCAGGGCGGCCGAGCTTAAGCCGATGACCGGTACCAGCATGGAGAAAGGCGCTACTTGCGCGGCTGGGTATCGCGAAAGCAGCCGACTCCAAAGGCCGTAACCCAGTAGGGTCGCGCCGAACGCGAGGTAGAATAGAGCGAAAACCGCGTTCAGGCTTATGTTCTCCAGGGCCTGGCCAATCTGTTGCGGGCCTTCCAGTAGCAGTGACATGGCTAAGAAGGGCAGAGGTGGCACCAGGCTGCCCCATACCACCAGGCTTACCAGGTCTACTTTGCCTACGCGCTTGGTAATGACGTTGCCCATGGCCCACATGGCCGCCGCACAAATGGTGAGTACAAAGCCCGCCAGTGTCATGCCAATCCCGCTATTCAATCCAATCAGTAATAGCCCGCCCGCGGCAACACACAGGCCGATCAGGTTGTGCATGCGCACTTGCTCGCCAAGCACCATGGCAGCGAATAACAGGGTAAAGAAGGCCTGAGACTGCAGCACCAGAGATGCCAGTCCCGCTGGCATACCTACTGTCATGGCGGAAAACAGAAAGGCGAATTGTCCGAACGAAATGGTCAGGCCGTAGGCTAGCAGCCAGCGCAGCGGGATCTTCGGGCGGCGAATGAAAAAGACGGCGGGAATGGCGGCCAGGGTAAAACGCATGGCACCCAGTAGCATAGGTGGCAGGTCATCCAGGCCAACACGAATGACCACAAAGTTGAGGCCCCAAACCAGTATGACCAAGAGGGCGAACCCAAGATCTCTCGCGGACATGATGCAGTAGACTCCTGTGGCAAAAAAAGGTGGGGTAGGGTGCCTATGTAATCATGTTTGGCGTTTTTCGCTGCGGTACAGCGGTGTTCGCAATAACCTGTACAGTGCCCCGGTGGAGCTTTGGGGCGGGGCTGGTTGGTTGTTACGACTTTCGCAATGGGGTCATAACGTGTCGAATGTTTGACATATAAAGCGCTGCAGGGCGTCGACTAATGGGCCGCTGCTGCTGCCCCGCTCCAGCAATATCTGATAGCTCCCTAGTGGAGGTAGTCCAGTTTCATCGTCCACGATCTTGAGTGGTTTTTTTATCAGTCCACGGGGGAAAGGCGCCACCGCTAGATCGGCCAGCATCGCAGCTTGCTGGCCGGTGCAATGTTCGCTGACGTAAGCAATTCGGTAGGCCATGTTGGCGCGATCAAGCGCCGCTAGTGCGGCCTCTCGCCATACGCAACCTGATCCGGCCAGAGACAGTGGTAAAGGTCTGCGAGTGACTGCTAGGCCACCACCGCATTCCGCCCAGACCAGTTGCTCGGTATACACTACGTTGCCGCTCGCTGAGTGCCCGCCCGATGTAATCAACGCCAGGTCCAGCTCGGAACGAGTTACCTGCTCCAGCATATCAACACTGCGCCCTACCACTACATCAACTTGTACGCCCGGATAAGTGCGCGCAAAACTGCTCAAGACGGCAGGCAGAATGCGTGTGCCCACATCATCAGAGGTGCCAAGACGAACGCGCCCGGTGAGTTCGGGGTGGTAGAACTGACTCAACGCTTGCTCATTGAGGTTTAGCATTCGCCGAGCAAAGCCGAGCAGTGCCTCACCTTCAGTGGTGACCAGGGCGCGTCGGGGTGCGCGCAGCAGCAGTTGGTAACCGAGTAGTTCTTCCAGACGTTTTATCTGCATGCTGATAGCAGAGGGCGTGCGGTGCACCTGAGTCGCAGCGCGGGTAAAGCTTCCGGTCTCGGCGATAGCAATGAAGCTGCGCAGCACGTCCAGTTCCAGTAGCGGCATTGCTGCGCCCTTTGCTAAGTCGGTCATTGGGTCTTTTCCGTTCAATAAAATTGAAAGTGGATGTTATTTAAATTCGCTGGATTGAACAAGTCGGCTGCGCGAAGGTGATGGCCCACTTTAGAGGAGACCTGAATGATGAAAGCCGATGAAAAGACTGAAGCTCAGAAGCGAGAGGCGCCATTGCAGCGCTCGGCGCATGAGTTTTATATGCCGGCGATGCCGCCTTTTTGGTTGTTTCGCGCCATAGCGCGATGGGCGCGAAAGCTGTATGGCTACTTCAAGCAGGTTTAAGAGCAGGTGAGAGCTGTGGCCTTTGCTGGAGGGCGCACAGCCCGTCAAGATACTAATTTGAGCAACAAAAAACCCGCCGAAGCGGGTTTTTCACTGACGTGCGACGATTTACTTGGAGGGGTAATCGCGCTGGGTCGGGCCGGTATACAGCTGGCGTGGGCGGCCGATTTTGTATGGGCCGCTGATCATCTCGTTCCAGTGTGCAATCCAGCCTGGCGTGCGGCCTGTGGCGAAGATGACCGTGAACATCTCGGTCGGAATGCCGATCGCTTTCAGAATAATACCGGAGTAGAAATCAACGTTCGGATACAGATTGCGTTCCTTGAAGTAGGGGTCGTTACGCGCAATCTCTTCCAGCTTCATAGCCAGTTCCAGTTGCGGGTCGTTGATGCCCAGTTCAGCCAGTACCTCGTCGCAGGTCTCTTTCATGACCTTGGCGCGCGGGTCAAAGTTTTTGTAGACGCGGTGACCAAAGCCCATCAGCTTGAACGGGTCGTCTTTGTCCTTGGCCTTGGCGACAAACTTCTCAATGTTGGAAACATCGCCAATTTCGTCCAGCATACGCAGTACGGCTTCGTTTGCACCGCCATGTGCGGGTCCCCACAGGGCGGCGATGCCGGCTGCGATACAGGCGAATGGATTGGCTCCAGAAGAGCCTGCCAGGCGGACGGTAGAGGTAGACGCGTTCTGTTCGTGGTCGGCGTGCAGCACGAAAATACGGTCCATAGCCTTGGCCAGTACCGGGCTGATCGGCTTCTCCTCACAAGGGGTGTTGAACATCATGTGCAGGAAGTTTTCCGAGTAGCTCAGTTCATTTCGCGGGTACATCATGGGCTGACCCATGGAGTATTTGTACACCATGGCGGCCAGTGTTGGCATTTTGGCAATCAGGCGAATGGCTGAGATTTCACGATGGTTGGCATCATTGATGTCCAGTGAGTCGTGATAGAACGCAGACAATGCACCAACTACGCCACACATAATGGCCATCGGGTGTGCGTCGCGACGGAAGCCGTTGAAAAATGTCTTGAGTTGCTCGTGCACCATAGTGTGATTCTTGATGGTGCTGTCGAACTTGGCTTTTTCTTCGTCGGTGGGGAGTTCGCCTTTCAGTAGCAGAAAGCAGGTTTCCAGGAAGTCGGCTTTTTCCGCAAGCTGATCAATGGGGTAGCCGCGATGTAGCAGTACGCCTTTCTCGCCATCAATGTAGGTAATCTTGGATTCACAAGACGATGTGGCCATGAAGCCGGGGTCAAACGTGAACACGCCCTCTGCAGTCAGGCCGCGAACGTCCACAACATCAGGACCCATGGTCCCTGAATAGACCGGTAGGTCAATGGGGGCAGCGCCCTCGATGATCAATTGCGCTTTTTTGTCAGCCATTGATGGCCTCCTGTTTTGCTGTATCGAAAAAGGTGACCCCCCACGCAGGGCCCGCATCACTATAAGGTGATAAATTGGTTTGTCAATTGTACCGATAGTGAAAGGAAATGAGCCTAATTAAAAGCTTTTATTGGGTTTGTGAATGTGCTTCGGTAAAGCTGGTGCTGCTCGGTCCAGAGCGTCTTGCAATACGTTGTTGCATTGTAATCAATGGTCCAAGTCTCTATACTCCTTGACCGGCAAAGTGACTCACAGGGCCCCTCGCCGGGGCTGCAGTAAAGGGTTACGCACCTTCCTATAATCCAGCCCTGCCCACAGGGCCATGAGTGTGAATATAGCCGTGAATAGCAAAAGACCCGTCAACCTAGATCTCAGGACAATTAAACTTCCTGTCACAGCCTATACGTCAATTCTGCATCGCATTTCTGGCGTCATCCTGTTCGTGTCCATCGCCATTCTGTTGTGGATGCTGGACACCTCGCTGAGTTCAGAAAGCGGATTTGAACAGGTTCAAAGCTGCCTTCAGCATCCTCTGGCCAAATTGGTCGTGTGGGGTATTCTCGCTGCATTGCTTTACCACCTGGTCGCCGGCGTGCGCCACCTGGTAATGGATGCTGGCGTGGGTGAAGGCCTTGAAAGTGGCAAGCGTGGCTCACAGGCAGTTCTTGTCATTTCTGTCATTCTGATTGCTCTTCTGGGGGTGTGGATATGGTAACCAATGTCACCAATCTGTCTCGCAGCGGTCTGTATGACTGGATGGCGCAGCGCGTTTCTGCCGTCCTGTTGGCCGCGTATGTGTTGTTCCTGCTTGGCTACCTGATTACTCATCCGGGTTTGACCTATGCTGATTGGCAGGGTTTGTTCAATCAGAACTGGATGCGTATTTTTAGCCTGCTAACGCTGGTTGCCCTGAGTGTGCACGCCTGGGTGGGTATGTGGACCATTTCAACCGACTACCTGACTCCCATGGCTTTAGGCAAATCTGCCACTGTTGTCCGCTTCCTGTTCCAGGCGGTCTGCGGTCTTGCCATGTTTGTATTTTTTGTCTGGGGCGTGCAGATCCTGTGGGGTATCCAATAAATGTCTACCATGCGTACTTTGACTTTTGACGCCATCATCATAGGTGGTGGTGGTGCTGGCATGCGCGCTGCGCTGCAGCTAGCCCAGGGTGGTCACAAGACCGCCGTTGTAACTAAAGTGTTTCCGACTCGCTCGCACACTGTGTCTGCGCAAGGTGGCATCACCTGCGCCATCGCCTCCGCTGATCCGAACGATGATTGGCGCTGGCACATGTACGATACCGTCAAAGGTTCTGATTATATCGGTGACCAGGACGCTATCGAGTACATGTGTTCTGTTGGCCCGGAAGCAGTGTTTGAACTTGAGCATATGGGTCTGCCTTTCTCTCGTACCGAGCAGGGTCGCATCTACCAGCGTCCTTTCGGCGGTCAGTCCAAGGGCCCTGATAACCCTACCCAGGCTGCTCGTACCTGCGCTGCTGCTGACCGTACTGGTCACGCGCTGCTGCACACGCTTTATCAAAACAACGTTAAACACAACACCACCTTCCTGAATGAGTGGTATGCGGTTGATCTGGTCAAGAATCAGGATGGCGCCATCGTTGGTGTTGTAGCTATCTGTATCGAGACGGGCGAAACCGTTTATATCCGTGCCAAGGCTACTGTGCTGGCAACGGGCGGTGCTGGCCGTATCTACGCATCTACTACCAATGCACTGATCAACACAGGTGACGGTATCGGTATGGCGCTGCGTGCAGGTGTGCCGGTGCAAGATATCGAAATGTGGCAGTTCCACCCGACCGGTATTGCCGGCGCGGGTACCCTGGTGACTGAAGGTTGCCGTGGCGAGGGTGGTTATCTGATCAATAAGGATGGCGAGCGCTTTATGGAGCGTTATGCACCCAACGCGAAAGACCTTGCCGGTCGTGACGTTGTGGCTCGCTCCATGGTTAAGGAAATTCTGGCCGGCAACGGTTGCGGACCAGATGGCGATCACGTGATGCTCAAGCTTGATCACCTGGGCGAGGAAGTCCTGCATAGTCGCCTGCCAGGTATCTGTGAGCTGTCCAAGACCTTTGCTCACGTTGATCCAGTCGTAGCGCCGATTCCTGTTGTACCAACCTGTCACTACATGATGGGTGGTGTGGCTACCAATATTCATGGTCAGGCCATTACCCGCGATGCGGCTGGTAACGACAAGATCGTTGATGGTCTGTTTGCCGTAGGTGAAGTGGCGTGCGTGTCGGTACACGGTGCGAACCGCCTGGGCGGCAACTCTCTGCTAGACTTGGTCGTATTCGGCCGCGCTGCTGGCCTGCACCTGGAAAGCGCGTTGAAAGACGGTGTTGAATACCGCGATGCGTCTGCATCTGATATTGAAGCGTCTCTGTCTCGCCTTGCTGCTCTGAACGAGCGGACTACTGGCGAAGATGTTGCGCCGCTGCGCAAAGAGCTGCAGAACTGCATGCAGAACTACTTCGGTGTATTCCGCACCGGTGAGTTCATGCAGAAAGGTATCACTCAGCTGGCTGATCTGCGCGAGCGCATCAGCAACGCCAAGATCGACGATAAGAGCCAAGCATTTAACACTGCGCGTATCGAAGCTCTGGAGCTGCAAAACCTGCTTGAAGTGGCTGAAGCCACTGCCATTGCTGCAGAAGCCCGCACTGAAAGCCGCGGTGCTCATGCGCGTGAAGACTACGAAGATCGTGATGACGTGAACTGGTTGTGCCACAGCCTGTACATGCCTGAAACCAAGAAACTGGAGAAGCGGGCAGTCAACTTCTCGCCGAAAACAGTGCCGACCTTCGAACCTAAAGTGCGTACCTACTAAGGGTGACCGATATGTTGCAAGTAAGTGTTTATCGCTATAACCCCGAAACCGACAGCGCTCCGTTCATGCAGGACTTTCAGGTGGATACCGGCGGCAAGGACATCATGGTCCTGGACGTATTGGCCCTGGTGAAAGAGCAGGACGTGGCGATGTCATACCGTCGCTCCTGCCGCGAAGGTGTTTGCGGCTCTGATGGTATGAATATCAACGGTAAAAATGGTCTGGCCTGCATCACGCCGCTGTCTTCTGTTGTGAAAAACAACAAGCTGGTTTTGCGTCCTTTGCCTGGTTTGCCAGTAATTCGTGACTTGGTTGTAGATATGAGCATCTTCTACAAGCAGTACGAAAAAGTTCAGCCGTATTTGCAGAACGATACGCCGGCGCCAGCGATTGAGCGCCTGCAGTCGCCTGAAGAGCGCGAGAAGCTGGATGGCCTGTACGAGTGTATTCTCTGTGCTTGCTGCTCCACGTCTTGCCCCTCTTTCTGGTGGAATCCGGATAAGTTTATCGGCCCCGCTGGTTTGTTGCAGGCCTACCGCTTTCTGGCGGATAGCCGTGACGAGAAGACCGATGAGCGTCTGGCTTCACTGGATGATCCGTTCAGCGTATTCCGCTGCCGCGGCATCATGAATTGCGTCAATGTCTGTCCAAAGGGTCTTAACCCTACTCGGGCTATCGGGCATATCCGCAACATGTTGCTGCAGAGCGGTACCTGATCGGCTGTAATTGCATTAAGTTGGACTGAGCCGGCTCCTGCTATAAGGAGTCGGTCAGTTTTAAGACGGGCCGCTAGCTCAAAAAGCCGCGGTTTGTATGTACCTAAACCAACAGGGGCAATCGGGTAACACCCGAACTATCTGTCGGGGCCGGCAATTTTCCGCGATGACGGGATATGGTTCAGCAAGGTAGGAAGCAGCGACACTGCTCCTAGACCAGCAAACATATTCTGTGCGGATGGCAGAGCTACACTTGCCAATTAATGGTCTTTGCGCCAGATGGTGTCCCCGATATAAGGGTGACCAAGCATGCCAGACAGCGAAATGCAGCAGCTGTGGAGCACGTCTCACATCTCCGGTGGGAATGCATCCTATGTTGAAGAGCTTTATGAGCTCTACCTGCAAGATCCGAACAGTGTTGCCGAAGAATGGCGCAGCTATTTCCAAAAGCTGCCTCAGATAAACGGCCATGCCGGATCAGATGTTCCTCATTCCGCTATTCGCGACCATTTTCTCCTGCTGTCCAAAGGGAATCGCCGCCCTCAGGCAACTGCTGGCCAGGTCAGTACCGAGCACGAGAAAAAACAGGTCGATGTTCTTCGTCTGATCCATTCCTATCGTATGCGCGGCCATCAAGCTGCCAAACTCGATCCGTTGGGCCTGTGGAAGCGGGAGGAGATCGCTGACCTTACGCTGTCTGATTACGATCTTACCGAAGCCGATCTCGACACCGTATTTCGTACCGGCGAGCTGCAGTTCGGCACCGCTGAGGCGAGCCTGCGCGACACCATTGAAGGATTGCAGCAGACATACTGTTCAACCTTCGGCGCCGAGTACATGCATATCGTTGATTCCAGCCAGCGTCGCTGGTTTCAGCAACGTATGGAAAGTGTGCGCGGACGTCCGCAATTGGGCGCAGATACCAAGCGCCACTTGCTGGAGCGTTTGACTGCTGCAGAAGGTCTGGAAAAATATCTGGGTACCAAGTATCCGGGCACCAAGCGTTTTGGCGTTGAGGGCGGTGAAAGCCTGATCCCAATGCTGGACGAGATCATTCAGCGCTCAGGCTCCTACGGCACTCAGGAAATTGTTCTAGGCATGGCTCACCGTGGCCGCTTGAACGTGTTGGTCAATACGCTCGGCAAGAACCCGCGCGAGCTGTTTGACGAGTTTGAAGGTAAGAAGAAAGTCGACATGGGCTCCGGTGACGTCAAGTATCACCAGGGTTTTTCTTCCAACGTGATGACCTCCGGTGGCGAGGTGCATTTGGCGCTTGCGTTTAACCCTTCTCACCTGGAAATTGTGTCTCCGGTGGTTGAAGGTTCCGTACGCGCTCGTCAGGATCGTCGTCTGGACGCGGCGGGTGACAAAGTGCTGCCCATCAGTATCCATGGTGACGCTGCTTTCGCCGGGCAGGGCGTAGTCATGGAAACCTTCCAGATGTCGCAGACCCGTGCTTACAAGACGGGCGGCACCATCCACATTGTCATCAACAACCAGGTTGGTTTTACCACTAGCCGTCAGGACGATGCGCGCTCCACCGAGTATTGTACCGACGTCGCCAAGATGATTCAGGCGCCGATCTTTCACGTTAATGGCGATGATCCGGAAGCGGTGTTGTTTGTCACCCAGCTGGCGGTCGACTACCGCATGCAGTTCAAGCGTGACATCGTGATCGATCTGGTTTGTTACCGTCGTCGTGGCCACAACGAAGCTGACGAGCCGTCCGGCACTCAGCCGTTGATGTACGACATCATCACCAAACATGCCACGACGCGTGATATCTATGCCGATCGTCTGGTAGGCGAGGGCGTGCTGACCAAGGACGACGTTCAGGAGTACTTTGAGGAGTACCGTAACGCGCTGGATAACGGTGATCACGTGGTTAAGAGCCTGGTCAAAGAGCCTGATAGCAGCTCTTTTGTTGACTGGTCGCCTTACCTGAATCACAAATGGACTGCGCGTCACGACACCAGCTTTGACCTTAAGACCCTGCAGGAGCTGGCCAATAAGCTGACCGACCTGCCTGATGGGTTGGTACTGCAACGTCAGGTTAACAAGATCGTTGAAGATCGCCGTAAAATGGCCGCCGGTGCGCTAGCCCTTAACTGGGGTTTTGCCGAGACCATGGCCTACGCAACGCTGTTGCATGAGGGTCACCCGATCCGGATCTCGGGTCAGGACGTTGGCCGTGGCACCTTCTCCCACCGGCATGCGGTGCTGCATAGCCAGAATGACGGTCGTGCCTATGTTCCGCTACGCAAGCTTAGCGATAGCCAACCTCGTTTCGATATTTACGACTCCTTGTTGTCAGAAGAAGCCGTGCTGGCCTTTGAATATGGTTATGCAACCACAACACCTAACGCGTTGGTGGTATGGGAAGCCCAGTTTGGCGACTTTTTCAACGGCGCACAGGTGGTTGTAGACCAGTTCATCACTAGCGGTGAGAACAAGTGGGGGCGTCTGTGTGGTTTGACCATGCTGTTGCCGCATGGCTACGAAGGTCAGGGCCCAGAGCATTCTTCAGCTCGTTTGGAGCGCTTCCTGCAGCTGTCGGCGGAGCACAATATTCAGGTGTGTGTACCTTCTACGCCTGCTCAGGTTTACCACATGCTGCGCCGTCAGGTTATTCGCCCGCTGCGCAAGCCATTGATCGCGTTGACCCCCAAGTCATTGCTGCGTCACAAACTCGCAACTTCTACCCTGGAAGAACTGTCCGATGGTTCATTCCAGACGGTTATCCCGGAAGTTGACGCGATTGATCCGAAAAAGGTTGATCGTGTGGTTATGTGTAGCGGCAAGGTTTACTACGACCTGCTTGAGAAGCGTCGCAAGGAAGAGCTGGACAATATCGCGATCGTGCGTATTGAGCAGCTCTATCCTTTCCCGGAAGACGACCTCGGCGACGTGCTAGCGCCCTATAAGAACCTGAAAAAAGTGGTCTGGTGTCAGGAAGAGCCCATGAACCAGGGTGCGTGGTACTGCAGCCAGCACCATATGCGTCGGGTTCTGAACGACCACAAGACCAAAAATCTGTATCTGGACTACGCTGGACGAGAGGCTTCTGCCGCGCCGGCCTGCGGCCATCCTTCTATGCATGCCGAACAGCAGGAAAAGCTCCTGCAAGACGCTTTTACTGCCTGAGCTAAGGCGACAACAGAGAATTTATAAGGATCCACAATGGCTATTGAAATCAAAGCCCCTACTTTTCCGGAATCGGTTGCTGATGGCACAGTCGCTACTTGGCACAAACAACCGGGTGATGCGGTAAAGCGTGATGAACTGATCGTCGACATCGAAACTGACAAGGTGGTGATGGAAGTCCTGGCTGAAGCTGACGGTGTAATGGGCGATATTGCCAAGCCTGAAGGCGAAACCGTACTCAGTGGCGAAGTGCTGGGTACGCTGAAAGATGGCGAAGCAGCTGCGGCTGCTCCAGCTGCAGACAAGCCTGCTGAAAGCAAAGCTGAGTCGGCACCTGCGGCGCAAGAGTCCGGTGAAGAGCCCATGCTGTCTCCGGCTGCACGCAAGCTGGCTGAGGAAAACGGTCTGGCTGCTTCTGACATTGCTGGTACCGGCAAAGGCGGACGCGTCACCAAGGAAGATGTGTTGAACGCCATCGAAGCCAAGAAAAATGCACCTGCCGCGCCTGCTGCCAAGGCTGCTGCAGCACCGGCCGCGGCTGTTGCGACGCCCGAAGGTGACCGTGTAGAAAAACGTGTACCCATGACTCGCTTGCGCGCACGCATCGCCGAGCGTCTGGTTGATGCTCAATCCAGCATGGCGATGTTGACGACTTATAACGAAGTCAACATGAAGCCGATCATGGATCTGCGCAAAAAGTACAAGGATCTGTTTGAGAAGAAGCATGACGGTGTTCGTTTGGGCTTCATGTCTTTCTTCGTTAAAGCGGCTACCGAAGCACTCAAGCGTTATCCTGCGGTTAATGCTTCCATCGATGGCAATGATGTTGTCTATCACGGTTATCAGGATATCGGCGTCGCTGTATCCAGCGATCGTGGTCTGGTTGTGCCGATTTTGCGCAACACCGAGCACATGGGGCTGGCCCAGATTGAAGGCACCATTGCTGATTACGGCCGTAAGGCACGTGACGGCAAGCTGACCATGGAAGAAATGACCGGCGGTACTTTCACCATTTCCAATGGTGGTGTTTTCGGTTCACTGTTGTCTTCTCCTATCGTCAATCCCCCACAAGCGGCGATTCTGGGTATGCACAAGATCCAGGAACGTCCTATGGCTGAAAATGGCCAGGTGGTCGTGTTGCCTATGATGTATCTGGCACTGTCCTACGATCACCGCCTTATCGATGGTAAGGAAGCGGTCAGCTTCCTGGTTGCTATCAAGGACTTGCTGGAAGATCCGGCACGTCTGATTCTGGAAGTCTGATAAGGCTGCACGCTTTCAGCGGCAAAAGTACGCGCTGCTCAGCCGGGTTTTAAGCTGAGCAGTCTTCGGATTATTGCTGCCAATAGAGGATTTTGTTATGAGTCAGAAATACGATGTGGTCGTTATTGGTGCTGGCCCCGGCGGTTATGTTGCCGCTATCCGCGCCGCTCAGCTGGGTTTGAAAACCGCTTGTATCGAAAAGTACGTGGGCAAAGACGGTAAGTCGGCGCTTGGCGGTACCTGCTTGAACGTCGGTTGTATCCCGTCAAAGGCGCTGCTGGACAGCTCGTGGAAGTATCACGAAGCCAAAGACGGTTTCAAGATCCATGGTATTGATGTCAAGGGCATCAGCATGGATGTGCCGGCGATGATCGATCGCAAGGATAAAATCGTCAAGCAGTTCACCGGTGGCGTTTCCACCCTGTTCAAGGCTAACGGCGTAACCAGCATTGAAGGCCATGGCAAGCTGCTGGCTGGTAAAAAAGTTGAAGTAACGGCACCGGATGGCACGACTTCGATTATCGATGCAGAAAATGTGATCTTGGCGTCTGGCTCCGTGCCTATCGAGATTCCACCAGCACCGCTGACTGACGATACTATCGTCGATTCGACCGGCGCTTTGGAGTTCACCTCGGTACCCAAGAAGCTCGGCGTGATTGGCGCTGGCGTGATTGGTCTGGAGCTGGGTTCGGTATGGCGCCGCCTGGGTTCTGAAGTTGTTGTATTTGAAGCACTGGATACTTTCCTTGGCCTGGCTGATGAGCAGATTGCCAAGGAAGCGATGAAGACCTTTACCAAGCAGGGCTTGCAGGTTCGTCTTGGTGCGCGGGTTACCGGTACTGAGATCAAGCGTAAGCAGGTCGTGGTGTCGTTCTCCGATTCCGAGGGTGAGCAACAGCTGACATTTGACAAGCTGATTGTTGCAGTCGGTCGTCGTCCCTACACCGAAAACTTGCTCGCATCCGATTGCGGTATTGATCTGGACGAGCGCGGCATGGTCTTTGTTGACGACTATTGCGCTACTAGCGTGCCTGGTGTCTACGCAGTCGGCGATATGGTTCGCGGTCCTATGCTGGCCCACAAGTCCTCAGAAGAGGGTGTGATGGTTGCCGAGCGTATTGCCGGCCACAAGGCCGCCATGAACTACGACCTGGTTCCTTCTGTCATCTATACCCATCCGGAAATCGCATGGGTCGGTAAGAATGAGAAGCAGCTCAAGGCTGAAGGTGTTGAGTTCAACGTGGGTGTCTTCCCGTTCGCAGCCAATGGTCGCGCGGTTGCCGGTAATGATGCTGGCGGCATGGTCAAGATGATCGCTGATGCCAAGACCGACCGCGTGCTCGGTGTTCATGTTATTGGGCCAAGTGCCGCAGAACTGGTACAGCAGGGCGCTATCGCTATGGAATTCGGCACCAGTGCCGAAGATCTGGGCATGATGGTGTTCTCGCACCCAACGCTGTCTGAAGCGCTGCATGAAGCCGCATTGGCCGTGAATGGCCACGCCATTCATGTTGCAAACCGCAAGAAGCGTTAATATAGCCGTAACTGACCTGGTGGTTCTGGACTGACTGCCGGGTCTTTTGCGCAGAGAAATAATTTTGGCTGAGTGATCGGTCAGGCCACAACGAGGTGGTCAGCCAGTCTGGTTGGAAACAGGTTCACCCGAAGCACAGCTGCACTGCTGGTTACAAAATGTAACCCCGTAATGGCATGCAGTGTTTACCGTGTTCGGGCTGACAGGCTTCCGGCACGGCGGCATTGGTGGCGGCAACTCGAAGAGTGGCGGCTAGAAAGTAATTCCTACACGATCAAAACGGTAGATAAGCATGAATCTTCACGAATATCAGGGGAAGCAGCTGTTCGCTGAATACGGTCTTCCAGTATCCAAGGGCTATGCTGTTGACACTCCGGAAGACGCAGCAGACGCTTGCGACAAGATCGGCGGCGACATGTGGGTCGTCAAAGCACAGGTTCACGCTGGTGGTCGCGGTAAGGCTGGTGGTGTAAAGCTGGTCAAGAGCAAAGAAGAAGCCAAAGCCTTTGCCGAGAAGTGGCTGGGCCAGCGCTTGGTTACCTATCAAACTGACGCCAGTGGTCAGCCGGTCAGCAAGATTCTGGTTGAGTCATGCACTGATATCGCTCAGGAACTGTACTTGGGTGCGGTAGTTGATCGCTCTACTCGCCGTATCGTTTTCATGGCATCCACCGAAGGTGGTGTTGAAATCGAGAAGGTTGCTGAGGAAACTCCCGAGAAGATCCTCAAGGCGACCATCGATCCGCTGGTTGGCCCACAGCCTTATCAAGGCCGTGACCTGGCATTCCAGCTGGGTTTGAAGGCTGATCAGATCAAGCAGTTCACCAACATTTTTGTTGGTTTGGGCAAGTTGTTTGCCGACTACGATCTGGCGCTGTTGGAAATCAACCCGCTGGTCATCAAGGAAGACGGCAACCTGCATTGCCTGGATGCCAAGATCAATATCGACGGCAACGCCATGTATCGCCAGCCTAAGCTGCGCGCCATGCACGATCCGTCACAGGATGATCCACGCGAAGCCCACGCTGCCAAGTTCGAACTGAACTACGTTGCCCTGGAAGGTAACATCGGCTGCATGGTCAACGGTGCTGGCCTGGCCATGGGTACCATGGACATCGTCAACCTGAATGGCGGCAAGCCTGCCAACTTCCTGGATGTAGGCGGCGGCGCGACCAAAGAGCGCGTTACCGAAGCCTTCAAGATCATTCTGTCCGACTCCAACGTCGCTGCAGTTCTGGTTAACATCTTCGGTGGTATTGTTCGCTGCGACATGATTGCCGAAGGCATCATCGGTGCGGTGAAGGAAGTGGGCGTTAAAGTCCCTGTGGTCGTTCGCCTTGAAGGCAACAACGCCGATCTTGGCGCCAAGGTACTGGCCGAAAGTGGCCTGAACATCATCGCTGCAACCAGTCTGACCGACGCTGCCCAGCAAGTCGTCAAGGCCGCGGAGGGTAAATAATGAGCATCCTGATCAACAAAGACACCAAGGTAATCTGCCAGGGCTTCACCGGCTCGCAGGGCACCATGCACTCCGAACAAGCTATCGCTTACGGCACCAAGATGGTCGGCGGTGTTACACCGGGTAAAGGTGGCACTACTCACCTGAACCTGCCGGTTTTCAACACCGTACGCGAAGCTGTTGAAGCTACCGACGCTGATGCCAGCGTGATCTACGTACCTGCGCCGTTCTGTAAGGATTCCATCCTGGAAGCCGCTAACGCCGGTATCAAACTGATCGTCTGCATCACTGAAGGCATTCCTACCCTGGATATGCTGGAAGCCAAGGTTCGTTGCGACGAGCTGGGTGTGCGCCTGATTGGGCCTAACTGCCCTGGTGTTATCACCCCCGGTGAGTGCAAGATCGGCATCATGCCCGGCCACATTCACTTGCCAGGCAAGGTCGGTATTGTTTCCCGTTCCGGCACCCTGACTTATGAAGCGGTCAAGCAGACCACTGACGCTGGTTTTGGTCAGTCTTCTTGCGTTGGTATCGGTGGTGATCCGATCCCAGGCTCCAACTTTATCGACATTCTGGAAATGTTCGAGAAGGATCCTGCTACTGAAGCCATCGTTATGATCGGTGAGATCGGCGGCAGCGCAGAAGAAGAAGCGGCGGCCTATATCAAGGCTAACGTGAGCAAGCCTGTTGTGTCTTACATCGCTGGTGTTACTGCTCCGGCAGGCAAGCGTATGGGTCACGCTGGTGCGATCATCTCTGGCGGCAAGGGTACTGCCGACGAGAAGTTTGCCGCGCTGGAAGATGCTGGTGTTAAAACTGTGCGTTCACTGGCTGACATCGGTAAAGCTCTGTCCGAGCTGACCGGTTGGGCAATGAAATAAACACCTGATCTGATCAGATGTTGAACAAACCCCGCCAAGGCGGGGTTTTGTTTTTGTAACAACCGCTTTTCAACCTCAGTCATGACTAGATGGCTACGCAACAGCAGTCGCGTAGCGATAACAGTGGTTTAAAACACAGGGACGATACTATGCCGGGTTTTGATCGCATCAATAGCTTGCATCTGATGGTAGGCAGCTTTCAGGCAATATTGGCCTACGGCTTATATGAAGCAGCTGATCAGGGCGTATGGCCAGCAACTCACGCAGCTGCTTTTATCCCGCTGTTTATGCTGATGTTGTTCTTTCCCTTCGCATTCTATTGCGCAAATACCGCAGTCACCGTACGGCGCTGGCTGATTAGTTTTGCCGTCGCCTTTCTTGCAGTTTGTATTGGCTTTTATCAGGGTGTGACTGTGAGTGGTGTGCCCTCGGATGGCTCCGTTCTGGCATCTGATTGGTCACCTTCCCATGTGCAGGACTATTTACTGCCAGCCTTTATCTTGGGCATTGGTTTATTTCTTCTGGTGCCAGCGTTGGCTCTCTGCCAGTCGTATCGAGTCAATTATCCGCGCTGGATGCGCTCCTTGCATCAGAATGGGCAGCTTTTGCTACAGGCTGCCTTGGTACTTGGCTTGTTTTGGGCGTTATTGGCAACCGCTGCTGCCTTGTTTCAATTGATTGATCTTTCGTTCGTGCAGGATCTGATTGAGTGCAGCTGGTTTTCAATTCCGCTAAGTGTTTTGGTATTTTCTCACGGCGTATCCTTGGCAGTGCGTAACCACAATGTTGCAGATTATCTGTCTGAGCGGGTAGGTCTTCTGTGCAGTTGGCTCTATCCCATGGCGGCTGTGCTGGCGGTAGGCTTTGTGCTTAGCTGGTTAGCACAAGGGTTGGCAACGTTATTGGCTACGGGGCACGCAGCAAACTTGCTGCTCTGGTTTTCCACCCTGAGTTTACTGTTGCTTAATATGGCCACGCAGGGTGGCTTACCAACCGTTCGCAATGCCTTCTGGCTGCGCTGGGTTGCCTTGCTGGGCACCCTTGCGCTGGTGCCGATGACACTAGTAGCGGCCTATGCGCTTGGATTGCGCATTGAGCAGTATGGTCTGACGCCAGCAAGGATATGGGCAGCCTTCGTCAATCTTGTGTTGGTGCTCATGGTGCTGGGTTATCTTCTACACGCGGTGCTACAGGTGCTTGGTGCTGCTCGGTCTTGTATGGCATCGACTAATGCTTCTGCTGCGATTCTAGTGGTGCTGGGCATCCTGCTGATGCTGGCGGGCCCTCTGGATCCTCGCCGTCTGAGTGTGGATAGCCAAATGGCTCGGCTACAACAGGATCCGGCGACTGACGATCTTGCAGTGATTGGCTTTTTGGCTCGGGACGGCGGGCGCTTTGGAACCGAGGCGTTATTGCAGCTGGCCAAGCAAGATGGTGAGGAGGGGAGCGATGTTGCCCGGCGTGCGCTGTTGGCGCGTGAGCGGCTGGCGGGCTCCAATATCACCAAGATCGATGTCAGTGATGTGCTTGCTGGCTTGCCGACATTTCCTGTTGGCGTTAGCCTGCCGTCGGGTTTACACGAGGAGCTGGCCAAGCTCACGCTTCTGGCGAACTGTTCTGCTGATTTAGCGGATGTTAATGCTTGCCTGATCTGGAAGGTCAGGCTGCGCTCAGACGGTCCGGATGAGTACGTAATATTAAGCAGGCGATCCGATGTTGATTATCCTATGGGGGTTTTATGGCGGCAGGATGCTCAAGGCCAATGGGATACGGCCGGACGTATTGATCTTGATGCGGTGGGCTGTCGGCTTGAGAATGGCGCCCAGGCACTTTTCGATGCGGTGACCAAGGGGCAGGTGGATGTGCAGCCTAAACAGCAGCGTGACCTTATGGTGAACGGCGTAAGAATACCTACTACGACCTGGATGCAGGATAGTTGCAATTAGCCAGGTTCTATTAACGCGTGCGAGGAGCAGGGTTGCTTGACTCGTTCTGCCAACTGATAACTGATAACTGATGACAAAGACTCTTAGACCACTCGACGTGTTGGCGTTAGGCTTTATGACCTTCGCGTTATTTCTCGGTGCGGGTAACGTTATTTTTCCACCCAGTGCCGGGCTGGCAGCCGGCGAGCAGATGTTACCGACGGCTATTGGCTTTTTGCTGACCGCGGTAGGACTTCCGCTGCTTACGCTGATTGCACTGGCCCGCGTAGGCGGTGGCCTCGCAGAGTTGACCTCGCCCCTGGGGTATTGGCCAGGCCTGCTGCTCAGTGTTGCTGTGTATCTGGCCATAGGTCCGCTGTTTGCCACCCCGCGCACTGCTGTGGTGTCTTACGAGCTCGGCGTGGTTCCCTTTGTGCAGGACAGCTGGCAAGCGTTGTTGGGATACAGCACGTTGTATTTCGCTGCGGTCATCTTTCTCGCATTGAAGCCGGGACAGTTGGTCGATCGAGTGGGTAAATATATTACGCCAATACTATTGATTGGCCTGGTATTGCTTGGCGCCGCAGCGACTTTCTTTCCGGCCGGTGAAATGGCCAGTGTCGCGCCAGATTATAAAGAAGGCGCTTTGGTCAAAGGCTTTCTACAAGGCTATCTAACCATGGATACGCTGGGCGCTTTGGTCTACGGCATCGTTATTACTACTGCCATCCGTGACCGCGGCGTAGGTACTGAACGTCTGATTACCCGTTACACGGTTATGGCTGCGTTGGTGGCGGCAATGGGGTTATCGTTAGTCTATTTCGCGCTGTTTTACCTTGGCTCTACCAGTTCAGCGCTGGTGGGCGCTGATGCTAACGGTGGTGAAATACTGTCCGCTTATGTGCAGTTTCGCTTTGGCACCGCTGGCAGCCTGTTGCTGGCAGTGGTGATTATTCTTGCCTGTATGACCACCGCAGTGGGCCTACTTACGGCCTGTGGCGAGTTTTTCAGCAAGCTATTACCGTTCAGTTACGCACAGGTGGTTTGGGCGTTTGGGGTTTTCAGCATGCTGGTTGCTAACCAGGGTCTGGATTCGCTTATCAAAGTGTCCATTCCGGTGCTGGTAGGCTTGTATCCGCTAGCGATTGTGTTGGTTTGTCTTAGCCTGTTGGGGCAGCGGTTGGCCAGACCGCAAAATATTATGCGACCGGTGATGCTGGTAACGCTTGTATTTGGTGTGATTGATGGGCTCAAGGCGGCAGGTTTTATCCCGGCAGAGGGTACCTGGCTGGATATATTGCCCTTGGCGGGCCAAAGTCTGGGTTGGCTAATACCCGTTTTGGTTACGCTATTGCTGGCTATACTTATTGAATATCTGCGTTTGGGCCGCTTGGTTACCCAGGCCGATTAACCCGCGCGAGCGGCACAGCCCGCGCTTGTGTTGATAATGTAGTGCAATCTATTTCGAGCAATCGCAGGGAGTGTTAATGCCATCAATGCCGTCGATACCAGACGCAGGTAGTCTTTGGATCAATTTATTTGCCATTAGCTGGTTTCTGCTGTGCTGGGTTGGTTACACCTATTATGCCCAGCACAAGGGGCGTGATACCGCGTGTCTGGCTAGTGTGCTGCACCTCTATCGGCGGGACTGGATGAATCGTCTGCTGTTGCGCGAGCAGCGCATGTCGGACGCCAGCGTGATCGGCAACCTGGAGCGTAATACGTCGTTTTTTGCCTCCAGTACGCTGCTCATTCTCGCCGGTTTGATTACGGTCCTGGGGGCTACCGACCGCGCTCAGAACCTGCTGCACGAACTTCCTTTTGTCGCGCCGGTGAGTCGTGAGATTTCCGAACTCAAGCTACTGGTGCTGATGGCGATTTTTGTTTACGCGTTTTTTACTTTCTCGTGGGGGATGCGGCAGTACAATTTTGCGTCCGTGTTGCTGGGCTCGGCACCCCTGCTAGGTGAGAAGAATGTGACCGAGGCAGAGAAAAAGGCATACGCTGATCGAATGGCGCGGGTTATTTCCTTAGCGGGTAATGAATTTAACCTTGGCTTGAGAGCCTATTATTTTGCTTTGGGCACGCTGACCTGGTTTATCAACCCGTTGCTGTTCATTATCACCACAGCGGGTGTTGTATGGGTTCTTTATCGGCGAGAGTTTCATTCAGATGTGTTGGATATCATGATGTTCAGCCCGGCTCCGATTGCGCCGCCCACTCCTCAGGAGAAGATTGAATGAGCTTTCCACTATGGTGTTTGTTTTGTGCCGCGTTAATGCTGGTGTTGACCAAGGCGCCCGTCGTTGTAGCAATGGCGCGTAGCGGCGAGAAGGGCTATGACAACTCGCATCCACGAGCGCAGCAAAACGCGCTCACGGGCTGGGGAGCCCGAGCGATGGCGGCGCACGCCAACATGTTTGAGGCTTTCCCGCTGTTTGCTGCTGCTGTGTTGGTGGTCCAGGTGACGGGCACCATAGGCACACTGGCTAACGTGTTGGCCGGTATGTTCATCGTTGCACGGATCCTTTACACCTTGTTATATCTGGCGGATCGCGCGACGCTGCGCAGCCTGGTGTGGGGTGTTGGCTTTATCAGCTGTCTGGTTATGTTGCTGTTGCCTGCTATGCGCTGAGGGCACGCTCACGACACAAGGAGAGGTCGAGGGGAAGGGCGATGCTGGTGTTACGAGGGGGATAGAATAAGGGCATGCCGAAGCATGCCCTCATGTACTTACTCTTCTACAGCACGTTCCATGGATTCCTTGGACTCTACCGCAGCGTCTTTCACTGCTTCGCCCTTGTCTTCCACGTAGTCAGCTGAGGCATCGTAAGCTTCTTCGATGTTCTCGCCAGCGGCGTCCATCTTGTCTTCGATGACTTCACCGGTGGTTTTTTCGTTACCGGTGGCTTCACGGGCTTTCTGCTCTACCGCATCGCCAGTCTCTTCAGCGGCGTCACCCATGCTCTCAACCGCTTCGGAAACGTTTTCCTGCGCGCGGTCCATCTTGTCTTCTGGCTCGTCCTGACAGCCGGCAACCAAGCCGACCGCACTGACCAACATCGCAGCTGCAAACAATTTTTTCATCTAGATCTCCTTGAAGATGAAAACAGGTTCATCTTTACGTGCTTGTTATAGGTGTTACTGCGCTTCTTGGGCTTTTTGCTCGATGGCATCACCGGTTTCTTCTGCTGCATCGCCCATACTATCGACGGCGTCAGACATCGAATCGGCGGCGTTCTCCATCTTGTCTTCGGGTTCATCCTGACAACCGGCCAGAAGACCCAAACCCGCCATTAAGATAGCTGCAAAGGCTAATTTTTTCATCGTAATTCTCCATGGTGATGATATTAAGTGTCAGCAATATAGGCCGTGATACGTGCGCTAAGTTCCGTTGGCTATGCTTTCTGGAGTCAAAACTGTGATCTGGGTAGTATGATCAGCTTATGTTGCCCCTGGCACAGCTGGAACCGGAATGAGATATGAGTAGTATTCAAGAGCGAGCGCACAATTTTCTGTCGGTGTTACGGCATTGTCAGCACCTGGGTCTCACCATTGAGCAAGCGGATGAGCAAGGGCTGGTGATAAAGCTGCCCTACAGCGAAAAGATAGTCGGAAACCCGGTTACCGGGTTGATACACGGCGGTGCCATTACCACCCTGATGGATACCTGTTGCGGTATCTCTACCGTTTGCTACCTACCCAGTTTTGAGATCTGCCCCACTCTGGACCTGCGTATTGACTATATGCGTCCTGCTGAACCCGGCAAGGCTATTTATGGTTTTGCGGAGTGCTATCGGGTTACGCCCACCGTTATTTTTACCCGTGGCGTCGCCTATCAGGACGACAAGGAACAGCCCATAGCACATGTGGTAGGCACCTTTATGCGCATGGGCAAAGGGGCCGAGCCAAAGGCGTTGGATGGAAACGGTGAGGGGGCGAGTGTATGAGCCTTAATGAAATTGAAGTTCAGCAAGTAGTTGCCAGCTCACATCAAACGGGTGATTACAGTCCTTTGGTAAAACTGATTCCCTATGCCAGCATGATCGGCATGCAGGTCACTCGTCTGGGGGATGAAGCGGTATTCAGTCTGCCCAAGTCAGAAGACAATATTGGTAACCCGGTACTGCCAGCGTTGCATGGCGGGGTAATTGCCGGTTTTATGGAACAGTCTGCGATGCTGCATCTGATGATTTTCATGAACAGTGCGGTATTTCCCAAAATCATCGACTTCTCGGTGGATTACCTGCGTGCCGGGTTGTACCGTGACACTTACGCGACCTGTCAGGTTTGGCGGCAGGGGCGGCGGGTAGGCAATGTTGCCATCACCGCCTGGCAGACGCGTTCGAAAGAGCCGATCGCCACCGCAAGAGCACATTTCAAGCTCGATTAGCATTCTGATGGGAGTAGCAAGAAGACATGGAAAGCCTGTTGATATTGAGTGGCTTGGTTGCGTGTCTCTGCGCCTGGGTCTGGTTGGCTGTTGCTAGCCGGCGGTTGTCGGTTGGACTCTTTGTGGTTGCGCTGATTGCCCCGGTGCTAACGCTGTTTATGCGCGGCAAGGGTTATTCACGTCCTGCTCGCGCATTATTGCTTATGGGCATGGTGATCGCTCTGGGCGGGCTGGCCTTAATGTCTCAGCAGCGACCACAGCAATTTGAGCAATTGATATCTGGCCGCTGGGCCGAACAGCCCGCTGAGAGTGCGTTGAGTGGCATGCTGATGGAGCAGCCTTTTGCACCTAATGACGTGCGTTGGCAAGGTAAGCATCTGATCTTTACGGAAAAGGTGGGGGAGCGCATCCGTCGTTCGTTGGTGATCAAGTTTGATCGTGCTGAATCCCTGCTTCAAGGTACGGCGATTGACCTCTTGCCCGGTGACCCGGGGCCCTGGCCTGAAATCGTGCTGCAGTGGTATACGGGCGCGCTTGAGCCGCCGGGCCTCCGACGGCTGGATGGTGCCTACAGTATGAGCTTGTCCCTGGCTGCTCAAGGCACCGATCAGACTCGCATGACAGTGCACCTGCATTTGCCTGCCGATTATGCGACTCGTCTGACCGGCACTGTGTTGTTGCAGGACCAGCCACAATGGCTCGGTAAGTCGGCAACAGTCGCGCCAATTGTTGAGGCAGCACCTGAGCCTGAGGTCTTCGTGCCGGAGTGGCAAGAGGTGAGTGTGCTCGCCTTGCTGGACGAACCACGTGCCTACATAGGGAAAACGGTGCGCCTTTCGACCACCTCGGGCAAGGTGTTCTCGGGTTTGCTTAAAGAAGTGACAGCGCAGAAGCGCGTCGTCCTCTCGCTACCGCAGGGCGCCAATCAGGTCGATTTCCAGTTTCATCCGGTCGATATCCAGCTACTTGAGATGCGCAGGCGCTGAGGGATTTGCGTCCGCGTTGTCGGCTGGACCTTGAAAAAAATCAGACCGTCCCCATTTTCTCTCCATGTGCTGGCTTCTTTAGGCCACGTTTCAACTGAACGCTATGGAGATAATTCGACATGACCGTGGAAAGCAAAAAGGAAACGCTTGGGTTTCAGACTGAGGTAAAGCAACTGCTGCACCTCATGATCCATTCTATGTACTCGAACAAGGAAATTTTCCTGCGCGAGCTGGTTTCCAATGCGTCAGACGCTTCAGACAAGCTGCGCTTTGAGGCCATTGCCCAGCCCGAGCTGCTGGAAGATCAGCCTGATCTGCGCATCCGCATCAGCTCTGATGATAAAGCCAATACGCTGACCATCGAAGATAACGGTATTGGTATGTCGCGCCAGGAAGTCATTGACCACCTGGGTACCATCGCCAAATCCGGTACCGCAGCGTTCATGCAACAACTCAGTGGTGACCAGAAAAAAGACGCCAGTCTGATTGGTCAATTCGGTGTTGGTTTTTACAGCGCGTTCATTGTGGCCGACAAGGTAGAGGTCTTTACTCGTCGTGCTGGCCTTGATGCTGCCGAGGGCGTGCATTGGGAATCAGCGGGTGAAGGTGAGTTCAGCATCGCCACGGTTGAAAAGCCCGAGCGCGGTACGCGCATCGTGCTGCACCTCAAGCCAGCCGAATCCGAATTTGCTGACGGTTTCCGTCTGCGCAATGTGGTCACCAAATACTCCGACCATATCTCCTTGCCGATTGAGCTGCCCAAACAGCACCATGGTGAAGAAGCCGAGAAGCCTGCAGAGACCGAGTGGGAAAGTGTCAACCGCGCCAGTGCACTCTGGACTCGTCCGCGCACCGAGGTCAAGGACGAAGAGTACCAAGAGTTCTACAAGCATGTAGCGCATGATTTTGAGAATCCGCTGAGCTGGAGTCACAACAAGGTCGAGGGCAAGCTGGAGTACACCAGCCTGTTGTACGTGCCTGGTCGTGCACCTTTTGACCTGTACCAGCGTGAAGCTCCCCGTGGTCTGAAACTCTATGTTCAGCGCGTATTCATCATGGACGACGCCGAGCAGTTCCTGCCCTTGTACCTTCGCTTCATCAAGGGTGTGGTCGACTCCAACGATCTGTCGCTGAACGTTTCGCGTGAGATCCTGCAGAAAGATCCGGCTATCGACAGCATGAAGTCCGCCCTGACCAAGCGCACACTCGATATGCTTGGCAAGCTGGCCAAGAACGAGCCCGAGCAGTACGCCAACTTCTGGAAAGCGTTCGGTAGTGTGTTGAAGGAAGGCCCTGCAGAAGATTATGCCAACCGCGAGAAGGTGGCGAGTCTGTTGCGCTTCGCGTCTACCCAGCAGAACGACGACAGCGAAGTGGTTAGCCTGGATACCTACATCGAGCGCATGGTTGAGGGGCAGGACAAGATCTATTACCTCACTGGCGAGCGCTACAACCAGGTCAAGAACAGCCCGCACCTGGAGATCTTCCGTAAGAAGGGTATCGAAGTCCTGCTGCTGACCGACCGTATCGACGAATGGCTGATGAGCCACCTGACCGAGTACAACGGCAAGCAGTTCATCGACATCGCTCGTGGTGACCTGGACCTTGGCAAGCTTGAAGGTGAAGAAGACAAGCAGGCGCAGGAAAAGCAGGCTGAAGCCAAGGCCGATCTGGTCAAGCGTATTCAAGAGGCGCTGAAAGATGAGCTGCAAGAGGTACGCGTTTCTCACCGTCTGACTGACTCCCCGGCTGTGCTGGTGATCAATGAAGACGATATGGGCCTGCAGATGCGCAAGATTCTGGAAGCGACCGGCCAGAAAGCACCTGAGAGCAAGCCCATTCTGGAAATCAACACCAGCCATCCGCTGCTCGACAAGCTGGATAACGAGCAGGATGAAACCCGGTTTGCCGACCTGAGTCAGATCCTGTTCGATCAGGCTGCACTGGCCGCAGGCGAGTCGCTGCAGGATCCGGCCGCTTATGTGCGCCGGCTCAATGCGCTGCTGGTGGAACTGAGCAGCTAAGCGCTAAGGCAGGCCACATCACGTGGTCTGCCGGTCGCACAGACCTTGTTACGAAAGATGCCTGCTTATGCAGGCATTTTTTATGGTGCGCCCGGCAGGGCGCACTCACTTGGAGGTGAAAGTCCTCTACACGCCCGGCAAGGGGAAGTGTTAGCCAGAGGCAAGGGTGTCGCGG
>Ga0207888_100071_pt1 | contig 87073 bp, 98 predicted proteins | sample LinPmetageLP43_FD_184055 | JGI IMG/M metagenome (GOLD analysis project Ga0207888, IMG submission 184055) | Marine viral communities from the Pacific Ocean - LP-43 (SPAdes) | ecosystem: Environmental > Aquatic > Marine > Oceanic | place: Pacific Ocean | collected 2010-08-27
TAAAGCGTATTATTCACCCGGAAGAAGAAATGGGAATAAGGGTAGCGCAGTCGCTGAATTATCCTATGGTGAACGAGTATATGTCGTTGGGTCATAACTGGTTCTGTGTGGAAATTAGTATTGGTGAGTATTTAAAAGGAAAAACTCTCGACGACATTATGCCGGACGACAGTGAGTTTTTTCATGTATTGTTAATAAAGCGTCGCGATGAGGTGACTGTGACTCCCTCTTTATCAATGACGCTTGAGGGTAACGAAACCTTGGTGATGGCCGGCAGTTTGAAAGCATTAAAATCTGTTGCTCCTAAACTAAAAGAAGCTTCATGAAACAGTGGGCTCCTTCAATAGCCTGGTTGTATCGTCGTCCCGGGCGTAAAAGGCGTAGAGCTTTTAAAGCCAGCCCTCCGGTTATTCTTTCCGGTGGCTTTGCCTGTCTGATTTTATTAGGTACTTTGTTACTAAAGTTACCCTTCTCAACTGAGCAACCAATAACCTGGCTGGAAAGCTTATTTACGGCGACCTCTGCCGTTACCGTGACTGGGCTGGTCGTTGTCGATACGGGGGCTACTTATACACCGTTTGGAATGAGCGTTTTGGCTCTGTTAATTCAGGCGGGCGGGTTAGGCTTCATGACATTTGCGGTATTGGCTGCTATTTCGATAGGCGGCCATGTCGGGATTCAGCATCAGGTACTGGCAAAAGAGGCTATGCAGCAAACCAGTCTTGCCAGCATTGGGCGTACGGCAAAAGCGGTGGTATCGTTGGCACTGATTGTTGAGGCTATAGCGGTGGTTGGTCTGACAATAACCTGGTGGCAGGAAAAAGGTTTCGTCGATGCCTTTGCTGAAAGTATATTTTACGCCATATCCGCTTTTAACAGCGCAGGCTTTGTGCTGTCGCCCAACGGAATTGTGGATTACGCCGACAGCATTCCGGTTAATCTTATTATCAGTATTTTATTTGTCATTGGCGGCTTGGGCTTTTCGGTTATTACCAACATATACGAAAAGCGCCGTTGGTATAAGTTCTCGGTTTATACCCGCGCTATTTTGTGGGCGACATTAATTATTAATGTTTTATCCGTTGCTATTATCTGGCTGCTGGAAATGAATAACCCGGCCACCTTTGCCAATTTAAGCTTTGGTGACCAGGCGATGGCAGCCTGGTTTCAGGCTACTACGCCTCGCTCCGCAGGTTTTAATACGGTTGATACCGGGGCAATGACAGAAGCCAGCGCAGTTTATACTATGTTGCTGATGCTAATTGGCGGCGGCTCAATGAGTACGGCCGGAGGCATCAAGCTGGGGACTTTTATTGTCTTACTGGTCGCCACTTATGCTTTTCTCCGCCGTCGAGAGTATGTCACTTTGTTGAACCGCACGGTACCTCAGGAGCTGGTTATGAAAGCTCTTGCGGTCACTTTGGTTACCCTTACTTTGATGTTCCTCGGAATCTTTATCCTAATGATTTTGAATCCGCTGCCGTTTATAGATATAACCTTTGAAGTTTTGTCGGCTTCGGCGACGGTCGGGTTATCGCGGGGAATTACTGCAGAAGTGACCGGGGCAAGTCAGTTAGTTCTGGTGTTTTTAATGTTCGCGGGGCGGGTTGGGCCATTAACGTTGGCCTATTTTTTGGCGACACCAAGAAAACGGCATATACGCTTTCCGGAAACCGATATTCAAGTGGGATAATCTGCTGACAAACGAATGAGCCTATAAGAACAATAACAAGAGAAACTCTCAAGATGCTGAAGAAATTAAAGTTCACGCAAAAGGTTATTATTGTTGCGTCGTTGATACTGGTGCTTGTGCTGGGTGTCTTCACGCTGACCAACTTTTTGCAGATGTCGAATCAAACCCGCAGTAATTTACAGCATCAAATGCAGGCTTTGTCTGACTCAGTATCAAACAATATTTCGCAGTGGTTTGATGATCGCATGAGCATTGTTCAGGCAACCGCCGATGCTTACCGTGTTGATGATTCCACAGACCGTGCTTTAGAGCGGGTTCAACAGTCCAAAGCCGCCGGTAAGTTCAAAAATGTGTATTACGGTTTGCTCGACGGTACTTTTCTGCTCGATGATCCCAGCATCGACCTGCCGGACGATTACGATGCCCGCAGCCGTCCCTGGTACCAGCTGGCGGTTGATGAAGGGCAGCCAACCTATACCGCGCCTTATATAGATGTCACAACCAATGAATTGACCATTACTGCGGTGGTACCCATGCGTCGCGATGGCCGGCTGGTGGGAGTTGCCGGTGGCGATATGATGCTGGATGAGATTTCTAACATTGTTAACGACATCGATTTTATGGGTCTGGGTTATGCTTTCTTAGTTAGCGGTGACCGAAATATTCTGGCACACCCAGATGAAGACTGGATTGAGAAGTCTGTCAATGACTACGCTGGGCAGCCTGTCGCTTTTAGCTCCAATTTCTCAGAATACAGCATTGATGGAGCGGACCGCCTCGTGTCATTCCATAAAATAAAAGGTATTCAGGGAGTTGAATGGTATCTGGGAGTGGTTATTGACCGAGAACAGGCTTACAGCAACGTTTCCTCCTTTGCCTGGACAGCCGTAATCTATCTGGTAATCGGTATTGTCGCGGTTGTCGTTTCTCTGACCTGGTTACTGCGCTTATTACTCAAGCCTTTGCGTCGTTTAAATGAGGCCGTAACCGATATGGCCCGCGGAGAAGGTGATTTAACGCAGCGGCTGCCGGTCGAGTCTGATGATGAATTTGGCCTTGTTTCACGCCGTATGAACGAGTTTATTGAGAAAATCCAGCAAGCCTTGCTGGAAGTGAATGCGGCCGCACAACAAGTGGAAGGCAACATTCGCAGCATGGTTAAAGCGAGTGACGATTCAATGGACATCGGCAGCGAACAGGCCGGAAAAGCCAGTTCTGTTGCAACGGCGGTGAATGAACTGGGCGCGAGTGCTCATGAAATTGCCGAGAATGCCGCAAAAGCCTCCGAACAGGCAAGCTCAGGTACCGAAAAAGCGTCATCTGCCAGAGACTCTTTGCAACATAATCGCCAGCAGATTCAGCACTTGTCGGAACGTATGGATGCCTCCAGCCAGGCAATTCATACCCTGGATGAAGACACCCAGAACATTGGCAAGATCATTGAAGTTATTAAAGGCATAACTGAGCAAACCAACTTGCTGGCTCTGAATGCGGCTATAGAAGCTGCACGCGCAGGGGAAGCTGGTCGTGGTTTTGCGGTAGTTGCGGATGAAGTGCGTAGCCTGGCTCAGCGGACTTCGTCGTCGGCAGGCGAAATTGAGACAATGATAGAGCGGGTCAGAGCCGGAACACGCAGTGTTGTTCAGGTTATTCAGGAAAGTCAGGAAATAAGCAGTGCCTGTGTGTTAAGCGCGGAAGAGTCAGCTGAGCACATGTCTGAAATTAACGCCATTATTGTTACCATCGACGATGTGAATCATTCAGTGGCGTCGGCAACCGAACAACAGACTTCAGTGATCCAAACGCTCGATCGTGACATTATGGATATAAGCAGTATGAACGATCAGAGCGTAGACAATCTAAATAATACTAAGCGAGCTTGCCGTGAGCTGAATACGGCATTTGAACGCTTGGAACAATTGGTAACACAGTTTAAACTGAATTGATCGAAATCAACTATTGGAGCAAACCTATGAACAAAGCATGGATGATTGGCGCCATAGCACTACTTGGTGGACCTGTTCTGGCAACAACAGCTCAGGCAGTAGAACGTACAGAAGCATCAGAGCAAGCCCAGGCTTATATTATTTCTCCGCAAAACGGGGAAGTGGTTGGTAAAACCTTTAAAGTGAAGTTTGGCTTAAGCGGTATGGGCGTAGCGCCGGCAGGTGTCGATGTGAAGAATACCGGACATCACCATTTGCTGGTTGATAAAGACGAACTACCAGCCATGGACAAGCCTATGGGCGGTGATGTGACTCACTTTGGTGGTGGCCAGACAGAAACTACCGTGACTTTAGAGCCGGGTGAACATACGCTACAAATTATCTTAGGCGATAAGAACCACGTACCGCATAACCCGGCCGTGGTTTCAGAAAAAATCACTATTACAGTGAAATAAGACTAATCCAGCTCGAGTTCGAGTTGTAATTGCTCGTTGGGGTCAGGCAATGTTGCACTGATCCCCAACAGCCTTACCCCTTTCCCTTTTCCACGCTGCCAGGCCTCATCTAATAACTGATAAAACAGGCTGGGTGAAATAAACTGAGCACTACGGGAGACCGTTGTTTGTGTGAAGTCGGAGAATTTCAGCTTTAGTGTCTGGCTACGAATGGGCTGCTCACGCCAGTGAGTAATTTTCATTCGTTGACGCAGTTTCGGTAATAAATTGTCCTGAACATAAGCCTGAGCTGTCGATTCCAGTCGCATATCCGTTGCCAGGGTTTGTTCAACCCCGACACTTTTGCGAATGCGCTCTGTAACAACTTCGCGACGATCCCGCCCATGGCAGCGTTCAAATAGTACATACCCGGCTTTATCGCCAAGAATGGCCTGTAATTGCTGCAGTTCGATATTCTGAATGTCTTTTCCTGTGGTGAGTCCATAGTTAGTGAGCACTTGCTGACTTTTAGGTCCAACACCCGGAATTTGCTTGAGGTTTAATGCCGCAATGTAGTCGAGAACTTCTGCCGGGCGAACCACAAACTGACCATCGGGTTTGCGCTCTTCGCTGGCAATTTTGGCTACCATTTTCTGGTTTGAAATGCCGGCAGAGCCGGTTATTCCCAGCGTCTTAATTTGGTCACGAACAAAGTCCATAGCCAAAGTTGCGCTGCCTTTAAAGCCTTCCAAATGAGTTAAGTCCAGATAAAACTCGTCAATAGAAGCAGGTTCAATGCGGGGAGTTAATTCATGCAAAATATCCAGCACTTTGTCGGACAGTTCTCGGTAGTAGTTGCCGTCGGGTCTTATAAAGGTTAATTGCGGGCACAAACGGCGGGCATGACTACCCGGCATCGCGCTTTTAACGCCAAACTGACGAGCCAGATAATTTGCCGTTGCAACGACCCCTCGTTCACCACCGCCACCGACAGCAAAAGGACGTGTTTTCAGGCTTGGATCGCGTAATTCTTCAGCCGAAGCAAAGAACGCATCCAAATCCAGCAAAGCTATTTTGCGAGCAATTTCAGCCAAGTGTTTATCCTTTGCACATTTGTGGTTATAATCGCATCCACTAACTGGGCGTGCAAGAACACCAGCCATTTGTAGGAGAAACCAGTGAAAGCTATGAATTCATTTTTCGTTAAGAGCGTTTTAGGCTCTATTTCAATGCTGTTTGCGCTGAGTATTAGTGCGGCATCAGTGCAGGATGATATGTCACGTGAAGCGATTGCAGAGCGTATTAAGCCTTTGGGAAAACATTATGTGGCTGGTGAAAGCAGTGCTGCTGAAGAAAGCAGTGGACCGCGTTCAGGCCAGCAAGTTTATGATAAGTACTGCACAGCCTGCCATACCAGTGGTGTTATGGGAGCTCCAAAAAGAAACAACGCTGCCGACTGGCAACCACGTTTAGACCAGGGCATGGAAACGGTATTGAAGCACGCAGTTGAAGGTTTTAATGCCATGCCGCCTAAAGGAACCTGTAGCGACTGCTCAGAAGAAGAAATTCAAGCTGCAATAAATTACATGACTGAAGAAATTTAGTTTTATTTGCATCTTCAGTAACAAAAGGCCACCACCCGGTGGTCTTTTTTGTGTCAATCGACGTTAATTCGCTCTCTTAACTTCCTTCGCTAATTAATTTTTAACCAGATCTTTTCTATTTTTTGACACAGGTCTATACTGTACGACTGTTACTAAACGCAACAAGTGTTAACAAAATGTATTTCTCGGCAAGGAGTGTCAGTGTCTAAGGGTGAACCTGAATGACAGACCGTACGCATAGCGAGGAACAGCTTCAGAATATAAAAACTGAAAATGAACGCTTGCACAAAGTCATCGCCCGACTAAAGGGGTTGACCCAAAAGTATCGGTCTGCTGAAGTCGTACAAAAAGCGCTGTTCCGAATATCGGAACTGGCGGCTTCTGCGCGCGAAATGGACAACTTTTATCAGTCTCTGCACGAAATTATCGGCGAGCTGATGTACGCCCGTAATTTTTATATTTGCCTTTACGAACCTCAGGAAGAGCTGGTCGATTTTGTTTATTTTGTCGATGAAATTGATCAGGACACCTTATTTGAACGCATTCCTATAGAGCAATTGAAGAAAGGCTTAACGGGTTATGTTTTGCGAAAAGGCCAGTCTTTGCTTTGCCCGCCGGAAGTGTACCAACGCTTAATTGATAACGCCGAAATAGAAGGCTTAGGGGCAGAACATCAGGACTGGTTAGGTGTTCCGTTAAAACGTGGTGACGTGACCATAGGTGTTATGGTGGTGCAGAGCTACAGCGCTGACGTTCGTTATGACGCCTCAGATGAAGATTTGCTTACCTTTGTATCGCAACACGTGGTGAATGCCTTAGAGCGTTTAAAGCAGCGCGACTTAATGCAAAGCGAAATAGAGCACCAGACAGCTGAACTACGCCATGCGAATGAAAGCTTAATGAGCGAAATTACCATTCGTGAAAGGGCTGAGCAGCAAACCTCGGTGCTCTTTGCTATTTCCGAACTGACCAATACCTCTGACGATATGAACGCCTTTTATCGTCAGTTGCACAGGCAAATTGGCAAATTGATTCATGCCGACAACTTCTTTGTCGCGCTTTTATCAGACGATAAAAAGTTTATACATTTTCCCTACCATGTGGATGAAACAGGCGCTAAAGCTGAATGCCGACGAGCCGGCAAAGGTTTAACCGAATACGTTATTAAAATGCGTGAACCGGCCTTTATCGACGCTCCTGTACGTCAAAAACTGCTGAAGAAAAACGAGATTGAGCTGGGCTACGGTGGCATGAAACTGGCTAAGCAATGGCTAGGTAGCCCCTTAATGATGAACGGGCAGGTGTTTGGGGTTATTGCGGTCCAGACCTACGACGGTGACTTCTTATACCATAGTGATGATTTAGAACTACTGAATTTTGTTTCGCAACACGTTGCCGTGGCCATTGACAGAAAACGCTCAGCGGAAGAAATTCAGCGAGTAAACCAGTTCCTTGAAAAGAAAGTGGCGGAGCGTACCGAAGAGCTGGTGTCCGAAATAGAACGACGGAAAAAGACCGAATCCAGCTTATTCCACGCAGCGCACCACGATAACCTGACCGGCTTACCTAACCGCATATTGTTCAATGAACGTTTGCAGCAGGCCGTGGCGCATAAACGACGGCACCCTGAGCACCATTTTGCGGTGCTATTTGTTGACCTGGACCGCTTTAAAAATATAAACGACACGCTTGGACATTCTGCTGGCGATGAGTTCTTGCTGGAAGTCAGCAAGCGTATTGGTGACTGCGTACGTGACAACGATATGGTGGCGCGCTTAGGTGGCGATGAATTCGTTATTCTGCTGGATACCATTACCAGTATTGATGATGCCAAAGACGTTGCCAAGCGTATGATCCAGCAAATGAGTGAGCCTTTTCACCTGAACGGACAAGAGCATTACTCCGGCGCCAGTATCGGTATTGCCGAGTGTCTGGAAGAGACCGATTCGGCTGAACGGCTGTTACGCGACGCAGATGCCGCCATGTATCAGGCTAAAGGTATGGGGCGTGGACGCTATGTATTATTTGATGACAGCATGCATGAAAATTTGGTGGACAGTGTTCGTAAAGAAACGGCACTGCGCCATGCGAAAGTTGAGAAAGATTTCGCTGTCAGTTTTCAGCCAATAGTGAATTTAACAACAGGCGAGGTCAAAGCCGTAGAAGCTAAATTGGTGTGGGAAGACCCGCGCTACAGCTTTAAAAGTGAAGAGTTGTTACCTCTGGCCGAGCGCACCGGCCTTATTGTGAAGCTTGACCGCTTTGCTTTACGGGCAGCCAGCCAGTGGCTTGTTGAAAATAGTGTCAGTGCTGAAACTATGCTGCACCTGAATTTATCTGTGCGGCATTTATTGAAAACCAGTCACTTGAATGAGCTGGTGAATATCGTGACTGAAAGCGGTGTTAAACCAGAGAACATCGCACTGGAATTTGATGAAACTGATCTGGTCAGAGACGGCCGCCGGGTACTGGCCAGTTTAAGGCGGCTTTCCGAATTTGGCTTTAAGCTGGTTATAGACAACTTTGGCAGTGGCTCCGGGCCGCTTCAGTTCTTGTATAACTTTCCGTTTACCATACTTAAGCTGGACCACCATTATATTGCTCGTTTGAGCAGCAATAACAGGGCGCAGGCCATGTTAAAGCACATTGTGACCTTGTGTCATGAGCTCGATATTGCTGTTTATGCCGATGGACTGGAAACCGAAACGCAAAAAAATGATGTGGAAAAGCAAGGTGTTATGGTGGGGCAGGGCAGCTTCATTGACGAAAACTATGAAGGCACTGTAGCCAAAGACGACGACACCTCTTTCGTATCCGCTTAGTTTGGCACTACTTTTTCAGTGCGTTTTTCAACATTTCCAAACCCTGACTTCGTTGCTCTTCACGTTCCTCGTCGGACTTTTGCTTGCGGTGTTCCCATTCTAAATCGTCCTGCGGTAACTCCAGCAAAAAGCGGCTGGGTTGTGGCTCCGTTTTTTCGCCAAACTGACGGCGCTCTTTAGCCATAGTAAAGACTAACTTATGTTGGGCGCGGGTAATGCCGACGTAAGTCAGGCGGCGTTCCTCTTCAATGTTATTTTCATCAATACTGCTTTGGTGAGGAAGCAGGCCTTCTTCCATACCCACTAAAAACACTTGTGGAAACTCCAGACCTTTGGAAGCATGCAAGGTCATTAGCTGCACCTGTTCAAACTGCTCGTCGTCTTCGTTACGGGACATCATATCGCGCAGTGACAAGCGGCTGACCACCTGATTCAATTCCATGGGTTCATGTTCGGCGTCGCCTTTTAGCATGTCCGATACCCAGCGGTGCAGTTCGTACACGTTTTTAATCCGCATTTCGGCGGCTTTCGCGCTGGGGCTTTGCTCAAACAACCAGTCTTCGTAGCCAATTTCGCTTAGCAGTTGTTTTACTGCGTCACTGGCGTCTTCCTGATGATCGGCTCGGCGGGCCAGGGTATCTATCATGTTGCGGAACACGTCCACATGCTGAAACACACCGGTGCTAAGCTGCGTTTTTAAATGGGGCGACTGACAGGCTTCAAATAAGCTGCAACCTAACTCCTGCGACAAGCGGCCAATACGCTCAACGGTCTGCGGGCCAATGCCGCGCCGCGGGGTATTAATAATGCGCAGAAAGGCGGTGTCGTCGGTAGGGTTCACCAGCAACCGCAGATACGCCATAATGTCTTTGACTTCCGCGCGGGCAAAGAACGACTGACCACCGGTAATTTTATAAGGGATGCGGTTGTTCATCAGCGCTTTTTCAAACAAGCGCGACTGGTGATTACCCCGGTATAAAATAGCAAAGTGATGATACGGCGTTTTGCGAAGGAACCGTTGTTTTACAATTTCGGCAACCACACGCTCTGCTTCATGCTCTTCGTTACGACCAAAAATAACGCTTATCGGCTCGCCGTACTGCATTTCTGAGAACAGCTTTTTCTCAAATACGTGTGGGTTGTTCTCAATGAGAATATTGGCGGCTTTCAGAATACGCCCGTGCGACCTGTAATTTTGCTCCAGCTTAACCACGTCCAGCTGTGGGAAGTCCTGCTTCAACAAGGCCAGGTTTTTAGGCTGCGCACCACGCCATGAATAAATGGACTGATCGTCGTCGCCCACCACGGTAAAGCGAGCGCGTTCGCCCACCAGTAACTTGACCAGTTGGTACTGGCTGGTGTTGGTGTCCTGATATTCGTCCACCAATAAATACTGAAACTTTTTCTGCCAGCGTGCGCGGGCGTTTTCGTTGGTCGCCAGTAACTGCGTCGGCAGGCGGATCAAGTCATCAAAGTCCACGGCATTACAGGCACTCAGGTTGTTTTGGTATTGCTGATAGACCTGCGCGAAGGCCTTTTCCTGATCGTTCGACGCCTTTTGTAGAGCCAGCTCCGGCGACAGCATGGCGTTTTTCCAGTGGCCTATCTGGTGCTGACAGGCTTGAATCAGCGCTTTGTCGCCCTCAAATACCTCTTCAGTCAGGGCGTTAAGCAGGGCGTAGGTGTCCTGGTCGTCAAATAATGAAAAGCCGGGCTTAAACCCCAGAGTGCTGAGTTCCCGACGAATAATATTCAAGCCCAAAGTATGAAAAGTGCACACGGTTAAACCGCGCAGCTGCGCTTTCGGTAAGGTTTGCGCAATACGCTCTTTCATCTCTTTGGCGGCTTTATTGGTAAAAGTTACTGCACCAATTTGCCGGGCGGTGTAAATTTGCTGGCGGATCAGGTAAGCAATTTTCTCCGTTATTACCCGGGTTTTGCCACTACCAGCGCCGGCAAGCACCAATAAAGGGCCCTGGATGTAATGTACAGCCTGGTTCTGGCGATCGTTCAGCATGGGCGCCGCGGAGTTCCTGATTCGTGAAAAAGCTGATAAGAAGCTCGGATTTTACCTGAATCTCCTGCTAAGCTAAACGCATAAGCAACGATTTACACAAAGAGAGACTTATGGACAACAAAACAATAGAGAATATTGCTCGCCAAATTAACGACAGCATGCCTGCCGGCGTGAAAGAACTGGCCGGAAACATGGAACAGCGGGTTAAGCAAACACTGCAATCACAGCTGTCAAAACTCGACTTAGTCACCCGCGAAGAACTGGACGTGCAGCAGCAAATGTTACTGCGTTTGCGCGAGCGCGTTGAACTGTTAGAAAAAGAGCTGGAAGCGACCAAGAACCAGAACAAGGACTAAGTCAGCCGTATGATCCAATGGATTAGTGGAAAAGTTGTCGAGAATTACCGTTGGAGTTCTGGCGTTTTCAGTTTAAGAGTTGTGGCTGAGCCGTTTGATTTTAAGGCTGGACAGTTTGTGCGTTTGGGTTTGAATATTGGTGGTGAACAGTTGTTGCGCGCCTATTCACTAGCCAGCGCTCCGGACGAAGCCATACTGGACTTTGTGATTGCTGAAGTGGAAGATGGCGAGGTCAGTACCAAGTTAGCTCAGTTACAGCCGGGTGACAGCGTGTACATAACTCAGCCCGCAGGTGGCTTTTTCACGCTGGATGAAGTGCCGGACGGCGACAGCTTGTGGATGCTTTCTACCGGAACCGGCATTGGTCCGTTCATTTCTATGCTAAGAACCGAAAAGCCGTGGGAACGATTTAAACGGATTAATCTGGTGCACGGTGTACGCGTGGCAGAAGACCTGGTTTATCAGGGGCAAATAGAGCAGTGGCAACAAGAATACCCCGGGCAGTTAGGCTATCAACCGGTGATTACCCGTGAAAACATTCCCGGAGCTCTCTCTGCGCGCATTCCTGAACTGATCAACTCAGGACAGTTAAGCAACGCACTTGAAACGCCGTTAGACACTAGCGCGCAAGTCATGCTTTGTGGTAACCCCGACATGATAAAAGAGTCACGCGCTGCGCTTGCGGAATTAGGGCTTGCCAAAAACACCCGCCGTAAGCCTGGTAATGTGACCTCTGAAAATTACTGGTAATTTTACTTTCGAATATTAAAGTTGCCCAATAATTCGCCGATATAAAGGGTTAACACAGGAGGTGTTTATGAAACCTTTAACCATCAGTGATTTCTCGTTCACCATAAAAAAACCATCATCGACAGTGGTAGCCGAGCCCACAGAAAAGCCGAAAGTAAACGAGACTAAGCCTCCGGAGCCTGCGATTGATACCTCAAAGCTTACCGATGAGCAGGCGGAGAAGTTCAAAGGACTGTTGTCGGTTGATCCCGAAAATGCCAAAGACATAACCGTTGAAGAATATATTGCTCTGGCTGAGAGCGTAATGACGTTTAAAGAAGAGACGATAGAAGGTTATTCTCGTGTTGATGATCCATTAAGCCTTTCTGCAGGTGTACTAAAAGTACGTTTACTGTTCCCTGAAAAGGGAGATATATCAGATAGAAAAGTAGCTAATGTGTTTGAAAATAGCCAAGAATGGGCAAATCGACAATATGCGGAACACTCAAGCTATTCAGACGCTGTAAGGATAGCGGATAAGAATTTAGATACGATGACTGAGTTTCTTATGGGGGAGAATATAAGGAATCTTCAGGCTCAGGCTTTAGAATTACTACCTGAAGAAGGAGGCTTTATTATTGACGAACATGCGTGAGTTTTATCAATCAATAGATAAAGAGGCTCTTTCTGAGCCCCTTGAAACGTGACCTGTCAATCTGATTAAGGATGAGTCAGGTTATTGTTTTTTTAAATGATGCTAACGAGTATAGCCGTATTCATATTCAAAGGAACCGGAGCCATCACCACCACCTAGATTTTCTACAGCCCAATAATAAGTCCCCGCCGGCGGATAACCGGTCGTTCCGTAAAGCCCGCTCGACTCTTCACTTCCATCAGAACCATTTATTAAATACACTCGGAAGTCTGCTCCGGCAACGTTAACTTCAGATGGTTAACCCTTTCTCCTTGAGGTTTCACACTAGGCTAGTGATAAAACGACACTGATTAATTCAGATTGAACTGTGTTGTCGCTATTTCTTCCAGCTTGTCATAAGGGATGTAACCAGGCATTACCTGCTGACCAATGATAATAGTCGGTGTGCCGCGAAAGCCTAAATCGCGAAACGCCGACATATTTTTGCGGATAACCGCCTCGCTCTCGCCGGACGGTGACAAAAAGGCCTCGGTACTCGTGACTTGCGCAACACTTTGCAGTGAATCAGCGGTGTGCATGCCCGACTTTTTCATCATTAAGTTGTGAGCTTCAAAGAATGCCTTAGGGTCATTGCGCCAAAGGTTTAGCCCATAAAGAGCTGAGTTGGTTTTGAGCCCATCAACCTGCTGTTGGCGCAATGGCACAAAAATGTTCACAACCTGAATAGACGGGTATTCCTCAATCAGTTTATGAAGGCCAGGCTCTAACTTCTTGCAAAACGGACAGTTGTAGTCGGTAAACACAATGATTTTATGTGGCGCGTCTTGGTCACCTAAAATTGGATGTGCCGCCGACTGATACAGCCATTCCTGATGGTTAGCAAAGGCGTTTTTCTGCTCACTTTGCTGTTCTAAAAAGCGCTGTAAGCCTCGGTGAATGTTTGGAATAAGCTCCGGATTTTCACGTAACAGCTGTTCTACTTTCTCTAAATCTTCTTCTTGTTGTGGGTTTAAATCTTGCGAAAATACGTTGCTGCTAAAGATAAAAGCAACAACGAAAAACGTTTTATAGATAAAATTCATACAACTTTCCTACTTAAAAATGAGTTACTTCAAAAAAACTGGTGAAACCAAAGACGAATAAACAAACCGGGAGGTGTTGTGACTCCGGTTGTCGCCGAAACAATGTCACCGTTTTCAATAATGATGATGGTTGGCGTGGCAGATACCTGCCAGCCATTTGAGACGCGGTTGAGGTTGTCGTTAACAATAGGGAACTCATACCCTTTCGCCTGCGCGTAGCGCGTCAGCTTGTGGTTGTCGCCAGAGCGCAGTGCCACGCTAATGGTCGGGTAGTGGTTGCCAACGTAATCAACCGTAGGCGATACCGCCGGGCAAACAGGGCACCAGGTTGCCCAGAAATACAGCACAACCGGGCTGACCTTACTCATCTCGCGTAAGTTATATTGCTCGCCGTTTATGTCCGTTAGTGACGACAGCTCCGGCGGAACAGACTCCGGCACGTCACTATTACGAAAGGCATCGACTACGAAAGCGACGACCGAGAACAGCACAATATAAAGCGCTGCGGTTCGTAGCCGCTTTGCCCATGACGGCTTCACTTTGCTATTGCTCACGAGCATCCTCCAGCGCGTCCATAACTTTATCTTTACTGAGTACTACGGGCAGGGTTATACCGTCCGGAGCGCCGGGTCCGTAAACTTTGTTAAAGGGCACACCAAAGGTATTGTTTGCCTTTAAGTATTGGGTAATGCTCTCGTTGGCTTTGGTCCAGTCGCCGCGCAGGCGGGTGACGTGCTCCTTACCTAAGGCTGTAAATACCGGGTCTTGCAGTAATACGCCGACTTTATTGGCCTGGCAGGTCACACACCAGTCTGCGGTCACATCCACAAACACGGTTTGGCCATTGGCAACGGCTTCATCAATACGTTGCTGGGTTAGTGGCTGCCATTGGTGGTCCTGCGGTAGTTTGTTGACCCAACGGTCTGCGGTAAGAATTAACGTCGTACCGACAACGGCAGCTAATACCAGAAAGCCACCAATGGATAAAAACAGCGCCTTACGGCCATGCACTTTACCAATAATCACCAATGTCAGAACCGATAAACCGACGGTTAGCGCCAGGAATAACTCGTTGCCGATAAAGTTTTTCAGCAAGGTTGTCAGCCAGACCGTGGTTGCCAGCATCATAATGGCGAAAACGGGTTTCACCCACTGCATCCAGCGACCGGGTTTGGGCAGTAATTTTGCGGTTCTCGGGAACACGGCTATAAGTAACCAGGGTAGCGCCATACCAACCCCAAGCGCGGCAAAAATCAGCAGAATAACCGATGACTCAGCAGCTAATGCAAAGGCCACTGCGGTGCCTAAAAAAGGCGCTGTACAAGGTGTTGCCAAAACGGTGGCCAGCATGCCTTGCAGGAAGTGCCCTTTGTAGCTGTCATCGCCGGCGGTTGCGGCACTGGTACTCAAAGAAGACGGCAATTTAAACTCAAAGGCGCCCATTAAGTTCAGTGCGAACAGCCAGGTAATAGCCACGAGTGCGGCAATAAAGTAAGGGTTCTGAAATTGAATACCCCAGCCGACAGAACCGCCTGACCAGCGAAGCGCCATAAGCCCCAGGGCAATGACCAGAAACGAGCTGATAATACCTAATGACGACGCGAAAAACTGCTTACGCACGACCTTCGGTTCTTGTACTCCTGACAGCATCAGGCTCTGAACTTTCAAACCCAGTACCGGCAACACGCAAGGCATAATGTTCAAAATAAGCCCACCAGCTAATGCCATAAGTAAAATGGCCCACAGCGGCGGTGCGTTATTAGCAATAGTGCCTGCGGTTAGCTGAATCTTATATTCAGCGGCAAACTTTTCATCACTGACTGTCGCTATAAGTTCAGCGCCGTTTAGGTCCGGCAGATCCAGCCAGTGACTAACGTCAACATTCGCCGTGAGCGAATTGCTTTCCACCTGAATATCTGGTGATGAAAACTCTGCGTCGGCCAAAGTCTCGTCGTTGCTGTGTATAAACAGCTGTGGGTTTTGCCAGCCACTGTCACGCTCTATGGTCAATTGAACGCGCTGGTTGGCGTCGGACCAAATAGCCTGCTTCACGTTATTGCTGTCGTATTCGCGAGGCACCTTGCCCGTGGCCTGATTAAAGGCAAACGCGCGATCACTGTCGACGGTCAGGGTGTCCAGATCAACGTGCAAGTCAATTGGGTAGTCCGTTAACACACAAACGGTGGTACAGGACGACATAGTCAGTGTACCGCTAATGTTTGCCTGCCGGGCATCGGGGCTTAGTTGTACCATTAACGGAAAGGTCAACGATCCCTGATACCCAACGGTATCAATACCCTGAATGCTGTAGCGCGAGGGCACCGGCCAGTGCCACTCAATATCGTTAATATTGGCTGATTTAGCCCAGTCAAAGGTTGGCGGTATGCCGCCTTCGCCGGGTGAACGCCAGTAGGTTTTCCAGCCTTCATCCAGCTCAACATGCAGCAGGGCGGGTAGTAGGTTGCGCTCAGCTTCATAGTGGCCGGTCAGTTCTAGCTTCACCGACACCGGTGGATGATCTTCATGACTCAGCCAACCGGTAGACGGCGTTTCTGCTAGGCTTTGCGCGCTGTAAATCAGCAGCGCAGCAATAAGCGATACGAGCCATAACGGTAAAATTTTATTCATACATTACTCCTGAAGTTAGTATTCCAAAGGTAAAAACCTGTTGGAAGCCTTACTCCAGAAAGCAACAAAATACGGCGTGGGGTCGCCTTTTACAGGAAAAGAAAAAGAGGGGAGGCGCTAATTGCTTGTTCACAGTGGCTTTCAGCGCCAAAGTCAGAAGAACAAAGAAAGACAGTGCCGCGTAGGTTATGTCTGACTTGAATTGTTGCAATAAGTGCGTTGTCTTGTCGCAGTCGGCTTCGGCGCCTTCGTGTTTTGCTTCCAGGTCCGCATGGCTTCCTACAAGCTGTTCAGCCGCGGGTGCAGCCTGATGCTTAGGACAGCCTTCCAGCCAACCAAAGTTTTGTCCCCAACACAGCATAAAAACCAGGAATAGCAATGGTGCTATATACCGACCTTTTCGACACTGTTGATTCAGTTGGTGGAACATGGCTTTTGGTGACCCTTGGTTATTCGGTTTACTCTTAATTAAGGCAAGATGATGACAGAAGTGGGTATAAAAGCAAGTGAGAGAAGGAATGATATCGGTCGTTGCTTGAAGTGTTTAGCTTACAGACAGGAATTTCCCCAAGGCTTATAGTTACGCCGTTGTTTAGTCACGGAGAGACAGATGGCGTTAGCGCGAGTTTATACCCGGGCATTGATAGGTATTCATGCGCCGGAAATTCGGGTTGAAGTGGATCTGGCAAGGGGAATGCCAGGCTTTACTATGGTCGGCATGCCGGCAACCACGGTTAAGGAGGCTCGTGATCGGGTCAAAACCGCCTTGATGAACGCGGGATTTGAATACCCGCCAGCCACGCGTATTACAGTGAATTTGGCGCCAGCGGATATCCCCAAAACCGGGGCGCGTTATGATTTGGCCATAGCGGTGGGGATATTGGCGGCTTCGGGACAAATACCGGACAGTATTTTAGAGCAAGCAGAATTCTATGGTGAGCTGGCGTTAACCGGCGAGTTGCGGGCTGTGAATGGTTTAATCCCAGCCTTATTGGCGTGTCGTAATAAAAAGCGGCAGGCGTTTGTGCCTATTGCTAACGAGCAGGAAGCCGGGTTAGTACGTGAACAAAAGAGCTGGTTGTCGGCCGATTTGGTCAGTGTTTATGAACATTTGCACGATCACCAGCCACTGAGGGAATCAAAGCCGATAAATTGGGCAAAGGAATCATCGAACCATGATGGCGACTTAGCCGACGTGGTTGGGCAGGAGCAGGCAAAACGAGCTTTGTTGTTGTCGGCGGCCGGTAAGCACCACTTGTTGTTCGTCGGGCCGCCAGGTACGGGAAAAACCATGCTTGCGCAACGGCTTAATGGCATATTACCTCCACTGACCGAGCAGGAAGCCATGGAAATTGCTGCGGTGAAGTCGGTGTCTTTTGATTACCATCATGCGGAGGCGTTAACACGGCGCCAGCTGCGAAATCCGCACCATACCTGTACAGCCGCTGCGCTTGTGGGAGGTGGAGCGGGTAATTCTGTTCGTCCGGGAGAAATATCCTTAGCAAACAACGGGTTATTGTTTTTAGATGAGATGCCCGAGTTCAGTCGACATGTATTGGACTGCTTACGTGAACCACTCGGAAGCGGTGAAATTACCATTAGTCGTGCAGGATACAACGTCAAATTCCCGGCTAACTTTCAGCTGGTTTGCGCGCTGAACCCTTCGCCCTGCGGTCAATTCGATGGCTCCTTAGCTAACTGCCGTTCTACCCCGGATCAAATCTTAAAATACTTAAGTAAACTCTCAGGACCGCTGTTAGATCGTATTGATATACAGGTGATGGTGCCCCGAGAGAGCGAGTCTATGAGTTTAAAGGGGGCAACTAAGCACAAGACTCAGCCCATGACCTCATTACAAGCAAAAAGCTTAGTCGAGAAAGCTCGGCATCGCCAACTAATGCGACAAGGTTGCTTAAACAGCGAGTTAAAACCAAAAGTGTTAAAGCAGATATGTTTTTTGTCTGAACAAAGCGAAGCTTTTTTGGCAAAAGCGGCCGAGAAAATGAAATTGTCGCATCGGGCCTATCACCGAACACTTCGTTTAGCCCGAACCATTGCCGATTTAGCCGACAGCAAAAAAATAGAACAACAGCATCTGGCAGAGGCATTGAATTATCGTGCGTTGGATCGGCTTATCGAGCAGGTGCAGAGCTTATGATGCTGCCGCATCAGGTTCGGTCCCAATTTATTTATGAGCCTTTTGTATATACAGATGTATTACGCTACAATTCAATGGAGGAGTTGTGCTGGAAATTAGCGATAAAGTTAGGGAAAAACTAAAGAACAAGCATAACGTCTCAGAAAGCATGATCAGAGAGGCTTTTGCAAATAGACAAGGTGGCTTCTTGAAAGATCAAAGAGAGAAGCATGGCACCATTCCACCTACTCAATGGTTTGTATCCGAGACAGATAACGGGGTAAAGCTAAAAGTTTGCTTCATTCATTCTAACGGAGTTATCTATATAAAGACTGCTTATGAAGCTAATTCGTTAGAGCAAAAAATCTATGAAAAGTATGGAAGCTAAAAATATCCCGGCATGAATTGGAGAGTCGTATGAAAAAAGAAGATATCAGAGAAGCGGTTGAGCAAGATGAAAAATGGGATAGTGGTGAATTAGGTCAAGAAGAAGCTTATGTAGAACGTGTGGGATTTGACCAGGCAATTGAAGATGCAATCAATCAGTCTGTGCGACTGCGGCCTATATCTATTCGTATGGAAGAAGAGCTCATCGACGATTTGAAGACCATCGCAGAGCATTATAACTTGGGATACCAACCGCTAATTAGGCAACTCCTGAAGCGATTTGTGGCATCGGAAAAGAAAGTTCTGAAGCAAAGAGCTCAGGTCATGGAAATCAAGGGCCCAGAAGATAAAGAAGCCGAAGAAGGGTAGCCTGACGCTATTGCGTCAGGTGCGATTTGCCTGTCTATGCCAAGAGGTAAAATAACTTTTGGTGGTTAGCTTGACCCCCCACCTGACGTGAACGTCAGGCTACGAAGCCAGCAACCTCAGTGCTCGCGAATAAGCCACTGTTTGAACAATTCGACAAAACGTTCCAGCTGTTCACGGCTGACATCCAGATGGCATACCAACCGCAGCTTTTGGCCGCTGGGCAGTTTAATATCATTCTCAGTCATCAGTTCCCGCAAGCTGTCCGCCGGTAAACTGTCCGATAGCTCGACAAAGGTCATGTTGGTACCGGAATAGCGGACTTTGGCTTCGGTACCTGCCAGCAACTCAGAAAGTTGTTCAAACAACCATTTCGCGTTGTCGTGGTCCTGCTGTATACGCTCAAACTGATGCGTTAACGCGTAATCAATGGCTACGGCAACAAACCCGGCCTGACGCATACCGCCGCCGACCATTTTGCGCCAACGTCGAGCGTGGGCAATTAATTCTTTTGAGCCTGCCAGCAGTGAACCAATAGGCGCACCAAGACCTTTTGAACAACATAGAGACACGCTGTCGAAAGGCGCGGCGAGTTCCGCCATGCTGCGGCCGCTGGCAACAACGGCGTTGGGCAAGCGCGCGCCGTCTAAATGCATCGACAAACCATTTTGATCGGCCAGAATACGGGCTTTATCAAAATAGGCCTGGTCTATTAACTGCCCGCCGTGGGTATTTTCAAAGGCCAGCAAGCGGGTAATGGGAAAGTGCGGGTCGTTGGGTTTTATACGCTTTTCAATAGTTTCAAGCGACAAGGTGCCATCGGCTTCTACTTCTACCGTCTGTGGCACTATGCTGCCTAAAACTGCAGCGCCTCCGGCTTCGTAGCGGTATGTGTGATACTCCTGACCGACAATGTACTCTTCGCCGTTACGACAGTGGCTCATTAACCCCAGCAAGTTACTTTGGGTACCCGAGCTGCACAGCAAAGCATCTTCTTTACCCAGCAACTCTGCCACCCGCTTTTCCAGTGCGTTAATTGACGGGTCTTCACCATAGACATCATCGCCGACGGTAGCCTCGGCGATTGCAGTGCGCATTGCAGCGCTGGGAAGGGTTACGGTATCACTGCGTAAATCCAGCATAACAGCCTCATTTTGGGGTTAGTTATAACAACTATCATCCGGTTCTAAGCGCAAGGTTGTTTAGCGAGCTCAGTCAAGGGATAATGGCCTAATATTGAACCAGACACTCGACAACAAAGCGAGCCAATATGAAAGTTTTTAATAATGTAATGGAAATGGTCGGCAACACGCCAATGGTGCGCGTTACCAATATGGACACCGGCCCGTGCGAGCTGTATTTAAAACTCGAGCTGCAGAACCCGGGCGGCTCAATTAAAGACCGTATTGCGGTGGAAATGGTTGAACAGGCTGAAAAGCAAGGCAAATTAAAGCCGGGCGATACCATTATTGAAGCGACTGCCGGTAATACCGGGCTGGGTCTGGCGTTAGTGGCGGCGAGCAAAGGTTATCCGCTGAAAATTGTTATGCCGGACAAAATGAGCCAGGAGAAAGTAAACAACCTGCGCGCTATGGGTGCCGAAGTGGTACAGACGCGCTCCGATGTACAAAAAGGCCACCCTGAGTATTATCAGGATATGGCAGCGCGCATGGCGGAAGAGAACGGTTATTACTATGTTAACCAGTTTGAGAATCCGGCAAACGTCGATGCTCACTACAAAACCACAGGTCCGGAAATTTGGGAACAAATGGAAGGTAAACTGGATGCGTTCGTTTGTGGTGTTGGCTCTGGCGGAACCTTAACCGGTGTTGGCCGTTATTTACGCGAACAAAAAAGCGATATCGACTTAGTATTGGCTGATCCGGCAGGCTCTATTTTAGAACCATTGGTTAACCGTAACGAAGAAGTGGAAGCTGGTAGCTGGTTGGCCGAAGGCATTGGTGAAGATTTTATCCCGACCATTTGTGATATTAAATTAGCCAATACTGCATTTGCCATTTCTGATAAGGAAGGCATGCAAACCGCGCGTAAAGTACTGGAAAAAGAAGGCGTTATGGTCGGTTCATCAAGCGGAACTTTAATTGCAGCGGCGCTGCGTTATTGCCAACAACAAACCGAGCCAAAACGCGTTGTGACGCTAGCTTGTGATACGGGTAACCGTTACTTGTCCAAGCTGTTCAACGACGACTGGATGCGTGAGCAAAACCTGCTGTAATACTTGTTGTAAATTAAGGAACCGAATCATGGCAAATGAAAAAACGATGAAATTCGCGACGCGCGCCATTCACGGCGGGCAGTCTCCGGAGCCTGTTACCGGTGCGGTAATGCCTCCTATTTTTACCAGCTCTACCTATGCTCAGGAAAGCCCGGGCCAACACAAAGGTTTTGAGTATTCACGCTCACACAACCCCACGCGTTTTGCCTGGGAACGTTCGGTTGCATCGCTGGAAGGTGGCAAGCAAGGGCTGGCTTTTGCGTCTGGCATGGCAGCAACCTCGACCATTCTTGAACTGCTGGACAGCGGCGATCACATCGTTGCTATGGACGATTTATACGGCGGTAGCTTCCGCTTATTCGATAAAGTGCGCGGACGCTCTGCTGGCCTGAAATTCTCTTATGTCGACTTAGCTGACTTAAGCGCAGTGGAAGCCAGCATTCAGGACAACACCCGCATGATTTGGGTCGAGACGCCAAGCAACCCGATGCTGAAACTGGTCGACATTGAAGCCATCGTTAAACTGGCGAAGAAAAAGAACCCGGACATTATTGTGGTGGTGGACAACACCTTCGCTACGCCGTTTAACCAGCGTCCGCTGGAGATGGGCGCAGACATGGTTATGCATTCGGCAACCAAATACCTCAATGGTCACTCTGATATGGTCGGCGGTATTGCTGTTGTGGGCGACAATGACGACCTGGTTGAGCGTATGCTGTTCTTACAGAACTCAGCAGGTGCTATTGCCGGTCCGTTTGACTCATACCTGGCACTGCGCGGCGTGAAGACGTTGGCATTGCGTATGCGTCATCACAACGAAGCGGCAATGGAATTAGCTAAGTGGCTTGAGCAACACCCGAAAGTGGAAAAAGTCATTTACCCGGGACTTGAAAGCCATCCTCAGCACGAGTTGGCTAAAAAGCAGATGCAGGGCTTTGGCGGCATGATTTCTATTTTACTGAAAGGTGATTTAGAAGCGGCGCGCAAATTCCTGGAGTCGGTAGAAGTGTTTGCTCTGGCGGAAAGCCTGGGCGGCGTTGAATCGCTGATTGAGCACCCGGCTATTATGACTCACGCATCGGTTCCAAAAGAGAATCGTGAGAAGTTAGGCATTCTGGATAACTTCGTGCGGGTGTCTGTTGGTATTGAAGATCTGGATGATCTTAAAGCCGACTTAGACAACGCGCTTAATGCATTTTAATCGCTATTAACGATTAAAAATTCAATATTTAATATGTAAAACCGGCCTTTTGGTCGGTTTTTTACTTTTAATTTCATAGACTTATACAAAGTTTTACAGTTTAGTCATAATTGAGTAGTCTTTATCTATCAGTAATTACTTGCGAGTAAAAGCTGATTTAGAACAAAAAACAGAAACGCAAAGACGTTTTTTAAATAACGAAAAGGAAAGACTTATGCTATTGAGCCTCATGGTACTCCAAGGACTCGTAGCCGCTCTATTGTTTTATACTTTAGTGGGCCAGCATCAGAAAAAACCACTATGGAATTTGTTAGCGGTATTAACCGCCGGTTTCATTCCACCGGTAAACTGGGCGCTTCTTGTGTTCGCTATTGGTGTCAGAATGTGGCGTCGTTCGCCGCAAACCAGTACACCACAAAACATAACGGCAAAGCTCAGCCATTAAGTGGCTAAAGAGCAAGGCAATTTAGCAGTATGTCAGACACAACTAATGTACGACCCTTTCATTTAGCCATTCCTGTCAGCTCACTCGATAATGCCCGTGCGTTTTATGGCGATGTGCTTGGGCTGTCACAGGGACGCAGCAGTGACGAATGGATAGACTGGAACTTCTTTGGTCACCAGTTTGTGACTCATGTAGCACCCAATGTTGCCGGTTTAAAAAATCACAGCGGCGTTGATGGTCATTCGGTTCCTGTTCCACATTTTGGCGTTGTCTTATTACGTGACGACTGGGAAGCGTTGGCAGAACGTGTGAAAGCTGCGGATATTGAGTTTGTCATAGAACCCTACATTCGCTTTAAAGGTAAGCCAGGCGAGCAGGGCACCATGTTTTTCTACGATTACTGCGGTAATGCGCTAGAATTCAAGACCTTCAACGACGACAGTCAAATCTTCGCAACCTAAGTTTTGATATAGGCTCGACTACTGGCGCAGCTTTATATCTTCCGGCTGCGCTGCAACATTACCACCGCTCAGCACCAACCCCACTCGTTTACCTTCAAATAGCGACTTATTTTGTATAACCGCAGCTAAAGCGATAGCAGACGACGGTTCCACAATAATTTTCAGATGATGCCAAATCAGCTTCATTGCGCTTAGGGTGTCTTCATCCTTCAAGACTAAGATACCGCTGATACGTTGCTGAATAATGGCAAACGGCAATTCACCGATTTGAGTCAGTAAACCATCGCACAGGCTTTTCGCGGGTAACGCCGGTTGCCGCTCTCCGGCTTTTAACGATAAAAAGGCATCATTCGCTAATTCGGGTTCTGCGCCGAACACTTGTATTTCGGTACCGTCGCAGGCAAGACAAGCTCCTGAAAGCAAGCCCCCACCACCCAGTGGCGTGATTACAGCATCCAGTGCGTCAGTTTGCTCCAGTAACTCAAGTGTTGCTGTGCCCTGACCGGCAATAATGTCGGCATGATCATAAGGCGGTATAAAGTGACTTTTACCTTCCTTTTGCCACTTGGCCACAATGGCTTCACGCGCTGCCATACCGGGTTCTATGTCGGTAGTTTCCGCACCACCGGCTTCAATATTTTGCCGTTTTATTGCGGGAGCATTAATGGGTACACCCACTTTTACTTTTACACCCAAAGCTTTACCTGCATGGGCTAATGCCGCACCATGATTGCCGGAAGACACGGTGATAACCCCTTGCTGGCGCTGCTCCGGGCTAAGCTTAAGTAGCGCGTTAGTGGCACCACGGAACTTAAAGGCCCCGGTACGTTGCAAATTCTCGCATTTGAAAAATAATTCGCAGCCCAATTGCTGATTTAACGCAGGGTTTGTCAGCACAGGGGTCTTAACGGTATAGCTATTAATTCTTTGCTGCGCTTGTACGACATCGGCATGGCAGGGGAGCGATAACTTCGGCATAATACGAGCCCTTAACGAATAAAACGACACAGTGATAAGCATACACTGTCTGGAGCCGGAACGTGAGTCAACTCGATACCTTTCAGCGCATACGCGAACTGCCGCGTGAACAGCAAATTGTTATGGCGTTATACCTCTGTGAACGTATGGTTCCAAACTATGACTTTTTTCATCAGTTAACCGGCTTTGGCGACAGTAAACCTTTGCACGGCACGTTAAATGCCTGCTGGGACTGGGTAGCCAATCCGAAGAAAACCAAGGTTAACTTTGCCCGCTGGCAGGAAAAAGTGGACGAACAAACGCCCAGTGAATACGGGCACGACATGTTGGGTGTGTACCCGGCAATGGATGCCTGCACGGCGTTGAGTACTTTGTTGCAGGGGCTGCTGGACGATAACGCGTCTAATTTTCTGGATGTGGCAAAAATATCGCAAGCCAGTGTGGCGAAGTTTATTGAACTCAATGACGCCGAAGAAGTGGGCACCGAGCAGTTAAAAGAGCACGTTCAGACACATGAGCTAATGGAATACGAAGTGGCTATTCAGCAGGCCATGATCAACTTTCTTGAACAACAGCCTGCGGTAAACAGAGCTTTGGTAAGCCAGTTAAAAATGATGCTTAACGACGAGGGGGTGTCGAACCTTGGTCTGGCTTTGGACGCTGAAGAATAGACAGCCAGGCGAAAATGCCAAAGGCCAGAATTTGCCAGCTGTCGCCTTTGCGCCAGGGAAAGACCTCTTTCATGGTGGCAACAAAAATACCAAGCAGCAGCAAGTGAGTAATAACCATAATGGCTAATAACAAGCTCAGCAAACCAATGGACTGAGTGCTGAGCTCGCCGTTTGCCCCTGCAAGCAAAGCAAAAAGACCCAGCCAGATAACGGCAAAAACCACTTTGCCGGCAATAATAATAACTTTCATTCTATGTCCTTAGTCAGTAAGCGAAAGCAAACTTGTCCGTGAGTTTTCTCTTTGGACACACGCCAGTTTGCGGGTAATTTCAAAGGCCACTCTTTTTCTGTTTCCAGATACACCTGATTGTCGACTGTCAGCCAGTTATTTTCATCCAGCAGCTTTAATGTTTTATCAGCCAGACCTTCGCGAAACGGCGGGTCAATAAAAACAATGTCGTAGGCTTCAGCGGATTCAGTTTGCAGCCAGTCGAGTGCGTTATGAGTAATAACATCAATGTTTTCGCTGCTTAACAAGGTGACATTATTCTGTAACTGCAGGCTTACCGTTTTTACGGCCTCTATCAGGGTCACTTGAGCCGCTCCACGCGACGCAGCCTCGAAACCTAAGCTGCCACTGCCGGCAAATAAGTCCAGCACCCGGGCGTCAGTAATGTCCCACTGCAGCCAGTTAAACAGAGTTTCGCGTACCCGGTCCGTGGTGGGACGTAAACCCGGGCTGTCGGCAACGGGAAGGCGACGACCGCGCCATTTTCCGCCAATAATCCGATAGTCGCCGCTGGCGCTTGTCTGGCGTTTTTGTCTCACTCTGTGGCTTCCTTTATTCAGACCGTCGTCAGTTTGTTAACAGCATGGTAAACTAAAGCCTATAGTTTAACGATTCCTGCGTGTCAGTTCCAAGGAAACCAATATGTCGATGTTTTCGCTGTTTAAGAAAAAGCGTAATAAGAAAGCACCCGAGGCCGAAGAGAAAAAAGAAGATGCAGTAGTAGAAGAACAGGAGCAGCAAGAGCCTGAACCAGAAGCTGAGCCTGAATCTAAGCCTCAGGACGAGCCGAAACCAGAAAGAACCGAGACACGCGAAGAATTGCCCAGTGCAGTTGACGACTGTGCGCAAGTTACTGCTGAATCGCATGCTGCAAAAACTGCTCCGGAAGCGAAAGAAGCAGCTCAACCAGAAGTGGTTAACGAGCCTGAGCCCACAGCTGAACCAGAGCCAGAATCAGAAACTAAATCCGAAGCTAAACCTGAACATAAGCCAGAACATAAACCAGAACCAACCGAAGTCGCACCGAAAGAGAAGGGTGAGAAGAAAGGTTTCTGGGCACGTCTGACCCAAGGTTTACGCAGAACTTCCGGTTCTATCGGTTCAGGTCTTATTGGCGTATTCCGTGGTAAGAAAATTGATGACGACCTGTTTGAAGAACTCGAAACTCAGCTATTAATGGCAGATTTGGGTGTCGCGACCACCACCAAAATTATTGATAATCTGACAAAACAAGCTGACCGCAAGCAGTTAAAAGACGCGGAAGCTTTGTATGAGCTGTTACAAGAGCAGTTAGCCGAGATTTTAAAACCAGTCGATAAGCGTCTGGAGATACCGGAATCTGACTCGCCTTATGTGATTCTAATGACCGGCGTAAACGGTGTGGGCAAAACTACCACTATTGGTAAGCTGGCTAAGCAATTTAAAGCTGAAGGTAAGTCGGTAATGCTGGCCGCCGGTGATACTTTCCGTGCGGCGGCGGTAGAACAGCTTCAGGTGTGGGGCGAGCGTAACGACATTCCGGTTATTGCTCAGCATACCGGAGCCGACAGCGCTTCTGTTCTGTATGACGCGCTGCAGGCTGCTAAAGCACGCGACGTTGATGTGCTTATTGCGGACACCGCCGGACGCCTGCAAAATAAAGCCAACTTAATGGAAGAGCTGAAAAAGCTGGTTCGGGTAATGAAAAAGCTGGACTCGGAAGCGCCGCACGAAGTGATGCTGACGCTTGACGCTGGTACCGGTCAGAATGCTATTAGCCAGGCAAAACTCTTTACCGAGGCCGTGGGCGTTTCGGGTATTGTGATGACTAAGCTCGACGGCACCGCAAAAGGCGGGGTGATTTTCGCGGTCGCAGACCAGTTCGCTATTCCGATTCGCTATATTGGTGTGGGCGAAAGCTTAGAAGATTTACGGCCTTTTGTGGCAAAAGACTTTATCGCGGCGCTATTTGACCGTAACGTAGACGAATCAGAACAGACAACAGCGAGTTAATCATGATCCGCTTTGAGCAAGTCAGTAAAACCTATCGTGGAGGCCATCAGGCGCTAAGCCATGTCGACTTCCACGTAGAGCCCGGTGAAATGGCCTTTTTAACGGGCCATTCCGGTGCGGGTAAAAGTACCTTGCTTAAACTCATCAGTTTAATGGAAAGACCAACCGCAGGCCGGGTGCTGATTAACGGGCACGATTTGCGAAAGATTAAGCCCTCGCAAGTGCCTTATGTGCGTCGTGATATTGGCATGATTTTTCAGGATCACCGCCTGCTCATGGATAAAACGGTATTTGATAACGTTGCGTTGCCGCTGATTATCGAAGGCTACAGTGTTCAGGAGGCGCGCAAGCGTGTCATGGCTGCGCTGGAGAAAGTGGGTATAGCCGACAAAGTAAAACACTATCCGAAAATGTTATCCGGTGGTGAGCAGCAACGAGTGGGTATTGCCCGCGCTATTGTGACTAAGCCACCTTTGCTACTGGCCGATGAGCCCACCGGTAACCTCGATCCTAAGTTGTCGATGGAAATTATCCGGTTGTTTGAAGAATTTAATAAAGTCGGTGTTGCTGTCCTCATTGCCACCCACGATTTAGGCCTCATTGCACGCTTACGCTACCGCACGCTAACTTTAAAAGACGGACGTATGATTAACGATGGTCTGGAGGACAGTGAACTATGAGTTTATTGTTCCGCAACCGCAGCATTGAAAAAGGTGCCAGTAATCGCGGCCGATTGCCCTGGTGGCGCAGACTCGTTATGGTTCCTGTGCATCATGCCCAGCAGGCCATTGCGAGTTTAGGCGAGTTGTGGCGTAATCCTTTTGCTTCTCTTATGACCATGGCGGTACTGGGGCTGAGTCTGACGCTGCCGTCGTCACTTTACGTGTTAGTCAAAAATACTACCAGTATTGCTGATAATTGGCAGGAAGCCTCTGAAGTTACCTTGTTTTTAAGGAAGGATCTGCAGCAATCTGAAGTCGATACATTAAAAACGCAAACGGAACTCTCCGAAGGTGTTGAGTCAGTGCGCCTTATTCCAAAAGAGCAGGGGTTGGAAGAGTTTCAAAAAGAATCCGGTTTCGGTGAAACACTGAACTACCTGTCGTCCAACCCATTGCCCGACGTGCTGGTGGTGATTCCGGCTGAATCGTTTCGTTCGCCGCAGCGAGCCGAGGAATTGCTCAACCGGCTGGAAAAACAGCGCGAAGTCGCTTACGCGAAAATGGACCTGGAATGGCTTAACCGACTACAGGGAATTCTCAATTTAATTGAAGATATTCTTGGAGCGCTGGCTGTGGTGCTGTGTTTGTCGGTGGTGCTTATTGTAGGGAATACGATTCGGTTAAATATACTGTCCAAGCGTGATGAAATTATGGTGATGAAACTGGTCGGCGCGACTAACGCGTTTATTCAGCGTCCTTTTTTATACACCGGAGTCTGGTACGGAATTATTGGCGGACTGGTTGCCTGGTTAGCTACCGCCTTACTGATCTGGTGGGTCGAGAGCGCCGTAGTAGATTTAACTGAACTTTACGAAACGCCTTTCCAATTAAATGGTCTGACGTTAGGCGAGCTGTTGATTATATGGTTGGTCGCTGTAGGATTAGGTTTAGCAGGTTCTTACTTAGCTGTAAGACGTCATATACAAAGCATAGAACCTGAATAAAATGGGGTTGCGAAAGCCATAGGCTTAGTTATACTGAATTACCTGATCTGCAATGATCATAATGGAACTTTTAGACTCAAAAAGGGTCTTAAAAGCTGACTGAAAAAGCAGTAATTAAGTCGGTATTTTAAGTAGAGGTTGTTAAATGAGCACTGAATTAAACACTATGGCATTATCGGTTCCCCAAGGGGCAGGACTCGACGGCTATATTCAGTCAGTCAACCGTATTCCTATGCTCACCGCCGAAAAAGAAAAGGCGTTGGCAACAAGATTATACGAGAACAGTGACCTTGATGCAGCGAAAGAACTCATCATGTCGCATCTCCGTTTTGTGGTACACGTAGCTCGTAGTTATTCGGGTTATGGTCTGCCGCAAGCCGATTTAATTCAGGAAGGCAATATTGGCCTAATGAAGGCCGTGAAACGCTTTGACCCATCAGTTGGTGTGCGTCTGGTGTCTTTTGCTGTTCACTGGATAAAAGCAGAAATTCATGAATACGTGCTGCGTAACTGGCGCGTTGTTAAAGTGGCAACCACTAAAGCACAGCGTAAGTTGTTCTTTAACCTGCGTAAAATGAAAAAGCGTTTAGGTTGGTTTAGCCAGAAAGAAGTTGAAACGGTAGCTAATGAGCTGGGTGTCAGTACTAAAGAAGTGCTGGAAATGGAAACTCGCATGAGCGCTCACGATCAGGCGTTTGAACTGAGTTCAGACGACGATGACTCGAAAGAGGGCAGTGCCTATTCTCCGGCTATGTATCTGGAAGACAAGCGTTCCGACTTAGCCGCAGAAATTGAAGCGGAAGACTACGAAAGCCATACACAGCAGAAACTGCTGGGTGCAATGAGTCACTTAGATGAGCGTAGTCAGGATATCGTCCAGTCTCGCTGGTTATCGGAAGACAAAACGACGCTGCATGACCTGGCAGCAAAATACGATGTCTCGGCAGAGCGTGTTCGCCAACTTGAACAAAACGCGATGAAGAAACTTCGTCTCGCAATGAGCTAAATGAAGTGCCGCATTGGTTGCGGCGCTTGCTGCATAGCCCCCTCAATTAGTTCTCCCATCCCCGGTATGCCTAACGGCAAACCGGCGGGTGTGCGTTGTGTTCAACTCGATGACGATAATTTGTGTCGTTTATTTGGGAAGCCAGAACGGCCGAAAGTGTGTGGTGAGTTTTCTGCCGATGACTATGTCTGCGGCGAAACTCGCGAGCAGGCGCTTATTTTGCTGACGTCACTGGAAGAAGATACTCATTGCGGTTAACTACTGTGGTTAACTCAGATACGAATACCAATTCAATACCCTGCTCTTTTAATAATGGTAGTTGCTTTTGCAAAAAGCTAAGTGTTTCTGGGTAAGGATGTCCAATAGCTATGGCCTGTCCCTGATGTTTGGCTATACTCAGCAGTTGTTCAAATTGCTGCCGTAAATAGGGTTCATCAACTTGGTTATCAAGAAACACATGCCTATGTGATGTTCGTACACCAAATTCTCCCGCCATTTTTTCTGCAACGCTGAACTCAGATGTCCGGCTATCAATAAAAAAGAGTTTGCGCGCCGCCAGTGTTTCCATCACCGCTTGCATGGGCATTTGTAGTTGGGTCAATTTGCTTCCCATATGATTATTCACGCCAGTAACGTAAGGTATTGAGTCCAGGGCATCAACCAGTTGCAGTTTGATCTGCGCATTGTTCATATCCGCCGTAACCACGCCGGGACCCGGTCGGTTATTTTCAACGGCTTCCATTGGCATATGCAGTAGTATTTGTTTTTTCTGATGATGGGCACGTAAAGCAAAAGCGCGGGCATAAGGGGTATAGGGCAGCACTGCGAAACTGATATTGCCGGGTAACAGAGCTGCTTTTAAATCGTTTCTATTATTGCCTATATCATCGATAACAATGGCTATCTTAGAGGCATAAGCTGGCGTCATCAGGCACACCAGTAAACCCAAAGAAAGTACAAGCTTCAACATCAGCGTATCCAGTTACTTGGGTTTTGTGGACGCCCCTGATGGCGAATTTCAAAGTAAAGTGCCGCACTATTACGTGAACCAGACTGACCCATCAGTGCAATTTCTTCGTCCTTACGGACTTTATCGCCAACCGCTTTTGTTAATGTCTGGTTGTGGCCATATAAGCTCATATAACTCTCACCGTGGTCAATAACGATGACTAAACCAAAGCCTCGCAGCCAGTCTGCATATACCACACGGCCGTTAGCAATAGAGCGAACCGGTTGGCCGTTTTGTCCTTCAATGAGCACACCTTTCCATTCAAGCGGACCTTCGCGGCGTTGTCCAAACAAGCGTTTCACGTCTCCGTCACTTGGCCAGCGAAGTTGATTCTTGATTGCCTGCAGGCCAACCAGACGAACGTCTTTTTGCTGAGCCAGCGCGGCTTCAATGGCACTTAATACCTGCTCTAATTGCTCCCGGCTTTGCTCCAGCTGAGTCACCCGGGACCGGTCTTTACGTTGCTGCTGTTGCAGCTCTGCTAACTTCTCTTCCTGCCGGTGTTGCTGCTGCTCCAGTTGCGCGCGTTGTTCTTGTTGTTCGGCCTGTAAGCTCGCTAACTGGTTTTGTTGCTGCTTAAGTTGTTCTGTCAGCGTGGCAATTTCTTCCTGAGTGCGCCGAATAACTTCAATCTCTTCAACTCTGGCGGCATTCATGTATTGGTAATAGCTCAACATTCTTTCAAACTGGCCAGGGTCTTGCTGGTTTAACAGCATTTTCAGAAAGTCGTGTTTACCGTTCATATAAGCGGAAACCAGCTGATCTTCCAGTTGTGTCATCTGCTGCTTTTGTTTTTGCTTAAGCTCTTCGCGGCGTTGTTCTGAGTCAGCTATTTCTGCAGTAATTTCTTTAAGTTCGGTTTCGGTCTGGCGCAAAGAGCCGGCTATTTCTGAGGTTTTTATTTCCAGATCACGCAGTTGTCGTTCAGTTGAGTTTAGTGCACTGCTTCGCTCTTCTATAGCCTGTAAACGCTTAGCCAGTTCCTCTTTAACCGCTGCAATTTCGGCTTGAGTCGAGGCTTTATCATCCTCGCTATAGTCCTGCGCTAAACCGGGGCTGATAACAACCAGCCCCAGCGCCACTGCCCAAAACAGCCTTATTGGCATAAGTTAATCCTGTTCTAACGTCATTAGCGACGTACCGGTCATTTCGTCCGGCTGCTCCATGCCAATTAAATGCAGTATGGTTGGTGCAACGTCTGACAGGCGTCCATTTCGGGCTTTAGCCGGTCGGCCCACATAAATAAAAGGCACAAGTTCGTTCGTATGAGCGGTATGTGCCTGCCCGGTAGTGGCGTCACTCATTTGCTCTGCGTTGCCATGGTCTGCCGTTATCAGACATTCACCACCAACAGCTTCTAATGCCGAAACCACTCGTCCGACACTATGATCAACGGCTTCACAAGCTTTAACGGCGGCATCAAAATTACCAGTATGTCCAACCATGTCACCGTTCGGGTAGTTGCAAATCACAACATCAAAGGCCTGAGACTCAATGGCTGCAACCAACTCGTCGGTAAGCTGTTCTGAACTCATCTCAGGCTGTAAATCGTAGGTTTTAACTTTAGGTGAAGGAATAAGAACACGCTTTTCGCCTTCAAATTCCTGCTCGCGTCCGCCACTGAAAAAGAAAGTAACGTGTGCGTATTTTTCGGTCTCGGAAATGCGCAGCTGAGTTTTATCATGCTTAGCAAGCCATTCACCCAGAACATTATTCAAAGGCTCGGGTGGGAAGGCGCTGGGCGCTTCTAAGGTATCGGCATATTGGGTCAGCATAACGAATTCGCTAATGTCAGCGCGCGAGCCACGGTCAAAACCGTCGAAGTCTTTGTCGACAAAGGCTTGAGTCATTTCACGGGCACGGTCAGCACGGAAGTTCATAAAAAATACAGAATCACCGTCGGCAACTGGTGCTGGTTGCCCAATAATAACTGGCGTGACAAATTCATCGGTTTCGCCGCGCTCGTAAGCGTTTTCTACTGCGTCTGTTGCGTTGGCAGATGTTACCCCTGAAAGACCGTGATAAACCGCTTTGTAAGACTGTTCAATGCGCTCCCAGCGCTTGTCTCTGTCCATGGCGAAGAAGCGGCCACTTAAGGTGGCGAAACGACCTTTGCCTAAACGTGCGAATAAGGCTTCAAAACGTTCAATGGAAGGCAGTGCCGATTTCGGTGGTGTATCACGACCATCTAAGAAAGCATGTAGGTAAACGTCTTCTGCGCCTTGCTCAACCGCCATTTCTATCATTGCGACCAGGTGGTCTTCGTGGCTGTGAACACCGCCGGCAGAGAGCAACCCCATAATATGGACTGCACCCCTAGCCGCTTTCGCTTTTTTCAGGGCATCGCAAAGTATCGTGTTACTGAAAAAACTGCGATCAGAAATGGCTTTGCTAATGCGGGTAAAATCCTGATAGACAATGCGGCCAGCGCCTAAATTAACGTGACCCACTTCGGAATTACCCATTTGGCCGTCAGGTAAACCAACTGCGCCACCGGAGCCATCGACCAAACAATGCGGGTATTGTTCCCATAAACGATCCATAACCGGAGTATTCGCTTTGGCTATTGCATTATCGGGTGCATCTTCACGGTAACCCCAGCCGTCCAGAATCAACAATACCAAAGGTTTTATCGTAGGAGTCATAATGGGCCTCATTGCTCGGTGTTTTCACAGATGAAATTAGCCAACATTCTACTCGATTTCCAGAGCTTACGCATCCACCCAAGATTTTTCTGGAAACTGCGATTTGTACAGGTATACTCTTGACCCGCAACTCTTTTCTGTTACCGACGAATACTGGTAGGTCTTATGCAAGAAATTATGGAATTTGTCAAAAGCAACCCGATGATGAGTGGTATCTGGGTTGTGCTGCTAGTCGCACTGATTGTGACCTCGATTCGCTCGGCTATGTCACCGACAAAAAACTTAGAACCGCAAGAGGCCACGGTATGGGTGAACCGCGGTGATGGCGTTTTTGTTGATATTCGTAGTCCGGATGAATTTAAGAAAGGACACATTCACGGATCGGTGTCATTACCGATGGAAAAAATTAAACAAAAAGAACTTTCCTCTATTGAAAAGTTCAAAGAAGCCCCCATTGTGATAGTCTGTGCAACAGGAATGACGGCAAAATCGGCAGTTAGCCAGCTAACGGCTGAAGGCTTTACTCAAGTTGCTGTGCTGCAAGGTGGTATGAACACATGGCGCAGCGCCAAATTGCCGGTTTCGCAGAAAAAATAATAAAATTCGTCTAATACTTAAAAAAGAATAGGAAGTAAAATCATGGCTGAAGAACAGCAAGCAAACGGCGCAGCAGCTGAAAACCAACAGCAGCAAGTACAATTCGCTATTCAGCGTATCTACGCTAAAGACATCTCTTTCGAAACTCCAAGCTCTCCGGCTATTTTCCGTAAAGAATGGAAGCCTGACCTTAAATTAGACCTGAACGTTAAACACGAAAAAATTGAAGACGGTGTTTACGAAGTGGTACTGACTCTGACGGCAACTAACAAAGTTGAAGACGACGTTGCTTTCCTTTGTGAAGTACATCAGGCGGGTATTTTCACTATTGGTGAAGAAGTTCAGGACGGCCAACTGGCACACATGCTGGGTTCTTTCTGCCCGAACATTTTGTTCCCTTACGCTCGTGAGTGCGTTTCAAACCTTGTTAACCGTGCGACTTTCCCACAGTTGAACCTGGCTCCTGTTAACTTTGATGCGATTTTCCAGCGTCACATGCAGCAGCAAGCTGAACAGGCTCAGGGTCAGCAAACTGCAGATGCGTAAGCAGATACAATAATGCAGACACCTCAGGTGACAGTATTAGGGGCGGGCTCTTACGGGACCGCCCTTGCTATTTGTTTTGCCCGTAAAGGTATTCCTACTACCTTGTGGGGGCGGGATGCCGATAAAGTTGCCGTTATGCAAACGGCTCATGAAAACGAAGAGTACCTGCCTGCGTGCCCGTTTCCGGAATCATTAAAGGTTACTGCCGACTTAGGCGAAGCCCTTAAAGACGTGAAAAACGTGGTGGTCGTAGTTCCCAGTCATTCGTTTTCGTCCATGCTGAAGCAGGCAAAACCTTTGTTAGCGGAACATGCCCGCGTTGCCTGGGCAACTAAAGGATTAGAGCCGGACAGTGGGCGTCTTTTGTACGAAGTCGCAGAAGAAACTCTGGGCGACGAGCATCCGCTAGCGGTGTTATCCGGCCCCACTTTTGCTATTGAAATGGCTAAAGGCTTACCTACTGCCATTTCGATGTCGTCAACTGATCAGGCCTTTGTCGAAGAGCTTTCCGGGCTTCTGCATTGTGACCGCTCTTTCCGGGTTTACACCAACAACGACTTTATTGGCGTGCAACTGGGTGGCGTGGTTAAAAATGTTATAGCCATTGGTGCTGGTATGGCCGACGGCATTGGCTTTGGTGCTAATGCCCGCACGGCACTTATTACCCGCGGGTTGGCTGAACTCACCCGGTTAGGTCTGAAGTTAGGCGCAAAAAGCGAAACCTTTACCGGTATGGCCGGTTTGGGTGATTTAATTCTCACCTGTACCGACAATCAGTCGCGTAACCGCCGTTTTGGCATGGCTTTAGGTCAGGGCAAAGGAGTTGAAGAAGCGCTGAAGTGTATCGGGCAATCGGTTGAAGGCTACCGTAATACCCGTGAAGTGGTTGCTTTAGCCGCACGCAATGAAGTGGAAATGCCCATCTGTGAGCAGATATATGCGGTCCTTTATGAAGGTAAAGAACCGCAACAGGCCGCTATTGATTTATTAAGCCGTGAGCGTAAAACGGAGTGATCTGTTTTACGCCTTTATTTACGCACTGATTAGCTGTTGCTCCATTACCTGCCACTGAGCCGAAAAATGCTCGGTCGGTAAACGCTTAAAGTTAGAGCGTACAAACTGACTGATTTTGCCATCGGCATAGCTTAGCAATAAGTTCGCTAATACCGCTTCGTCCACAATAAAGCGCTGCTGTTCGCGCATCGCTTTCTCGCGCAGTATTTGCTTAATTGAACTCTCTATACGGTTGAACAAATCTTCCATACGACCACGCAAACGGTCATGCTCACCCATTAATGCATCACCTGTCATAACACGGGTAATACCGGGGTTACGTTCGGCAAACGTCAGCAACAGCTGCAATATTGCGTGACAGCGGGAGAGGGTGTTTTTCTCCTCGTCCATAATCATGTTAATACGGGTTAGCAGGGTGTCTTCAACAAACTCGATAAGCCCTTCAAACATCCGCGCTTTCGATGGAAAGTGACGATATAAAGCCGCCTCTGAAACGCCTAAATTACCCGCCAGTTTTGCTGTAGTAATGCGCTGTCCCGGGCTGGTTTCCAGCATTGCCGCTAAAGCCTGTAAAATTTCTTCACGACGGTTACGTTTTTGTTCTGCCATGACAGTAACTTTCCTTATTTGAGAGGCCAGAATGATTAGTTGCTGTGACTACGAACGACCAGAATGACCAAAACCACCTTCACCACGATCCGTCTCGTGGAACTCTTCAACAATCGACATTTGCGCCTGCACAACCGGCAAAATCACTAGTTGCGCAATACGGTCGCCGGGCTCAATGGTGTAAGCCTGGTTACTGCGGTTCCAGCAGGACACTTTAAGCTCGCCCTGGTAGTCCGAGTCGATAAGGCCGACCAGGTTACCCAGCACCAGGCCGTGCTTATGGCCCAGCCCTGAACGCGGTAAAATAGTGGCCGCATAATTCGGGTCGCCAATGTACATGGCAATACCGGTGCCTATTAACTGGGTTTGACCCGGTTCAATAGTCAGCGGCTGATCCAGGCAGGCACGCAGATCCATTCCGGCAGAGCCCTGTGTGGCGTATTCAGGAAGCGGAATAGACTGGCCAATGCGGTCATCTAAAATCTTTACTTCGACTTGCGTCATGGAGTTCTCACTTTCTTATTAATTTGCAGTGGTATCAAAATAGCGTTTGGCTATCGCATCAATAATGGCAATAGCCATATCATGCTTGCTCATTGTTGGAAGTGACTGTTCATTGTCCTTGCTCAAAATAATGGCGTTATTGCTGTCACTGTTAAAACCCAGCCCAGCCTGACTGACATCATTCGCGACAATCATTTGCAGTTGTTTTCGTTCCAGCTTGCGCAGCGCGTTGGCTTTTAGGTTTTCAGTTTCGGCCGCAAACCCAACAGTAAAAGGTGGCTTTTCAGAACTGGCCACCTGCTGCAGAATATCCGGGTTTTGTACCAGTTTGAGTTGCGGCGGCTGGTTGTTCCGTTCTTTTTTTATTTTTTGCGGTGCAACCTCAGCAACCCGATAGTCCGACACAGCGGCGCAACCAATAAATACATCACAGTTTGGCAGTTGCTGCTGTACGGCAAGCAACATTTGTTCGGTGGTTTCTACGTCAACGCGTTGAACGCCGGCGGGCGTCGGCAACTGAGTAGGCCCTGACACTAGAATAACTTTAGCCCCTGCATGAGCGGCGGCTTCAGCCAGAGCATAGCCCATTTTGCCGGAACTGTGGTTGCTGATATATCGTACCGGGTCAATGGCTTCACGCGTTGGACCTGCCGTTATTACGAAGGTTTTACCCTGCCATTTTTGCTCGGTTTCAGGTGCCTGTTTAATTAATGCCTGAACAATGTCTGTAGGGTCACTCATACGACCATAGCCGATATCACCACAGGCCTGCTCGCCACTTTCTGGGCCTATCATTTGCACACCGCGGCTTAGCAAAACCTCAATGTTTGCCTGCACTGCTGTTGCGGCCCACATCTGCTGATTCATCGCCGGGGCAATGGCGAGCGGCGCTTTACTGGCTAAAACCAGTGTGCTGAGCAAATCATCGGCAAAGCCATGAGCAATACGGGCAATGGTGTTGGCTGTTGCCGGAGCAATAAGAATATGGTCGGCCCAACGAGCCAGTTCAATATGGCCCATAGCGGCTTCTGCTGTGGGATCTAACAAGTCGTCGCTGACGGTAAAGCCTGACACCGCCTGTAAGCTAAGTGGGGTTACAAAAGCTTTGGCACCGGCAGTCAGCACCACACGAACTTCTGCGCCCTGCTCACGCAAACGGCGCACCAAGTCAGGTGCCTTATAGGCAGCAATACCACCGGTAATACCTAAAAGTATGTGTTTGTTCTGCAACTGTGCCATGCGAACCCCCCTCTGTTAATTCGTGTAAAGATAACATGAGACCCCGTAACAGGGTAGATGGTCGTTATACTTCTCTGCTTAGAATGAGGAAAAAAATTAAGGAGAGAGCAATGCGTGTCAAGGAATGGCCCCTGTCAGAACGACCACGGGAAAAATTACAAAACAGGGGCGCAGAATACCTGAGTGACGCAGAATTATTAGCCATTTTACTGGGTAGCGGAAGCCAGGGGCAGGATGTTGTCAGCTTTGCGCGTCGTTTATTGACCGAATTTGGCGGAATAGGCGCCTTGCTTACTGCATCGGCCGAGCAACTTTTAGCCAGTAACGGTATTGGCCCCGCACGTGTTAATCAACTCAGGGTGGTGCTGGAATTGTCGCGACGCTACCTGAAGTGGCAGCTGGAACGTTCGGACGGTTTTACTGAGCCATCGATGGTTAAAGATTATTTAACCGCACAGCTGCGTCACCAGGGCCGCGAAATCTTTGCTATTTTGCTGCTGGACAGCCAGCACCGGCTGTTACGTTACGAAGAACTGTTTCAGGGCACCATTAATGCCGCGCCAGTGTATCCACGTGAGGTAATAAAGCTGGTTATGCAGTATAATGCGGCGGCGGTTATTCTGGCACATAATCATCCATCGGGCGTTGCAGAACCCAGCCAGGCTGACCAGCGAGTCACCGAACGGGTCAAAAAAGCCCTGACTTTAATTGACGTGGCGCTGTTGGATCATTTCGTGGTGGGCGCCGGCGATCCAATTTCTTTTGCCGAGCGCGGATTGTTGTAGTTTTGTACTGGCGGTTTGGTTAAAAATCACGTAAAATCCGCACCGAACGATCGATGACGATCAAATTTCCGTCGTATTAGCTTGATTAGAAGGGCAGTTTGCTGTATAAAATGCGCCCTCGGATTTATAGGCAAGGTCACGTTGGGCGACAGGCGAGCTTGCAGCAATTTTGGAGTAAAGACATGTCACAAGTATGCCAAGTTACAGGTAAGCGTCCGGTAGTCGGTAACAACCGCTCGCACGCACGCAATGCGACTAGACGTCGCTTCCTGCCGAACCTTCAATCGCACCGCTTTTGGGTAGAAAGCGAAAAGCGTTGGGTTAAGTTACGCATTTCTACTAAAGGTATGCGTATCATTGATAAAAACGGTATCGATACGGTATTAGCGGATCTCCGCGGCCGTGGTGTTAAGGTTTAAGGAACTAAATTATGCGCGATAAGATTCGTTTAGTGTCATCTGCTGGTACAGGTTATTTCTATACCACAGACAAAAACAAACGCACCATGCCAGAAAAAATGGAGATCAAAAAATTCGATCCAGTGGTTCGTAAGCACGTGATCTTCAAAGAAGCTAAAATCAAGTAATTGGTTTAAAGCTTACAAAAAACCCAGCTTCGGCTGGGTTTTTTTATTGGGCGATACTTGGTGTTTTTACTCTGCAGAAAGCGTCCCCTATCTTACATTAGGTTTTGAAGTTTATATCTTTAATAAGACTCTCGTCGTTTACTATCGAGCACGTTGACCCCAAAATTATACGCTCGTCAATGTCGCCGTAGATATATGAGCACAAATGTCGGCCATCCTCATTAACATTCGATTTGAGTTTTGGAAGCATATTGGTTTGTTTGACCATAGTGGGTTTGCGATATTCATTCATCGCTACCACAGCACATTGTGAAACTTCTCCGCCATAACTCTTCTGAATCAAACTGGGTTTGTCGGAGGCTAATAATCTTGAGAGAATTAGCCAATGAACAAAAGAATCACTTACTCACCGGAAGTCCGCGAACGCGCTGTTCGCATGGTTTTGACATCAGAGCATGAGCACTCGTCGCGATGGGCTGCTTTGGTATCTATTGCATCCAAAATTGGTTGTACCCCAGAGACATTAAGAGCCTGGGTCAACAAAATGGAAGTCGACTCAGGCAAGAAGCCCGGGGTCACCAGTGATGCCGCAGCCAGAATGAAAGAGCTCGAGCGAGAGAACAAAGAGCTCAAGCAAGCTAACGAGATCCTGAAAAAAGCTGCTGCATTTTTTGCGCAGGCGGAGCTCGACCGCAAACCGAAGAAATAGTCCAGTTTATTGATGCTCACCGGGCGTTGTATGGTGTCGAGCCAATCTGTCGGGTATTGAAGATTGCACCATCAACGTATTATCGCTGCAAGGCACTTGAAGCTAAGCCTGAGCGTCGCTGCCAGCGGTTTCATCAGGATGAAGCACTAAAACCAGAAATTCTGCGGGTATGGCAGGAAAACCGCAGCTGTTATGGCGTCAGAAAAGTGTGGAAACAGATGAAGCGAGAAGGCTTTACGGTTGCCCGTTGTACTGTTGCCAGACTGATGGCCGTTCAGGGCCTTCGAGGTGTGCGCCGAGGTCGTGGCTGTGTCACGACCATTCCCGATGACAGTGCGGATAAACCGTTGGATTTAGTCAATCGCAAGTTTACTGCACAACGGCCAAACCAGCTATGGGTCGCAGATATAACGTATGTGGCGACCTGGTCAGGCTTTGTGTATGTTGCCTTTGTCACCGATGTTTTCTCGCGCAAGATTGTCGGTTGGCGGGTGATGAAATCGATGCAGACACAGTTAATTCTGGACGCCTTAGAGCAAGCATTATGGTCGCGTGGAAAGCCGAAAGGCGTTATTCACCACAGTGATCGCGGCAGTCAGTATGTGTCTATCCGCTATTCAGAGCGACTGTCAGAAGCCGGTTTTAGTGCATCAGTTGGCAGCGTCGGCGACTCGTATGATAACGCCTTAGCCGAAACCATTAACGGCCTTTATAAAGCGGAAGTTATCTACAAAGACGGACCTTGGCGAGGGCTCGAGCAAGTCGAACTGGCAACACTCGATTGGGTCGACTGGTTCAACAATAAGCGCCTGTTGAGTCCTATCGGAGATATTCCACCTGCTGAGTATGAAGATAACTATTATCGACAACTAGCAGAAGATGAGGCAGCATGACTCAAACAAATACGCCTCCGAATTTACCGGTTCGATTCATACCGAGAAATATAAGAATTGGTATAGCCACTAGTTTCATACTATTATCTTTTTCTTTGTTGAGAAAAATAACATATTAATTACATTAAAGTAAGTCAAGAGTTTTTAACATAAAATGATTAAGTAGTGGTTTTAGAGTCGCTCGACCTAAGTGATTGCCCACAGAGTTGAGCCACGACTTCAATGAGTTTCGCATAGTTTTCGCCGGTAACCGTCAGGGCTTCGAGTCCTATGAATTTAAGATTAAAAAATGCCGTTGGGATTCTACTCCGTTAGAGTATACATAGAACTCTTTCAATATGAGGAAGCCGATAAGGGTTACGACGGAAAAGGGCAATACTGGGGGAAATACGACGTTACTCAAGAGAACTTCAAAGATATAATTGATATGAAAGAAATTTTAGATAAATCATATACGACGAATCGTGGTGAAATTTTCAAAGGTAACTTTGATATTTTCAAATACCAAAGCAATTTGCAAAGCCAGCTAAGCGGGAAAGCCGAAGCTAAATATAGCGACTAGTAAATTCTGTAAAGCTGGAGAATCCTCTATTTACCGAGGCGGGTCAATAATGCCGGAAATACTGGCATTAATTCGGAACCAGCCGGTAATGCTGAAGCGGTCACGTTCCGAGCGTTGTACTTCGTGCACAAAGCGGTCGCTTAAAAACACCACTAAACGTCCTTGTTTAGGCGGTACGGTTTCCAGCACCTGTCCTTTGTCGCCATAAATGACTAATTGCCCACCGTCGGTTTCCTGCCAGTCGGGGTTCAGGTAAAACACCGTTGTAAGCACGCGGTTACTTCTGCCTTTAAACGCATCCAGATGTTTTTTATAAAATGCACCCTTAGGATAATGCGCCAAGTGACATTCGTAATCGAACAGGCCGAGAAATAGCTCGCGGTTAAATTCTTGGCGTAATTCATCCATAATACTCAGATAGTCTTTATGACGAGGCTCTTCGGGAGTTAACCAGTAAATGCGGTCGTTGCGAACCATGGTATTAATAGTCTGGGTTTGCTGGCGGCCTATACCTGCCAGGTTCCAGTATTGTGCGGGTAGTTGGAGAACATATTGATACAGAGTCTGCGAACGCTGCGGCTGCAGAAAATCATCGATAATGCAGTAGCCGTGGTCGGCAACTTTGTCGATAATATCAGATAGCGCCATAACGCAATAAAGCTCCGTATTTTGTTGTCGCGCGAGAATATAGGGTATTCTGTCTCCAGTAACAAGGAGTATGGCAACAAGAACATTATTTGAACCTTAGCACAAAGAGCGCAAGCCGATGAAAGTGAATGAGAAGCGAAAAATATTTGGGCTGACCATGACCCGAAAAGCATGGAATAACGTTCTGGTATACGTCATCTTAATTATTATGGTGGTGTTCTGGTATGTCGCTCCGCCGGTTAAAGAAGAGGCGGCTGACAGCATTGCGCAAGAGGCTGAATCGGGCGAGGTTATTGGCTTAATACCGGACGACGGGAATTTGAGGTCAATACAGATTGATGAACTGGAGTTAGCGCTTGCTGACCAGCAATGGCAATGTCAGTCGCCTTGTCGTTTGTCTGAAAAAGCGGCAGAGAACGTAGCAGCAAACTGGCTGGCATTAACTATGACGCCAACCGAACAACAGGCTGAAAATCTAATAACGGACGTTTATTTTGGTTTTGCCGGGGGCGAGGAAGCCCGTATAGAGCTTTATGCTGAGCCTGCATTGATCATTCGCCTGCCGAATCAGCAGCAAAATTATCGTGTCATAGAATTTACTGCCAGTGAGTTACTGGGTCATTAAGGACGTTTTAGATTTATGCCAGAGTTACCCGAAGTTGAAGTTAGCCGTTTAGGTATTTCTCCACACATTGAAGGCCGCACAATTACATCGGTTAAGGTTCACGATAAGCGCCTGCGCTGGCCGGTACCTGAAACTGTGCATCAGGTCGAAGGGCACGTACTGCGTTCGGTCAGCCGCCGCTCAAAATATTTGTTGTTACAGACTGATAACGGTTGTCTGATATTGCATCTGGGTATGTCGGGTAAGCTGCGCGTGGTTCCGGCCGAAACCACTCACTACAAACATGATCATATTGATATTGAGTTCGATAACGGGCAAACCCTGCGTTTGAACGATCCGCGGCGTTTTGGTGCTTTGCTATATAGTGAGAGTGATGTAAGCGGGCACGAACTGCTAAGCCAGCTTGGTCCTGAACCGTTAACCGACGCGTTTAATATCGACTATTTATTTGAACGTTCACGCGGGCGTTCGCAGTCGGTGAAAACTTTTATTATGGACAACAAAGTTGTGGTGGGTGTCGGCAATATTTACGCTAATGAAGCTTTGTTTAAGGCGGGTATCAACCCCAAGCGGGCGGCGGGAAAAATCAGTAAGGCGCGCTACCAGAAACTGGTGCCGATAATAAAAGAAACACTGGCAAGCGCAATAGAGCTGGGCGGTACAACCTTAAAAGATTTTACTCAGGTAGACGGGAACCCCGGGTATTTCGCTCAAAAACTTCAGGTTTACGGGCGTGGTGGTAAGCTTTGTATGGTGTGCAGTAACCGATTGAAAGAAATTCGTCTGGGTCAGCGCAGCACAGTGTACTGCACCCAGTGCCAGCGCTAGTTTGGTTTTTAACTTTTAGTTCTCAACAACCTTCAGCAATTCACTGACAAAGCGCTCCGGTTCTGAAATAAACGGGGCGTGTGCGCTTTTGTTAAAAACCATAGCGCTTGATTCCGGTACCAGTGTGGAAATATCGTCGATAGCGCGTTCCGGTACCAGACTGTCCAGTCGTCCGTAAAAACGGTTAAAAGGCACTTCAATGTTTGGTAGCTGCTGGCGTAAATCCGCGGTTTGTAAAATGGTTAAGGACTGTTTCAGCACATTCGGGTCAGGCATTGGCTTGGTAAATATCAGTTGTTTAACCTGCTTTACCTGCTCACGTGCGTCCTCGCTGCCCATGGCCTGAATCGCTAAAAACCGCTCAATGGTCTTTTTAAAGTTGCTGTCCAGTTGTTGTTGAAACTGCTCCAGAATGTCGGGTTTAATGCCTGCCCAGTCACCGCTTTGTACAAAATGCGGTGATGAAGCCACGGTGTTTAATGACAATACGCGTTCCGGGTGGTTCAGTGCCATCTGTGTCGCAATTAACCCGCCTAAAGACCACCCCAGCAAGTGAAAGTGCGGCGGCAGGGCTGGCGTAATTTGTTCAACAAAACTTTCCAGCGACACGTCATTCTCTGATGACCAGACCGAGTCTCCAAAGCCGGGCAGGTCGATGCAGTACAATTGAAAGTGCTCGCTTAATGCCGGCACCACAGGTTGCCAGATATTCGCATTCATTCCCCAGCCATGGAGTACAACAATAGGGGTTCCTGTACCACAGCACGTTACTGAAAGGCTCACTATACTAACTGCCCTGAGTCATTGATTGAGGGCTGGTATGCTAGCGTTTTTACAACGTTTCGCCAATGCTTTTGAACTGGGCACCTGCTGGAGTTGCGGCTATTCTAAGGTTGCTGCCGGAAGCCTTTGCTCTTATTGTGAAGAAGCACTGCCGCGTTGGTATCCGCGCTGCTGTCAGCATTTGTCTGATATTGAACAACATTTACTGGCGGAGCAGAAACAGTGTCGCTACTGGTACGGAGCACTGCGCTGGGAACCTCAGGTACAGCAGCTTATTACTTTGTTTAAGTTTCGGCATAAAGCTGAGCTGGCCCCTTTACTGGCAAACCAGTTAGCGGCTCATTTACGCCTTTGCTATCGCGAACAGCCACTGCCAGACTGCGTTGTTGCCGTGCCTATGACTCAACAAGCCTGGCGTAAAAGAGGGTTCCACCAGACTGCATTACTGGCGCGAAATGTCTCTGCTGCACTGGAGTTACCCTATATTGCCGGCGGGTTACGAAAAATACGGGCGGTTCCCATGCAGCACATGGCATCAAAGGCGCTGCGCTGGGAGAACAGTCGGGGCAGTCAGCTGGCTCTGCAGGATTTTAGCGGCTGTACGGTAGCCGTTGTTGATGACGTGCTGAGTACCGGAGCCACCATGATGGCAGCGGCCGATGCGCTCTATAAAAAAGGCGCTAAAGCGGTGGATGCGTGGGCAGTTGCCTATAACCAGCACGACTAGAAACTGATGGTCGTTTCGGTTACACTATACCTTAGTAATTTACTCAGGTATAAGCCGTGAGGTCAGTATTTATGATTCGTATTTCAGAAGCAGCGCAGTCCCACTTTAAAAAGCTATTAGCCGATCAGCCCGATGGCACGTGTATTCGTGTATTTGTGGTGAACCCGGGTATGGCGAATGCAGAGTGTGGTGTTTCTTATTGCCCACCAGATTCAGTCGAACCCGATGATGAGCGTTTGCCGTTTAATGGCTTTGACGCTGTTGTGGATTCTGGCAGTGCTCCGTTTTTAGAAGACGCGGCCATTGATTTTGAAGAGCAGGAAATGGGGTCTCAGTTAACCCTTAAAGCACCTAACGCCAAAGCGCGTAAAGTTGCCGATGACGCTCCATTAATTGAGCGGGTAGAGTACGTTATACAAGCTGAAATTAACCCGCAATTGGCCAGCCATGGTGGTCAGGTGATGGTGTCAGAAATTACTGATGACGGCGTTGCTATTCTGCAATTCGGCGGTGGCTGTAATGGTTGCAGTATGATTGATGTGACGTTGAAAAACGGTATTGAAAAAGAGTTGTTAGAACGCTTCCCGGAAGAAGTGAACGGCGTGCGTGATATTACCGATCATGAACCGGGTGAACATTCTTATTACTAAACTTTTCGATTATACAACTTAGTATCTTTCGATTTTTTGATGTTATAAAAATGTGATCCCTTGCACAAATAATACTCGTAACGATATTTGCCTAATCAATACGAGGATCTAAATTATGCAAGGGATCAAAAAACTGGGTGTCATAGCGACATCGCTTTTACTTATCACAGGTTGTGACTGGTTCGACAGTGACAATGACGATACTAACACACCTCCTCCTGAAGCTGAATCAAGCTTTGTTCGTGTCCACCACACGTCTGCCGATGCACCTAATGTTAATGTTTTAGCAGGTGATACAGCCTTATTGGAAGATGTGCCTTATCATGCGTCGTCTTCTGTTCTTGAAGTTGACGCCGGTGACTATGACATTACAGTTCAGGGTATTCTTCCAGACGAGAGCACGGTTGATGCTATTGGCCCGGCTTCCTTAACTTTTGCTGCTGAGACTCGCTACGAAGTTTTTGCTGCCGGTCAGCTGGGTGACGAGTCTTTAGAGCCATTGGTTCTTTCTAACCCTGTATCGGATGTTGCGGCAGGTGAAAGCCGTATTCAGGTGGTACATGTTGCGTATGGTGCGCCGACTGTTGATGTGTATTTGACAACTCCGGACGCTGAGTTAAGCAGTGCCTCAGCTACTTTAACGCTTGCTTACGGCGAAGACAGTGGTCAGGTTGATGTGGAAACCGGTGACTACCGCATTCGTTTAACCGGTGCGGGTGACGATGCAGTAATTTACGACTCAGGAACCGTGAGCCTGGCTGACGGTGGTGATTATATTATTGCCGCAACCAATAATGTTGCTGCTAATTCTGCGAATTCACCCGTTACTCTGCAAGTGAGCGACGGTGAAACAACCACCTTAATCAATGATGCAGACGCTGGTGCGGATGTTCGCGTCGTGCACGCCGTAGCTGATGCACCGAATGTTGATGTGACATTAAATGATGCTGCCGATCCTCAAATTGCTGACCTGGCATTTTTAAGTGCAACAGACTACTTAAATCTGGAAGCCGCTGAATACAGTGTTGATGTTGCCGCTGCCGGAGGTTCTCCCGTAGTGCTTGAGGACCTGCCTCTGGAAGTGGAAAACGCAATGAGTTATTCAGTTTATGCTGTCGGTGAACTGAGTACTATTGGTCTGCAAGTGTTGACTGAAGAGCGTCGCAGCGTGGCGACTGCAGCCAAAATACAGTTGGTTCACGCAGCGCCAAGTGCCGGTAATGTTGATATCTACGTTACAGAAACCGATGATATTAGCGGCGCAGACGCTGCTTTTACCGATATTGCGTTTGACGCAGAAGGCCTGGTGAGCACCGGCAACGTTTCGTTAACTCCGGGTGACTACGTGGTTACTGTAACCGCAACAGGCACGCAGGACATTGCTATCCAGACGCCGGTTCTGACTTTAGAGGGCGGTGGTATCTACACGGCAGTTGCCGTTGATGCAACCAGTGGCGGCTTACCTCCGCAGCTTATCCTGATGGATGACCTGGCGAACTAAAGTATTTAAGCCAAATTGCCTGGGTAATACCACGCATGAATAAAAAGCCGCTGAGAGCTAACCACAACCCGTGGTTCTCCAGCGGCAATCCCGCCCACCATAAAGGCAGAAAGCCAATTAAAGCGCTTAATATCATCGTATTACGCATACCACGGCTGAACGATAAACCAATGAAAACACCGTCAAACCAATAGCTCCAGTGAGCAATGAGTGGCAACACCACTATCCATGGCAGGTAGTTTTCGGCAACCCGGATGATTTCAGGAATATCGGTAATAAGGCGAATAATTGCACTGCCGGCCAGGGCAAAAACCAACGTATAAACCACAGCAAAGAGTGATGACCAGAGCAAAGTAATTTTGCACCAGTAACGGATTTTATCGTAGCGCTTCTGACCTTTAGCTTCGCCAGCTAAAGCTTCCACAGAATAAGCAATGCCGTCTAAGCCCAGCGATATCAACATAAGAAATTGCATTAGTACGGCGTTAACCGCCACCATGGTACTGCCGTAGCGAGTGGCGTAGCCGGTCATGGTTGCCATACAGAGCTGCAGTATCAGACTGCGTATAAAAATATTACCGTTAACGCCTAAAAACTGACGCAGCTGCTGAAACTTCAGCTGCCAGTGGCGTAAGTGCCAGCCCAGCGCGCGGGCGGTCCAGTAGAAGCCGACAATAGCGGTCACCCACTCAGCACTAAGCGACGCCCAGGCGGCACCTTTTACATTCAGTCCAAAGCCGAGGATTAGTATCACATCCATCACCACATTCACGGCGTTGGTGATTATCACCAGAAGCATGGCTTTGCGGCTGTTTTGTCGGCCTAATAATACCCCCAGAGCGACCAGCGTTATCAGCGAAGCCGGTGCAGACCATAGGCGTATTTCGATGTAATCGCGGGCGTAGCCTTCTAGCTCGGCAGAAGGGGCGATAACCCACATGGCTAAGTCATTAATTAAAGGGCTGGCAACCGCTATTAAAACACCTAAACCCAGCGCAATAATAATGCCGTTATTAAAGTGCTGGCGCTGAGCACGTATGTCATCGGCACCGTATGACTGAGCTATGTAACCGGTTGTGGCCATGCGCAGAAACACCGCCAGCAGATAGATAAAACTGACCACCATGGCACCAACGGCAACAGCCGACAAGTAGATAGCGTCCGGCAAATGACCTATGATGGCAGTATCGACCAGACCGAGAAGGGGCGCAGCAATATTGGAAATAATCATTGGCAGGGCAATCGCAAAAACGCGGCTGTGATCAGACAATGAGAATCCAAACAGCTTGTGCATAACTATCCTTAAGTAAACTCGGTTAAAAACGGCTTTTATACTTTATCAGGAGTCAGTATGAAGATGTTGAACAAAATGACGTTGAGTGCCGCGTCGGGGTTATTGCTGGGGTGCTCACCATTAGCTCAGGCAGGCAGCGCCGACAGTGTGGTGGTGCTGCAGTATCACCATGTGAGTGACTCAACTCCGGCTGTTACCTCTATTGACCCGGAGACTTTTCGTGAGCATCTGCAATACCTGCAGGAGCACAACTTTAACGTTATTGATATTACTGACGCTCGTGATGCCATTGAAAAAGGCGAAGAGCTTCCCGAAAAAGCCGTTGTTATAACCTTCGACGACGGCTACCAAAACGTCTATGAAAACGCTGTAAAGGTTCTGGAAGAGTTTGAAATGCCCTATACGGTGTTCGTTAACCCTGAGCTCTTGCGTAAGCACAGCGGCCATTACATGGGCTGGGAAGAGCTTAAAGAAATTCAGCAGAACGGGGCGACTATTGCCAACCACGGACAGACGCACGCGCATCTTATTCGCAAGCAGGAAGGTGAAAGCGATGAAGAGTGGCAGGAGCGCATGCGTTACGACGTTATTACCGCACAAGAAGCCATTGATGAGAACTTAGGCGAACAGCAGAAGTATTTTGCCTATCCTTACGGTGAGTACAACAACGAGTTGCGAGCTTTACTGGATGAATGGGGCTTTCTGGCCTTTGCTCAGCATTCAGGCCCATGGTCTAAGTGGAGTGAGGATACTGTTATTACGCGTTTTCCTGCGTCTGGTATCTACGCGAACTTAAATACGCTGAAAGCCAAGTTGAATTCGAAAGCCATGCCGGTAAGTGCTTACCAACCGGAAGAGCCTTTAGTCGCACATGAAAATAAGCGCCCAACGATTAGCGTAACGCTGGAAGCGGGCGATACACTAAACGATATGCGTACCGATGCGCTGCAATGCTTTGCCGGAGGTTCAGTCTTAAAACCTGAATGGGAAAGCGATACTCAGTTTAGAGTGACGCTTGAAAAGGACATTAACATTGGGCGCTCACGCGTCAATTGCACGGCACCCAGCGCATCAGAGTCTCGTTACTATTGGTATTCCGTAGCACTTATCCGTCCGAACGAGTCAGGCAGTTGGCCTGACTAATTGGCGATAATGGCAAAATCTTTTGCCAGTTGTTCCATGTCGACTACCGGTATTTCCCCACGTTGGTGGTCGGCATTAAATATCGCTTTACGGTGCCCGTTCGGGTTAACCAGAATAATAGCGGCGCTGTGGTTAACCAAGTAATTTTCCTCGCCTTCATCGGGAATGGAATACATTAGGCCTAAATCACGTACGAAAGGGAACAGCTCTTTGTGCTCGGCTCGCACACCAACAAAGTCGTCACCAAAATAGTTAACGTATTGAGTTAAACGTTCAATGTCATCACGCTGAGGGTCAACTGAAATCATCCAGACTTTCACCGGTTTAGACACTTCTTCCTGTAATGAAGGTAGCACTCCTTTTAAGTCTGACATGGTGGTTGGACAGATATCAGGACAGAAGGTATAACCGGTAAAGAGCAAGGTCCACTGACCTTTCAGTGCATCGTTTTCAATAGTGCCGTCGGCTGTGCTGTTTAACTTAAATGATTTTAACGCGCGGGGCGGCTCATATATTAAGGCTTCCGGTTTTTCTTCCGGCCAAAAATTGTAAACCGCGAACCCGGCTGCAAGGGCGATAAGCGCAGCCAGCAGCGTAACGATACGACTCATGTCTTACTCCAGTTATACGTAATGATCGACCAGTAAAATCACAAACAGCAGCATGAGGTGCCAGATAGAGAAGGCAAACATGTTAAAGGCTGTTTTCTTGCTGGGCGAGTATTTCAACTTCCAGGCGTAAGCCAGGAAAATAGCATTAAGCACACTGACGCCGACCAGATAAATCATTCCTGTCATGCCAATTAAAAACGGCATAAGGCAAACCACGGTCAGCAAAACGGTGTACAGAAAAATACAGGTTTTGGTGAACTCAATACCATGGGTTACCGGCAGCATTGGCACCTTGGCACGGGCATAATCTTTAGCGCGGTGTACCGCCAGAGCCCAGAAGTGGGGCGGGGTCCAGGTGAATATGATCATAACCAGCAGCACCGCCGGCGCGTTAATTTCGTTGGTCACCGAGGTCCAGCCCAGTAACGGTGGTGCCGCACCGGCTAAACCACCAATAACAATGTTCTGCGGCGTTGCGCGTTTTAAGAACATGGTATAAACCACAGCGTAACCCACCATACTGGCAAAGGTTAACCAGGCAGTTAATGGATTAACCCAGGCATACAGGGTCACAAAACCAATGACACCTATAGATGCAGCGAACGTGGTGACTTTTGCAGGTGACAAATTTCCCTGAGGCAGCGGACGCCGAAGTGTGCGCGCCATTTTTGCGTCAATATGGCGGTCAACTAGGTGATTAATGGCGGCCGCAGCGGCAGACATGAGTCCAATACCAGTCAGCGCCGGCACTAGTACTTTCAGCGACACCAGTTCTTCAGTGGCCAGACACATGCCAACCACGGCGGTGAGTAACAGCAAGGCGACGACACGGGGCTTGGTCAGTTCAAGGTAGTCCCGCCAATGAGCGTTGCGCGTCTTTGTTATATTATTTGTGGCAACGGATTGCATAGTTTCAACTCCTCTACGCTTTTCTGGACAAGTTGTAGTTCAACGCGACCAGCGACAGCAAAAATAAAGCCCCTACGGCATTATGTGCCACTGCATTCCAAAGCGGTAATTGAAAGACTACGTTACTAATACCCAGCAGAATTTGCAAAGATAATAACAAGCCAATAACAATTAATGAGCGCCGGAAAAAGTGTGACTTCGCTTTTCGCCAGCATTTAAAGAGTAGAGTACAAATCACTAAAAAAGTAATAATAGCGCCCACTCTGTGCATTACGTGCATAGTCATACGGTCGTTGTAGTCATGAGCACCGTATTGATAGGTGTCAGCCTCGGGTATGCTGAAGGCTCCGGCAAAGTCCAGCTGCGCCGTCCAGTTACCTTCGCAAAAAGGTAGCTCAGTGCAGGCTACGGCGGCATAGTTTGCAGCAACCCAACCACCTAAGGCTATTTGACCAATAACCACCAGTAGCGTAAAAAATGCCAGCCCTCGATAGCGCCTGAGTTCCGGGTCACCACCGGCCAGCCGAAATGATGACAGCCGCAGCGAGAGCAGATATAGCAGCGATATAACCGAAAAGCCGCCCAGCAAATGCCCCATGACTATGAGCGGTTGGAGGTTCATGGTAACTGTCCACATACCCAGAGCCGCCTGAAATATTACTAGCCCGAGAAGCAAAGTGGGCAATTTAACCGGAGTCGGGTAATGACTGTAGCGACGGCTTTTAACCCAGGAAATAATGGCAATGGTCAATATTAATAATCCCAGGGTGCCAGCAAAGTAGCGGTGCACCATTTCGTTCCAAGCTTTGGCGTGCTCCACAGGTGCATCCGGGAACCTAAGTTCCGCCTGCTGAATGTGCTCCTCCTGCGATGGTACCTTCAAAAAACCGTAGCAGCCGGGCCAGTCAGGACAACCCAGGCCTGCTTCAGTGAGCCGGGTAAAGGCGCCAAGAACAATAACGATAAAAGCAAAAAAAACACTAATTTTTACCAGTAAACGCATGTCATTTCCCTACCCAATTCTGGACAATTTAAGCAGTTTACGAAGATCCGCCAGCACGTTTTTACCTTCCGTTATCATTTGCTCTTTGTCCTCATGGGTGGGGTAATACAGCATGACGTTATGCATCGGGTCGATAATAAACAAGGTGTTTTCGGGCAGAGCTGAAAGTTGTTCGATCAGTTCAGGCGTTACCAGCTGGGTAATATGCGGGGCACTATGATTAAAGCCAGCCTGAAGGCTTTCGCTTTGGTGCAACACTACAGGGGTTAGCCTATCGGTGTCTTTGCCAATAGCGACATCGATTTGGTTCATAACGTATAAAGCATTTTCGCAGGTGATTGCACAGTTCTGCGGGGCGATATATCCCACTTGCCAACCTTCTGGTAGCTGTTCGGCTTGTTGTTCTAAGGTAATGGTGGGTTGCAATAAAATGCCTTTATTGGTTCCCGCCTCATACCAGTTTTGAGACAAAAAAAGCCACGCGGCCAAAACGGGGACTATAAAAGCAAGGAAAACAATAATCATGGAACGGCGAGAGCGATTCAGGGAGCTCATCGGGTCTCCTCTTTTTTTGGTTGTTTATTCAGTTTTATAACAGCAAATACAAAAATCACCAAGCACGCAATGGCCAGCGAAAACCACTGAACAGCGTAACCCTGATGTTTTTGCGGCGACATTACCTGGGGTTTCCAGTTACGTTGCCAACCCAGGGTGTCTGGTGATTTCAATAAAAAGGTGTAGTCGGTTAATGGAATGTCGAGTTCTTTACTAATGGCGTTAGGCTGAAACTCTTGTACTCGTATTCGGTCATCAGCTAACTCGGTTTCATAAGTATTACTGACAAATTTGTTGTTCGAGGGAAAGTACAGGTAGCCCGTAAGATTCTGTCTACTCTCGGGAACATTTATTTTGGGCAGTTCTTGCCGGGATGCAGGAGCAGGTACCCAGCCCATATTAACAGGAATGTAATTATTGGGTTTGGCGTCAGGGCGAAACAAGGCAATAACCTGATAGCCGACAATGCCATCGGTCATTTTATTATCGAGAAAAAAGACCGGTTGTTTAACAAATTCGCCTTCCATTTTGGCAAAAAGAAAGCGATCAGACTCAGAAGATATTGTTCCTAGCTGAGACAGTGCCGTTGCATCCCCTTTCGATTGTTGCTGTTCGTAATCGGAAAATAGCTTACGTTTTTCTTCTGCGCGCTCTAGTTGCCAAAAACCTAGCTTGACCAACACCGCAATTGCCAGCAGAGTAACTAACGTAGCGATAAGAGGAAAACGTATGTTGGTCTTTTTTAAAATCATTATTGTACTGCTGCTTGGTTATATGGTGGTGAATCTGTTCCGCGCATTATTCAGTATGCTGCGCAACGACCCGAATAAACCACCCATGTCCCATTATCTGGGGAAACGGGTGGGAGTGGCCGCCGTTATCCTTGTGATACTGATAGCGGCGACGGTTAGTGGCTTTTTACCTTTAAACCCGCGCCCCTATTAGACGGGGCGTTTTTTTAGAGTATGTAAACCACGACGAACAGGCATAACCAAACGACATCAACAAAGTGCCAGTACCAGCTGGTCGCCTGAAAAGCGAAGTGGTTATCTGGTGTAAAATGCCCCTTCAAAACCCTCAGGAACATGATGATAAGCATCACGGTTCCTAAGGTTACGTGCATACCGTGGAACCCGGTGAGCATATAAAAGGTGTTGCCATAAACACCGGAATCAAGCGTTAGATTTAAATCTTGGTAGGCATGCACATACTCAGCGCCTTGCAGATAGAGGAAAATGCAACCCAGAATAATGGTAACGCCCAGCATTGCGGTTAGCTGTTTACGTTTATTTTGTTCCAGGCCTGTGTGAGCAAAGTGACAGGTCACTGAACTGGCCAACAAAATAAGCGTGTTGATAGCCGGCAGACCATACCAACCCATAGCCTGGGTTTCAGTGCCGCCTGGTGTTTTTACCAACGGCCATTGCGCAACAAACTCTGGCCACAGAACCTCATTGGTCATAGCATTGTTACTGTCTCCTCCCAGCCACTGAACGGCAATAACGCGAGCGTAGAAAAGGGCACCAAAAAAAGCAGCAAAGAACATGACTTCGGAGAAAATAAACCAGCTCATACCTTGTTTGTAGGAGTCGCCGAGTTGGTTACTGTATTTACCGCTCATGGATTCGTTGATTTGGTCACGAAACCAACCAAAGAGCATGACGGCTATAACGACTAAGCCAATGGTCAATACAGTACTGCCATAACCATCCTGCTCTTTGCTCATATCAATAACAGTGTGTCCAGCGCCCCAGGCAATTAAGCCTAGCCCAACTGCACCAACAATTGGCCAGGGACTGGAAGCAGGAACATAATAACTTTGTTGTTCTGCCATAACGTCGTTTCCTTATTCTGTTTTTAACAGCTGAGCAATTGCTTCAGCCGACGTATTGGCTGTCATATCGTACAGCGTGTATGACAGGGTAAAGGTCGTAATATGATCGGGAATGTCCGGGTCCAGATAAAACTGCATTGGCATTTCTGTTTCAGCGCCAGCGGCCAGCGGTTGCTGGTTAAAGCAAAAGCATTCTACTTTGTTCAGGTAAAGAGAGGCTTCCGCAGGCGCTACAGATGGAATAGCCTGAGCGATCATGTTTGAGGAAGTCGGGTTTCCTGCTAAAAAATTAACTACTTTAACTTCACCGGGATGAATCTTGACTTGCTTGATCGATGGCTCAAACTTCCACGGAATACCTTTGGCATTGCGTGTCAGGAATTGCACCGTGACCGTGCGTGATTCATCCACTTCAACCTGTTGATAAACCGCTGCTTCGTTACTGGTACGACCGTTAAAGCCGGTCACTTCACAAAATACGTCGTAAAGTGGTACCAGGGCGAAGCCGAATGCGAACATTCCAGCGACTGTCAGTAACAGTCGCTTAACCAGAATGCTGTTGTCGGGACGCTGTTCAGACATGATTTATCACTCCACTTTGGGCGGTTTTTCAAAGGTGTGATAAGGCGCTGGTGACGGAACTGTCCACTCCAGTCCTTCCGCGCCTTCCCAGGGTTTAGCCGCTGCTTTTTCGCCGCCTTTAACGCACTTAATAGCCACCCAAAGGAAAATAAGCTGTGATAGCCCAAAGGCAAAACCACCGATACTTGCTATCTGGTTAATATCAGCAAACTGCGTGGCGTAATCCGGAATACGTCTTGGCATACCGGCAAGTCCTGCAAAGTGCATAGGGAAGAACAGCACGTTTACGGAAATAAGCGATGTCCAGAAGTGAGTTTTCGCCAGCGTACTGTCGTACATATGCCCGGTCCACTTAGGTAGCCAGTAATAAGCCGCTGCCATAATAGAGAAAATGGCACCTGTGACCAAAACATAGTGGAAGTGGGCGACGACGAAGTACGTGTCGTGATACTGGAAGTCAGCGGGAGTTATAGCCAGCATTAAGCCGGAGAAACCACCTATGGTAAACAGGATCACAAACGCCAGCGCAAACAGCATGGGTGTTTCAAAGGTCATGGAGCCGCGCCACATAGTGGCTACCCAGTTAAAGATCTTCACCCCGGTGGGAACCGCAATGAGCATGGTGCAGTACATAAAGAACAGCTCAGCAAACACTGGCATACCGGTGGTGAACATATGGTGAGCCCAGACCAGGAAGGACAGTAAGGCAATGGCCGCCGTGGCATATACCATGGAGGAGTAGCCGAACAATCGTTTGCGGGCAAAGGCCGGGATAATTGCTGAAATGATACCGAAGGACGGTAAAATCATGATGTAAACTTCCGGATGCCCAAAGAACCAGAATATATGCTGGTACATCACTGGGTCACCACCGCCAGCGGCGTCAAAGAAACTCGTACCGAAGTATTTGTCGGTAAGCAACATGGTAACGGCACCCGCCAGTACTGGCATTACGGCAATAAGCAGAAAAGCCGTAATAAACCAGGTCCAGACGAACAATGGCATTTTCATGTAATTCATGCCCGGTGCGCGCATGTTCATAATAGTAACGATGACGTTAATAGCGCTCATAATGGATGAAATACCCATAATGTGTACTGAAAATACGAACAATGCCGTTGAATCCGAGCTGTAAGTTGTTGAAAGCGGTGCGTAAGCTGTCCAGCCAAATGCCGGGCCTCCACCTTCCATAAACAAAGAACCCAATAAAATCATGAAAGCAAAAGGTAAAATCCAGAAACTCCAGTTATTCATCCGGGGCAGCGCCATATCTGGTGCGCCAATCATCATGGGGATCATCCAGTTAGCCAAACCCGTAAAAGCAGGCATAACTGCGCCGAAAATCATAACCAGACCATGTACTGTGGTCATTTGATTAAAGAATTGTGGCTCAACAAGCTGCAGCCCAGGTTGGAACAGCTCGGCGCGGATGACCATCGCCATAGCACCGCCCACCAAAAACATGGTGAAACTTAGCCATAGGTACATTGAACCAATATCTTTATGGTTAGTTGTAAATAGCCAGCGACCAATACCAGACGGCTTATGATCGTGGTGTGTATCGTGATGTGTTTCTTCCACTACAGTGCTCATCACCGTCTCCTTATTGATTCATGACTTCGTTAATATCGGCGGCCTGAATCAGGTCTCCGGTATCGTTACCCCAGGCATTACGCTCATAGGTGATAACCGCGGCTAATTCGCGCATGGAAAGTTGACTTCCAAAGGCTTGCATTGCGGTGCCGGTAACGCCGTTAACGACGGTGTCGATGTGTTTATCTTTGGCTTCAGGGTCTACCGCAACGCCGGAACCCGCAAGTGCAGGGAAGGTGCCGTCAACGCCTTGACCGTTAGCCTGGTGACAAGCAGAGCAGGTACTGTTGTAAATTTTTTCACCGAGATCCATGAGTTCGTCTTCTGACATTTCCATGGCAAGCAATTCTTGTTCACGTTCCCGTGCCTTGCGTTGCTCTTCCTCTTTCTCAGTAATCCACTTTTCGTATTCAGCTGGTTCTTTAGCTATAACAACGACGGGCATAAAACCATGATCTTTACCGCAAAGCTCTGCGCACTGACCCCGATAAATACCCGGTTCATCGACCCTGGTCCAGGTTTCGTTAATAAAGCCCGGGTTAGCGTCTTTTTTTACGGCAAAGTCAGGAACCCACCAGCTGTGAATAACATCGTCCGATGTAACCAAAAAACGTACCTTCCTGTCAGTCGGAATAACCAGGGGACGGTCCACCTCCAGCAAGTAGTTCTCGCCTTTTTCAAACTGATTATTAATTTGCTCCTGCTGAGTGGCTAAACGACTAAAGTATTCAACATCGTTTTCAAAGTATTTGTAATGCCATTTCCACTGCGACCCAGTTATCTGAACCGTCACGTCTGCATCTGCCGTGTCTTCCATGGCAATGAGTGTGGTTGTTGCCGGCACAGCCATGCCTGCGAGAATAAGTAGAGGCACTATAGTCCAGGCAATTTCTACTTTGACGTTTTCGTGGAAATTTGCAGGTTTAGGGTTTTTCGACTTCCGATGGCGGATTATCGAAATGAACATGAGACCAAATACAATCGCACCAATGACACAGCAGATGTAAAAGATAATCATATGGAGATCGTAAACTTGGTTACTCACTTCAGTGACACCTTGGGTCATATTGAGACGCGACTGAGCAACAGCCGGTAGACTCGTTAGCGCCAATAGTGCCCACAAAGGCTTCATTTTCACGTGGCTTCTCCTCTTATTCTTCAATGAGACAGCAAAGCAAGTTTTGCTAGCCTGAATTAGAAGAACAAAGAGGTAAGCAGAAAAAGGTACAGCTTCTCCCCAGAAATCGCTTTCTCTACTGACTCTTTGTTGTAGTTATCGTTATTATATTATTTTTATAATCGGGTACTGCATTTATTAACGAATTTACAACCAAAGATCCAGATCAAATCACGCGAACGAACAAAAAATAAGCGGATCTGTTAAAAAAAGGCTGCGAAAGCAGCCTTGGGGAAGAAAACACACTAACAAAGGTGGGGTTAGTGCAGGTGGGATGTCAGTGTGTTTTTATCAAACAGGAAATATTGTGTTTCACTTAATTTACTGGCCATTTTTGCACGCTGCCAGGTACGGCTGGAAACCGAATCGAGATAACCGATAACCATACTACTGGTACCTGCTAGTAAAGCCTGTTCCAGCGCCCATTCACAACGTTCGACAGAATGACTGCGTAACCAGCGGATTTGAGATTCAGCTACGCCACAGGCAATAAGTTGCTGAATGACGTTTTTATCGCCACCAATAACTGTTATCCACTGGCTCGGTTTTTGTTGCAAAGCCCGCTGTACAACCGGAGACAGGCTATCGACGTCAAATGAATCCTGACTGCGTTTCGCGTCTACAGGGAAAGGCGACACCGGCGCTTCGGCAGTCCACAAACCCGGGTGATGTAGTTTTTGCTGATATTGAGTTTTCATAAGGTCGCTCCGTTTCTGATCACACCCACCGCAAGCCCTTCAATGGCAAAAACTTGCTCGGCAAGGTTGACAGTAATGGTAGAGAAATCTTCATTTTCAGGATGAAGCAAAATAGTTTTTCCGCGCTGTTCAAAACGCTTTACAGTGACTTCGTCTTCAACTCGTGCAACGACTATTTGTCCGTTACGTGCTTGTTCGGTTTTATGTACAGCCAGTAAGTCACCGTCTAAAATGCCAATGTCTCTCATGCTCATACCGTTTACTTTAAGTAAGAAACTGGCGGCTGGATGAAACAGTGATTCGTCAATTTTGTAATGGCCTTCAACGTGTTGTTCAGCCAATAAAGGTTCACCTGCTGCAACCTGGCCGATTAACGGCAGGCCATCGGCGATATCGTAGTCATCGCCGACAAGGCGAATACCGCGCGACATGCCGGGGAGTATTTCGATAACGCCTTTACGGGCCAGCGCTTTCAGGTGCTCCTCCGCAGAGTTGGCAGAGCGGAAACCCAGCTTATGGGCAATTTCGGCACGGGTCGGCGGCATACCGGTTGCGTGCAGATTATCCTTAATAAGCTCAAGAATTTCAGATTGTCTTGGTGTTAACGGGCGCATAATGTACCTGTTTATTTGTACAGTGATACTGTGAGTATATACAGGTAAATTGATTTCGCAAGTAATTTCTTGAACGACATTTTTACACGAAGTTGGTATCCTGTATTTCTGTTTAAAACAGAGGTCTCTATATGAAAGGAATAAGCCGCTTTTTCCCAATTTTTAAATACCCGTTACGCTGGTTAACGCGCTTTCAGGAAATTTGGGATGGCACTGAAGAAGAGCATTCAGCAACTGTTGGCAAGCCAATTGTTTATGTAATGCGTTCAACCTCTAAAGCGGATCTATCAATTTTACAGCGGGCGGCGCACAAGCGTGGCTTGCCAGACCCTGTCGACCCTCTTGTGGTTAATGGTAAAACCTATAACCGAATCATGTATCTGGAAGAATTGGCGAATGAGGTCTCGGATCAAACGGTGTCCGAATTTCACCAGTTATTAACCCTGCACAAAGACCAGCCGGAGCTGGATGTTCAACTGATACCTGCGGGCGTATTCTGGGGCCGCCAGGCCGGAGAAGAAGCGCATGCCGGTAATACTATGACCGGTGACTTAGATAATCCGGGCCATTGGCGTAAATTCTGGCTGGTAATTTTTTCTGGTCGACAAGTGTTACTGCGTTTCTCTCGTTCGGTGAGCCTGGGCACTATGGCGCGTGACCACGGCACCGATATGCGTATTGCGCACAAATTGGCGCGGGTAGCGCGAGTTCACTTCGTCCGTATGCGCCATGCTGTTGCCGGCCCTAAACTAAGTCAGCGCAAAGAGCTGATGTCAGCACTCATTAATACCCCGGCGCTAAAAAAAGCGGTATCGGATGAAGCCAGAGGTAAGAAGATTAGTGAAGAAGCCGCCCGCAAGCGCGCTTTATCTTATATCGATGAAATAGCCGCCAACTATAATTCAACACTTATCCGGGTGTTAGATCGTTTTATGACCTGGATGTGGAACCGGATTTACAACGGCATTCATGTAAAAGGCGGGGATACGATTCGACGACTGGCGCAACAAGGACACGAAGTTATCTATGTGCCTTGTCATCGCAGCCATATGGACTACTTGCTGCTCAGCTATGTTATTTATAAAGAAGGCCTTGTGCCGCCGCATATCGCGGCTGGCGTGAACCTTAACTTTTTCCCTGTTGGTGGCATTTTCCGCCGTGGCGGCGCGTTCTTTATTCGCCGCAGCTTCCGGGGTAACAAACTGTATTCAGCGGTTTTTCGCGAATATTTGTGCTGGTTGTTCCAGAAGGGTTACCCGGTGGAATACTTCAGTGAAGGCGGCCGCTCCAGAACCGGCCGCTTATTACCGCCTAAAACCGGCATGCTGGCAATGACCGTGCAGGGCATGTTGCGGGACCAGCAACGCCCAGTATCGCTGGTGCCAGTGTACCTTGGTTACGAGCATATTATGGAAGTGGCTACTTACCTGAAAGAGCTTAAAGGTAAGGACAAAGAAAAAGAGTCGGTTTTTCAAATTCTGAAAACCGTGGCCAAGCTGCGCAATTTTGGCCAGGGCTTTGTGACTTTCGGTCAGCCTATTAATTTAAAACACCATTTGGACAAAGTGGCGCCTAACTGGCATGAGTCGGTCACGCGAGGGGCACAGGAACCGGAACGCCCGGGCTGGTTGAACCCGGTGGTAGGTGGTTTAGCCGAGCAAGTTATGCAGGGCATTAACGATTCAGCGGCGGCAAACAGCGTTAACCTTACCGCATTGGCGCTACTGAGTTCAGAGCACCACGCGCTGATGAAAGAAGAGTTGTTGGCTCAACTGGAGGTTTATCTGGGCGTGCTGCGCGAAGTGCCATACAGCAATATGATGAGCGTGCCGGAGGAGACACCGGAAGAGCTTTGGCAACAGGCACTGCGCACCGACAAATTTACGGTTGATAGCGACACCATGGGTGAAGTCGTGTCGCTGGAGCGCATGACAGCCATAGCAATGACGTATTACCGGAATAACATTCTTCATTTGATGGTCGTTCCCGGTATTGTTGCGTCAATTATCATGGCTAAGAAGAAAGTCAGCGTGGCCGAAATTGGGGCGCGGACGCAGGCAATTTATCCGTCGTTAAAAGCCGAGCTCTATTTGAGTCATAATGTTGAAGACTTACCGCTCTGGACGGAAGCTCTTGCTGAAGAGTTGGCGCGACAAAAGCTAATTACTCTGGAAGACGGTGTTTGCACCATAGCGCAACGGGAAAGTGCGCAGTGGTATCGGCTGAGGTTATTGGCCAACAGTGCCAGCGAAACCTTGCAGCGTTATTGTATTGTACTTGAGTTGCTGCAACAGGCGCAGCCTATTATGCGGGCAGATCTCGAAAAGCAATCTATTACCCTGGCCGAACGCTTAAGTTCAATTCACGGTATTGACGCCCCGGAATTTTACGATAAGAAAGTTATGTCGACGCTGATTGCCAGTTTAAAACAGCAAGGTCTGGTAGAAATTAATGACGACGGCCAGCAAATTGCTGCCGAGCCGGTGGGCGAGCTCAGCGATCAGGTCGATGAGCTCATTGACGGCCCTGTGCTACAAACCATTCGTCAGTCGGTTGAGCAGTTTGTTCAGCAGCTAAAAGAGCAGGCAGAACATGAACAAAAAGAAGCACCCAAAGAAGAGCAAAAGCCGACTGAGAGTAATCAGAACCAGTAATGCACGGCTAAGCCAATAGCGAATACCATGCCAATATAATGGTTATGCAGAAAAGCCTGGAAGCACTTTCCGGGCTCTCTGTGCCGTATTAACCAGTGCTGGTAAGCAAACAACAGAAAAATAGCCGCTAATGCCAGCCACACCCAAAGTTCAACGGTAATTAAGTGCAATATCCAGCCCAATAAGGCCAGAGTCGCGAGTTGCAACAGGCCAATAGCCAGACGGTCGAAGCGGCCAAACAAAATTGCCGTGCTCTGCAGGCCTATCTTTAAGTCGTCTTCGCGGTCCGCCATGGCGTATTCGGTATCGTAGGCGACCGTCCAGAGAATATTGGCAAGAAATAGTAAGCCAGCAATAAACCATTGGTCAGACTCTAGTGCGGTAAAGGCCATGGGAATGCCGAAACTAAAGGCGATGCCCAGCACTATTTGTGGCAAATGCGTCCAGCGTTTACAAAACGGGTAAAGTGCCGCTACGCCGGCAGCGAAAAAGCTGAGCATGACCGTTTCAGTGTTCAGCTGCATAACCAACCCGAAGGCAATGGCTAACAGCGCGATGAAGCCTATCATTGCTTCAGTTGCCGATATTCTTCCCGCCGGGATAGGACGCTGACGGGTGCGGCGTACGTGACCGTCATAATTGCGGTCGGCAAAGTCGTTAATAACACAACCGGCAGAGCGCATGACAAAAGTACCGAGCAAAAATATGACAACTATACGCAGGGGCGGCTCGCCGGCTCCGGCTATCATGAGTGCCCATATAGTTGGCCAGGCAAGTAGATAGGTACCAATGGGTCTGTCCGCACGCATTAACTGCCAAAAAGCGACTAACTTTTGCATACTAACTCCTGTTATTCGGCGAAGAGTACAGTGGCGAGGGCTGCAGAAATACTTCACTGACTAACAGTTGCTCACCGCCCGTTGAAAATATTCGGCGTCTGCTGAGCAGCCTCTGGTTTATCCCAAACCACTGCTGATTAAGCCGAGCAACCGGGTGTTCCAGAGCAACTTTTGCCACTTCTATGTCTCCGCAGTATAAATCGCTACGGGCAAATAAAGACTCGCCCAATGACTGATTCCCCAGTTGTTGTAAATTCAGTGTATTGGCGTTTTCGGCGCTGGGAGAAAATAGACTGCGCGCAAAAACCCAAGGCTTTTCATTACAGTATAGTAGAACTTCACGGATAACGGCTTGGTCTTTACCTTTTAACCTTTGCTTTTCTTCCGTGTTAGGGGCAAGTAACTGCTGACCGAGTAACTTAACGGAGAACTGCTGACCTATCTGCTTCAGGCGTTCTGTAAGTGAACCCTCGTATAGCAGCCAGTCGGCTTGTGTTGGGGTTAATTCAAGTTGTTCAGGCGGTGTCCATTGTAGCGCTTTGCTAACTGGAAAAGCCGGGGTGGCATAAAACTCTGTTGTCATATGTGTTGGCGTTATTAAGTTCTGTCGCTATGATAGCAGAGAGAACTTAATTGAACAGCAATCGGGCCGGGTAGGGCTATGAAACTTCTGATAACAGTATTCGCCAGTATTTTTCTTTGGTTCAGCAGTGTAACGGTAGCGTCGGCAGACGACGTTTCGTACTACGGTTTTGAGCCTGATATCACCACCAATTACCTGAAAGAAGGCAATGATTACCGCTTGGGCTTTATTCGGGTTGCTATTGAAGTGATGGTGCCGGATCCCAGTTACGTTAGTGTGGTAGAGCACCATGCGCCTTTGTTGCGTAATGCCTTTGTGACAATTTTAAGTACCGCGACCGAACGTCAGGTGCGAACCATGACGGGACGCGATCAACTTCGTTTAAAATGTATAGAAAGAGCAAAAGAACTGATGCAGCAGGAAACCGGCAATCCGGTTATCCGCGATGTTCTTTTCACCAAGTACATTTATCAGTGAAGCTGCCGCATTTTAGGGTTTAACCAACGCACTACCAAGCCTGCGAAACAGCCAGAAAGCAGCCCGGCCAGATGGGCTTCGTTAGCAACATTAACCCACAGCATGTCGGTGTAGCCAATTACTAACCACAGCAGCATAAAGATAATGAGCCCCGGTGGCAGATAAAGCGGCGTGGGGCGGTTGAAGCTGTATATCCAGCAGAAGCCAAGCAAGCCATAGACCACACCGGACAGCCCACCAAAGTTAGGGCCATTGAAAAGGTACTGAATAACGTTTGCAGTAATACCGCAGAATAACAGCAGAGCCAGTAACCAGGATATTCCCAGAGAACGTTCAATACGACCGCCCAGATACCACCACCAGAAAATATTAAATACCAGGTGAAGCAGCGTAAAGTGCATCAGCACCGGTGTAATAAAGCGCCAGGGTTGATCATAGGGAAGCGCCGAAAAATATTGGCTGATTCTCAGTGTTTCCAGCACCGCTTCGGGGTACATTTGCACCATCCCGAACACCAGCAACGCCATAGCCGCGACAATTCGGGTCAGCCAACCGCTTTGCTGTAGCAAACTAAAAGACAGTGATGATGAACCTCGTTCCGAAGTTCGCTGTTCCTTTACGGGCTCAGCGGCAAGTTCGGGGTTATCTTTAAACTGTTGAATCAGTGTTTTAGCGGCAGCCTCATAACTGCTCTGATGTAACCATAATTCCAATTGCTCACCGCGTTCAGTAACGCTGACTGGCATGCCTTGCTGACGTAAATACTGATACAGTTTGTGCATCCAGTCTGAGTCGCGGCTGCTGAGCAATCGTCGCATGGTTTAGTTCCTCTCAGTGTGTTCAGGAAAAGACATGGACCAGGCCGTGTAACCGCCATCCATGCTGTGTACATCAGTGAAGCCGTTACCTGCTATGTAATCAGCAGCACCCTGACTGCTAATGCCATGGTAGCAAACCACAATCACTTTTTGGTTTTTATCAACCGAACTCAGGAACTGCGGCAGGTTGCTGTTATCCAGGTGTTGAGAGCCCGAAATGTGGCCCGCAGCAAAGGACTGCGGATCACGGATATCAACAAAAATCGCATCGCCATTTTGCCAATGCTCGACGGCGATGGGTAATTCCATTAGCTGATAATTGCTCATTTACGCATTAATCCCAGTTCAGTATGACTTTGCCGGACTGGCCTGAAATCATGGTTTCAAAGCCTTTCTCAAAGTCATCAATAGGCATTTCGTGCGTTAAAATAGGCGAAATATCCAGCCCGGACTGCAGCAAGCTGGCCATTTTGTACCAGGTTTCAAACATCTCGCGGCCATAAATGCCTTTAATAACCAGACCTTTAAAAATAACCTGGTTCCAGTCTATAGCGATATTTTCAGGCGGAATGCCCAGCATGGCAATTTTGCCGCCATGGTTCATGGTTTCCAGCATTTGTGAGAAAGCTGATGGCACACCTGACATTTCCAGACCCACATCAAAACCTTCTTTCATGCCTAGTTCAGTCATAACGTCAGAAAGTTTTTCTTTGCTAACGTCCACTGCGCGGGTAACGCCCATTTTACGAGCTAAGTCCAGGCGGTATTCGTTGACGTCGGTAATAACCACGTGGCGTGCGCCAACGTGACGGGCAACGGCTGCTGCCATAATACCAATAGGACCCGCACCGGTAATCAGCACGTCTTCACCCACCAGGTCAAAAGCCAGGGCGGTGTGAACCGCATTACCAAATGGGTCAAATACAGCTGCCATTTCATCAGTAACGTCATCTGGAAGTTTAAAAGCGTTTTCAGCTGGCAGTGCCAGGTATTCTGCAAAAGCACCCGGACGATTCACACCCACACCATAGGTATTGCGGCATAAGTGACGACGGCCGGCGCGACAGTTACGACAGTGACCACAGGTAATGTGACCTTCTCCGGAAACGCGGTCGCCAATTTCAAAGCCACGAACACCGTCGCCCATAGCGGCAACTTCACCCACGTACTCGTGGCCGACCACCATAGGCACCGGAATGGTTTTCTGCGACCAGTCGTCCCATTTATAAATGTGAACATCGGTACCGCAAATGGCGGTTTTCTTAATTTTAATCAGCAAATCGTTGTAACCGCATTCCGGCTTTTCAACGTCCGTCATCCAAATGCCGGGTTTTGCGTGCAGTTTTGATAAAGCTTTCATTCTTTACTCCTTAAATCACACCCAGCTCTTTACCAATACGGGTAAAGGCTTCAATGGTGCGATCCAGTTGTTCACGTGTGTGTGCCGCAGACATCTGCGTGCGGATACGAGCTTTGCCTTTAGGAACGACAGGGAAGGAAAAGCCGATCACATAAATATCTTCTTCCAACAGGCGGTCTGACATTTCAGAGGCCAGTTTGGCGTCGCCGACCATAACAGGAATAATGGCGTGGTCTGCGCCGCTCAAAGTAAAGCCTGCGTTCGTCATTTGCTCACGGAAGTAGCTGGCGTTTTCCCACAGTTGGCTGCGCAACTTGCCGCCTTCTGCAAGCATATCCAGTACACGAATAGATGCCTGCACAATGGCAGGTGCTACTGAGTTAGAGAACAGGTAAGGGCGTGAACGCTGGCGTAACCAGTCAATGACTTCTTTCTTGCCTGAAGTGTAACCACCAGAAGCACCACCCAGCGCTTTACCTAAGGTACCGGTGATAATATCAACACGGCCAATAACGTCGCAGTATTCATGTGTGCCTTTACCGTTTTCGCCCAGAAAACCAGTTGCGTGACAGTCATCCATCATGACCAGTGCGTCGTATTTGTCGGCCAGGTCGCAAATACCTTTTAAGTTGGCAATAACGCCGTCCATTGAGAAAACACCGTCGGTAGCAATTAATTTATGGCGCGCACCGTCTGCGTCAGCTTGCTTAAGCTGAGCCTCTAAGTCTTCCAGATTGTTGTTTTTGTAGCGGAAGCGTTTCGCTTTGCTCAAACGAATACCGTCAATAATGCTGGCGTGGTTGAGCTCGTCACTAATAATAGCGTCTTCGGGGCCCATTAGGGTTTCGAACAAACCGCCGTTGGCGTCAAAACATGACGAATACAAAATGGTGTCTTCTGTTCCTAAAAACTCGCTCAGTTTTTGTTCCAGCGTTTTGTGAATATCCTGAGTACCACAAATAAAACGCACTGAAGCCGTACCAAAACCGTGTTCGTCCAGGCCTTGTTTAGCGGCTTTAATTAAGTCTGGGTGGTTGGCCAGACCCAGATAGTTGTTAGCGCAGAAGTTGAGTACCTTGCGGTTATTCACCGTAATTTCAGAGCTTTGGTCCGAACTGATAATACGTTCTTTCTTGTACAAGCCTTCGGCTTTGGTTTCGGCCAGTTGGTCGGCCAGTTGCTGATAAAAGGCTGAGCTCATTTTTTACTCCACTATTTGAAAACGTAAGTTACCCTCTAGTTTACTGATGTTAGTCGCAACTCGCATCCTTAATTTGAATATCGGGCTTTTGTTTAGTGTGCACTTGCGTGTACTCTTTAGGCCAAATGAAAAGCGTGCAAATAAAGTGCTTGCACGAATAACGGTTTAGGAGACTCTATGCACCGTCGAGCAATTTATCCGGGAACCTTTGATCCTATTACAAATGGCCATGCCGACTTAATTGAACGGGCCGCCAACTTGTTCAGTGAAATTGTTGTGGGTATTGCAGAAAGCCCCAGTAAAAAGCCGCTGTTTAGTCTGGAAGAGCGGGTTTTGCTGGCACAGCAAGTGACTGAAAACCTCGATAATGTCACTGTTGTTGGCTTTTCCGGGCTGTTGGTGAACTTTGCCAAAGAGTACGAAGCAACAGTGCTTATTCGAGGGTTACGCGCGGTGTCTGATTTTGAATACGAATTTCAGCTAGCCAATATGAACCGACGTTTGGCGCCGAATCTGGAAAGCGTGTTTTTGACGCCGGCCGAGGAAAACTCGTTTATTTCTTCTTCTTTGGTAAAAGAGGTGGCGCTGCATGGCGGCGACGTATCCGGTTTTACTGACGCGCGAGTGGCGTCAGCACTGGAACAGAAGTTTTCCGGCAAGCGTCCGGGGAAAAGTTAACCCAGCTTAACCAAAGGCTACGTGATAAAACACGATGCTCATCAGTACCGGACATAAATATCGGATATGCCAGCGTAATAAGGTTAAGCCGACACTGCCCGCAGCAATAGCTTTTAAGTGATTGCTGCGGTGCCATAACCAGCCTACTACCAGCAAGTAGAATAACCCTGACAGCGGCAGCTGGAACTGTGTGACAGCAGTAACAACCCAGCCAAACAGCGGCTCAAAGAACAGAATCAACAGCAATGAAAACATCGCGATAACGCTCAGTGACAGGGCGGTTGCCACTGGCCGTTTCAGTTTGCGCTCTTCTATGCAGTAAGACACCGGTACTTCGGCCTGAGCAATGGTCGAGGTTAGAGCGGCAATACTCAGCAACATAAAAAATGCAAAAGCCACAAAAGGTCCGGCAATGCCCATGCTATTAAATAGCTCTGGCAGTACCGCAAAAATGAGCTGGCCTTCGCCAATGAGTTTAGAGCCTTCGCCGACATTAACGCCCAGGTGAATGCCTGCATACAGAGCAGGAATAATTAACAGCCCTGCCAGAAAAGCGATAAAAGTATCCAGTGCAGCCACTGACAAGCTTAAACGACCTAAGTTAGCACCGGGCTTTAGATAGGAGCCGTATATCATCATGCCGCCCAAACCAATGGAAAGCGAGAAGAACGCCTGGCCCATAGCTGCCACTAAAATGCTGGTGTCAGTCATGAGGCTGAAGTCGGGGACAAGGTATTTTTTCAGGCCTTCGTCGGCGCCGGGTAAGGTCAGCATGTAGGCAATAAGAGCTACCAGTAAAACGACTAAGGTAGGCATCAGACGCTTTGACCAGCGCTCTATACCCTTTTCCACGCCCTGAAACACCACGTAAGCGGTGGCGAGTAAAAATACAGCGGTGAAAATTAAGTCGCGGGTTAGTGAGCTGTTCAGCAAAAATTCGGCAGCAACTTCAATACCAAAGCCACGAGCCAGAAAGCCTAAAGCGTGAACTAGCATCCAGCCGGCAACCACATGATAAAAGCTGAGCATTAAGCAGGAGCCCAGCACATTCAGGTAACCCATTAAGCGGCCAATAGGGCGGGCGCGTCCTTCGGACAGTTGCGTTAAGGAGCGAACCGGGTTCGCCTGCGCACTATGGCCTATCAGCATTTCGCTGTACAAAGCGGGTATGGCAAGTATAAAGATTACGCAAAGATACACCAGCAGGAAGGCGCCGCCGCCGTGGTTCGCCACCTGAGTCGGAAAGCCCCAAATATTCCCCAGACCAACGGCAGAGCCCGCGGCTGCTAATATAAAGCCAATTCGGCTGTGAAAGGAGTCACGCATAAATGATCAGAAACCCACTGCTGCATACAAAAGTCAGGCGGGCATTCTAACGAACTGGCAAAATTTTGCTCTATCTTTTTTTACACAATCAGGTTAATATTCGCGCCCTGAAAATTAGCCAGTAACCAAACTGTAAAACAGGATTTTTTACGCTGAGTTGCTGCTGTTAACGTTAACGAACGACCGTAATCTCAGGAGCCTTACGTCATGCCTAATCTGGATCTGAGCCGCTACGGCATCACAGATGTCGAAGAAATTGTCCATAATCCGTCCTACGACCTGCTATTCGAAGAGGAAACTCGCGACGACCTGCAAGGTTATGAAAAAGGAACGGTAACGGACCTGGGTGCGGTTGCTGTCGATACCGGAATTTTCACCGGACGTTCCCCTAAAGACAAATACATTGTCCGCGATGACACAACTCGCGATACCGTCTGGTGGGCTGACCAAGGCAAAAACGACAACAAACCACTATCGACCGAAACCTGGAATGAACTGAAAGGTTTGGTCACTGAGCAGTTGTCGCACAAACGTTTGTTTGTGGTTGATACCTATTGCGGTGCTAATGAAGACACTCGTCTTGCTGTTCGCTTCATTACCGAAGTGGCATGGCAGGCACATTTTGTAAAAAACATGTTCATTCGCCCAAGCGAAGAAGAGCTGGAAAACTTTGAGCCAGACTTCGTTGTCATGAACGGTGCTAAGTGCATTAATCCTAAGTGGCAGGAACAGGAACTGAATTCAGAAAACTTTGTGGCGTTTAACTTAACTGAAAAAATTCAGTTAATTGGCGGCACCTGGTACGGCGGCGAAATGAAAAAAGGTATGTTCTCAATGATGAACTACTTCCTGCCGCTAAAAGGCATTGCTTCTATGCATTGCTCTGCCAACGTTGGTCAAGAAGGCGACGTAGCTGTTTTCTTCGGCTTGTCAGGCACGGGTAAAACCACCCTGTCGACTGACCCGAAACGCGCACTCATTGGTGACGACGAACACGGTTGGGATGACGACGGCGTATTCAACTTTGAAGGCGGTTGTTATGCGAAAACCATTAACCTGTCGAAAGAAGCGGAACCGGACATATACAACGCGATTCGCCGTGACGCACTATTAGAAAACGTTGCTGTTGATGACAACGGTGTTGTCGACTTTGATGACAACTCGAAAACCGAGAACACTCGCGTGTCTTACCCTATTTACCACATTGACAACATTGTTAAGCCGGTGTCTAAAGCGGGTCACGCGAAGAAAGTTATTTTCCTGACGGCTGACGCGTTTGGCGTATTACCGCCGGTGTCTAAGCTGACTAAAGAACAGGCGCAGTATCATTTCTTGTCCGGCTTTACTGCTAAATTAGCCGGTACTGAGCGTGGTGTAACCGAACCTACACCTACTTTCTCCAGCTGTTTTGGCGCGGCGTTCTTAAGCCTTCACCCAACGCAGTACGCGGAAGTATTAGTGAAGCGTATGGAAGCGGCTGGCGCAGAAGCCTACCTGGTTAACACTGGCTGGAACGGTACCGGCAAGCGCATTTCTATTAAAGCGACTCGCGCTATTATTGACGCCATTTTAGATGGTTCAATTGAAGATGCTGAATTTGTGCAGTTGCCTCACTTTAACCTGGCTATGCCAACTGAGCTGGCCGGCGTTGAAGACAGTAGCATTCTGGACCCACGTAAAACATACGAAGATGACGGTGAGTGGGACGTTCGCGCCAAAGACTTAGCCGAACGTTTTGTCGCAAACTTTGAGAAATTTACTGATACCGATAACGGTAAAGCGCTGGTTGCCGCAGGCCCTCAGCTGTAAATTCATAGTTTGAAACAAATTAAAGGGCTCGTAACACTTGTTACGGGCCCTTTGTCTTTCTAAGATAGGCGCTTCTTAAGCAAATAACAGAAAAATAACATGCGCCTTTCAGTTAATAATGTCACTAAGCGTTACCGCACCGTAACGGCGGTAGACGCTATCTCCCTCGATATTCAGCCCGGCAAGATTCAGGCGTTACTCGGTCCTAACGGTGCCGGTAAGTCGTCCCTGGTTCGTATGCTGGTTGGCCTGACACAACCCGACGAAGGCGAGATCCTCGTTGAGAACAACGGCGAGAGTATTGAGCTGACCTATCACGACTTTGCTTACCTGCCTGAAGACCGCGGTTTGTATCAGGATCGTACCATACTGGATAACTTGAATTATATTGCCAGTTTGCGCGGGTTGAAGCTGAGCGATATACGCAGCGATATTGATAATTGGCTGGAGCGGTTCGAACTGACTGATCGCAAAGATGAGCCCTTGCGTCAGATGTCTAAGGGAAACCAGCAAAAAGTACAACTTATTGCCACGCTGCTGCACGACCCTCAACTGGTTATTCTGGATGAACCCTTTTCGGGATTGGACCCGGTAAACCAGGAGCACGTGCTGACGGTATTGAACGAACTGCGTGAACGGGGCAAGACTGTGGTACTAAGTGCACACCAAATGGAGCTGGTTGAACGTTTAGCCGACACCATGTTGCTCATGAATAAAGGACGGGCGGTAGCTCAGGGCAGCTTGCAGGAAATTCGCAATACCTTGCTGCCTAAGCCGGTTTACCGGGTAACAACCAACGCTCAGCTTGCGTTGGATAGCTGGCAGGGCGTTGAGCAAATAGAGTCCATTCGCAAGGTGAGTGAAGAACAAGTGGAGATAACTTTTCGCACCGATGCCGGTATAGATGAGTTGTGGCCACAATTGGCACAGCAGGTATCGATTAAAGCCTTTGCGCCGATTCAGCCCGGGTTACATGATTTATATCTGGATACGATTCGTCGGCAAGCGAGTGATGAGAGAAGCAGCGAGGAGGCGCAGTCATGAAACAGACGAATCCGGGTTATTTTAAGCAGTTGAAAGCCATTTCATGGTGGGAGTTTAAGCGCTTCTTTAAGTGGAAGCAGGAACTTCTGTCTATTGTCATTTTGGTCGGCATTTTTGCCGTGAGCACTGGCTGGGGCGCAATAGCCCAACTTTTGTCAGATGAATATCACGGAGCTATTTTCTATGAACAAGGACAGCCACAGACTTGGGAGTTTGAGGCCCCAAAAGACTTAAACCTTCGCAGTGCTGGCACCATGGAAGTAGAAAAGTGGAAAGCACAATTACCGGAAGACCTGGATACATTAATTGTCATAACACCGGAATTAACCGCAAAAGTCTGGGTTAAGAAGTCTCAGACCTGGCAACAGGAATTGCGCAGCGAATTACAGGATCAACTGCAGGATCTGCGCATTCAGCAGTTACCACTGGCACCGGAAGAAAAAGCGGTTATTGATGAAAAGCCGGAAATTGCGTTTTCTATTGAAGAAAGCGAAGAGGCTTCCATTGACGATGCTAACGACGGTTCAGCCAGTATGCTACTGGTGATAATAATGGTTGGGGTTTTTACTGGCTTCGGTTTGATGATGATGTCCATAACCGCCGAGAAACAACAGCGTGTAACCGAGCAGTTGCTGACTATCGTGACACCGACTCAGTGGATGGATGGCAAAATTATTGGTATTACCTTGCACAGCCTTAAATCAATGCTCTTTATCGGCTTAATGATTTTGGGCGTAAGCCTGGTCGTTGCGGCACTGTCCGATAAGAGCGGTTCAGGTCTGGACTGGGGCATTGGCACAGGTCTGTTGAGTCTTATCTTTGTTTTATTGGGCACGGTCTTAATTAACGCCTTACTAGCGGGTTTTTCCGCAACCATCGATGACCCTAACCACTCGTCCCGCAGTACGGTGATGCTTGTACCCATGTTGCCAATATTTCTGAGCTTTAGTGTGGTAAGTGAACCTGACTCGACCTTAGCTACCGTAATGAGCATTCTGCCGATTAGCTCCTTTGCCATGATGCCGGCGCGTTTGTTGCAAACTGATGTCGCGGTATGGGAATGGTTGCTGAGCCTGGTATTACTGGCGGCCTTTGTATACTGGATGCGAAATGTAGCGGGGCGCTTGTTCGCTATGGGTATTCAGTATTACGGAAAAGAACCGGGCTGGAAGGAAATTTGGCGAGCCGTGTCTGGTAAATAGGGAAGTTTAGGATAAAAAAAGCCGGGAGCTTCAAAATGAAGTATCCCGGCTTTTTATTAGGAACTGGCTTTATTTAAGCTGTTCAGCGTGTGGTAATTCAAACGATGGTTTTTCCTCAGCTTTTTCTACCAGGAAAGTATCCATCCAGCGCATAAAGCGCATGCTGTAGTCCAGCTGTGCCGCCACTTTGCGGTTACCATGGCCTTCGCCGGGGTACAACACTAAGCGAACCGGTACATTACCGTGAGTTTTCAGATAACGGTACAATTCCATGGACTGTGATGGATGAACGCGGGTGTCTTCTTTACCATGCATAATAAGAATTGGCGTGCGCGCTTTTTCTGCGTGATAAATTGGGCTGCGCTCTAAGTACCATTCCCACTTGTCCCACGGATAGCTACGGGCATGCACAGCGTGCATTTCTTTGGCAATGTCGGTGGTACCAAACTTAGATAAGTTGTCGCTGATACCTACAAACATAACGCTGGCAGCGAAATGCTCGGTCTGTGCTGTTGCGCCCCAGGCCGACGCGTAACCACCGTAAGACCCGCCGGTAATACCCACGCTCGACTCATCGGCTAATCCGATTTCGACCAAGTGTTTCTTGGCATCGACAATGTCGTCAAACTCTTTACCGGCGTAGTCGTTCTGACCCAGCTTAGAGAACTCAACACCACGACCGGTACTGCCACGGTAATTCGGGAAGAACAGGGCATAACCTTTGGCTGCAGCATGTTTAACCGGCGACGCATAGCGATCTAACCAGCCGTTGCTGTAATGCGACTCAGGACCACCGTGAATCACCATCATGGTCGGGTAGGTCTTGCCTTCTTCGTAGTTGGCTGGGTAAACCACAATACCTTCCAGCTTAAGCCCGTCGCGTGCTTCATAAGTCATGGTTTCCTGACGCGGCATATCGATCTCGGCCAGCCAGGGGTTAGAGTCGGTTAAACGCTCCAGACGACCATTGCTGTATTTAAATGCTTCGCTCGGGTGGCTAGGACGGTGACCGGTTAAAACAAATTCAGATTTGCCGGCTTCGCCGTCCAGGCTGGTGAAAATGGCTTCACCCAAGTCTAACAGGCTGCGGCTTTCTAAAAACTTAAGCGTTAATGCCTGAACTTCGGTTTCGGTGCCACGATGACCCAGCCAGATAATTTCTTCATCGGTACGCCAGCTAAAGTCTTTGACTGCGCCTTTGTAGTCAGGCAACACGTTGCGGTGCTCTTGCTCGCGAGTGTCGTAAACAAATAAAGAACCAGCAGAAGGATCGTTGTAGTCAGCAGCGCGGATCATGGCCAAATAACGACCGTCCGGTGAAAATTCTGCACGACCAAGCTTGCTTTCACTTTCAAACGAAGTGACTACTTCGCCGTCCAGACTAATAAGCTGATATTGGCTGCTCATGTAATTGTCATCGATAAGCGAAGTTGGTGCGGTACGAACCAGTAGCTGTTCGTTATTCGGGTGGAAGCTAACCGAAAGCGCGTGCTGGTCGTCGGCGGTAACCGCTTTGGCTTCTGCGTCTTCCTCCCCCAATGAAACATGGTAAACCTGAGTATAGGTTAAGTCTTCTTCGTAGACTTCGGCTTTAAAGCCTTTCTTTTCAAGTTTTTCTTCATCGCTGTCTTTCGCGCCTGAAGACAAAAAGACCAGTTGCTCGCTGTCATCACTCAACGCGTAGCTGCCAATATTGCCGTCAAATTCAAACACCGACTGAATACCGCCGCCGTGCACAGGCATGCGGTAAAGCTCCTGATACTCATCGCCTTCTTCTTTGGCAGTAAAGTACAGGTATTCGCTTTGCGGACCAAAGCTGACCCGGCCGAACTTTTTGTCTTTACTCAGGTAAGACGTTTCTTCGCCTTCAGCGTTAATAAGCACTAACTCACTGTAGCTGGAGCCGTCGTCATCTTCGTACGGAGTACGGGGTGTTGAGCGGATAACCGCAGTGAACTGACCATCCGGCGACAGTTGAGCCGAACGAATGGCTTTGGTGGTTACGGTTTCCATTAGCGTCATCTCGCGGGCATCAATATCTGCCGCCCAGACCGCTAATGCCATACCGCCTACAGCACGTAAAAGCATAATGTTCTCCAGTTTCTTGTTCTGATTAAGATTGTTTTTTTATGACTCTCGTTTTAGTAATCGGCGAGTCGCTTCGGCGCCCCGGGCAACTAAGCGAACTTGCAGAATCGTTTTTTCGGTAATAATTTCGCGTTCTTCTTCGTCTACGTCAAAGCAGTCGGCTCCGGCGCTGAATACAATTTTGGCAATAGTGTCCGACTGTAACTCGGCCAATTCGCGGCTAAACGACTGCTCGTTAACTAAATAGTCCTCCAGTTCCGCCTTGAAGTGATCTATTTCGCGCACTACCGCCAAACGGAAACTGCGTGAACGACCGGAACGCTCCTGCAGCAATAATCTGAAGGTGGCGGTATTGTTTGCCACAAATTGCATAAAAGTTTCTATAGATACCCGAATAATAGAGCCGCCGGATTCAATGCGCTGACGCGCCTGGCGCAATAGTTGGCGTAAAGCCAAGCCGCATTCGTCGACCAAAGTGAGCCCTAACTCATCCATGTCACGAAAGTGCCTGTAGAATGACGTGGGGGCAATTCCGGCTTCGCGCGCGACCTCACGAAGGCTCAAACTGGAGAAACCGTTTTCAGCGCTTAATTGGTTCATTGCCGCGTTAATTAACGCCTGTCGGGTTTTCTCTTTCTGCTTTGCGCGAATTCCGGCCATAGTCGTATAGTCATCTTTGCGTGTATATTAAGAATGATAACACAGCTTTTTACACTTTTACCGCTTGTAATTTGAACACGAAACACGTACATTCAGCGTACAGGTGTACGCTATTAGACGCCTGCCTTTATTTGAATGTTTTAGGTTATATGCATGCAAAAGATTTCTGAAAAGCCCCCCATTATCTGGTTAAACACCCTGGTGTTCTCTATTACCTTTATTGTCGCCATTGTTGGTGTACCTTTATACGCTTACAGCGTTGGCATTGGTGCCGCATTTTGGTGGGTTATGTTGGGCACGGCGTGTTTCGCTGGCTTATCTATTACTGCGGGCTATCATCGCCTGTGGGCGCATCGTACATACGATGCAAACCCCGTAATTCGTTTTATTTTTGCCATTGGCGGTGCGGTTGCGCTGCAGAACAGTGCGCTCCACTGGTCTTCTGACCACCGTGAGCACCACAAGCACGTTGATGACAACGACAAAGACCCGTATTCCGCTAAGCGAGGCTTCTGGTACTCGCATATTGGCTGGATGATCCGTGAATATCAGGCAAGCCGTTATACTGACTACGATAACGTAAAGGACTTACAGAAAGACCCAATTGTTATGTGGCAGCATAAGTATTACTTGCCGTTAACTCTGTTTGTGAACTTTGGCTGGCCAATTGCCGCCGGATTTATGCTGGGTGATGTGTGGGCAGGGTTGTTGGTTATTGGCGTGTTGCGCCTGGTGCTAAACCACCACACCACCTTCTTTATTAACTCGCTGGCGCATATTTGGGGTAAACAGCCTTATACCGACAAAAACACTGCGCGCGACAATGGCGTGCTGGCGTTTCTGACGTTTGGTGAGGGCTATCATAATTACCACCACATTTTTGCCGCGGATTATCGTAATGGTATTCGCTGGTGGCAGTTCGACCCAACTAAATGGCTGATCGTAGCCAGTAAATGGCTGGGTCTGGCGAAAAACTTAAAGCGCAGCTCGCCGTATCAGGTCGAGCGGGCGAAACTGCAAATGCAGTTAAAACGAGCTCAGCTGAAAGCTCAGGCAGCGCCGGAATCTTTGTTTGAAAGGGCTCAGGAACATTATGACCAGATGGGCCAGCAGTTGAAGGCTTATTATCAGGCTCGTAAAAAGCTTCTGGATACTAAAGCTAAAGCCTTGAAAGAACATGTGCATCACGATATTGACGCGTTGAAGCGTCAGGTTGATGAAATGAAGGCTTCGCTGGAAATGCAAAAACGCTCCTGGAAAGCACTGTTAAACCAAATTCAGCAGCACGCGTAATTATTGGTTGAAATTGCGACGAATGGCATTTGTCAGTACTTGAAAATGTTTAAAATATAAACGATACTGACAAATAAATTCGTAGTAACACGCCCTAGTGTGTGGGAGGAAACGATGGAAATTGGTGCAGCAATGAACTCAGGCTTGCAGGGTATGCAACGTGCAAACCAGCAGGTATCACAAGCGAGTCAGGAAATTGCGTCTGCTTCAACATCGGGTCGTAATGATGTTCAGCAGCAAAGTAATGCCGTCGCAAATGGTGCGCAGGCTGCAACTGAAACTGCGTCAGAAACCAGCCAAAGCGTTACGGCTGCCAACACAACTGATTCTTTGGTTTCATTAAACCAAGGGCAGATCAACTTTGAGTCAAACACCCGTACGGTAGAAACTGCCGACGAGATGTTGGGCACAATGATTGATACCAGCGCTTAATGTTCTAACATGAATATCTCACCAGCGTTACCGCCTATTCCTGTAACGTCGGCACCACCTGCGGAGTCGATGAACAGGGATAATTTGCAGCGACCGCTGGTGAACGAACCTGCCAAATCTGATCAATCCAGTAATAAAGCCGATACCCAGGCTGACAGAAAACCCGACGCGAAAGCGGATGGTAAGCCCGACAGCAAAAAAGCCACCGACAAAGCCAGCAAAGAAGTTACTGACAATGCTGAAAAGAATCAGCAGAAGCTCAGTGAAGAAGAAGTTGAAAAAGTCGATGAGCTAAAAAGCCGTGACCAGGAAGTTCGTGTACACGAACAAGCCCACGCGGCAGTTGGCGGCCAGCATGCGGGCTCGCCTTCCTATGAATACGAACGCGGGCCTGACGGTAAGTCTTATGCTGTGGGCGGCGAAGTTCAAATAGATGTCAGCCCGGTTAACGGTGATCCGCAAGCGACCATTCAAAAAATGCAGTTGGTACGTCGCGCGGCATTAGCGCCGGCACAACCTTCTGCTGCCGACCGTTCAATTGCTGCCGAAGCGGCTAATAAAGCCACGCAGGCTCGGGCGGAATTAGCCCAAATGCAAGTTGAGGCAAGCGAAAGCGGTGAGGAAGGCGAGAAACAAAACCCCGATATCAGTATTAACGCGCCGTTTAATAAAAGTCTGGAAGGTGAAAACAAAGGTGATGGCGATAGTCAATCTGCGTCATCAAGTGCTGTAACACCTGCCGAAGAAGGTAGAAAAACGCTTTCATCGTCCGAACGTGGCGAAATGATTTCTTCATTTTACGATAAGCGCGTTCGTCCTTCCGTGGACTCATTCAGCGCTACCGCTTAACTATTCCTGTTTAATCTTTCTTCGCTTTTGCAAAGGCGTCTGCTAATGCACTGCCCATTGCTGAGTTTTGTGGCTGTGGCGCACGACCACCATTGCCTGAAGGTTTTTTCTTAGGTCCGCTTCCGGTTTTCGCTTTAGGCTTGTCGCTGCCTGCGGTATTGGCTGGGGCTTCATCGCTCAGGCGCATGGTTAAGCCAATACGTTTACGCTCAATGTCCACTTCCAGCACTTTTACCTTCACAATGTCGCCGGCTTTAACCACTTCGCGCGGATCGCTGACGAACTTGTCCGCCAGTGCTGAAATGTGCACCAGACCGTCCTGATGCACGCCAACATCAATAAAGGCACCAAAGTTCGCCACGTTAGTTACCACACCTTCCAGCAACATGCCGGGCTTCAGATCACTGACTTTCTCAACGCCTTCTTTAAACTCTGCCATTTTGAATTCAGGACGCGGGTCGCGGCCGGGTTTTTCCAGTTCGGACAAAATGTCGGTAACCGTTGGCAGACCAAAGCGCTCATCGGTGTAGTCTTTAGCGTTCAAGGTTTTAATCAATTGCTGATTACCAATAAGTTCCTGTACCGGTAGTGAGTTCTCTTTAGCAATGCGTTCAACCACGGTATAAGCCTCGGGGTGCACCGAGGAGGCGTCCAGTGGCTGCTCGCCGTTACTAATGCGTAAGAAGCCTGCCGCCTGTTCAAAGGCTTTTGGTCCCATGCGCGCAACATCCAGCAATTGCTTACGGTTACGGAACGCACCATGAGCATCGCGGTGCTCAACCAGATTCTTCGCCAAAGTTTTCGATAAGCCGGATACGCGCTGCAGCAACGCGGCAGAAGCCATATTGGCATCTACACCCACGGCGTTTACGCAGTCTTCAACCACTGCATCCAGACTCTGCGCCAGTTGTGACTGGCTCACGTCGTGCTGGTACTGGCCCACACCAATAGACTTAGGTTCAATCTTCACCAGCTCGGCTAGTGGATCCTGCAAGCGGCGGGCAATAGAGACTGCACCACGTAGCGACACGTCCATATTCGGGAATTCCTGCGCAGCCAGTTCAGACGCCGAGTAAACCGAAGCACCGGCTTCGTTCACTATAACCTTAGTGGCTTTAATGTCGCTGTGTTGTTTCAGCATGTCGCCGACCATTTTGTCGGTCTCGCGCGAGTGGGTGCCGTTACCAATGCTGATAAGCTCCACTTTGTACTGCTTGCACAAGGTAGCCAGCGTACGCATGGCTTTGTCCATTTGGTTCTGCGGCTGGAACGGGAATACGGTGTTAGTGGCAACCGCTTTACCGGTTTCGTCTACCACCGCAACCTTAACACCGGTACGAACACCCGGATCTAAGCCCATGGTGGTTTTAGCCCCGGCAGGTGCCGCCATCAGTAAGTCTTTTAAGTTGCTGGCAAATACCTGAATGGCCGCTTCCTCAGCACGCTCGCGTACACGGGCCATTAGCTCTGTTTCCATATGCAGTGACAATTTCACCCGCCAGGTCCATTGAATAACCTGACGCAACCAGTCGTCGGCAGCGCGGCCTTTATGCTCAAAGTTCAGGAAGTCGGCAATAATCACTTCGCAATGTGAGCCGGCGGTTTTATCTTCACTGCCCGGGTCAGCGTCCATAGAAAGCTGTAAAAAGCCTTCGTTACGGCCACGCAGTAAGGCCAGCGTGCGGTGCGAGGGGATGGTTTTAAACAGCTCAGAAAACTCAAAGTAGTCGCGGAACTTAGCGCCTTCTTTCTCTTTACCCGCCGCAACTGTGCTGGTTAGGTGCGCGTTCTGCCATAAGTGCGAGCGCAAACGTTTTAGTAACTCCGCCTGCTCGGCAAAGCGCTCCATTAAAATAGCGCGGGCACCGTCTAAAACCGCTTTCGCATCGGCAAAGCCTTTGTCGGCGTCAATGTATTCTGCCGCGGCCAGCTCCGGGTTCTGAGTTGGGTCTTTCCACAGCAAGTCTGCCAGCGGCTCAAGCCCTGCTTCAATGGCAATTTGGCCTTTGGTGCGACGCTTCGGTTTGTAGGGCAGGTATAAATCTTCCAACTCGGTTTTCGAGTCTGCGGTTTTAATGCTCTGAGTCAGTTCGTCGGTCAGTTTGCCTTGCTCGTCAATGGACTTGAGTATCACCTGGCGGCGGTCATCCAGCTCGCGCAGGTAGTTAAGGCGCTGATGCAGCTGACGCAATTGCGTGTCGTCCAGGCCGCCGGTCACTTCCTTACGGTAGCGCGCAATAAAGGGCACCGTTGAGCCTTCATCCAGCAACTGGATAACAGACGAAATCTGGCGTTCATCAACCTTCAGTTCATTAGCAAGTAATTGCGGTATCTGGCTCATAGTACATCTCTTAGTTTTGAAACTTTACGACAAATAATGGGGACGAATACTATCACGAATTGGCTACGCGGGCTGTTGGTAACTTATCTTATTAATGAACCAAGTCTTAGTGCCTTGTGGTGTGTTAACTTCCGCCTCGTCGTCCACCTGCTTTTTCAGCAGAGCACGCGCCATGGGTGAATCAATAGACACCGCGTCTTTGCGATCATAAATTTCATCTGGCCCGACAATTTGAAAGGCGCGAACATTTTTGTCCTCGTCCTCAATTTCTACCCAGGCACCAAAAAACACCTTACCGTCCTGTTGTGGCGAGTAATACACCACCTTCACCTGCTCCAGACGTTTGGTTAAGTAGCGAATACGGCCATCAATTTTACGTAGCTTTTGCTTGTTGTATTTGTAGTCTGCGTTCTCAGACCGGTCACCAAGGCTCGCCGCCCAAGAGACCTTCTCCACCGTTTCGCGACGCTCTACCCGCCAGAGGTGTTCAAGCTCCTGTTGTAACTTTTCATAACCGCCAAGAGTAATTAAATTGGTTTTCATACGCTGAATCGTTATTGCCTGCGTTGAATTATAGATGGGGATTTTACTGGGTTATTACTCCGAAGGAAATGGTGGTGAATAGAGCCTGAATAAGGCTTCTCCGTTCTTAAGCTGTAACCACGTAAACGCATATCATCGCGTAGCTGTTCAATAAATGGGTACGGCATAAATTCTCATCCTTGAGTTTTGAAATTAGCCATTAACTTTAACCTAACTTAAGGCTCGCTCTTGTAAGTAATATTGCATAGTTTGTTGTTGTATTTCGTGTTTAACTCGTTTAATGTCAGTTACATAATAAAAACGTAAAGTTAGATATCGTGCACTTGTTGGAATGGAAATGAGCAAGCTCGAATTGGAATGCCTGTTTTTGGTGGGTTTTTCGAAAAATAAAAGGGATTATCAAAGGGTTACAGAGAAAAGCAATAATTTGATGAGTGCACAATATGCAAATGTCATATTTCTTGGGGGAATTAAATCGTGGGCCATGAAGCGCAGGTTTACCCGCACAATGATCTGCTAAATCTTGCCTACCACCATAAGGGGGTAGTTGAGAAGAAGGTAGCCCAGTCTAATAGGGAAGCAATTGGGCTAGATTGTATGAGTTGTCTCATTGCTCTGGCCTTCTCGGTTGAGGCAATCGTCAATTTTGTGGGCTTTAAGAGTATTGCCGAATGGAACGAGCGAGCCTCCTATAAGGACAAGATGGCAGTTCTCGGGAAGAATGTTGGTTTCGAATTTGATCCTTCCGCAGAACCCTATAGCACGCTCCAGATTTTAAAGACTATCCGAGATCAAATGGCGCATGGGAAGCCAATTGAAACTAAGGCTGAGATATCCGACCGTGAGGCGCTGCGGGACGCAATGGCAAGCCCGTGGGACGAGCACTTGACTCCAGAATTCGCTAAGCACGCGTTCATGCAGGTTAAGCTCTTTGAAAAGACGCTTCTTGAGTTAGCGAAGATCCCACTTATGGATACGCTCACATCGGGCACAGCTGTGTGGATAGAAACATAACAAACTGCAGCACGGTGACCGCTTCTCCGCCGCTCCGCGGCTACAAAACGGCACGTGTGCCAGGCGTTACGTGCCTAATTTTTTTAATAGGAGATGAATAAATGGAAGAAATTCAAGTTACATGGAAATGGGCAATTAGAGTTTGGTGGAGTTGGGCTTGGAGAGCTGCAGTCTGGACATTCCCAACTGCTTTTCTGCTAGGTTTTTGCATAGGGATTGTTGTAGGGATTATCGGAGTTGACCCAAATAGTATGGGCGTTTGGTTCCAATTACTTGGTGTGTGCATTGGTGTTTTCTTTGCAATTTTCACTTTAAAAACTGTTCTTAGCAAAAAATTTAATGGGTACAGATTGGCATTAATCAAAACAGCACCTGATGAAGTTTCAGAATAACGCACATAACAATACGCTTAAAACGCAACCTGCCGGGGGGCTGGGACAAAAGCACAATACCGCTTCGCGATCATAGGATTGTGTTTTTGCCCTTTAGCTCTGATTCATCGTTTTATTACGGAGCTTACTGCTCTTGCGGAGCGCGGACACAATTTCGCACCAGAGTCTGCCCGGAAGATAATCAAGGAGCGGTTAGCGGTGGGGCTGTCGCCTCGTCCGGAACCTGTGTCGTTTGCCCTGGAAGTACTAAGTGCAAATATCGATAAGTATCGAAAGGCAGATAGCGGCTGCTACACGTTTTTTGATAGAGGTGTGCTGGACGCGTTGTATATGCTTAATGCGGAAAACGCACTGACCCAAAAGCAAGCTGAACAGTATATTCATGACTTTTCTTACAATAGAACCGTTTTTCTTCTGCCTCCCTGGAAAGATATTTATGTCACTGATGCAGAGCGCGATCAAACGTTTGAACAAGCTGTTGAGGTGTACGAAGGCATGAAGAAGTGGTATCTGCAGTGGGGCTATGAAGTTTTGGAAGTACCGCGTAGCCCTGTTGAAAAGCGCGTTTCATTTATTCTGGAAGTCGTAGGTAATACTTTAACAACTGCCAGATAAGGGGCTCTTGTAGCAAGTGTTAGCTACAGTTGCACAATATTCTGTACATGTACCAATACCTATTTTATACTTGTTCAATAAGTTGAACATGTTGAGGTGTATATGAGAATAGTCTCTTTTACTGAAGCCCGAAATGGCTTAAAAGCAGTGTTGGACAGCGTAATCAACGATGCTGATACAACGGTTATTACCCGTCGTGACTCGGAAGATGCCGTGGTTATGTCTTTAGATTACTACAATAGCCTAATGGAAACGGTTCATTTGCTCCGTTCGCCGGCAAATGCTGAGCATTTGAATAAATCTATTGCTCAATACAAAGAAGGGAAAGCCAAAAAGAGAGAGTTATTAGATGAGTAACAGGTTGCTGTCATGGACTGATGAGGCCTGGAAAGACTATTTATATTGGCAGACTCAAGATAAAAAGACACTTAAACGTATCAACAGATTAGTTGCCGATGTTAAAAGATCGCCGTTCGAAGGTATTGGTAAACCTGAGCCGTTAAAAGAAAACCTGGCGGGTTTCTGGTCGCGGCGAATCGATGATACGAATAGACTGGTATACGCAGCCGACGACAGTGCAATTACAATTATTTCTTGTCGTTATCACTACTAATTAAGCATGCCAAAGCTAGGACGATGTGCAAGAGAGTCGGAAGGCGAAAAAGTGACTGTTAGCAATTGTCAACGAAATTGAGCTGAAGCTAAGTCGCTTGTAAAGATTTAGCAAAGCCAAGTTCAGCAATGGCGTTTCCGTTGTGGCTTCTCTACTATCCTAAAGCTGCGCGTGCTGCGGACCTTAAGTTTCACGGAGAGATAGTACGAATATGGTAAACGGATTCAATAGTCACGATGATAGGATAAATTCAGTCTGTGATGGGTTTATCAACAGCATCAATGATGTTGCCCCCAATAATATCGAGCTTCTTTGCAACCAAGATGGTTATGAAATACTTACCGGTGCATTTGGCAACGAGTTGCAAAAGCACGACATAGAAAACGCTAGCATTGAGCAAATTAATTCTATAGCAAAAGAACTCAGCGAGTTTTTGGAAAAAGAGGTAAGTGCAGAGGAAGTCTGTGGTTTTATTAATGGGGCTCTTAAACAATCATTTGGTGACTGCCGTACTGTGCAATACAAACCTTAGCAGGTTCGAGTGGTTGAGACCTTCGCTAAAAGGAGAGTGTCTGTGCAGTTAGAAAACCTTGCTGAGTGGCTTGAAGGACTTCGGAAGGAAGACGACCTTCTTGTTGGTGAGCTGCATGTGCCCTTCTTGCAACAAAAAGAATCTATAGAAGTCTGCTTTGTGGGCCAGAAGAGGGCAGTCACGGAGAGTCAGCAGAAGACGCTGCTGGGTTATCTTGAGCAACTTGATACCATTCATCAGCAGGCCGTGGAACGAATCTTTACTGACTACCAGACAAATGTCGACATCTATCGGAGAGCTTTTCAAGAGTGGGGTGAAGACCCCGATGAGCATGCTCCTCTCGTCAATTCTGCTGAAGACTTAGCCCCAGTTATGTTGTATCAGAGCTTATTTATTCCTTCCTGGAAGGATGTAGGGACTTTCGGCATGGGGTTTTGGGCTAAGTGGGAAGTTGAGCATGGCGTCGGAATAAAATTTGAGAGCTGGCGCCTACTTGAAGCAGGCGAAAACTCTGTTCATTTTTGTTTTGAATAAACAAGCCGTTACTAACCTCAGTCACATCGACATCTTTTTTCAAGGCAGCTTTATCTTTCGTTCTAAATTAACTTATGCAGCGGGCGTTCTGACTTTAGAGGTAATAAATCATGAAAAAAACAATAGTAATGTGTTTCCTTATTTTCAGCGGGCTGTTACAGGCTGATGAAAAAGTCACTAATTTTGAAGCAGTTGGTAATTTAGAGTCAAAGCATGATGTCGGCTGCATCAAATACATTGAGGCAAAAAATATTTATACCCCAGCTGATTTATTTAAATCATCGGCAGCTTGTGCTAACCAAAATAATGTAAAAGATGCGGCCAGATTATTTCTGCTTGCGAGAATTTATGGTTCCTACGACATAAAGCGAGTCAGTGATAGTAGTGCTCACCAAGGTATTATGGTTTTAGTTCAAAATACGTTTGCAGATATGGGCGAGAATGCAAATTCAGTTGAACAAGAGATTAACGAAAATCTGATAGGTAAGGATAAAGAATTTTCGGAGTTCTGTCGGGTAGTCAAAAGTATAGGTAAACCAAACTACCACCCTCAGTATATGATAAGTCATGGCATGGGGGCATTTACTGACAGCAAAGGTAATGGGTTGGTTGAAAATTTTAATGAAGATCAAGCTTGGCTCGAAACATTGTCCCATTGCGGGTAAACCGTTATGTAACTGGCAATTGCCTTGTATGGCGGGCGTTAGGAGAGTTTAAAAAATGATAGAGCTGTACTTCTTAGTAAGCGTCTTTGTAGGAATAGCGGTAATTGTTGATGGTGTTGTTTTATATAAAGCCAAAGGCGTTTGCTGGACAAACAAAATACAGTCGTTTACAACCACTATTGAGTTTTTATGGGTTATTGCCTCTGTTATTGCTGTTTTTACGCTAGAGTTCTCACAGCTCCAAATATTAATCCCTTCTCTTTACGTCGCGCATAATATTTTTGGCTGGGCGTACGGCTCTTATCTTGTGTCAAAATCACCTGAAGTGAAGAATGGTACAGAAAGGTTGGTTATACCGTACTGGTATCTTATGTTTGGCTTAACCGTTGGTATCGTATTCAGTATAAGCAGTTTATATGCACTCATACTTTTATAACCAATGGTTAATATGAACACGAAAAAACTTAGGTACCCAAATGGCATTACAAGCAACTCCTTATAAAATTTCACTGGATATATCAGATACTGATCGCGGTGTTTACGAGAGTGTGAAATTTACTGTTGCACGCCATCCATCTGAGACAGAGCTGCGTTTAGCCTCACGAGTACTGGCTTATGCGATGTTCTATCATCCGCATTTAGCCTTTGGCCGGGGGTTATCCGATACCGATGAAGCGGCACTTTGGGAAATAGATCTCACCGGTGAAATTCAGCATTGGATTGATGTTGGCCTACCGGATGCTGCGCGGGTTATTAAAGCCAGTCGACGTGCACCGAAGATGTCCGTAGTTGTGTATGGCAATGCGCGTTTGTGGCGAGAAAAAGTGCTACCGAAGTTTGCCCATTTAAACAACGTGAATGTGTTTGTTTTACCGCAAAATGAGCTAGCGGAAATTGCTGAAAAATTACATCGCTCAACACACTGGGGCGTAATGATAAGCGATGGTCAGCTGTATATCAGTGATGGTGATGAACAAATGATTGTTGCACTTGCATGTTGGCATGGTGAAATGCCCGAGGCATCGCTGTAGGTTAATGGGCACTACAAATAAGTGGCGGGGTGGTTCTTCGTTGCGGCTCTGAATGCATTCCAAAGCCGCGCACCCTCATGCTGTTAACTTTCAGTCAGATAGCCGAGTGTAGTGGCAAACTAAATTTGGCCACCTAATTAGAGGTGCTATCATGCACCAAGAGACAATTAGGTGACAAGATGACGAAGAGACCAAAACGTAATTTC
>Ga0207888_100073_pt1 | contig 86074 bp, 70 predicted proteins | sample LinPmetageLP43_FD_184055 | JGI IMG/M metagenome (GOLD analysis project Ga0207888, IMG submission 184055) | Marine viral communities from the Pacific Ocean - LP-43 (SPAdes) | ecosystem: Environmental > Aquatic > Marine > Oceanic | place: Pacific Ocean | collected 2010-08-27
AGAAATTTGCTACAGTCAAAGAAAAGAGACGGTCTCTTACAATTTGATTTGTTGCCAATAAGAAGACTTAGTGGCTGCCACTTTATTAAGCATATCTACAAGATTACTTATAGAAACCTGCGGCCCTTCTGAGAACATATTTTTAACTTCCTCAGCTTTTGTATCAAAAAATACGCGTGTTAAAAAATTGTTCGGTCGGCTGGTATACATTTGGTTAAACAACTCTAATGTCACAGCAATAGACTGCTTTCCTTCTTTTGGGTTATCTGCCATATAATCTAAGCCATTTCGATGATAAGCATACATCACATCATGAAATTCCCTGAAATTAGGAGACAATAAATCTTGATTCAATCTAAAACGCGTTTGCGTCCCACTTTGAGGAGACCAGCCATCTGTTACTTGTTGTTGCGCTGTATTTACAATACGTTTAGCTTCTTCAAAATAGGGTTGGCCACCATTCAATTCATACGAATCTGCATCAAGGCCAATTATCGTATATGCATAGAAAGCCAATACTGAAATTAGATTAGAGTCAAAACTATTAGGGTTATAATTTAAAGGCTGGAATTCTGTATATCTAAAATTGAATTGCTTGTCGTTAAAGTTTAAAAGTGTTGAGTTGTACGTGCTGTTATATACAGGTCTTGAAGATTGAACCTGTATAGAAGCTGTAAAATAATCAGAATCTATATTCGAAATTATAATAACAAAACTACAATCTATACGCTCCTGTTGCTTGACATTAAGATCTGTCCAAGTTGTTTTATTCATAAACTCGGTAAGTTCTGTTTTCAACGTTCTAAAAACCTGAAGATTACTCAACCCGGTTTGTTCTGTATTTATTGTCAAAGAGCAATTGAGCTCCTGCGCCTGAAGTCCAAAACACACAAAAAACAAAACAAGTACAAGTTTATACATCTAACGCCTTTTGAATAAATTCTAATAAATCTTGAGCAACGAGTTCTTTTTCTTTCAATTCCTGCGGAAAAACAGCTCCATCCCTAGTGATGAAAGTTACTTTATTAGTATCGGTTTTAAAACCAGCACCTTTATCATTTAAAGAATTTAAGACGATTAAGTCCAGATTCTTTCGAGTGATTTTTCCTTTTGCATTTTCAAGTTCATTTTCAGTTTCTAATGCAAAACCAACTAAATACTGATTCTTCTTATGTTTTCCTAAATGTGCTAAAATATCCTGAGTTGGCTCTAACTGAATAGTTAATGCATCAACTTTCTTTTTAATTTTTTGAGTTGCAACTTCAGCTGGTCTGTAATCTGCTACAGCAGCAGCAGCGATTACTACATCAGCAGAACTATAGTATTGCTGTACAACTTTAAACATTTCCGCTGCAGATGTAACGTGAATAAGATTAACTAAATTGTGTTTCAGTTTTAAATGCGTAGGCCCCGAAACCAGAACAACTTCTGCTCCAAGATTTGCAGCTTCAGCGGCAATCGCATAACCCATTTTACCACTACTGTGATTCCCTATAAATCGCACAGGATCTATAGCTTCATAAGTAGGACCAGCAGTTATGAGAATCTTGCTCCCTTTTAACGGAAGCCTTTTTAGTATATCTGCCTCAATAAAAGTGATAATATCTTCGGGCTCCGCCATACGGCCTTTACCTTCTAAACCACTCGCAAGTTCACCACTAGTAGCCGGTATCATTACATTACCGTAACTAATAAGTTGCTCAAACGAATTTGCAGTACTGGGGTGCATATACATATCCAAGTCCATAGCAGGAGCAAAATAAACCGGACATTTAGCCGAAAGATAAGTTGCCAGTAACAAATTATCTGATGTCCCATTTGCCATTTTAGACAAGGTATTTGCTGTTGCCGGGGCTATAACCAGGAAATCGGCCCAAAGACCGAGTTCCACGTGGTTATTCCACAATGCATTTTCACTTTCTTCATTAGTAAATGTAGAAAGCACTTCGTTTTTAGATAGCGTAGAAAGGGTCAACGGAGTAACAAACTCTTTGGCATCAGGAGTCATAACAACCCGTACTTCTGCACCAGCTTTGACAAAACCTCTAACCAAAAGAGCCGCTTTATAAGCAGCTATCCCGGCGGTTACTCCAAGTAAGACCTTTTTACCGCGTAAAACAGACATGACTACTCTGTTGCAGTCGTATCGCGGAAGTATATTTTATCTTCTAACCATTCTTGAACAGCCATAGCATGTGGCTTAGGCAAACGCTCGTAAAACTTAGAAACTTCAATCTGCTCTTTGTTCTCAAAAATCTCTTCTAAACTGTCACTATACGTAGCAAACTCATCTAACTTCTCAAGTAATTCTCTCTTGATTTCTGTGTTTATTTGAGTAGCACGCTTAGCGATAATTGAGATCGCTTCATAGATGTTCCCCGTAGGAGCATCAATCTCGCTTCTGTTATGAGTAACTGTATTTACTGGTGCATCTAAATTTTTCACATCCATAATATTCGCATTAATTTAATTAGGAATAATTTTCCAATATTGAGTCTATATCTGCTTTTATCTCATCAGCCTGAGCACGATAATCTCCCTCAGGGAAATAATTGATTAACGTCTCATACATTTCTATTGCTTCTTCTAATCGTGGTTTGACCAATATGTTAATACTTTTTGAACCGTATTGATACTGCGAATCTAATTTATAGAAAAATGCAGCTTCACGAAATGGTGAACCAGGGTAATCTGATAAAAAATCATCTAAAGAAGAAATCGCAGCCGGATACTGCATAATCTTATGCCATCCCTTTGCTATTTCAAAAGATTTCTTCTGCATTTTAATGCTAAGCTCTTTAATTCGCTCATTAGCATCTTCAGCATAAGGTGATTCTGGATAAGACGTGATGAATTGCTGTAATTGAGTTAAACCTTTTTCAGTTTCAGACTGATCTAGCTGATAATTAGGAGAAAGCTCTGCATAACTCACTGCAGCTTTATATTCTGCCTCCTCTGCCTTATCAGAATCAGGATATGCCGAAACAAAACGATCAAACTGATAACCTGCTAAATAGTAATTTTCTTCTTGATACTGAGCATCTGCATATAAAAACATGATACGCTCTGCTTGAGGTTTACCTCTATATGCAGGAACGATCTGCTCCCACAACTTTAAGGATTTACGGTATTTACCGGCATCGTAAAGCGAGTCTGCCATAGAATATTTCACTCCTGTATCTTCAGATTTGAGAGCTTTTTGATATTCACTACAAGACGCCAAAGTTATTACGGCTAATACAACTACAATTGTTTTCTTCATTAAGCTTAAAAACATCGGGCAAAAATAAGGTTTTTCTAGGGATTACAAAACTTAAAGACCAGTCTCGCTCAAGTATGTTGCAATATTTTGTTTTAAAGTTTCTGTTGCCGGAACTAAAGGCAGTCTGACACTGTCGTTACAAATCTTCTTACTTGCCAGTAAAGCTTTAATACCGGCAGGATTACCTTCAGCAAAAATAAGATCTACGGCAGGCATTAACGTATAATGCTTCTTATATGCTTCGTTAAAATTACTTTGTAAGCCTTGCTTCATCATTTCTGAAAAAACACCGGGTAAACCTTGCGCAAGTACCGAAATCACACCATCACCACCAGCAGAAACTGTGGGTAAAGCCAGTAGATCATCTCCAGAAAGTACTAAGAACCCATCTGGACGGTCTTTTATAAGGCGCATCATTTGAGCGAGATCACCTGCAGCTTCTTTAACTCCAATAATATTTTCTGAATTATTGGCGAGTTTAATTACCGTTTCTGGCAAAACATTGCTACCGGTACGACCAGGAACATTATACAAAATTATAGGAAGCGGTGAAGCCTTTGCTATCGCTAAATAATGTGCATAGATACCGGCTTGTGTAGGTCTGTTATAATAAGGTGAAACCGATAAAATCGCTTTAAAATCGGTAAAATCTCTGGTTTTAAGTTCTTCTATAAGAGCTGTGGTATTATTCCCTCCCACTCCTAGAACTAGTGGTAATCTGCCAGCATTGACCTCAATAACCTTAGCGATAACCTTGTCTTTCTCTGCAGATGTGAGCGTAGCATTTTCTGCTGTAGTCCCCATTACCACGAGGTAATCTACACCACCAGATATGTTATATTCAACTAGCTCACCTAAACCGTTTAGGTCTAAACTTAAGTCTTCATTAAATGGAGTTGCCAGTGCAACACCAGTCCCTTTCAATTCTTGCATCTTAATCTATGCGATTTAATAATTTCAAATATTTCAACAGTTCGGTTTCAAACGCTTGTACCTCTTCAGCCCTAGAATTAATGGTTAAATCATTAAAATCTACTGAGTCCGAAGAAATACCAACTTTAAATAAAGCTTTAGATTGCGCCGAAACGAAATCCAAAAATACATTTTCTGTACGGTAATAACTTATTAACACCTTAAAAGGTTTATCTATAAATTGCTGTATTTTGGAATTTCTTAAACTTCCGGAGATTGAAAAATCACTTTTACTCAAACCCAGGCAAGACTCTTTTTGGGTATGGGTTTTATCATCTGTAAAAACAACCAGCATATTATCGTCTGATTCTGTTACAAGTAAAAGCAACTCGTTTAATCTTTTCAGATTTTGAACCTCACGCAAATCAACGAGTAATCCTGCACCTACTCCTACTGAATTTTTAAAACTTTGCTTAGAATTCTTGTGAATATTCTTAACCTTAGATTTAAGCAAATTCTGTTTCCATCCATCTAAAAACATCTAAATTTGTTTTGCGCAAATGTAATTAATTATCGCGCAAAGCAACTCTTTTATTTAATCAGTCAATGATTCGGATTTTTCTATCTCTAGTTCTCACTATTAGCCTGCTGGGCTGCAAAGATTCTCAAGCCACCTTAACACACATTGAAAGCCATCAACTTCCTGTCACAGACAGTATTCAAGCAAATCAGGATGTCCTGGATTATATTGCTCCTTACCGAAAACGCATAGATGAAGAAATGAGTGCTGTGCTTGCATACGCTCCACAAAGCCTTTCAAAAAAGGAAGGTCCATACAACACTGCAATAGGTAATATGATGGCAGATGCTGTTTTTAAATTGAGCAACCCGGTGTTTAAAAAAAGAACAGGAAAAAATATTGATGCGGTTCTTCTTAATCATGGAGGAATCAGATCTACTTTAAATGCCGGTGATGTGACCATGCGATCAGCTTTTGATATTATGCCTTTTGAAAACAGCGTTGTGGTTGTAGAACTTACAAGCGACCAGGTGAATGAGATGTTTGATTATTTAAAATCAGGCACCGCTCACCCTATTTCTAATATGCAACTTGTACTCGATGAAAAAAATGAGATTAAAACCGCCACTATAAATGGAAACTCAGTCGAAAATAGCAAAACCTATTTTATAGCGACTAACGATTATCTGCAACAAGGAGGCGACCACATGACATTTTTAAGTGAACCTTTAAGTATGGAGGTTTTAGATTATAAAATACGTAGCATTTTAGTTGATTACTTTAAGGAGCAAGACACAATAGCACCTGTAAGAGACAATCGTTTTATAAAAGAATAGATATGGAAAGAAGAAAGTTTATAAAGCAAACCAGTATCGCAACTGCAGTTGTTGCCGGCACACCTAGTTTTAATCTTTTTGCTGAGACGAAAAAGTCAAAGAAAATCACGATTCTCCACACAAATGATGTACACAGTCATATTGATCCGTTTTCTCCCGAAGATGCATCTTTTCCCAATAAAGGTGGTGTTGCAAGACGCTTAACCCTAATCGAAGCAATACGCAAAGAAAATCCCAATACCTTATTATTGGATGCGGGAGATATCTTTCAAGGCACACCTTATTTTAATTTTTATGGCGGCGAACTTGAATTTAAATTAATGAGTATGATGCAGTATGATGCTGCAACAATAGGTAATCACGATTTTGATAATGGTGTGAATGGCTTAGCTGCACAAATGCCAAATGCCAGCTTTAAAATGCTGAGTTCAAATTATGATTTTACAAACACTGCTATGGACGGTTTAACAAAACCGTATGAGATCTTTATAAAAGATGGAATTAAAATAGGCGTGTTTGGAATAGGAATACAATTAGAAGGCTTAGTAACTCCTGCACTATCTAAAGAAACTCAATATCTAGACCCCACTGAAATTTCTCAGGATATGACCCGCATTTTAAAAGAAGAACAAAATTGTGATTTAGTCATTTGTCTCTCTCACTTAGGGTACAGCTATAAATATGATAAAATATCAGACGTCACACTCGCAAAAAAAACTAAAAACATCGATCTGATCATAGGGGGCCACACGCACACATTTTTAGAAAAACCTACAATAGTCAAAAACGCCGCAGACGTTGATGTCATAGTGAATCAAGTAGGTTGGGCCGGAGTCAATCTGGGAAGAATAGACTTTGAGTTCGATCTTAATGGTAAAGCAACTGCAACTTCAAAAACAATTACTATCTAATAATCATCATAACCTATATCTGTACGTATTTTTTCAATTCGTACATAATAGATTACTACACAAGTCTTGTGTACACATATTGCAATTTTGACACCGGTGGCAATGATTGTTATGGGCATACTATAGGTATACACAAAAGCCAAAATAGCTTCAAGAAGTAAGCCTCCTCCTATTAGATACAAATAAACATTACTTGGGTGGCTGTTTCTCAACGGAATCAAAAAGCAGATCAGCGTAAATATTAGTAGAAATATGGCGCCAAAAACAAATAAGAATTTATTTGGAACACTATTATAATACATACTCATCAAATATATTACTGTATAAGTGCAGAATATAACTTCTATTATCGGCTGCAACACCATTTCTTTAGTGATTTTTCGCGGTCTTATTCTAAGAATAGGTATGAATGTATATAACATAGCAGCCGCAGCAATAAAAAACGTCACAAGTATTATTGTAAAATACTTATGTACATCGGTAAGTAAGCATACCTCCCCTACATAAGCTGAAGCCAAAAAAGCAGCTAATACGAGGTTATGTTTTTTTAAAGACTTACAATAAAACCAATAATAAATTAAATAGAAAGAAGGCTGTAAAATATATCCTAAAGTCTGATTGATTGAAGAAGTGAAAATAAATACTATACAGCAAAAAATACCCAGATACAAAATTTGTGAAGGTCCGGGTGTATAAAAATCAGTATTTATTTCTCTCATCTATTTTTAACTATGCTCAAGGACACTAATAAATAAGGTCGTAAATAACTAAAAAAAATTAACAATTAATAATATTACTTATGTTAAAGTGTTGAGTTAACACGTCTTTTCTTTCAGAAGTATTCCTCTTTAGAACATAATATTTTATCAAGGTTAATCAAATACCAAACTAAAAAAATCTTTAGCAAAAACATTGAGATCAGAGAAAGATATAGAATTATAGAGTTTGACCATAAAAACTCATATATAAACATTGTAGGAGCCATCACAGCCATAGAACCTCCTATAAAATACAAAGCAAAATTATCTGGATGCTTGTCTTTAGCTGGCATAATTGAGCAAAAGAAAATCCAAACTAACAATGCCACTAAAGCCGGAAAAAAAATATAATAATTTGGCAAATTCTTAAACACCATTAAAATCAATTCCCAAAAAATAAAAAGTATTCCTAATAAACCAAGAAATGGCCTTATCAAATCACTCCAATCAGTTTTAAAATTTGTTCGCTTAACAAGTGGCCAAATATGATAAAGCATAGAAAATGTAGCCAAACAATAACAAGTTAAGATCAAAAAAAAATATTTGCTGAAATCAATTAAGAAAAACACCTCATTAATCAACTCACAAGTCAGGTAAAAAAGCAAGAAGTAATTATGCTTTTTTACATTGGCAACATAAAAACTATAGATTAAAAAAACACAAACAGGTCTTAAATATATTGAAAGATTAAAATGAAAACCTATTAATAGGATTTCAATAACTCCAGCAAATATATATAAGTACACTAAGTATTTAAACTTCATATAATCGGGGCTTATTCTAATCTAAATAATTTGATTGAATAGAGGTTCTTGTAATTTAAAAGAATTATTATTTAAGATGATTTATTTAAAATCAAACTGCAAAATAAAATACTCAACTATAGTTGATTAACGTGATTTCAAACACCTTGCAAAGGTTTTTACAAGTATTAAATATTTTATTTTGATTTTCGACTTATAGCATTATGAGAAATTCATCTTCAGAAATAATAGGAACATTCAATTTTTCGGCTTTTTCTAATTTACTAGGCCCCATATTTTCACCAGCAACTAGGAAATTTGTTTTTGAAGAAATACTTCCGGAAGCCTTTCCACCGTTATCTTCAATCATTTTTTTAAGTTCTGTTCTGGAAACTTTGGTAAAAACACCCGAAATAACAAAAGTCTTTCCTTTAAGTTTTTCAGTTTGATTCTCAAGTACTGAAGCATCGAGTTCTAATTGCAACCCCTTCTCTTTTAAACGACTTACAAGGTTTCTGTTTTCATTTTCAGCAAAAAAGGAAACGACACTCTGCGCGATACGCTCACCTATCTCATCAACCGCAACTAATTCCTCTTCAGATGCAGCTTCTAAAGCTTCTATATTTTTAAAATGCTTAGCCAGTTTTCGAGCTACAGTTTCACCAACGTATCTAATACCCAAGCCAAATAGAACGCGCTCAAACGGTACTTTCATTGAAGTTCCAATACCCTTTATCAAATTATCTGCAGATTTCTCTGCCATGCGCTCTAATGGTAAAATTTGCTCTTTTTTCAAATCGTATAGATCTGCGTAACTCTGAATCAATCCTTCGTTTACAAGCAGAGCAACAGTTTCTCCTCCAAGCCCTTCTATGTCCATTGCTTTTCGAGAGATAAAATGTTGAATACGACCGATAATCTGCGGCGGACATCCAATATCATTAGGACAATAGTGTTGCGCCTCACCTTCCTGACGGATTAATTCTGTATCACATTCAGGACAATTGGTTATGTAAACTGTAGGCTCAGAATCTGGATTCCGCTTTTCAAAATCAACACCCACTATTTTTGGTATAATCTCCCCCCCTTTTTCAACATAAACGTGATCTCCTTCACGTATGTCTAATTTTTCAATCTGATCTGCATTATGCAAAGAAGCTCGCTTTACAATGGTTCCGGCAAGTTGAACCGGGTCTAGGTTTGCTACCGGTGTAATTGCACCAGTACGCCCAACTTGATAAGTAATTTTCTCCAGAACAGTTTCTGCTTGCTCAGTCTTAAACTTATAAGCCATCGCCCATCTGGGAGCTTTTGCAGTAAAACCCAATTCTTCTTGTTGCTGAAAACTATTCACTTTAATCACAACACCATCAGTCTCATAAGGCAAGTCGTGACGATGCTCGTCCCAATAATTTAAAAACTCAAAAGTCTCTGCAGTTGAAGCCGTTTTTTTAGCTACATCCGGAACTTTAAACCCCCAAGAGCGGGCTTTTTCTAAACTTTCAAACTGACTTTTTATATTCAGGTTTTCTCCTACAATACTATACAATAAGCAATCTAAAGGTCTCTTAGAAACCTCTGAACTATCCTGAAGCTTCAAACTCCCGGAAGCTGTATTTCTGGGGTTACTATAAGGTTCCTCACCAGCTTCTACGCGTTCTGCATTCATCTGCACAAAACCGGCCAATGGCAAAACAATCTCTCCTCTAATATCAAATTTAGCCGGGAAATCTCCTTTTAATTTTAAGGGTACGCTTCGTATAGTTTTCACATTATTAGTAACATCATCACCCTGCACACCATCACCACGCGTGACCGCACGTACGAGTTCTCCATTCTCATAAGTAAGACTTATAGAAGCCCCGTCATACTTTAATTCACATACATATTCTACCTCACCGTCAACTAATTTTTTAAGGCGCGTTTCCCAATCTTCTAAATCTTCCTGAGAATAACTATTAGCTAAAGAATACATGCGTGACTCATGTTTTACCGTCGCAAAGTTCTTAGTGATCTGACCTCCCACTCGAAGCGTTGGCGAATTAGCATCATAAAACTCCGGATGTTTTTCTTCTAACGCTTGTAATTCTTTTAATTTTTGATCAAATGTATAATCGTCAATCTCAGGCTTATCCAAAACGTAATAATTATAATTATGGCGTCTGAGTTCTTCGCGTAAAACCTGTATCTTTTCTTGGGTAGTCATATACTGAAAATCTGTATTTAATCTTGGGAAGTTGATATTTAGTTGAAAACTAAGTATTCTCTGGTTTCAAAAACTTTGAATTCAAATTGGGTTCAAAATTTTTCATTTTCTCTAATAGCTTTTCCACATTGGCATCTTCAATCAAGAGTTCGCGGTTTTCCTGTTTTAGAAACCCACGAGTAACCATCTCATCAAGCATTGCAATTAAATGATCATAAAAACCATTTGTATTAAGCAAACCTATAGGTTTATGATGCAAGCCCAACTGGCTCCACGTAATGATTTCAAAAAGCTCTTCAAACGTACCAAAACCTCCCGGAAGCGTTATAAAGCCATCGCTCATCTCTTGCATTTTTAGTTTGCGCTCGTGCATATTATCAGTAGTTACGAGCTGATCAAGACCGGGATGTACAATTTCCCTGGTTTTCAAGAACCCGGGAATAATCCCGACTGCTTTTCCGTTATTTGATAAACATGATTGCGCAACACGCCCCATGATTCCCAATTGAGAACCTCTGTAAATAAGGGTGATTTCGTGTTTCGCAAGCTTAGCACCCAATATCTCTGATTGATTTATAATTTCTGGATCATTGCCTTCACTGCTTCCGCAGAAAACACAAATAGAATTTAAAATTTTCATGTACGTTTTGCTTTTAGCATTCTGGGTTTTCCCGCAAAATCATTTCGTAATTCTACGTTTTTAAACCCACTATTTTTAACTAGCTCTAGCGTTTCATCTCCTAAATACTCATTGATTTCAAAATACAAAATTCCGTTTTGTTTTAAGCTCTGAAATGCCAGAGTTGCTATTTTTTTATAGAAAATTAACGCATTGTCATCTGCGACAAAAAGAGCCTCGTGAGGCTCATAATTAAGCACATTAGATTGTATTTCTACCTTTTCCAGATTTCTCACATATGGCGGATTTGAAACAATAACATCATAGCTTTGCTCTAGACCACCTGTTGAAAGTATATCTTGCTCTATCCAATTAATTTTAACTGAGTTGAGCGCTGCATTATCCTTTGCTATCGCTAAGGCTTTAGTCGAAAAATCAATCGCGCTAACCGATGCCTGAGTTATTAATTTAGCCAGGCTCACAGCAATTGCTCCACTGCCGGTACCAATATCTAGAATTGAAATAGAAGCATTATTCTTTTTAAAATCCTGATAAACCCAGTCTACTAATTCTTCAGTTTCCGGTCTGGGAATAAGCACTCCTGAAGCAACTTTAATAGGAAAACCATAAAATTCAGTCTCACCGATTATGTACTGTAAAGGTTCGTGCTTTTTCAGTTTTAAAAGCGCTTCATTGAATAGTTCTAATTCTGCTTCCGTCAATTCCTTATTCAAACTTATAGGAATCTGAACAGGTTGCATCCCGAGAAACTTTTCGGCGAAAGACTTAAAAAAAGTCACACACTCCTCCAGAGGATATAAATCAGCTAATTGCTTATAAAAATAAGTTCGGTATTCGCCTAATATCATCTACTTTAAATCTTTAAGCATATGAACGGGGCAAGCATTATGACCCGTGCATCCCATTGGTCCGTCGATGTAATAAAAACCGGTTTTCTTATAGAGTTTCTGGGCGGCTTCCATATACGGCATCGTCTCTATATAAACTTGTTCAAAACCTGATTTTAATGCAAATTCGAGACACGTATTCATGAGCTGTTTCCCTACACCCCGCCCCCTCAACTCTGAAGAAACATACATTTTCTGCAGCTCGCAAACAGGTCCATCATAATTGGCTAATGCTGCAATACCTGCACCTCCTAAAATTGCACCATCTTGTTCTACCACAAAATACTGCGCATTTGTTTCAGCATAAGTTTCATACATGCAATCTAAAGCCTTGTCCTCGTATGCAGTACCTACTTTAGGTACGCCCATTTCAACTAAAATAGCTCTTAGAACAGTTGCTAAATTCACATTATCAGCATGTTCTACTGGTCTAATTTGTAGCATCGATTTTCTTACTTTTTAATGGTACTTTTGAGTTTGTGAAGATACACGAAAAATACATGGCTCGCTGTTTACAACTGGCTAAAAACGGACTGGGAAACACTTACCCCAACCCAATGGTAGGTAGTGTTATCGTTTGCGATGGCATAATTATAGGAGAAGGCTGGCACCAGAAAGCCGGGCAACCACATGCCGAAGTGAATGCGGTAAATAGCGTAAAAAAAACAGAACTACTTGAGAAATCTACGATTTATGTAAGTCTGGAGCCTTGTAGTCATTTTGGTAAAACTCCACCGTGCAGTGATCTCATTATAGCCAAAGGAATAAAAAAAGTGGTCATAGGAACGGTTGATCCCTTTGCTGAAGTTGCAGGAAGAGGAATTAAGAAATTGCTTGATGCAGGCTGCGAGGTGTTGGTAGGTGTATTAGAAAAAGAATGTCAAAATCTGAACAAGCGCTTTTTTACATTTCATCAAAAAAAGCGTCCCTATGTTATTCTTAAATGGGCTGAAAGTTTAGATGGCTTTATCGCCCCAGATGTTGAAAGCAGAAATAAAAAAGAACCGGTTTGGATCACAACTAAAATAAGCCGACAACTTGTACATAAATGGCGCGCTGAAGAACAAAGTGTTTTAGTAGGAACAAATACCGTCAAAGCTGATAATCCCAGCTTAACAACTCGCGACTGGGCAGGCGATTCTCCCACCCGCGTAATCATTGATCGTAATTTGAGTTTACCTCAAGAAACTATTGTTTTTGATCAAAAGGTACCAACGCTAATACTAACAGCTTTAGAGGTTGAAAACAAAACTAATTTGAAGTTTATTAAAGTAGATTTTAATCAAAACCTTCCTGCTCAGATTTGTAAAATACTGTATAGCGAAGGCTTACAGTCAGTGATTATAGAAGGTGGCGCTCATACACTACAAAGCTTTATAGACGAAAAGCTCTGGGATGAAGCCCGGGTTTTTAAAGGAAATCTTATTTTTAAATCTGGCATTAAAGCTCCTGTACTTACAGCTATTCAAAATTCAGAAAGCACAACGATTAACGGTGATACACTAACCCATTATAGTTCTATTAATGATTAAGAATCTACTCTTTGATTTTGGTGATGTTTTCATCAATCTCGATAAAAAAGCCCCTGAGCAGGCATTAGCCAAAATGGGAATCAGAATTATAAATGAAGAGATGACCACATGGCACAACGCCTATGAAAAGGGGTTGATCACCAGTGATCAATTAACTGAAAATTACCTGAAAAAATTCCCGCAGCTTACAGCTTTATCCTTTCAACAAGCCTGGAATAGCATCATTCTCGATTTGCCTCAACAACGCCTTGATTGGATTATAGAATTAGCCAAGTCAAAAAAATACAGATTGCTTTTGTTGAGCAACACCAATGACCTGCACATTGAGCAGGTTATTAAAAATATGGGAGCGGTACGCTATTCTCAATTCCAAAATTGTTTTGAACGGTTTTATCTTTCACAGCAAATCAATTTACGTAAACCAGATCTTGAGATTTACGATTTCGTTTTACGTAAAGACGACCTCTTAGCAAATGAAACACTATTTATAGACGATACTATTTTAAATACTGCAGCGGCCTCATCAATGGGAATTCATACTTGGCATTTAGAACCCGGTTTTGAAGACGTCACACACTTGTTTGAAGTCAAAAAAGCCTTGTTTTGATCTATTTGTTTTTAAACATACTTGCTTCAAGCATTATCTTTTTAGTATTTAAGCTTTTTGATAAGTTTCAAGTCAACATATTTCAGGCTATAGTCGTTAACTATATAATCGCTTATGCTTCAGGCTTTGCAGCATATTCACAGCCCGTAAACTGGACCGGACTTGCAACGTATTCTTGGTTACCCGGCACAGTTTTTTTAGGAGTTTTATTCATTGTTATTTTCAACCTAATGGCTATAACCACACAACGCAGCGGACTTTCCGTTGTATCTGTGGCAACAAAAATGAGCGTGGTCATACCAATTGCTTTTGGGTTAATTTATTATAGAGAAAATGCCGCTACTCTTAAAATAGTCGGGATTCTTGCTGCCTTAATTGCCGTTTATCTGGTTTCGGTAAAGAAGCAGGATTCTAGCAAACCAACTAAAAAAATCTGGTATTTCCTATTTTAGTATTCCTGGGTAGTGGTATAATTGACACGAGCATCAAATTTCTGGAAGATAGTTTTGTAGCAGAAAAAGACGTGCCGCTTTTTTCTGCAATGATATTTGCAACAGCATTTATACTTGGTCTTGCGGTATTAATTTTCCAGTTAATAAAGGGCAGTCAGAAGATTCAACTTAAAAACATTATTGGAGGAATAGCTCTGGGAGTTCCTAACTATTTTTCGATCTATTTTCTGGTACGTGCACTGAGACACCCCTCTCTAGAAAGCTCTACTGTTTTTACATTAAACAATTTAGGTATCGTAATGGTTGCAACATTAATAGGAATCTTATTTTTTAAGGAAAAACTTTCCGCAAAAAACTGGATTGGGATAGGATTTGCTATTTTAAGCATCATACTAATCACAACTATCCAGTAAAAATTGAATAATGCAGGAAATAGACTGTTATAAAACCCTTGCTAAAACCGGAGAAGAAACATTCTTTAAAGACCGCGGAAGTAAATTCATCGGCCAGGCACATCCTGTTACCAATGAAAGTGAAATTGATACTATTATTTCTGATTTAAAAACCAAACACAATAAAGCATCACACGTTTGTTATGCCTGGCAACTAGGAAAGAATTACGAGCATTATAGAGCAAATGATGATGGGGAACCCAGTAATTCTGCGGGATTACCTATTTATGGTCAACTACAATCTTTTGAGGTTACACAAACATTGGTAACGGTAATTAGATATTATGGTGGCACGAATCTAGGCGTTGGCGGATTGATACAAGCTTACAAAACTGCTGCTCAATTCGCTTTAGAAGAGTCTACCATTATAACAAAAACGATTACTGAAGAACTTCAATTAAAATTTGAATATCCCTTACTTCATACGGTAATGAGAATTATCAAAGAAGAGCAATTAGACATTGCAAAACAAAAAATGGAATTGAGCTGCTTAATCACAATAGATGTTCGTAAAAATGATCTGAACCGTATTCAAGATCGCTTCAATGCAGTTTTTGGCATCGAGAGCTCAGTTATTGAGTAACTATTATTTTAACTTCTCTAAGACATATTCCGGACATCTTGTAGGTCTGTTTGTTGACATATCTACAAAAACTAAAGTTGTTTCTGCTTTAGTAAGCAATTCTTGATTCTGATTATAAATTTCATAGTCAAAAACTATACTCGCACGAGGTGTTTTCCTAAGCATTGTTTTTATAGTTAAAATATCATCAAATAGCGCAGGCTTCAAAAAAGAAAACTGCATGCCGTAAACAGGTAACATAACCCCTTTCTCTTCCATTTTTTTATAGGAAATTCCAATAGCTTCTAACCATTCTATACGAGCAAGTTCCAGATAAACAGCATAGTTAGCATGATGCACTACACCCATTTGATCTGTTTCTGCATATCTAACTTTAACAGAAGTTGTGTGTGATTTCATAGAGTTATTAACAAATAAATTCTTAGATTAAACCTCGGAAAGAGTATGCGCAAAAAATTCTAAAAAAGCAATCTAATTTTCTTTTTTTATTACATTTTTTGTTCACATATTTGCCTCGCGCTGAACGAAACGAAGATCTCTTTATTTTCTCACTTTTCAGACGTCCGAAAAACAAAAATAACTTAAAATTTAACCAAAAGAATGAGTATGACTGCGCAAACAGTATGGGATAATTGTCTCTCATTTATTCAGGACAATATAACCCCGCAGGCTTACAAAACCTGGTTCGAACCCATTCGAGCAGTTAAACTTACAGATAATGCTCTCAGCATACAGGTTCCTAGTAAATTCTTTTATGAGTGGCTAGAAGAACATTATGTAAAACTATTAAAAGTCTCTCTAACTAAAGAGCTGGGAGAACACGCAAAGTTGGTTTATGTAATTCGTATGGAAAATACCTACGGAAACCGCCAACCTTTCACTGAAAAAATACCGAGCACCAACCGTCCCAACACGATGAAATCGCAAGAGGTTGACGCTCCTTTAAAAAATAAAAATCCTGAACTAAAAAATCCCTTTGTAATTCCGGGAATTCGTAATCTTCAGATAGAATCTCAATTGAATCCTAATTACAATTTTGATAACTTTCTTGAAGGTGACTCTAACCGCCTTGCTCGTTCTGCAGGTATGGCTGTTGCCAATAAACCGGGAGGAACTTCTTTTAATCCATTACTTATTTTTGGAGGTGTTGGTTTAGGTAAAACTCATTTAGCTCATGCTATTGGTGTACAAATTAAAGACCGTTACCCAGATAAAACAGTTCTTTATATTTCTGCAGAAAAATTCACTCAGCAATATATAGAGTCGGTTAAAAAGAATAACCGAAATGATTTTATCCATTTCTATCAGGTAATTGATGTACTTATAGTAGATGACATTCAATTGTTATCAGGTAAGGCTGGTACTCAAGATGTATTTTTCCACATCTTTAACCATTTACATCAAAACGGAAAACAAGTAGTTTTAACTAGTGATAAAGCTCCTGTAGATATGCAGGATATAGAACAGCGCCTGCTTTCTCGCTTTAAATGGGGACTTTCTGCAGAATTGCAACAGCCTGGTTTTGAAACACGTGTTTCTATTATTAAAAATAAACTGTATCAAGATGGCGTAGAAATGCCAGAAGATATTGTTGAGTTTTTAGCAAATAATATCAAGACTAACATTCGTGAACTAGAGGGTGCCATTATCTCATTAATCGCTCACTCTTCTTTCAACAAAAAAGAAATCAATCTCGAGCTTGCAAAGAAAATTGTAGACAACTATGTTAAACACACCAAGCGCGAGGTTTCTATAGATTACATTCAGAAAGTAGTAAGTGACTATTTTCAGATGGATGTAGATACGCTGCAGTCTAAAACTCGCAAGCGACACATAGTACAAGCAAGACAACTCGCTATGTTTTTTGCAAAAAAACTAACCAAAGCTTCTCTTGCAAGTATTGGTTCTCAGATAGGTAAACGCGACCATGCCACCGTTCTACACGCCTGCAAAACCGTCGACAACCTATCAGCTACAGACAAGCAGTTTAAAAAATACGTAGAGGATTTAAACAAAAAACTCACTATGTAATTAACTCTTGAGTTGCGTATCTTTACCTTTCTGTATCAATTAAAAAAATTAAGCTTTCGCTAAAAATTTACCTGAAATGAAAACACGTATTTTAATGGTTTGCTTAGGTAATATTTGCAGATCTCCACTAGCAGAAGGATTATTAAAATCGAAATTAGACACTGATAAATTTGAAGTCGATTCAGCAGGAACGGGTCATTGGCACGTAGGGAGTCTTCCAGACTCGAGAAGCATTGCAATTGCTCAAAAAAATGGCTTAGACATTTCAGATCAACGCGGAATGCAATTTAAACCCGCTTTTTTTGGTCACTACGATCATATTTTTGTGATGGACAATTACAACTATGAAGACGTAATTGAGCAAGTACGCAATGATGGCGATAAAGAAAAGGTTCATCTTATCTTGGATGAAATATTTCCCGGTGAACGCGTAGATGTACCAGATCCTTATAACGACAGTTTAAGAGGTTTTGACAAAGTTTACGAAATGCTAGACGAAGCCACTACCAAATTAGCGGAGCGCCTCACTAAATAATTCAATTTTATGCATATAAAACCTGAGTACGGTAAATTGTATCTGATTCCTGTAACACTGGGTGATACAGATCCTCTTGAAGTCATGCCGGGTTTGGTTCAGAAAATCATCAGCACTATTGATGAATATGTGGTTGAAAACGAGAAAACAGCTCGAAGATTTATCAAACAAATTTGCAAAGAAAAACCACAACCTTCTTTAATTCTACATCCACTTAATAAACACACAGAAATTACCGAAGTCCCTGCATACTTAGACTCTTGTTTAAAAGGAAAATCAATAGGTTTAATGTCTGAGGCCGGTGTTCCCGGTATTGCAGATCCCGGCGCTGAAGTTGTGCGACTCGCTCACGAAAAAGGAATACAAGTAGTTCCTTTAGTAGGGCCTTCTTCTATTTTAATGGCAATGATGAGCAGTGGGATGAATGGTCAAAACTTTGCTTTTAACGGCTATTTGCCTATTGATTCTAAAGAACGACGCAGCGAACTGAAACGTTTGGAGCGAATTTCTAAAGATTATAATCAATCTCAACTTTTTATTGAAACACCTTATCGCAACAATAAAATGATTGATGAATTGTGCAACACTTTACAGGCTAACACGCGACTTTGTATTGCCTGTGACATCACACTTCCTACCGAATTTATTGTAACAAAGCCCATCTCTATCTGGCAGACCAAAAAACCGGATTTACACAAGAGGCCTGCGTTATTTATAATACAAAACTAAAAAAGCGACCGTACGGTCGCTTTTTTAGTTTTTATATCATTCAGATTTTAACTATCTAAATCGACTTTTGCATTTCTATCAGGCTCAATAAATGAAACATCATAACCTGCAAATTTTTTTATATAACTATATACTGAAGTTCCAAAAGCATCTCTAAAACCCTCTACTCCACCTGAGCGTAAATAACTTTTTACACTCCCGGGACCAGCAAGATGAGCTGCTGCTAAAATACCAGATTCTGTTACTTTAACTCCATTTATAACTTTCCCTGTAAAGCGCTTGATATCTTTTCTAAGAACCCATTTATTACGAGAAGCATTTGCAACAAATGCCTTTTCCTGTAATCTGGGGTTATTTATAAATTCATCTGTATCTGTTACTCCTAAAAGCAATAAAGTACTTCTACCAAACTGATATTTTCCTAAATACCCTAATTGATTGATACGTTTGTAATCATTTTGAGACTCTTTAAAGCCTAATGCCTCCTTGAAACCGGTAAATGATTTCCCGGTGGTGGCAAGATTTAAATTTGAAGTGTTATCCAATACAGCTGTATCGATCTCATCAAATTGGGGTACTGTGTAGAATAACTCTAAACCTTCAGTAGAATTTTCACGTGGTTTATCTGCATCTTTAACTGACATACTTAATGCCACCAAACCAAACACAGAAGGCAACGCTGCTAATTTTACAATGTTTTTCGTCATAAAATAAATTTCAGACCGGTAGATGAACGCTACTAAATTACCCGTCTATATTACTGCGCAAATATACAAATAGAATATAAGCGATTGACAATGAATTGGTTAAGTTTTTATTAAAGTCAGTGTTTTCGCAAAAATGTATTGTATTCTATTCGACATGACTCTTTTTCTTAGATATTTTAACATTTATCAAACCTCCGATTGAGGAAAAGACAAACATTTAACATTTATTGGCTTAACGATTAATTCCTTGCTTATTTATCCAGTTAATATACTGCTTTCTATTTGTATTATGTTGAGCCATAGTCTTCGCGAAAAGATGATAGCCAGGATTAGAAACGTCTGCAACGAAAAAATAGTATTGGTGTGACTCCGGATTTAACACAGCATGAATAGCTGAAAGATCGGGCATAAAGATTGGTCCTGGAGGTAAACCACCATACATATAAGTATTATAAGGAGAATCTGTCTCCAGATCTTTATAAAGAACGCGCTTAATAACGCGATCAAAATCATTAGCTTCTTTTTTTACAGCATAAATTACTGTTGGATCTGCGTCTAGCTTCCAACCATTATGTAAGCGGTTGAGATAAACTCCGGCAACCCGAGGACGCTCATCTGCTTTTGCAGTTTCTTTTTGTACAATAGAAGCTAAAGCATAGACTTCATTAGGTGTTAAACCTTGTTCTTTAGCTTTAGCCTTTCGTTCTTCTGTCCAGAAGCGCTTGTATTCGGCAAGCATTCTGCCTCTATAGGATTCTGCATCAGTATTCCAGTAAAATTCATAAGTATTGGGCAAATACATACTTAGGGCTGTTGCTTCTTCAAAACCATTATCCTTTAAAAATTCAGCATCTTTAAAAGCTGAAATCAACTCTATGCTATCAGCCTCAAGTTGTTGACCTATTCTACCGGCTAAATCCTCTAAACGCTCCTGATTGTTAAATGAAATCTTAATAGGAATGTTTCCGCTGCGAATAGAATTTACAATATCATTATTACTACTTCCCTTTTTTATAAGGAAATGACCAGCTTTGATATTGCTTATGTAACCTTTTCGCTCTGCAACCTGATCAAAAGATTCTTCATCTTTTAATAAAGGCGCCAACTCTGCTTTTACATCTTGATATGTCGCATCTGAAGCTATATAGACGTGAGCTTCTTCATTATTAAATGCAGTATTAGGAGATAAAAATTTACCATAAATGTTATATGCAAAAACCCCAGCTATGACTAATCCTATTAAAGCGGTAGCCGCAATTATTTTTTTAATGTACATCTTTATGTATTAATTGATATAAAAATTCATTCTTAAAAGTTCCCGCTATTCGAGTCCAGTCTTTTTTTAATCCTACAGCCTTAAAACCTTGCTTTTCAAAAAGCTTGATACTCGGCTTATTTTCTTCTAAAATATTGGCATAAAGTTGATGCACATTTAAATGCTTAAAACTATAACGCGTAATTAAATCTAGTGCCTCTGCGCCATAACCCTTACCACGATCTGATGTGCTAAAAATCAAAATACCTAAACCGGCACGTTGGTTTCTGGGATCAAAATCAAAGAGATCTATCATTCCTAAAGCCTCATCATCACTAGCCCTACAAATAACTAAACGCAATTGTTTAGCTTCATAAATGTCCTTATGCGAGTTTTTAATATAATGCTTCAGTAAAAATTTTGAAAAAGGAGTCAGCGTTGTAGTTAGCTCCCAGAGATCCTCATCATTTTCAATTTTGAAAACCAGATCGAGATCTTCGGGCTCTAATGCTCTTAAGTATACGAGTTGTCCTTTTAGAGTTAAACGTTCCATACGCCTTCAAAAACTTTTTCTGCAGGACCGATTAAAAATATGTTTTTATAGCCATCTTCCTGGGGCTCAAACATCACTTGAAGCTGCCCCCCTTCAACCTGCAAAGGAATACTGTTTATAGAAACTTTATTCTGTTTATGAATAGCAAGAGCAACTGCGGTAGCTCCTGTACCACAACTTAATGTCTCATCTTCTACCCCTCGCTCATAGGTTCGCATTCTGTAACCGTTATCTATTGCCTCTACAAAATTAATATTGCTTCCAGCTTTGCCATAAAGTGAGCCATAGCGTAAAGCTGCACCCTCCTTTTTAACATCAAAAACATCTATATCAGAAACCCACTGCACGTGATGTGGCGAACCGGTATCTAAGAAAAGGTGGTCATCAAACTCTTTAATTTCAGCAACATCTTGCATTTTAAGATGCACAAGACCTTCTTCAATGAACGCTTCGTGTACACCATCAACGGCTTCAAATGTAGTTTTGTCAGCTATCACTCCAAGTTCTTTTGCAAAAGCTACAATACAACGACCACCATTCCCACACATCGAACTCGGGTTTCCATCTGCGTTATAGTAAACCATTGTAAAGTCTAAGGTCGTGTGATTCTCTAATAAGATCAAGCCATCTGCTCCTATGCCAAATTTTCGGTTACAAATAGCTTTAACGAGTTTGGTATCATTATTGGAAAATATATGCTGACGGTTATCGATCATTACAAAATCGTTGCCGGTGCCTTGGTATTTATAAAAAGGTATTGACATTTCTGGTTTTTTAAAAAGCCTCGCAAAAATACATAAAGCGAAAATTCTATGCCTTGTTAAGACCAAGTTAAATACTGCAACGCAATATACTGTCACTCGTATTTATAATGTTATACTAAAAAAACAGAAACGTATTATGAAAAAATTTGCAAGCCTACTGTTTGTTGCCATCTTAGGTGGTGGTATTACTCTGGGAGCATATAAGCTTCTAGAAAATGAAACCCAAACTGAAGTTTCTAACCTAACTGCAACTTCATCTTATACTCCGGTAAAATATAATGGAACTCCTATTAGCAGTACCAATGCTGACTTTACCGAAGCGGCAGACCGTACCGTACATGCGGTAGTACACGTTAAAAACGTACAAACCTCAAGACAGCCCCGCAGTTTACAAGAGTTTTTCTACGGTGGTGGTGAGATGCGCAAAGGTCTCGTAGGAGCTGGTAGTGGTGTTATCATTTCACCAGATGGTTATATTGTGACGAACAATCACGTGATTGATGGTGCTACAGAACTTGATGTTTCTTTAAACGACAACCGCACCTATAAAGCAGAAGTTATAGGTACCGACCCTAAAGCAGACATTGCGCTTATAAAAATTGATGCTGATAGTGAACTGCCTTATCTTCCTTTTGGAGATTCTGATGGTGTAAAACTCGGAGAATGGGTATTAGCGGTAGGTAACCCGTTTAACTTAACAAGTACAGTCACTGCAGGTATTATTTCAGCTAAAGCCAGAGATATCAGCGAGTATGATTCTAATCCGCAATCTTTTATTCAAACTGATGCGGCAATAAATCCTGGTAATAGTGGCGGTGCATTGGTAAATATAAATGGTGAATTAATAGGTATCAACACCGCGATTACTTCACAAACTGGTAGTTATGTTGGTTATGCTTTTGCTGTACCTTCTAATAATGCCCGTAAGATTGTTGAAGACATTATGGAGTATGGTGATGTACAACGCGGAATCCTTGGTGTTAGCGGTACGAGCTTAAATCCTAGTATTGCAAGTGAATTAGATATAGACGCTGTAGAAGGTGTTTATATAGCTAATGTTGAGTTTGAAAGTGGTGCAAAAAAAGCCGGACTTCAAAAAGGAGATATCATTACTAACATTGACAATATTAAGATCACTAAATTCCCTGATCTAGCAGGATATTTAGGTACTAAACGTCCTAATGATGTTGTTCAAGTTACGTATAGCAGAGATGGAGAAAGTAAAACTGTACCAGTTACTTTACTTAAATATTCGTCTTATGTAATTGAGAAACCGGGATTAGAAGTTCGGGAAGCTTCACCTAAACTTCTTAAAGAATATGGAGTAAAAAATGGAGTTGTCATTGCGCAAGCAACTAATGATAAACTAAAACGCTATAATTTAAAAGGAATTGTAATTACAGAAGTTGACGATGAAGCAGTAAATTCTGTGGAAGATATTAAACGCATAATGAATAATAAAAATCCTAACGAACCGATAAGCTTAAGTTTTGTAAGTAAAGGTGGTGAGAAAAAGCAAATTATTTTTCAATAGAAAGCTTCTGGATAATTGAATTTAAAGTCCTTCATAATGAAGGGCTTTTTTATTTAAAATTATGCTTACGAAAACGATATAGTTGAGTATATTTGTCGAAAATTAAAACCAATTTATACTCCATGAGTACTTCAAATACATACGAGAAAGAATTATCCTTTCAGGCAGACCGCCGAAGAGCAACTGTTGAATTTATAAAAATTATAAGCGATCTCTGGTATGATAAAAATATTGAACTGGTTTTATTCCGAAATCAATTAATAGATAGAAACGTGAGTGAAATACTCAATCTGCATGCTTATGCAGGTGCTTTTGTACAAAAGCCTATTTCGATTTTTGATAGTGTTGAGATTGCAAAAGCGATTTTGCAAGCAAATTTCCCTCCTGCTAAATTAGATATTGGCAAACTTACGTATGAATATCACTTAGAAAATAACGATTATACCGATGCTTCTGCATTTATCCATTATAAATTGAAAGACGCCGAAGCTTCAAATACCATTGTTCCTAAAGATGTGGTTCTTTACGGTTTTGGGCGAATAGGCAGATTGCTAGCTCGCGAACTTATGACGCGAACCGGAAGCGGAAACCAACTAAGATTAAGAGCAATTGTAGTTCGTGGTGAGATTACAGAGTCTGTTTTAAAAAAAAGAGCTTCTTTACTAAAAAGCGACAGTATACATGGAGACTTTCCGGGAACTATAGATATTAATATAGAAAAGGAAGCGCTCATTATTAATGGGACCACAGTTACCATAATAAGCTCTAATACTCCTGAAGAAATAGATTATAACTCCTACGGAATCGATGATGCATTGATCATTGACAATACTGGTGCTTTTAGAGATAAAGAGCAACTAAGCAGACATTTAATTGCCAAAGGTGCTTCAAAAGTTCTACTTACAGCTCCCGGAAAAGGTATTCCTAATATCGTTCACGGTGTAAATCAAAATGCGTTTAATCCAGATGAAGTTTCAATTTTTTCAGCTGCATCATGCACCACAAATGCGATAACTCCTGTTTTAAAAGCCATTGAAGAAAGTTTCGGTATTGCTACGGGTCATTTAGAAACCATTCATGCGTACACAAACGACCAGAATTTAGTAGACAATATGCATTCTAAATATAGAAGGGGTCGTGCTGCTGCTTTAAATATGGTAATTACCGAAACCGGTGCTGGTGAAGCAGTTGCTAAAGCTTTACCTAATTTAGAGGGAAAATTGACTTCTAATGCAATACGAGTTCCGGTTCCTAATGGTTCACTAGCTATTTTAAATTTAAAACTGAAACAAAAAACTACCGTCGAAAGCGTTAATGCTACACTGAAAAAATATGCTTTAGAGGGGGATCTGGTAGAGCAAATAAAATATTCTATCAATAATGAACTAGTCTCCAGTGACATTGTGGGTTCGTCTGCACCTTCAATATATGATAGTCAGGCTACATTGATTTCTTCAGATTCTGAAAACGTGGTTTTATACGTTTGGTACGATAATGAGTACGGCTACAGTCATCAAGTCATTCGCCTTGCAAAATATATAGCCAAAGTGAGAAGGTTCACCTATTATTAGAAAAAAGTCTCAACTGATTGTTAAAAGATTCATATTCAGCAAACTAAACGTTTCTGTAAAATCAATCTATTTATTCTGAATAAACAGTAAGAACAAGATGATTTGATTATTTTTGCACTTTTAATATACTAAGATGGGATGCATTCCGTTTTCCCAAAAACAGAAAAACGACTAGCCTAAATGAATACTATAAAGAGCAGCTTATTTTTTTTATTATTTGTAGTTGCAGGAGCAAACGCACAAGAAGAGCAAACACAGGAAACTGAGCCCAAAGTGAACACGATTTCACAACAATTTGAAGACTTATTAGAGAAATCTAATAACTTTCAAGAATACAAAGTGGTTAATCAAAATTCACTTTTAAAATTAAAAAGTAATACCGCAGATAGCATTTCAGGGTTAAAAGAAAAAATCAATAGTCTGCAAGAACAAATAAACTCGCAGCAAGCGAAGGTTAGCGAACTCAACAATTCTTTACAGGAAACTGAAAACACACTTGAAACAACTCGCGCTGAAAAAGACTCTATTTATTTCTTAGGAATACCAATGAGTAAAGGCGGTTATATGGGGATGATGTGGGGAATCGTAGCTGTACTTGCTCTAGCTTTGGTTTTCTTTATTTTAAGATTTAAAGGAAGTAACGCACATACGCAGGAAGCTCGTAAAAAGCTTGGAGAAGTTGAGACTGAGTATGAAGAGTACCGCAAGAAAGCTCTTGAAAAAGAGCAGAAAATGGGTAGATTACTTCAGGATGAGCGTAATAAAGCTGTAAAAAATAATAACAAATAAACTTTTAGCTCGAAGCTTTAACGCTACAGATTGCGACTTCAATTCTTTAGTTTTAACAAATTATAGCGTGCTTTATGCGCATAGATATCATTACCGTAGTACCCGATCTTTTAAAAAGTCCTTTTGAAGCCTCTATTATGCAGCGCTCAATTGCAAAAGGTCTCGTAGAAGTTCATTTCCATAATCTTAGAGATTACTCCGCAAATGCCTACAAACAAGTTGATGATTATCAGTTTGGGGGCGGTGCCGGTATGGTTATGATGATTGAACCTATTGACAAATGCATTAGTGAACTAAAAGAGGAACGAGATTACGATGAGATTATTTATCTAACTCCAGATGGTGAAACCTTGAATCAAGGTATTGCTAACCAGATTTCATTACAAAAAAACATAATCCTTTTATGCGGACATTATAAAGGTGTTGATCAGCGGGTGCGTGATCAATTTATCACACGTGAGATTTCTATAGGAGATTATGTATTGAGCGGTGGAGAACTGGGCGCTCTTATTCTTTGTGATGCTGTGATTAGATTAATTCCCGGAGTTTTAGGTAATGAAACCTCCGCATTAACAGATTCTTTTCAAGACGATATGTTAGCTCCTCCCGTTTATACGAGACCTGCTGAGTATAAAGGTTGGAAGGTTCCTGAAATACTCACATCAGGAAACACACCCAAAATTGAAACTTGGCGCGAGGAACAAGCTTATAAACATACACTTAAGCGGAGGCCCGATCTTTTAAAAGACTAATTTTCAGAAACATTGAAAAAAATATAGTTTTCAATTGATTAACTTATTTTTTATAGTAAATTTGCAGCCTCATAGAACCAACCTCTGGCGAAGTACGTGCATGTTGCTTTTATACAATTTAAAAAAATCTTAAAAATGGAAGATTTAATCAGTTTTGTACAAAACGAATTTGTAGAGAAAAAAGAATTCCCAGAATTTAGTGCAGGTGATACGATCACTGTGTATTATGAAATTCGTGAAGGTGAAAAAGTACGTACACAGTTCTTTAGAGGAGTTGTTATCCAAGTACGTGGTACAGGAGTAACCAAAACATTTACAATCAGAAAAATGTCTGGTACAGTAGGTGTTGAGCGTATTTTCCCTATCAATATGCCAGCTCTTCAAAAAGTTGAAATTAACAAAAGAGGTAAAGTACGCAGGTCACGTATTTACTATTTCAGAGGTCTTACTGGTAAGAAAGCAAGAATCAAAGAGATTAGAAAATAATCTTTCTTTTAGAATATATATTAAAAGCTCCTCATTGAGGAGCTTTTTTTAGTCGAACCATAAGGTAATTAACAATTGTTAATAATGCTGGTTAATAAGGAGTTAATAAGATTTTTAATCTAACGATAACGTTTTAAATATTTTAATTAAATTAGTATCACTAAACATTTCAAGAGTGCTATTTTATAAATACATTCTTTTGCCAATATCGTTATCACTGTTTAGCAGTAATTTTAAATAAAGGTATTGGATCGGGATTAGTTTCAGCTAATCTCTATGTATTGATTTACGGTACAAGTACTAATATTCTTGCCATAGGAACTTCAAGGGTTCACCGGTAAAAAATCAAAACATCAGAAGCTCTGTTAGATATTTAAATATCTTAACAGAGCTTTTTTCATTTCAGCAAATGATCCTTTTAAAGACCTAATTCATCAGATTGCTTTCAGTCTGCCGTATTCTTAGGGCTTTAAGAAGAATTTAGCTGTTAAAATCTGCCATAAAATTCTATATTTGCAAACCACTAATTTTTCTTAAAATAAAATTTTTAAATATACTCAGGTTAATCGATTTCGCAAATTAAGGTATAGCTTAAAAATTATTAAACGAACACATTATATGTCAACCAAAACTTCTAAAATAGCTTACACCAAGACTGATGAAGCCCCGGCTTTAGCTACACATTCATTACTTCCTATTATCAGTAAATTTGCTAAACCGGCAGGTATTGAATTTGAAGTTAAAGATATATCTCTTGCTGCAAGACTTTTAGCCAACTTTCCTGATTATTTAAATGATGAGCAAAAGGTAAATGATGCTTTAGCAGAATTAGGTGCTTTAGCTAAAAGTCCTGATGCCAACATTATCAAATTACCTAACATTAGTGCTTCAATACCACAACTGACTGCTGTAATTAAAGAGTTACAGTCTAAAGGTTTTGCTGTACCTGACTATCCTGAAAATGCTAATACTGATGAGGAAAAAGCTTTAAAACAGCGCTATGCTAAGGTTTTAGGTAGTGCCGTAAATCCTGTTCTTAGAGAAGGTAACTCAGACAGACGCGCACCTAAACCGGTTAAAGAATATGCTAAGAAAAACCCACACAGTATGGGTGAATGGTCTAAAGAAAGTAAATCTCACGTAGCAACTATGGCTTCCGGAGACTTTAGATCTAATGAAAAATCTGTTACTGTACCTCAAGCTACTTCTATTTCTATTGTACTCCTTAACGAGTCAGGTACTAAAACAACATTAAAAGAAAATTTAGCACTTAAGAAAGAAGAAGTTATTGATGCTACTTTAATGAGCAAAAATGCCCTTCTTACCTTTTTAAGTGAGCAAGTAGAAGATGCAAAAGCTAAAGGTGTTTTGTTTTCTATACATATGAAAGCAACTATGATGAAGGTTTCTGATCCTATCATCTTTGGTCACGCTGTTCGCGTTTATTTTAAAGACGTTTTTGAAAAATATGGCGAAGATTTAAAAGCAATTGGCGTTGATGCTAAAAATGGTCTTGCAGATCTTTTAAGCAATGTAAACAAGCTACCTGAAGGTAAACGTGCTGAAGTAGAAAAAGCAATTTTAGATACGTTAGACAACCGCGCAGATCTTGCGATGGTAAATTCTGATAAGGGAATCACCAACCTACATGTACCGAGTGATGTAATTATTGACGCTTCGATGCCGGCAATGATTAGAAACAGCGGAAAAATGTGGAATGCTGACGGAAAATCTCAGGATACTAAAGCTGTTATACCAGATAGTAGTTATGCTGGTATCTATCAAGAAACTATAGATTTCTGTAGAGAAAACGGGGCTTTTGATCCTACTACAATGGGTACTGTTCCTAATGTAGGTCTTATGGCTCAAAAAGCAGAAGAATATGGTTCTCATGATAAAACCTTTGAAATTCCACTTGCTGGTAAAGTTCAGGTTATTGACGCTGAAGGAACTGTTCTTATGGAGCATGCTGTTGAAGAAGGCGATATCTGGAGAATGTGCCAGACAAAGGATGAACCAGTACAAGACTGGGTAAAACTTGCCGTCAACCGCGCTCGCGCAACTAGCTTACCTACTATTTTCTGGTTAGATAAAGATCGTGCTCACGATGCTGAATTAATCAAAAAAGTAAATTTATATCTTAAAGATCACGATACTGAAGGGTTAGACATTCAAATTATGTCTCCTGTTGAAGCTACACGTTTCAGCTTAAAACGTATGAAAGCCGGAGAAGACACAATCTCTGTAACCGGAAACGTTTTACGTGACTACAATACAGACCTCTTCCCTATTCTTGAAGTAGGAACAAGTGCAAAAATGTTATCTATTGTTCCATTAATGAATGGTGGTGGGCTTTTTGAAACCGGAGCTGGTGGTTCTGCGCCAAAACACGTTCAGCAATTTTTAGAAGAAGGGCATTTACGATGGGATTCTCTTGGTGAATTTTTAGCCTTAGCTGTTTCTCTGGAGCACGAAGGTAATGCGAATGGCAATTCAAAAGCATTGGTTTTAGCTGAAACACTTGACGAAGCAACAATCAAATTTTTAGATAATAAAAAATCGCCTTCCAGAAACGTTAATGAACTGGATAACCGCGGTAGTCATTTCTACCTTGCTTTATATTGGGCACAAGCTTTAGCTGCTCAGGAAAAAGACAAAGAGTTGCAGGTACATTTCGCTGAAATTTCTAGCGAATTGGAAACCAATGAAGAAAAGATCTTACAGGAATTATTAGATGCTCAAGGATCACCTGTTGATCTCGGCGGATATTATTTCCCAGACGAAAACAAGTCTGAATCTGCAATGCGACCTAGTGCTACACTAAATGCAATTGTAAATTCGTAGAGCTATAAAGCTTATTTTACAAAAAAAGGGTTTCTATCTAGAAACCCTTTTTTTGTTCTATTTATTTTCTTAAAAAAGCCTTATTAATTCATTAAGTCTCTTATTTTTGATGAAAAACGTGATTAATCACTTTTACACGCTTTTATTACTATTTGCAATTTCAACTGCCTGGTCTCAGGAAAATTTCACAATAAGCGGTGTTATAAGTGCCGCTTCTTCTAATGAAACTCTCATAGGTGTAAATGTTCTCATACCAGATCTCAATAAAGGAACGGTCACTAACGAGTATGGCTTCTACTCCATTACTTTACCTAAAGGAAATTACACGCTTCAAATAAGTTTTATAGGTTTTCAACCGGTGACACAAACTATAAATCTGGACCAGAACACGAAATTAAATCTAGTCATACAGGAGTCAACAGAAACACTAGATGAAGTAATCATTGAAGAGAATATTGAGAAGCTCAGTATTCGTAAACCGCAAATGAGTGTTAACACACTTACAGCTTCTACTATAAAACAGATTCCTGTGGTTCTTGGAGAAGCAGATGTGATTAAATCTATTTTGTTGCTTCCAGGAGTTACAAGTGCCGGCGAAGGAGCTTCAGGTTTTAATGTACGGGGTGGCGCTGTAGATCAAAACCTTATACTCCTTGATGAAGCGATCATTTTCAACTCTTCACACCTGTTCGGTTTCTTTTCGGTATTTAATCCGGATGCTATTAAAGACTTAAAACTTTATAAAGGAGGCATTCCTGCACGTTATGGCGGCAGGGTTTCTTCAGTTTTAGATATTTATCAGAAAGAAGGAAACAGTAAGGAGTTTCACGCCAATGGTGGGATCGGCGCTGTTTCAAGCAGATTGCTCTTAGAAGGTCCCATAGTTAAAGATAAATCAGCTTTTTTAATTGGCGGAAGAGCATCATATGCACATTTATTTCTTCCACTTTTTGACTTGGATAATAAAGCTTATTTCTACGATCTCAATACGAAGCTCAACTATAAATTAAACGATAATAACAGTTTTTATTTGTCAGGATATTTTGGTCGGGATCTATTCAGCGTTAGCGAAAGCTTTGTAAACACCTATGGAAATGCTACAATAAATTTGAGATGGAACCACCTGTTTACCGATAAATTGTTTTCTAATTTATCACTTATTTATTCTGATTATTATTATGGTTTGTTACTAGACTTTGTTGGTTTTCAATACGATTCCGGGATTCGTAATTTTAATTTAAAATATGACTTTCAACATTACCTCAATTCAAACCTGAAGCTGAGTTACGGAGTTAATGAAATCTATTACCGCTTCAATCCCGCAACCATAAAACCCAACCGGCCAGATTCAGGAATTATTGCATCTCAGCTCAAGCATAAATTTGCAAATGAGTTTTCGGTCTATGCCGAAGCAGAACAAGATATTAGTCATAATTTGACGTTAAGATATGGCTTTAGACTCAGTCATTTTACCCGTTTAGGACAAGATGCTTTAAATCAATATGAAAATGATAATCCGTTGATTTTTAATTCAGATTTAAAGATTTACCAGCCTGCACCAGTAACAGACACGTTATTGAACACCGGCACACTAGCTAATTTTACCAATTTTGAACCGCGTGCTTCTCTGTCGTATGTATTGAACAAAAAAAGCTCTGTAAAAGCCAGCTACAACAGAATGGCGCAATATTTACATTTAATTTCAAACACCAACTCACCTACACCGCTTGACGTTTATGCTCCTAGCGGACCTTACTTAAAACCACAGTTGCTAGACCAATTTGCTGCCGGATATTTTAGAGAAATTAATGACGGTGCATATTCTGTTGAAACTGAAGTTTTCTATAAAGACATTAAAAACAGACTAGATTACCGCAATGGCGCTCAGCTTATCGCAAATAATGCTATTGAAGGTGAAGTATTAAACGGTAAGGGAAGGGCTTATGGTCTTGAGTTCTTAGCTCGTAAAAATGGCGGAGTTCTAACGGGCTGGTTAGCTTATACCTTATCGAGAAGCGAACAACAAACCCCGGGGCGAACCTCAGAAGAAACCGGTATCAATAACGGAAACTGGTATGCTTCAGCTTACGATAAAACACACGACATCAGTGCATATGTGAATTATGAGTTCAGTAAAAAATGGAACTTTAACGCCAATTTTATTTTTCAGACGGGACAACCTACTAACTATCCGGTTAGCCAGTCTCAGTTTCAGGGTTTATCTATTTCCAACTACGGGATGCGAAATCAAGAACGACTTCCCTCCTACAATCGCCTGGATATCTCAGCAACTTTAACTCCTTCAAATAATAAAAACCGAAAGTTAAAAGGAGAATGGGTTTTTAGCATTTATAACGTATATAACCGAATGAATGCCGCTTCGATCAATTTTAGAACCAATGAAGACACCAGACAGAATGAAGCAGTAAAAACTTCAATTTTTGGGATTCTTCCTTCAGTAACCTATAATTTTAAGTTCTAATGAAACAGTTTTTTTCAACTTTTGCAGTACTTTTTATAGCAATAACTTTAAATTCCTGTCAAGAAACTATTGACGTTGATTTACCAGAAACTCAAGAACGATTAGTTGTAGATGCATTAATGAGAATTACTGACACAGAGACCTTTTTAACAGAAGCTCGTTTACGATTAACGCTCACCACAGCTTATTTTGCAGACTCAGTACCTACCGTAGATGATGCAATTGTCAACTTAAATAATAAAGAGAATACCTTTAGGTTGAACTCAGAAGGAAACGGATTTTATTCAACAACCATTCCGCGTGATATTATGGAACAAGATTCTTTAAGATTAACCATTTTTCATAATGACGAAGTTTACAGATCTGATGCTAAATTTATTTCGGCAGTACCTATCAATTCAATTTCTCAAGGTGACGGTAGCCTATTTGCAGGAGATGAAACCGAAATAATCATAAGTTATACTGACACTCAAGATCAGGATAATTTCTACCTTTTTGATCTGGATTTAGGCAATTACTTAACCAGTGAAGATACTTTTTATAAGAATCAAAACTTTGCTTTCTCTTATTTCTATGAAGATTTAAGCCCGCAAGACACACTCAACATTGAGCTAATGGGGATTAACAAACCCTTTTTTGATTATATGAGCATAATAATCAATCAATCAGGACAAGCTACAGGTAATCCCTTTACCGCACCACCTTCAGAAATACGAGGAAATGTTATAAACGAAACCGACGAGAGTAATTATCCTCTGGGATATTTTATAATCGCCCAGACCTATGCAGAGTCTATAATTATTGAATAGCTTAAATTGCGTATGGAAATCTATTGCAATATTTTAATGGTAATCATCTAGTAAACTACTTCAGGGCAAGCCAAAGAAGCGTTCGTTAGAAAAAAATTTTTAATTTCGAGGCAAGCCTCGGAGTAATGAACCCTTTAGCAGTACAAATAAATTACCTGATTAAGCTTTTAGATTCATACCGTTAAATAAGTTAATCTTCTATCTACTATGAGTTTTACAAAAACTACAGAACAAGATTCAAAATACAACGAGTTAGAGAATATGAGTATTTCTCAACTCCTCACTAATATAAATACTGAAGATAAAACCGTACCACTGGCAGTAGAGAAAGCTATGCCACAAATTGAAAAATTAGTTGAGCAAGTAGTTACTCAACTCAAAAAAGGAGGTCGTTTGTTTTATATGGGAGCTGGAACCAGCGGAAGACTCGGCGTTGTTGATGCTTCTGAATGCCCACCTACTTTTGGTGTTCCTCACGAGCTTGTAATTGGACTTATCGCCGGCGGTGAAGCTGCTATAAGAAAAGCTGTAGAAAATGCTGAAGACAGCACCACGCAAGGGTGGGCAGATCTACAACGATTTAATATTAATGAAAATGATTTTGTAATTGGCATCGCTGCATCAGGTAGTACACCTTATGTTTTGCATGCACTAAATGCTTGCGCAGAAAACAATATCCCTACAGGAAGCATCACATGTAATGCTTCGTGCCCTATTTCATTAGCAGCAAAATATCCTATAGAAGTAATTGTAGGTCCAGAATTTGTAACCGGAAGCAGCCGTATGAAAGCAGGAACCGCTCAAAAATTGGTTCTCAATATGATTTCAACGACTACAATGATTCAGTTAGGTAAAGTAAAAGGAAACAAAATGGTAGACATGCAACTCAGTAATGATAAGCTTGTAGACCGGGGGATCAGAATGATTCAGGCAGAAATACCGGTTGACCATTTTGAAGCTGAACGACTTTTAAAAGAATATGGCTCAGTACGAGCTGCAATAACATTTTATTTAAATGGCAACTAACAAAGAAGCTTTAGCAAAAGGCGTACGTACGATGGCTATGTCTTTATTTTTTATGTTCTCAGGCCCAGGAATAATCTATCAAGCCTTTAAGAATAAAGAACATCCACTTTACATTCCGGTTTTGGTTTTGGGGATTGCCTTTGCCACATTAGCAATATTTTTTGCTTTCAAAGGTTTGAAAAGAATCATGAGCGCCCTGTTCAATGACTAGCACAAATAAAGCTTAATTAGATAGAACTAAATATTCAGAATTAATTTCTGAAAAAATCTCAACAAAAAAAGCCTTTGCATTTTGCAAAGGCTTTTCTAATATATGATTGAAATAACGCTTATTTAGCGAATTTCTTGTATTTGTTTTTGAACTTGTCAATACGACCAGCTGTATCTACCAATTTAGATTTACCGGTGTAGAATGGATGAGATGCTCTAGAAATCTCCAATTTTACCAATGGGTAAGTCTCACCTTCAACTTCTATCGTTTCTCTTGTATTAGCAGTAGATTTTGTCAAAAAAACCTCGTCGTTAGACATGTCTTTAAATGCTACTACTCTATAATTTTCTGGATGTATCTCTTTTTTCATCGTAAATGCTTTAAAATCTGCTCAATTTTGAGGTGCAAATTTAGAAATAAAAAATAATCTGACAACATTATTTTTCAAATAAATTCTTAGACTTTTCAAACTTACAAAAAACGATGTAACGTTTTACTATCTTTGTTGTCTTATAGACCGCTTAACATAAAACGATAAAAATGGAAAATACCAGCCAACCATCAAGTAAAAAAATAATGATTACCTACGGAGTTATTTTAGCTGCCGTTTCAATACTACTGAGCGTATTCTCATACGTTATGGGTAATGTTTATCAACCACACTGGTCTATTCAATTATTTGGCTTTTTAGTATTAATTGCTGTCATTGTATATGGTATCATAGAATTTAAAAAGCAAAATCAAGGTTATCTTAAACTTTCTGAAGGAATTAAAATAGGTTTAGGAATAGCTGCTATTTCTGCTGTGATAGGAGTATTGTATTTCGTTATTTTCGCAACTGTTATTGAACCGAATTATTTTGAAAATTATATTGAATTTCAAAGACAAACAGCAATTGAGACTAATCCTTCAATGACTACTGAGCAAATTGAAGCAGGCCTCAATATGTCTAAACCATTTATGAATGTTGGCTTTTTTGCAGGTATTCAATTAATAATGGGGTTATTTTTTGGGTTCATAGTATCTTTGATTGCTAGTTTAGCTATGAAGAAAACTAACCCATATCAAGAATAGTCACCGCATGCAATTATCGGTAGTTATACCTCTACTTAACGAAAAAGAATCCCTTCAAGAATTATATGATTGGCTGCTTCGTGTGCTTCAAAAAGAAAAGCTCTCTTATGAGATTCTCTTTATTGATGATGGAAGCACTGATGGCTCCTGGCAGATTATAGAAAAGCTCACGGCTTTAGATAGTCAGGTAAAAGGTATTTGCTTCAATCGCAATTACGGAAAGAGCCAGGCATTGAATGCAGGTTTTCTTGCCGTTGAAGGTGATGTAGTGATCACGATGGATGCTGATTTGCAAGATAGTCCAGATGAGATTCCGGAGTTATACAAGTTAATTACCGAAGAGGGCTACGACATTGTTTCCGGCTGGAAGAAAAAAAGATACGATTCCGTTCTTACTAAAAATCTTCCGTCTAAATTATTCAATGCGGCTGCCCGCAAAACCAGCGGACTCCAATTACATGATTTTAACTGTGGTTTAAAAGCATACCGCCTTGATGTTGTGAAAAACATAGACGTTTATGGTGATATGCACCGGTATATTCCCCTTTTAGCGAAAAATGCAGGCTTCTTCAATATCACTGAAAAACCCGTACAACATCAAGCCCGTAAGTATGGGCAAACAAAATTTGGTGCAGATCGTTTTATAAAGGGTTTTCTCGACTTATTAACTATTTGGTTTACCACCCATTTTGCTAAGCGTCCTATGCATCTTTTTGGGACATTAGGTGCTATTATGTTTAGTATAGGTTTTGGGCTTACTGCCTATCTGGGTATTGACAAATTATTTATAAATCCTACTGCAAGATTGCTCACGCAACGACCTCAATTCTATATTGCGCTAACCAGTATGATTATAGGTATGCAATTATTTATAGCTGGTTTCCTTGGTGAGCTCGTGCAACGTTCTAAAAATGAAAGACCCCGCTATTTAATTAAAGACAAAAAGGGATTTTAATCTAAAGACCTATTGTAGAGAGTTTACTTTGAGCGAAATGTTTACTTTTGAGTTTTAACGCTATTATTTACAACTATGAATCCAGAAATTAATGCCAAAGCAGAAGCTTGGCTATCTCCTACCTTTGACGAGACTACACAAAAAGAAGTAAAAAAACTTATTGAGCAAGACTCTGAAGAACTTACCGAAAGTTTTTACAAGAATCTAGAGTTTGGTACCGGTGGTATGAGAGGGATTATGGGCGTAGGTACAAACCGTATCAATAAATACACTTTAGGTAAAAACACACAGGGTTTATCTAACTATCTAAAAGAGGCTTTTCCTGGCGAAACACCTAAAGTTGCGATTGCATACGATTGCCGTAACAACAGTAAAGAACTCGCTCAGGTTGTTGCTGATGTTTTTTCTGCAAATGATATTAAAGTTTACTTGTTCAGTGACCTTAGACCTACACCAGAGTTGAGTTTTGCTGTAAAGCATTTAGATTGCCAATGTGGTATTGTTTTAACGGCTAGCCACAATCCTCCAGAATATAATGGTTACAAGGTATATTGGCAAGATGGTGGTCAATTGGTTCCACCACAGGATTCTGAAATTGTATCAGAAATAGAAAGCCTGGACTATAGCGCTGTTAATTTTGATGCAAAAAAAGAACATATAACCTATATAGATAAAGACGTTGATGAAGCTTTTATAGAAGCTTCATTAGAAAACGGAAGCTTCTCTGAGTTAGATAAGCATCGTGATGATGTGACAATTGTTTTCACTCCACTTCACGGAACTTCTGTTACCATCATTCCTGACGTTTTGGAAGGTGCTGGTTATAAAAATGTACACATAGTTGAAGAGCAACGCAAGCCTGACGGAAATTTCCCAACAGTGAAGTCTCCTAACCCAGAAGAGCCTGAAGCCTTAAAAATGGCTTTAGATCTTGCTGAAGAAAAAGGTGCAGATATAGTTATAGGTACAGATCCTGACTGTGATCGCCTGGGTATTGCTGTGCGTGATAATTCAGGGAAATTGGTGCTTCTAAACGGAAATCAGACGATGGTTGTTATGACCGATTTTTTACTAGAAAACTATTTTGCAAATAATCAGGCTAAAGGAAATGAGTTTGTAGGCTCTACAATCGTTTCTACCCCAATGATGGAAACACTTGCTAAGTCTTATGATGTTGAATGCAAATTAGGTCTTACCGGCTTTAAATGGATCGCAAAAATGATTGTAGACTATCCAAAGCAACAATTTATAGGTGGTGGTGAAGAAAGTTTCGGTTTTATGGTAGGTGATTTTGTTCGAGATAAAGATGCGGTTACCGCAACCCTACTCGCTTGCGAAATTGTAACTAAAGCAAAAAGTGAAGGTTCTTCATTCTTTAAAAAATTACAGGATCTGTATGTGAAGCACGGTTTCTTCAAAGAAGACCTTACTTCATTAGTTAAGAAGGGAATTTCAGGCGCTGAGGAAATCAAACAAACTATGATTGATCTTCGTGAAAATCCACTAACTACAATTAATGGGGAGAAAATTGTACAAATTGATGATTATGCTTCATCAAAATCCCTGAAGGTTGCTACAGGAGAATCTACAGATATTGACATCCCAAAAGCTAATGTACTTATCTATCATACAGAGCAAGGGTCTCGTATCGCAGCTAGACCAAGTGGTACCGAACCAAAAATAAAATTCTATATCAGCGTTAACGATACTGCAGAAAGCTTAGACGATTTAAATAAAGTTGAAGAAAAGTTAGATGCAAAAATTGCCGGAATTTTAAAAGAATTAGGTATTTGATACTCGAAATTTATACTTATTAAACACACCTCTGAAGGAATCTTATCAATAAGAAAAGTTGATTCCAGAAGAATTGAATTAAATTCGCCTCAATATTTCTATTCCTAGAATTATTGAGGCGAACTTTTTAAACACCCCTTTTAAGGGTTTATTATAATATGAATTATTTTAAACAAATTTTACAATTTGCAAAGCCGTATAAAAAATATGCGGTTCTCAATATTGTCTGTAATATTCTGTATGCTATTTTCAGTACGCTCAGCTTTCTAGCGTTGATTCCCGTTATTGACATTCTGTTTGATAAAGAAAAGCGAGTAACAGAACTTCCGGTATGGGAAGGCTGGGGCAATATTAAAGAATATGCTTTCAACTCCTTTTATTATCAGGTGAGTGAGCGTGTTGCAGATAACGAGCTATCTGCCTTGGTTCTTGTTTGTGGTATCGTAGTAGTATTATTTTTCTTAAAAAATATTTTTGGTTATTTGGCTACATTCTTCATTACCTTTTTGCGAAATGGTGTTATGCAAGATGTACGCGATGCTATTTATGACAAACTTTTAGAACTACCTATTGCTTATTTTTCTGAAAAAAGAAAAGGAGACACTATCTCTCGTATAACCGCTGATGTCAACGAAGTTGAGCGTTCTTTCCTTTCTATTTTAGAAATGGTTGTGCGAGAACCTTTAACCATCATTTTCACGATTCTTACGATGCTGGTTATTAGTCCGAAACTCACCCTATTTGTTTTTATATTCTTACCAATCTCTGGAATAATAATTTCACGAATCGGTAAGTCTCTTAAAAAACAATCTAATCAGGCTCAAGAAGAAAATGGAGCTTTTCTTTCTATAGTAGAAGAAACACTCTCAAGCCTTAAGATTATAAAAGGTTTTAATGGTGAAAATCAATTTAGAAAGAAATTCAGAGACAGTACATCCAGATTAAACTCCATCCTTAATAGTTTGGTTAACCGCCAGAATTTAGCTTCACCCACCAGTGAATTCTTAGGGATTTTTGTAATCGTAGTGATTCTGTGGTATGGTGGTCAGATGGTACTTGTTGAAGGATCTCTGGAGGCATCTCAGTTTATAGCATTTTTAGGTCTTTCTTACCAGATTCTTACTCCAGCAAAACAAATCAGTAAAGCGTCGTATAGCGTTAAGAAAGGTAATGCTGCTGCAGAACGTATACTTTCTGTATTAAATACCGAAACTACAATTAAGGATCTACCTAATGCTCAAAAAGCTCAGGAATTTAATGATGCTGTCCGTATTGAAAATGTTTCCTTTAAATATGAGGATGAATATGTCTTAACAGACTTTAGTACGGTTGTTTCTAAAGGCCAGACAGTGGCTCTGGTTGGCCAAAGTGGTAGTGGTAAAAGTACGATTGCAAATCTGGTAACGCGCTTTTACGATGTAAATGAAGGCTCTATAAAATTAGATGGCATTGATATAAAAGAACTTTCAAAAGAGTCTGTGCGTGCACAAATGGGTCTTGTAACACAAGATTCTATTTTATTTAATGACACCGTAAGAAACAACATACTTTTAGGCAAACCGGAAGCTAGTGATGAAGAAGTTATAGATGCTCTTAAGATTGCCAATGCTTGGGAATTTGTAAATGAACTTCCACTGAAACTGGATACTAATATTGGTGATAGCGGTAATAAATTAAGTGGAGGTCAAAAACAACGCTTATCCATTGCCAGAGCCGTGCTTAAAAATCCACCGATAATGATCCTGGATGAAGCTACTTCTGCGCTAGATACCGAAAGTGAAAGACTGGTACAAAAAGCTCTAGAAAATATGATGATGAATCGTACTTCTATTGTAATTGCACACCGTTTATCAACTATTCAAAATGCAGATCAAATCATTGTAATGCAACGCGGTAAGATAGTAGAACAAGGAAAACATCAGGAACTTCTTGCGCTTAACGGAACTTATAAGAAATTAGTAGATATGCAGTCGTTTGAATAAAAAACAGAACTTTAATTATTGATTAAGTAAACTACTTCGGGCAAGCCTCGGATATTAAACCTTTTGGCGGTGCCAATAAAAAATCCACATCTTTCGATGTGGATTTTTATTGTTGTAGAATTTCTTTAGTCGGGTGAAAACTTAAAGATCTTAAAGCAACTTTAATACTTGGGGCAAAAAAGGACTTTTCGTTTTATTATTTACAACAACTTAATTAACAATCAATTACTTAAACACATTTCAAATATAAATGCAATATTTATTAAAAACAACTAATTTGTGTATTTTGTCACATTAAATATGTTTTTAATCGTTTTTATTGAGTTTAAAATTATAATATCTTAAAACTAATTTAAGCTACTGAGCCTTGAATTTATTTTTAACTATATTTTATATAACCTAAGATTAAACCTTTTAACAAAGACTCAGTCTTAATATTAAGCAAGCATTCAATCTCTCTAAATAAAAAGAACAACCTTTTTTTTGAATAGTATAGAAGATCATAGCGTAAGTCTAAAGTTTGAAGACCTCGTTAGCGAGTACAAAGAACGTTTGTACTGGCATATACGACGTATGGTCATCTCACATGAAGATACAGATGATGTGCTTCAGAATACTTTTATAAAAGTATTTAAGAACTTAAATAATTTTCAAGGAGATAGTCAGGTCTATACTTGGTTATATCGAATTGCGACTAATGAAACCCTTACCTTTATTAATAAAAGGAATCGCACGACTCATCTTAGCAATGAAGATTTACACGAAAGTTTAGTAACTAATTTAGTAAGTGACCCTTATTTTAATGGAGACGAAGCGCAGTTAAAATTACAACAGGCAATAGATACTTTACCTACAAAACAGAAACAGGTTTTTGTAATGAAATATTTTGATGAATTGCAATACAATGAGATTTCAGAAATACTAGGTACTTCAGAAGGAGCACTCAAAGCAAATTACCATTATGCTGTTAAAAAGATAACCGAATACGTTACAGACAATTAAACCTTTTAGAATTAATTAAGTCTAAAAATAATGAAAAGCGAAAAAGAAAACAAACAGTTTGATGTACCCCAAGGTTATTTTGAGTCTTTTGATGAGCGCCTGATGATTGAACTTAAATTTCAGCAGCTTTTTCCTAAAAAGAGCGATGGATTTACAGTACCTGAAAATTATTTTGATCAGGTCGAAAAAACAATAATTCAATTAAATAAGCCACAAGGCAAACTGGTTAACTATAATTTTAAAACAGTTATAGGTAGTATTGCGGCCATTGCGGCTGTACTCTTAGTCCTTTTTTATGTAGTGAACCCTATTGATAAAGAGATGGAATTTGACTCTCTGAGTATTACCAGTCTAGAGAACTTCTTTGAAGATGAAGAGCGTCTTCAAGATTACTTTTCAGCAGAAGAATTGAGCACTATAGAGAATAACACCTCCATTTTTGATGATCAGGTTGTTACTGATGAAATCATTTATGAATATGTAGATCAAGACATTATTCAAAGTTCATTAGCTGACCAATAAATTTTAGAAAAACGATGATGAAAAACATAATTATATTATTAGTTCTAGGCCTTAGCTTTTCTTTAAATGCACAGAAAAAAGACCGACACGAACATATAAAAGCATTAAAAGTTCCTTTTTTAACTGAAGAGTTAGAATTAACCCCAGCCGAAGCCGAAAAATTTTGGCCTATTTACAATGTCTATGATAATGCTATGAACGATTTGCGAATTCGGGAACGTGCTTTATTTCAAGAGAAATTTTCAGAATCAGGTTCTAAAAATAACCTTTCTGAAAAAGAATCTGAAAAATTAATGACTGAATATAAAGACATTATAAAAAGAAAGTACCAGCTAGAGAGTGAGTTGATGGATGATTTAGCAAAAAAATTACCTGCTTCAAAAATGGTTTTTCTTCCAGAAGCAGAACATAAGTTTGGAAAGAAACTGTGGGAAGAATACAAGAAGCGTAAAAATAATAAATAGTTTAAATAAATTTTTAATTAGCGTTAAAACAAAAAAGCAGCTCCAATTAGAGCTGCTTTTTTGTTTACCTAGTAAATTACTTCGGGGCAAGCCCGCGAAGCATTAAACTAAACAGTACATTTTTAGAACGAGACAAGTCTCAAAGCATTTAAATCTCGATTATCGAGTAAATTAAAAATTCTAATTACCGCTTAAATTTTAGCTTTGCTACTCTATTAGTTCCAGCTGCGTAGGCTAACGTATCATTTACAAACTGCAATACATAAAAACCTTCGTCAGTTAGCTTTATCCAGCTTTTTCCTTGATCGTTACTATAACTCACGCCATTAGCACCGGTTGCTACGAGTTCATCTCCTCCCCGGCCGGGAACAAATTGTACGCAGCTGCGGTGATTAGGCTCTTCGCCATCTGCAACTAATGTCCAGGTTTTACCACCATCTGTTGATAGAGCCTTATTACCTGAATTTCCTTCTTGATCTAAATAATCTCCACCTATAATAAAACCAATTTCCTCATTGTAGAAATCTATAGAATATCCACCAAAGGTTGGTTCCCCTTGCTTTAATGGAGTTTCAATAACCTCCCAACTTTCTCCTCGATCACCGGTATGAAAAACACGAGATTTCATTCCTCCTGTTATAATCCACGCATCATCACCATATACAGCGATATTGGTATTACTTGCAGCGAAAGCACCTTCGCTTGCTTCGGGCAAATTATCACACGAAATTTTTGACCAACTTGATCCGCCATCGCGAGTAATTAAGATTGACAGGCAATTTTCTGTAGGATCCCCCATCGCAATCCCCTCTTTATCGTCCCAGAACTTCATAGAATCGTAAAACACCTTCGGTCCTACCTCTTCATAAACCAATTGCATTTGACCGTTATCACCTGTTTTATAGAGCAACGCGGGGTTTGCGATACTCAGCATAAAAAAGTCTGTAGTTGTGTGCGCAATAGCTCTAAAGCTAGGTACTAGTGTATCAGTCTTTAAAACATTAGTAGTCCATTTTTTGGTTTGCGCATTATACAAACCATATTTACCGTTATTTCCTGCAAATGCAACACTACCATCATCTAGAATATCAAGCGTACGTATGCTTACACTATCGCTATAAATAGGTTCTACAGTAATTCTGGTAACAGGTCCTGATTTTTGGTTCTTTTCTGCAGACTTCTCACCACAACTCATCAAAGCCAATAAGCTGAGTAAAACAACTGATTTATACATAATTTTAAAATTTGGGGGAATTTAAAACTATTCCTTTTTAATCCTGTACCTTTGCGCGCATTTTAAAACAAATTTTTATGCGTTTACATCGCAATCTGGTTTTTGCTGTCATAGACGGTTTAATCGAAATTTTTAACGAAGGCGGCTATGCTGACAAGGTCATTTCAAAACAACTCAAACGCGATAAGCGCTGGGGTTCTCGTGACCGTAGCTTTATCGCCGAAACCACTTATGATATTGTAAGATGGAAAAGGCTCTATGCAGAAATTGCTGATGTAAAAGAACCTTTTGAACGTAAAGATCTGTGGCGACTTTTTGCGGTATGGTGCACCCTACGCGGAATTAAATTACCAGACTGGCCCCAGTTTGAAGAAACGCCAACCCGAAGAATCAAAGGTCGTTTTGATGAGTTATCAAATACTCGTAAATACAGAGAGTCTATACCAGACTGGTTAGATGAATTAGGAGCTGAAGAATTAGGAGCAAAATGGGATGCAGAGATCGCTGCACTCAACCAGCAAGCACCGGTTGTATTACGAGTAAACCGTTTAAAGGGAGACATTGGTTCATTACAAACGGCACTATCTGAAGAAGGTCACGAGACCGAAAACATAAAGCCTTATAAAGATGCACTACAGCTTCAGGAACGCGGTAACGTGTTTACTACTGAAGCCTTTAAAAATGGATTGTTTGAAGTTCAGGATGCTTCTTCTCAGCTGGTCGCTCCATTATTAGGTGTTGAACCGGGGATGCGTGTTGTAGATGCCTGTGCCGGTGCTGGTGGCAAAACCCTGCACTTGGCTGCACAGATGGATAATAAAGGGCAGCTTATCGCTCTGGATATCTACGGAAATAAATTGAAAGAACTTAAACGACGTGCACGTCGTGCAGGTGCTTTTAACATAGAAACTCGAGTGATCGACTCTACTAAAGTTGTAAAAAAACTACACAATTCGGCAGATCGTGTATTGATAGATGCACCGTGTACAGGACTTGGTGTTTTAAGTCGTAACCCTGACGCGAAGTGGAAATTACAACCAGAATTTGTAGAAAAAATTAAAGCTACCCAACAAAGTATTTTAGTTGATTATTCTAAAATGGTGAAGCCGGGCGGAAAAATGGTTTATGCAACCTGTTCTATATTACCTTCTGAAAATCAAGAACAAGTAAAGAAATTTTTAAAAACCGAAGAAGGAAGAGATTTCAGTATAGAAAAACAAAAAACGGTACTTTCTAGCGAGAGCGGCTACGACGGTTTTTACATTTGCCTGATGGTTAAGAAAAACAAAGAAGCTTAATTATATAAAATATTTTGATTGATAAACCCCATAACGTTTAAACGTTATGGGGTTTATTGTTAAAAACATATGCTTTTTTTAATATTTACTTATCAACAAACAGATTACTAGATCTGTGAATTTGTTTGATTACAATGCTATTTCTAACCGTTAAAAATCATTAAATTTGTGGCTTCTTAGCAAAATCACTATGATTCATTTTTTCGGTTCACAAGACAGCAAAATTTACGCAGTTCAAGCTACCGCTGAACTTTCAGAAGAAACTACAAATAAGCTCATTTGGCTTTTTGGCAACCAGCCTAAAATACAAGCGTCTGCAATTGACGCTTTTTTTATTGGTCCCCGTGCTACAATGATAACACCGTGGAGTACCAATGCGGTTGAGATCACTCAGAATATGGGGGTAGAAGGTATTATAAGAATTGAAGAATTTGTAGCAGGTGAAGCCGAATTTGACCCGATGCTTTCTCAGGAATATACAAAGCTTGATCAGGAGATTTTCACGATAAATATTCAGCCGGAAGCTATCAAAGCCATTGAAGATATTCAGGCATATAATAAGCAAGAAGGGTTAGCGCTAAACGAGGAAGAGGTCGCCTACTTAGAAGGTGTTGCAGCGCGCATTGGCCGCCCATTAACTGATTCTGAAGTATTTGGTTTCAGTCAGGTGAATTCAGAGCATTGCCGCCATAAAATTTTCAACGGAACGTTTGTTATAGACGGGAAAACGATGCCTTCTTCCCTCTTCAAAATGATTCGTAAAACTTCAGAAGAAAATCCTAACGAAATTGTTTCGGCTTATAAAGATAATGTTGCGTTTGTAAAAGGTCCTAAAGCAACTCAGTTTGCGCCTGCAACGGCTGATAAACCTGATTTTTACACCGAAAAAGAATTTGAAAGTGTGCTTTCTCTTAAAGCAGAGACACACAATTTCCCTACTACCGTAGAGCCTTTTAACGGTGCCGCAACCGGTGCCGGTGGTGAGATTAGAGACCGTCTGGCAGGTGGTCAAGGTTCGCTTCCGTTAGCAGGAACTGCTGTTTATATGACGGCCTACTCAAGACTTAAAGAAGATCGCCCATGGGAAGATGCAATGCCTGCTCGCAAGTGGTTGTATCAAACACCAATTGATATTTTGATCAAAGCTTCTAATGGAGCTTCAGATTTTGGAAACAAATTTGGTCAACCTTTAATCGCAGGATCAGTATTAACTTTTGAGCACGATGAAGCTGGTCGTAAACTGGGTTTTGATAAAGTAATCATGCAAGCTGGTGGTATAGGCTATGGTAAAAAAGAACAGGCTTTAAAAGAAAAACCAGAAACCGGAGATAAGATTGTAATTTTGGGCGGTGACAATTATCGAATAGGTATGGGTGGAGCCGCTGTTTCTTCGGCAGATACCGGTGCTTTTAGTTCAGGGATTGAACTGAACGCAATACAGCGTTCTAACCCGGAGATGCAAAAACGTGCTGCTAATGCTATCCGCGGAATGGTAGAAAGTGATGAGAATACCATCGTTTCTATTCACGATCACGGTGCTGGTGGTCATTTAAACTGTCTTTCTGAATTGGTTGAAGAAACTGGCGGATTGATTGACCTTGATAAATTGCCAGTGGGTGACCCTACCCTTTCGGCTAAAGAAATTATAGGTAATGAATCACAAGAACGCATGGGACTTGTGATCGGTTCCAACCAACTAAAAACATTAAAAGCGATTTCTGATCGTGAGCGCTCACCAATTTATGAAGTGGGTGACGTTACAGGAGACCATAGATTCACATTCAAATCTGCTACTACAGGTGCTGCTCCTATGGATCTGGCGATGGATGATATGTTTGGCAGTTCACCAAAAACTGTAATGGTTGATTCTAAGATACACCGCATTTATAGCGATGTTTCGTACTCTTTAGAAAATTTCCATGAGTACTTAGAAAACGTATTGCAGCTTGAAGCTGTTGCAAGTAAAGACTGGTTAACCAATAAAGTTGACCGTTGCGTAGGTGGTCGCGTAGCTAAGCAACAATGTGTGGGAAGCTTACAAATTCCACTCAATAACGTCGGAGTGATGGCTCTTGATTTTAAATCAAAAAACGGAATCGCAACTTCGATAGGTCATTCTCCTGTAAGTGGATTGATTGATCCCGTTGCCGGAAGTAAAAACAGTATCGCAGAAGCCTTGACAAACTTGATTTGGGCACCTTTAGAGAAAGGATTAAAGTCCGTTTCTCTTTCTGCTAACTGGATGTGGCCTTGTAATAACGTAGGTGAAGATGCACGCTTATATGAAGCAGTAGAGGCAGTTTCTGAATTTGCAATTGATTTAGGAATCAATGTACCTACCGGAAAAGACTCGCTTTCTATGAAGCAGAAATATCCTGAAGGTGATGTGCTTGCTCCGGGAACTGTGATTATTTCAGCTGCCGGAAGTTGTAGTGATATTAATCGTGTTGTAGAGCCTGTTCTAGATACGGAAGCAGGGTCTATTTACTATTTAAATCTATCTCAGGATGGATTTAAATTAGGTGGTTCTTCTTTTGCCCAGATACAGAATAAAGTAGGCATGGAAGCGCCAAGCATTAAAGACAATGCTGCTTTCAAAAAAACCTTTGACCTTATACAAAATCTAATCAAAAGTGATCTGATTGCTGCCGGTCATGATGTGGCTTCAGGCGGATTGATTACCACACTTCTTGAATTTTGTTTTGCTGAAAATAAACTAGGAGCTTCTGTTGATTTTTCTGCATTTGCTGAAAAAGATATCATCAAAATATTATTTGCAGAAAATACCGGAATCGTTATTCAAGCTACTGATGATACAGCCATTGAAAATGCGTTCGCAGAAAATGATATTCAGTTTTACAAATTAGGAACTGTAACTAATTCTGACGAACTATTAATTAAACAAGGATCTGTTGAAATTGGTTTAAACATTCCTTCGTTACGCAGAAAGTGGTTTGAAACTTCGTATTTATTAGATCAGAAACAAACTGCTAATAATCTTGCAGAAGACCGTTACCATAACTTTGACAAACTAGATTTAAAATTTGAATTTCCGAAGCATTTTACAGGAATAAAACCTGCAATTGACACTTCTAAACCAAGACCTAAAGCTGCTATTTTACGTGAAAAAGGAAGTAATTCTGAACGCGAAATGGCAAACGCTATGTTTCTTGCCGGTTTTGATGTAAAAGATGTACATATGACTGATTTGATCAGCGGTCGTGAAACGTTAGAAGATATTCAGTTTATAGGCGCCGTGGGTGGCTTCTCCAATTCAGACGTTTTAGGTTCTGCAAAAGGTTGGGCCGGCGCATTCTTATACAATGATAAAGCCAACACTGCATTAAAGAATTTCTTTGCAAGACCTGATACACTTTCAGTAGGAATCTGCAATGGTTGTCAGCTTTTTGTGGAGTTGGATTTGATCAACCCAGAGCATAATGAAAAGCCCAAAATGCTACATAACGATTCGCATAAACACGAGAGTGGTTTTACAAGTGTAAAGATTGAAAAGAATGATTCGGTGATGCTTTCTACATTAGAAGGAGCAACATTAGGCGTATGGATTTCTCATGGAGAAGGAAAATTTGAACTTCCACTTAGTGAAAAGCATTACAATATTGTAGCTAAATACGGTTACGATGCCTATCCTGCAAACCCTAACGGAAGTAGTTACAACACAGCGATGATGACTGATAAAACCGGGCGTCACTTAGTAACCATGCCACATATTGAACGTTCTATATTTCAATGGAATTGGGCAAATTACCCGAAAGGTCGCAAAGACGAGGTTAGTCCATGGATCGAAGCTTTTGAGAATGCACGCAAGTGGATTGAGAAAAACAAGAACTAGATCAGTACTGATTTTATATGCTGAAATTCGGGTCTCATCATTTTTATATACGTAGGTTTTGGCTGCTTATGGCCCTCTATGTTTTAAACATTTGTGTTGACAGTCCAGATTTCAGCAAAAACACCCCTGAAAATCTTAATATCAATGATCAGGAAAGTATTATTGAGTTAGTTGTTGAACAGGTTTTGGATCTTGGCGATGTGATCCCCGAACAGGACGATGCAGATTCAGAAAAACACAACTCAGGTAAGTCCCCTTTTAGTCTGGATCATTTCACCCTAGATGATCATTGCTCCAATGGAAACCATGTTTTTTTAACGCTCAATCAGCAACTTATACACTGGTCGAATAATTTTTATAAAGTTGCGTATCTGGAAATCGACGCACCCCCACCACAATCTTAATTTGTTTTTCCTTCAGTAATTACACCTCAGCAATTGAGGTGCATTTTCTCATTTAATAACTCATTAAACAAATTAAGATGAAACTATTACAACTAGTGCTGATCGTTTCAGTACTTTCCAATTTTACCTATGCTCAGGAGTCTGAGAGCAATGCCATAAAAGACAGTTTATACATTTCTGAAATTGAAGACAGCAAGGAACCCTTAAAAATTCTTCATGCAGAACCCTTATATATTGATTTGATTCGGGATTTAGGAGCCCGTAAAGGCGAAAAAGAATGGAATGTTGGCCTTGGACTTACTGACCGTGATCAATATGACGAATATCTGGCTTTAGTAGAATATGAATGGGCTCCTGTAGACCGATTGGGTTTAGAAGTTGAACTTCCATTTTCGTTACATTACCCCGTGGGTAATAATGCTAACGCTCCCGGAAATAAATTGAATAGTGTGAAAATTGCTGGCCAATATACTTTTTGGGTTTCAGATAAACATAAAACAAGTATGGCATTTGGATACATTCAAGAATTTGAGCTTACTGATTTTAATAATTATGGTTCGGGTAAGCTACTTACTGGTAACATCTACAATCCATTTTTTATTGCTGCCAAACGCCTGGGTTCTAATTTTCACAGTTTAATCTATACCGGGCCTGCTATCGCTCATCATTTTAATAATGGTGCTATGCAAACCAGCTGGCAGATCAACAGCAATATTCACTATATGATTTCCGGAACCCGAAATTTTATCGGTCTTGAATTTAATAAGGAGTTTAACCAAGGAGATTTTGACATGACTATTAGACCTCAACTACGTTTAGATATAGCTGACAATTTACTAATAGGTATTGTTACAGGAATTCCTATAAACCGCGAGACAGAACGTTTTAGTACTTTTCTAAGGCTGATTTATGAACCGGGACACTGATGAAATTGTATTAGAAATAGCATAGACTTCAAAAATCTATGCTATTTTGACATTTTCAATACAACGTTGTAAATTTTTCTAAAATCGTAGAAAAAGGTTTGTAAATTCATTATTTTGCAGAGTATCTTTATTCAAAGAATAATCCCAAACTAGTTTTTAGAAACTTTCATTTCATAAAACTTTAACGTTCTATCGCTCCAAGAGCGAATTAACCTATATCATAATCATGGAAATTAAACGTCTTTTTGACTTCCCCTATCACCAGCTTGAACAGTATAACCTGAAAGAGGCTTTGGTTACTAAATATAACGGGAAATGGGTCGCTACAACTACACAATCTTATATTGACCAGGCCAATGCGATAAGTCGCGGACTTTTAAAACTGGGTGTAAAACCTAATGATAAGGTTGCGGTTATCTCTTCTACAAATCGTACGGAGTGGAATATTATGGATATTGGTATTCTGCAATTAGGTGCTCAAAATGTACCTATTTATCCAACGATTTCTGAAGAAGAATATGAGTATGTACTCAACCACAGTGAGTCTATCTATTGTTTTGTTTCAGATAAGGAAGTATTAGATAAGGTTAATGCTATTAAAGCAAATGTGCCTACTCTAAAAGATGTTTTCAGTTTTGATAAGGTTGACGGTTGTAAAAGCTGGCAAGCTGTAAAAGAAGATGACACCAATTTACAGCCCGAAGTAGAGAAACTTAAAGATGCAGTAAAAGAAGATGATCTGGCAACACTAATTTACACTTCTGGAACAACCGGAAGACCTAAAGGTGTCATGCTAAGTCATAAAAATGTAGCTTCAAATGCTCTAAACAGTACTTCGAGATTTCCTATCATACCGGGACAAAGTAAAGCGTTGAGTTTTTTGCCGGTTTGTCACATCTACGAACGTATGTTGATGTATCTCTATCAATACACTGGCGTTTCTATATATTTTGCTGAAAGTTTAGATACTATAAGTGAAAACTTAAAAGAAGTTCAGCCTGAAGTAATGACTGCGGTGCCTCGGTTATTAGAAAAAGTTTACGATAAAATCATTGCAAAGGGTGCTGCACTTACTGGGATTAAAAAGAAATTATTTTTCTGGGCAGTTGAGACTGGTTTAGAATATGAACCTTATGGTGAAAATGGTTGGTGGTATGAAAAAAAACTAGCTATTGCTCGCAAACTGATTTTCAGCAAATGGCAAGAAGCTTTAGGCGGAAACTTAAAAGTTATCGCGTCAGGTAGCGCTGCTTTACAACCCAGACTAGCCAGAGTTTTTAATGCCGCAGATATTGCTGTGATGGAAGGTTATGGACTTACAGAAACTTCTCCAGTTATTTCTGTTAATGATATGCGTAATAAAGGCTTTAAAATTGGTACGGTTGGTAAGCCTATTCCACAGACTGAAGTTAAAATTGCTGAAGATGGTGAGATTCTTATAAAAGGTCCACAGGTAATGATGGGTTATTATAAGGATAAGGAGAAAACAGAAGAGGTACTGGAAAACGGATATTTCCACACCGGTGATATCGGTGAGATCGATAAAGAAGGTTTCCTTAAAATAACCGACCGTAAAAAGGAAATGTTTAAAACCAGTGGTGGTAAATATGTAGCTCCTCAACTAATAGAAAATGCGATGAAACAATCTCGTTTTATTGAACACATTATGGTTGTAGGTGAAGGCGAAAAAATGCCTGCCGCTTTAATTCAACCTAATTTTGAGTTTGTAGCAGAATGGGCCAAATTGAAAAATATCAATGTAGGATCTACAAATAAAGAGATTGCAGAAAACAAAGAAGTTCAACAACGTATTCTTGAAGATGTGAATCTTCATAATGAAAAGTTTGGCAAATGGGAACGCGTTAAAAAAATAGAACTTACTCCAGACGAATGGAGTATAGAGGCGGGTCACCTCACTCCTACTATGAAGTTAAAAAGACGCATTGTAAAAGAGAAATACATCAATTTGTATAATAATATATACGAGCATAATTAATTTATAAAACTCCTTAGAAATAAGGAGTTTTTTTATGAATATACCCGTCTTCAAGGGCATCAGATAATAATCTTATAAAATTTCCTTAATTTATTATGCGTGCATAGTATTATTTTTTAACTTTACGCAAACGTATGAGTAAAAAAGATATCACAATAGATCACGCGCTTAGAGCAACCTGGCAAGCCATTACAAAAATGTATAATGAGCAAGCAGCAAAATTAGACAGTACAATGGCTACAGGATTTGCATTACTAAGTATCGACCCGGAAGAAGGAACACCTTCAACAGCTCTGGGGCCACGAATGGGAATGGAAGCTACGAGTCTTTCAAGAACCTTAAAGTCAATGGAAGAACGCGGACTCATAGAACGTAAGCCGAACCCTGCAGATGGACGCGGTGTTCTTATTTTCCTAACAGAATTTGGGAAGGAAAATCGCAATTTCAGTAAAGACCGGGTTCTAAAATTCAATGATGCCATTCGTGCAAATATTGAATCTGAAAAAATAGATCATTTCTTTGAAGTCATTCACGTCATCAATGATTTGATTCAAAACAAAAAAATATATAACAATTCTGAAACTACTATAAAACAATGAGTAAAAGACGAATAAATAAAGTTGCAGTTATTGGCTCCGGAATTATGGGAAGCGGGATCGCTTGCCATTTTGCTAATATAGGAGTTGAAGTGCTGTTGCTCGACATCGTTCCTCGTGAACTAACCGACAAAGAAAAAGCTAAAGGTTTAACCTTAGAAGACAAACAAGTGCGTGACCGTCTGGTTAACGATCACTTGCAAAACGCTTTAAAATCTAAGCCCTCTCCTATTTACCATAAAGATTTCGCCAGCCGTATCTCTACCGGTAATATGGAAGACGATATCGCTAAAGTGAAAGATTACGACTGGATCATTGAGGTAGTAATTGAACGTCTTGATATTAAAAAACAGGTTTTTGAAAAGCTGGATAAGCACCGTACTTCGGGCACCTTGATTTCTTCAAATACTTCTGGTATTCCTATTCAGTTTATGAGTGAAGGAAGAAGTGAAGATTTTCAGAAACATTTCTGCGGAACCCACTTCTTCAATCCAGCTCGTTACTTAGACCTTTTTGAAATCATTCCGGGACCAAAAACTGATCCTGAAGTTCTTGATTTCTTAAATGCCTACGGCGAAAAATTCCTTGGTAAAACTTCGGTTGTAGCAAAAGACACTCCGGCGTTTATTGGAAACCGCGTGGGTACCTTCAGCATTATGAGTTTGTTTCACACGGTGAATGAACTCGGGATGACTGTTGAAGAAGTTGATAAACTTACCGGTCCGGTGATTGGTCGCCCCAAGTCGGCTACCTTCCGTACGGTTGATGTTGTGGGTCTTGATACACTGGTACACGTAGCAAATGGTATTCGTGAAAATGTAAAAAATGATGAACGTGCTGAATTATTCTCACTACCTAATTACATCAACACGATGCACGAAAACAAATGGCTGGGTAGCAAAACTGGTCAGGGCTTTTATAAAAAAATTAAAAAGGATGACGGTTCTAGTGAGATTCTCACATTAGACCTCAATTCAATGGAATATAGAGCGAATAAACGAGCTTCGTTTAGTACGCTTGAGATGACTAAATCCATTGATAATGTAGCAGATCGTTTTCCTGTTTTATTAAAAGGAAAAGATAAAGCAGGTGAATTCTTCCGAAAGAACTTCGCCGGACTATTTGCATACGTTCAAAACCGTATTCCTGAAATTACAGACGAACTATATAAAATTGATGATGCGATGCGTGCCGGTTACGGCTGGGAACACGGTCCATTTCAAATTTGGGATGCCGTAGGAGTTGAAAAAGGAACCGAATTGATGAAGGCTGAAGGTTATGATATAGCTGATTGGATTTCAGAAATGGTTTCTTCTGGTAAAGAAACATTTTATACCGTAAAAGAAGGAAATACTTTCTACTATGATATTCCTAAGAAAGAATATGTAAAAAAACCGGGGCAGGATGGTTTCATCATTCTAGATAACATACGCAAATCAAAAGAAGTTTTTAAAAACAGCGGTGTTGTAGTTGAAGACCTTGGAGATGGAATCCTAAACTTAGAATTTCGTTCTAAAATGAATTCTATAGGTGGAGATGTCTTAGCAGGCTTAAATCGTGCGATTGATATTGCTGAAAAAGACTTTGCCGGGCTCGTAGTTGCTAATCAGGGCAAGAACTTTTCCGTTGGTGCTAATATCGGGATGATTTTTATGATGGCTGTGGAGCAGGAATATGACGAACTCAATGCGGCTATAAAATACTTTCAGGATAGTTGTATGCGCTTACGCTACTCTTCTATTCCTACAGTTGTTGCACCACACGCAATGACACTAGGTGGTGGTTGCGAGATGACACTGCATGCTGACCGCGTTGTTGCGGCAGCAGAAAGCTATATTGGGCTAGTAGAATTTGGCGTTGGGGTGATTCCCGGCGGTGGTGGTTCTAAAGAAATGACGCTTAGAGCTTCAGAAACTTACCATAAAGACGATGTTGAATTAAACCGCTTGCGTGAATATTTCTTAGCAATTGGTATGGCAAAAGTATCTACTTCGGCGCACGAAGCTTATGACTTAGGCATTCTTAAAAAAGGCAAAGATATTGTTGTGGTCAACAAAGACCGTCAGATTGCTGCTGCAAAGGAAGTAGCAAAGTTTATGGCAGAACAAGGTTACACCAAACCGATTGAAAGAACAGACATTAAAGTTTTAGGTAAACAAGCTTTAGGTGCCTTCTTAGTTGGTACAGATCAGATGAATGCCGGTAAATATATTAGTGATCACGATAAGAAAATCGCTAACAAACTGGCTTACGTTATGGCAGGTGGAGATCTTTCTGAAGCTTCTTACGTAAGCGAGCAATACCTACTTGATCTGGAACGTGAAGCTTTCTTAAGTCTTTGTGGAGAACGCAAAACTTTAGAGCGTCTGGAGCATATGATTAAGAAAGGGAAACCGCTAAGAAATTAAATGCCCCACCTAACCTCCCCAAAGGGGAAGACCAAATAGTGTTGAACAATAAAAATCCTATTTCCTCCTAATAGGTATTCCCCCTTCGGGGGATAGGGGGCTAAATATGAGCAAAACAGCATATATCGTACAAGCATATAGAACAGCCGTAGGGAAAGCACCCCGCGGATTGTTCCGATTTAAAAGACCAGATGAGTTGGCAGCCGAAACCATCGATTTTATGATGCAAAAGGTGCCCAACCTGGACAAGAAGCGCATCGACGACGTAATGGTAGGTAACGCAATGCCCGAAGCCGAACAGGGACTTAATGTTGGGCGTTTGATCTCTCTTATGGGATTAAAAATTGAAGACGTACCGGGTGTTACGGTTAACCGCTACTGCGCCTCAGGTATTGAAACGATCGCAATGGCATCGGCAAAAATTCAGGCCGGTATGGCAGATTGCATTATCGCCGGTGGTGCCGAAAGTATGAGCTACATCCCAATGGGCGGTTACAAACCCGTACCGGATTATAAAGTGGCCAAAGCCGGAAACGAAGACTACTACTGGGGAATGGGGCTAACTGCAGAAGCAGTAGCCAATCAGTTTAACGTCTCTCGTGAAGATCAGGATGAATTTGCTTTCAATTCACATCAAAAAGCCTTAAAAGCACAAAAAGAAGATCGTTTTAAAGAGCAAATCGTTCCTATCGAAGTCGAACACACATTTGTGAATAATTCCGGTAAAAAAGAAACCAAGAACTATACAGTTAGTAAAGACGAAGGTCCGCGTGCAGACACCAGTTTGGAAGTACTTGGAAAACTACGTCCCGTTTTCGCCGAAGGCGGAAGCGTCACCGCAGGGAATTCGTCACAAATGAGTGATGGTGCAGCCTTTGTTTTAGTAATGAGCGAAGAAATGGTAAAAGAACTGAATCTGGAACCTATCGCACGCCTTGTAAATTTTGCAGCTGTAGGAGTTGAACCTCGCATTATGGGAATAGGACCCGTAAAAGCAATTCCAAAAGCATTGAAGCAAGCCGGTCTTAAACAAGATGATATTGATTTAATCGAATTAAATGAAGCTTTCGCTTCCCAGTCCTTGGCTGTAATTAGAGAGCTTGACATCAATCCGGATATCGTGAATGTAAACGGTGGTGCTATCGCACTGGGTCATCCCTTAGGATGTACGGGAGCTAAACTTTCGGTTCAATTATTTGACGAGATGCGCAAACGCGATATGAAAGGTAAATACGGTGTGGTTACGATGTGTGTAGGTACCGGTCAGGGCGCAGCAGGAGTTTATGAGTTTTTGAACTAAAGCCCCACCTAACCTCTCCAATAGGGAGGAATAAAAGTATTGTTTAATAAAAATCCTATTACCCTCTGATAGGTGTTCCCCCTTCGGGGGACAGGGGGCTCAAAATGGCAGAAACAGCAGACAAAAAAGACATTTTACGTGGCGGACAGTTTTTGGTTAAAGAAACTGCTTGTGAAGACGTATTTACTCCCGAAGATTTTAATGAGGAGCAAAAAATGATGAAAGAAACGGTTAAAGAATTTGTTGACCGTGAGATTGTACCCCACAAAGAACGTTTTGAGCATAAAGACTACGCATTGACTGAAGAAGTTATGCGTAAAGCTGGTGAGCTTGGTCTTTTGGGTATCGCAGTACCCGAAGAGTACGACGGACTCGGGATGGGCTTTGTTTCTACAATGCTTGTTTGCGATTACATTTCGGGAGCAACGGGCTCTATCGCGACTGCTTTTGGTGCACATACTGGTATTGGTACGATGCCTATCACGCTGTATGGTACTGAAGAACAAAAGAGAAAATATGTTCCTAAACTGGCTACCGGTGAGTGGTTTGGTGCGTATTGTTTAACAGAACCGGGAGCCGGTTCTGATGCTAATAGTGGTAAAACCAAAGCCGAACTTTCTTCAGATGGAAAAACATACAAAATCAACGGACAGAAAATGTGGATTTCAAACGCAGGCTTCTGTAATGTGTTTATTGTTTTCGCTCGTATTGAAGACGATAAAAACATCACCGGTTTCATTGTAGAAAATGATCCTTCTAATGGAATTTCATTAGGTGAAGAAGAGAAAAAACTAGGTATCCACTCCTCTTCTACCCGCCAGGTATTCTTTAATGATACTGTTGTTCCTGTAGAGAATATGTTAGCAGGTCGCGGAGAAGGTTTCAAAATTGCTATGAATGCACTCAACGTAGGTCGTATCAAACTGGCAGCTGCCTGTCTTGATGCCCAGCGACGTGTGATTGATATGGGAGTTAAATATGCTAACGAGCGCGTACAGTTTAAAACGCCAATCGCAAAATTTGGTGCTATAAAATCAAAACTTGCAGAAATGGCGACCAACGCCTATGCCAGTGAAAGTGCTTCCTACCGTGCCGCAAAAAATATTGAAGACCGAATTGCTATTCGTTTAGATTCTGGTGCAAGCCACTCTGAAGCTGAATTGAAAGGTGTTGAAGAATATGCCATTGAATGTTCTATTCTAAAAGTAGCGGCTTCAGAAGATATGCAGAATTGCGCCGATGAAGGAATCCAGATTTTTGGAGGGATGGGCTTTAGCGCAGATGCACCTATGGAAGCTGCATGGAGAGATGCCCGTATCTCGCGTATCTACGAAGGTACTAACGAGATCAACCGTATGCTCGCTGTGGGAATGCTGGTTAAAAAAGCGATGAAAGGTCACGTAGATCTTTTAAATCCGGCAATGGCAGTAGGCGAAGAACTTACCGGAATTCCATCTTTTGATACTCCAGATTATTCTGAAGTACTTTCTGAAGAAAAAGCAATGGTTGCAAAGCTTAAGAAAGTGTTCTTAATGGTAGCCGGTAGTGCTATCCAAAAATACGGTCCTGAACTTGAAGAACATCAACAATTATTGATGGCTGCTTCAGACATTCTGATTGAGATCTATATGGCTGAAAGTACTATTTTGCGTACCGAGAAAAATGTGAAACGTTTTGGCGAAGACGCGCAAAAAGAGCAAATCGCGATGGCACAACTTTATTTGTATCACGCCGTAGACATCATTACTCAAAAAGCAAAAGAAGGCATCGTCTCTTTTGCCGAAGGTGATGAACAGCGTATGATGCTTATGGGGCTTAAAAGATTTACAAAATATCAAAATCAGCCTAACGTGATTGCATTACGTAATCTGATCGCAGAAAAAGTAACATCAGAAAACACATACCCCTTTTAGATTTGACCCCTAAACTTGAGAATCTGAAGACAAAAACCTGTAGCAATCTGCTGCAGGTTTTTTTATTTAGGGCGTGCCCTTCGGGCCGGGCTATCCGTTGCAATCTTTAGTCGCTCGCGCTCCTAAAGGATTTCCACTACTATCCCTCACGCGGTGTCAAGCGAATCGAGTTGGTTTTAAAATTGAAAATGTCACCTCGACATATAGGAGCCGTCACATCCTACTGGGTAAAAAGTCAAGCTCTCGGGAAGGGCTGATGCGATTTCTCCCTACCAGTCGAAATGACTACGCCTGTCACCTCGACGACAGGAGCCGTCACATCCTACTTGATAAAACAAATGATGAAGATATTCACACTAATCACACGTGAATCACTGATGTGATTGCTCCCTAAAGGTCGAAATGACAACGTGCGTAACCTCAACAACAAGAGAGGTCACATCCTGCTTGGTAAAACAAATGATGAAGATATTCACACTAATCACGCGTGAATGACTGATGTGATTGCTCCCTACCGGTCGAAATGACTAGTTTGCGATTTTCACCAAAACGGCTCAATCCTTGCAAGACTCTTTACACAAACATCTGTATCTTTAAAACCTCAATCATTAGTATGCTAAAATCATCTTTTTTCGGACTCTTCGCTCTTTTGAGCTTTAGCCTTTGTGCACAAAACGCTCCCGACGTGTATCTTTTTGACATCAGTACCACGCCTACCACACTTAAAATTACCGAAGGTGCAAACATTTCATCCAATGCAGGTTACGACAGTCAGCCCTCATTTTACGATGATAACACGCTATTGTACAGTCGTACACAAGACAGTCTTACGGCTATTGGCATTTATGATCTCAGCACTAAAAAAACCGCGTTGCTCACCAATGAACCCAACAACGGATTTTTCTCACCCCAGCGCCTTCCCGAAACGGATCACGTTGTTGCCGTACGCCAGAATCCCGAAGGCAGACAGCGTATTGCTGAATATGACTTTAAAACCAAAGCCTTTCAGAGATTGCGGGACAGCAGTCAGGTGGGCTATTTCAAATTTTACGATAAAGATGCGTTTATAGCTTCCGTTTTGGTTCCTAATCAATTGGATTTAATGCTTTCAAGTCCGGCTATGGATACGCTGCAAAAAATAGTTTCCAAGTCCGGTCGCTCACTACACAAAGTACCCAACAGCGAGTCACTGAGTTATACTGTAGAGAACGATGACCAAAATATGGACTTATATATGCTCGATCTTTCCGGTGAAAGTCCAACCAGTTATTTTGTTTGTGAATTACCTATTGGCCGTCAGGATTATGCCTGGCTCGATGAAAACCGAATTTTGGTAGGAAGCGGTGACAGCTTATTTGTGTACGATCTTTTTGGAGAGCCGGCCTGGGTTTTTGCAGCTAGCCTTAATGCATACAACCTTACCAACACTACCCGTATTGCCGTAAGTCCAGATGGCAAGCATCTTGCTCTCGCAGCAGAACCTGTTGAATAATGATGTTTGATAGAGCTAAGTTTGATGCACATTTTTTTAAGGGAAATTTACTCTTTCATTATACAACTACTCAAGTTGCCCTTGAGCATATTCTTTTTGAGAACAGATTACGTATATCTCCAAGAAAAAATTCTAGAGATCCAATCGAAAATTCAAATCATCAGTATTCATTTGGAACTTGGGGAAGTGGTGAAAAGAAACCACTATCAATGGATGTTAGAAGAAATTCGGAAATCATATTATCTTCCCATATAAAAAAAGCCAAACAATTATCTTTTTGTAAAAATGGCGATTATGAAACTTATGCCAATTATTCATTACGCCCTCTCGATTATTTTGGATGTTTTAAACCTCGAATGTGGGAACAATATGGCGATAATTATAGTGGAGTTTGCCTAGTATTTGATAGAGAAAAATTGGAATTAAATAAATCACACATTTCAGGTAATATTAAATATGTTGGATATAATATTCTAGATTTAAATGAATACAACATAGATTTAGATCGAATAATTGAAATTGGAGAAGAAAAATTTATAGAGGAATCAAAGTCAAAGGTTACTAAAAATCTTTTTAATAAACATTTAGACTACTCTGGCGAAAATGAATTTAGAATTATGTCATTTTGTGATAATCAGTATGACTACATAAAAGAAATTAAAAAATCTTTATTCGGAATTTTAATTTCAAATTTAGCAACAGAATATGCACAACAAACACTAAAGAAAATCTGCGAAGATTTAAGTATTCCTTTAGTTTGTATTGATTGGTCTACTTCAGGAATCTACCTTTATGAAAGGTAAATGCCGAATCATCATCCTTATTGTTCTCGCTCAGTTTTTGGGAACATCGTTGTGGTTTGTGGGCAATATTGTGGTACCCCAATTGCCCATTTCGGCTTTGCAAAATCCGGATGCGGTAAGTGATGTGCTGGCCACCGTACAGTTTGGTTTTATCACAGGGACATTGGTTTTTGCCGTACTCGCCTTTGCTGATCGGTTTTCGCCCTCAAAAGTATTTTTGATCTGTGCTCTTTTGGGTGCAATCACAAATCTTACGCTGCTTTTGCCGGGAGTGCAATACCAGGCTATTTTAAGTTCGCGGTTTAGTACCGGTTTTTTCCTTGCCGGAATTTATCCGGTGGGGATGAAAATCGCTTCTGATTATTTTGAAAAGGGACTCGGGAAGGTTCTGGGATATCTGGTAGGAGCCTTAGTTTTGGGCACTGCTTTACCCCACTTCCTCAACAGTTTTGGCATTGCTATTGATTACAAAAGCATCACTATAATTACGAGTGCATTAGCAGCTTTAGGCGGGATCTTAATCGGTTTTGGTGTACCTAATGGTCCGTTTCGCAAACAACAACAAAAATTAAAGATATCTGGTATTCTGGCTCTTTTTAAGGTGAAGGCTTTTCGTTTAGCAGCTTTTGGATATTGGGGACATATGTGGGAATTATATGCATTTTGGGGCTTTCTTCCACTATTTATTAAATTCTATGCGATAGAAAACGAACAGGTTTTGAATATTCCTCTTTGGGCTTTTATCACGATTGGTATGGGAACATTATCGTGTGCAATAGGTGGTCATTTGAGCAAAAGATTCAGCAGTACAAAAGTGGCGCGTTTCAGTTTACTGGCTTCCGGGATTTGCTGTGTACTTTCTCCATTTAGCCTGCAATTTCCACCGGTTTTATTCATTGCATTTATGCTTTTCTGGGGAGCAGTTGTAGTTGCGGACAGTCCGCAGTTTTCGACACTCGTTGCTACACACGCGATCCCAGAGTACCGCGGCACGGCTCTTACTTTAGTAAACTGCATAGGTTTTGCGATCACAATTTTGAGTATTCAGCTTTTGGGGCATTTTGCACTGGCAAACGATTTGAAGTATCTCTTTTTGGTTTTGGCGGCAGGGCCTATATTTGGCGTCCTCAGTCTGGGAAGAACCAATTTATGAAGTATCTAATCCTTTTTCTTTTAAGCCTTATATTCTTCGCTTGCAAGAGCGATAATACACCTCCTCCCCTTTTTGTAAAAAATGCGGCTGTTTATCAACCGGTTAACAAAGCCGTTATTGCTCCAAAAATTGATGGAAATCCCAATGATCCTGCGTGGAAGAAAATCAACTGGCTACCTCTGAATCAGCTTTGGCAGGGAGAAAAACAAACTGAGAATATACGCTACAAACTTACCTGGACACCCGATGCACTCTACGTTTTGATTAAATTTGACACCTATATCCCCGTCATAAACTCCGGTACTAATCCGTTAGAAAATTTTAAGGAGCAGGATCGTTTACTGGTGTATCTGGACGAAAACAACAGCGGCGGAAATTACGCAACCGATCACAGTGCATTTGCCTATCAGGTGTTACTAAATGGTTTTGTAATTGATTATGAAGATGAAGAAAAGCCTGCTACGTTTGACCACATCAGTAATCGTATGATGCGGAACGGAAAAAGCACCATCTGGGAACTGAAGATTAGCGTGTTTGATGAAACTTATTGCGATGATCAACCCAACGAAGCTGTCAGACTTACCACGGATAAAAAACTGGGATTTGCTTTAGCTTTTCTTAAAGTCAATGCTGGAGAAGAACCTGATACAATACTCGGTTCTTTAGAAATCCCGAAAGATTACGAAGGGCGCATCGATATGGATTCAGGCCTTTTTGGTACCTTACAATTAGAAGAATAACTACTATGAAAAATACATTAGCACTTAACGATAATCTCAGCCTTTCCCGCATCATTCATGGATACTGGCGACTGCGCGACTGGAACCTCAGCGATCCCGAACTTCTTAAGTTGATCGAACAGGTTTTAGAACTGGGAATCACTTCTTTTGACCACGCCGATATATACGGAAACTATACCTGTGAAGAATTCTTTGGCCGTGCCTTAGCGTTGAAACCTGAATTGCGCGAGCAAATGCAACTCATCAGTAAATGCGGCATTCGACTGTCAACTGATTTTAACCCGGAACTGGAGGTGAAAATTTACGAGTACAGCTCCGAATACATCATCAAACAGGCAGAAGCTTCGCTGAAGAATCTGGGGACAGACCGTCTGGACTTATTGCTACTGCATCGCCCGGCGCCGTTTTTTGATCCGGAAGAGGTTGCCAAAGCGTTTGATCACTTAAAGCAAAGCGGAAAAGTGTTCAACTTTGGGGTGTCAAATTTTACACCGATGCAGTTTGACAGCCTTCAGTCGTATCTGGATATGCCTTTGGCTACCAATCAGGTTGAACTTTCTATTGCCTGTCTTGAGCATTGGGAAAATGAGAATATTGAATTTTTCCAAAAACATAAAATCAAACCTATGGCCTGGTCACCTTTGGCCGGAGGAAAAATCTTTAAGCCCGAAAGTCAACGGGAGCACCGCCTGCATTCGGTACTGAAAGAAGTCGCAGCTGAACTAGGGATTGAAGCTATTGATCAGGTGATGTACGCGTGGTTACTAAAGCATCCGGTAGGCATTCTGCCAATCGTAGGCTCCAAACACATCGATCGCATCAAAAGTGCTGTAGATGCGCTTGAAATTGATTTAAGCCTGCAACAATGGTATAAAATCTGGATTGCTTCAAAAGGGGAAGATTTGCCTTAATCTTCAACCTTATAGTCGAGCGACTTATAACCCAATTTACCATCCCGGGAAATAACTTCTACAAGGATCGTTTTAGTTCCCGGGGTTTCATTATTGGGAAATTTAACCGTAGCCGAAGCCTCACTTTTTAGCTTAATGTCGGGGTTCCAATATAAGGTAACCTCATTGTCAGCAGACCCCAAAGTTGTATCTTCCGAATCATATTTAGGAATATAAAATTCTTTAGTGCGCGCAAACAGCGGGATGCTGGTTTTCAAAATACCCTTTGATTTTGTGGCAGTATAAAAACCGTTACCTGCATAGGTGTAAATCGCCAGAATACTTCCCTGAACGGGCGTCGACCTCATATCCTGAAACGGATACACCCGACGATACAGCGGCATAAAATTTTGAGTAGTACCGTCTAAAATTTCAACGCTTTTGACTTCACTGGGTGGCAAATTGGGTAAAAACTGATAGGCATCAGCCAAAACCGGAATCCCATCAACCAGGACTATAGTTTCCATGCCACCGGTTACCATCGCCTTTTGATAGCGCACTCCGATACTGTCCTGATACATTTGAAAACTGATTTTATCACCAAAGGCCTGTCGAAGCACGCCATACAACCCGTTGCTGTACTCATTCGCTTTAGTTTCAATTTCCCGACCGTCAATGACCACGTCGGGCTTGCCGTAGGTGTCCATCACTTTTTGGCGTTGCGGAGTAAGTTCATAATTACTGATGAGCACCTCATCTAACTCGTTTATATTAGGATCGTATTCAAAAAAAGAATCAGCCCCATCATTCTTCCTAATCGTTTTTAATACCTGAGATAACGAATCCTGATCCTTAAAGTACGCCCGGGTACGGTCGTATGTGATTTTTGGTTTTGTAGGTTCATCAAGACTCAGCGTATAATTCCGATTTTTTCCAGCTTCATTTTTAGTTTGCAACACCGCACGAACCCGCCTGCCTTCCAGAGGAGGCAATAGAAAATTAAAGCGTCCCAGACTATCGGTTTTCTGATTGTAAAAACGTTGTTCCTCACCAAACACCATAAGACTAACGTCTACGTCTTCCTTGGCTTTATCTTTATCAAAAAGCGCCGCAATCTCTCCCTGAACGCCCAATCCAAATTCCGGTAAAAAGTCCATTGCTTTTGTATCTGGTGGGGTGTTAAAGGTATAACCCCGCCAACCCTGAGTTAGAAGCAGGTTGTCGAGTTCGTTGGGTTTTACAAGCTGCGTACCTTCAAAATAAAAAGACGGATTTTCGATCCTTCCACGCAATTCGGAAGTAAGCATAAAATAGGTCCAGATGTTTTGCTCCTCTTTCAAATCTTTCGGAATTACCAGTACTGAAGCGCTGGCAGACCAACTCGTATCGGCCGAGACTCCTGCTGTGGAAAGCTTCAGGCTTACTTCTTCATCTGATTTGTAAAGATCTCTGGCCAAGTCCAGATTGAGATCAAAGGCCTCGGTTTCTAAATGGTTGAAGTACAAACGCTCGGCTACCGGATTTCTATTTTGGTCTTTAAGCGTAAACACCAGAATTCCTGCAGGTAAAGATTCGTTTGAAAACACGAAGTCTTGCTTTCCTCCTTCAAGTTTTCGACCTACTTCACCGAGAGCCATACCTCTGCTACTCACTTCCACATAAACCGAATCATTCACCAATTGGCTTGAATTAACTTGCAAGGCAATAATCTTACCTACGCGGTTTACCGAAAGTTTACTGCCTTTTTTAATCACTTCAGGAAATGAATAGGTAAGCTTGATGTTATCTTTTGGCGCTGTCAACTCAACTTTATATCTTGTTGATGCATTAGGGAACATATAAACCCGTCCCATTCCCAGCTTATTGCTTTTAAAGGCAGTTACGGGATTGTTTTGTGAATCGTAAATCGTTCCCTCGACCGCGACGCCTTTTCCAGTCTCATCAATCGCTTTAAAGCCCAAAAGATTATTCATCCCTACGACTAAGCTTCCGCCTTCGGGCAAAAACTGAATGTCTATCGCCGGCCTGGAAAGGGGTATGCTTTCGCTCCATTGTTTACCAGATTCAGTAGTCAATTTAAAATGCACCCAACTCGTCTCTTCTGGAAAATCTTCTTCCAATAGAAAATAATCTGAAGCATTTTTACGAATCACCCGTTTTTTTACCTGATCATTATAAGCCAGTTCGAGCTCAAATTTTGAACCCACAGTAGGGTCAATAAGCTTTGGGTTGAATACAAAACGTAGAGCATCCTGCCCTTCAACTTCCAGTTTACGTACGACATCTTCCGCTATCCGGTCTTCGGCAATCGTGAGATACGTAGAAAATAAAAAATCAGAATCAAAATTTTGATCCCATTGGGTATATGCCCGCAATTGATAGGTGCCGGGAGCGTAAAAATCTTCAATACTGAAAAAATTGTTGCCAATGCCGTTATCGAGTTTGACCAATTTTTCACCCACAATCGTCTCAAAGGGATCAATCAATTCAACCCGCAATACCCCACTTAAAGTAGATGGCACATTATCTTTAGCCTGAGCGACAACTCCTTTAAACCAGATTGTCTCGCCCTTCGTATAGGCTTTACGATCAGCTTGAATGTATATCTTTTCGGCCATGGCCTCGTGAGCAATTAGATTTTGCTGCGCGAAGGCCTGAGCGGCCACGAAGAATAGGATAAAAGCACAAAGGCCCGTTTTAATTTTAAAAAATAAATGGTGTAGGGGACACTTCGGTACTTTTACATGTTGCATTTGTTTTAGTTTATGGGTTTTATCAGAAAACTGTAACTATAATTCTTAGGTTTCAATTGATACTGCTCGTGAGGCTTTGCTCCCCAACTGTTATCACCTCCAACTCCGGTTTGTTTGTAATCAATAGTTAAACTGATTAAATCTCTGGGCTTAATATCAATTGTGTGACGCTGTTGCTTTTCTTCACCCGGATCAAAGTCGGAGATGTAATTGTGATGTGCACTAAAGGAAACTGTGGGCAGCCCAATGATTGTAATGCCCGCTCCAGAATCGTTCGTAAGACTAATCCATCGGTTATCGGTGCGATACCCGTTTTCCTGAGGCCTGATGTATGGAAAATACAAATCGGCTACCGATGCTTCATAAACACCTACAAAAGCAGCTTCCTTACGGTCCTGATAATTTTCGTGCGGTCCACGGCCGTACCATTTTGCATGATCATAGGTTTTGGGCAGAATAAAATTCATACCAAAACGTGGGATCTCCGCCACTTTTTCTGAATCAGCGTAATTAAGGCTGTTGGTTACCTTGAGGCTTCCATCTGCGTAAATCAAAAAACGCGAGGATGCCTGCGCCTGTAAGGTATCTAACTGATAAACCGATTCTACCACCACAGAATCGCGGGTCTTTGATAGTAACTTAAACGAAATCAAACGTTGATTATGGGATGCATCCTTCCAGAGTTTGGCTCGCTTCGGGTAGTTATTGCCAAAATCATTATCGGTAGGCGCACGCCAAAAATTAAGACGGGCTTCTTCTTTTAGATAATTTTGGCCTTTAAAACTATACGATTTTAAACGCCCGCTTCGCAGGTCAAAACTCAGGCTTACCGCCCCTGTTTTCACCGTCAGGGAATCTTTATAATCGGTAACATCAAGCTTTTCTGTTGATCCGGTAAATGCATTATTGGGAAGAGGTACATTCTTGAGCAGGATTTGATCTCGTGCAACCACAAAGTCTTTGGGCAACAGTGGCGAAGCTGTTTTGGTACGTATTATAAAATTGATAAAATATTCATGCCCATCTTCAGGAAGCTGTAATTCGTTAATTTTAAATACAATGGAATCTTGTGGTGCTACCTCAAAAGACCCGAGGTTATTGGAAGAGATCGCAACCCCGTCTCGCAATAGGTCATAAGAAATGGTGTAAGCATCCAGATTAGTAAAGAAAAAACGGTTTTTCAGGGTAAATTCAAGGGCTTCGGTATCGCGTGCTTCGATTTTTACGTTTTGATATACCTGCTTAACCTCTGCAAGAGCAGGATGCGGCGTGCGGTCTGGATTTACAATTCCGTTTAAAACAAAATTGGCATCGTGGCGGTAACGGTCGGGGCCATAATCACCACCGTAAGTCCAATAATCGGTACCCGTACTATCCTGTTTTACAAAACCCTGATCGACCCAGTCCCAAATAAAACCGCCTTGCATTTGCGGTTGCTCATAGACAAAATCCCACAAATCCTGCAAATTCCCGGTGCTGTTGCCCATACTGTGCGCATACTCGCACCAGATAAAAGGCCGATCCGGATACTTCCCGATGTAGTTATTTTTGATGTAATCAAGGCTGGCATACATCCACGGAATGATGTCGGTATGGGGTTCCTGAAAGCTGGTACCGCGCTCTGCCCGCTCATACTGAACCGGGCGCGAGTTGTCTCGATTTTTGATCCAGTGATACCCGTCTATAAAAGCAGGGCCGTCACCGGCTTCATTACCCATAGACCAAATGATAATGGATGCATGGTTTTTATTCGTCTCTACCATCGCCTCCAGACGGTCATGGTGCATCGCAGCGAATTTAGGTTTATTTGCAGGCGTTTTATCTTCCTCGTAGCCAAAACCGTGGGTTTCCAAATTGGCCTCGTCAATCATATAAATGCCATATTCATCGCAGAGTTCGTACCATCTGGAATCGTTGGGATAATGCGAGTTACGTACCGCGTTGATGTTGTTTTCTTTAAAAAGCCGAATATCTTGCAACATCGATTCTTCACTAATCACGTGACCTGTATTTTGATCGTGTTCGTGACGGTTGACGCCCTTAAGCAGAATAGGTTTGCCATTTACCAGAAGTTTTCCACCCTTAATCTCGACCGATCTGAAACCGATTTTAAATGAGGTGCTCATCAAGGTATTCCAATCCTCAGCAAGGTTTAGCGTAGCGGTATATAAATTGGGATGTTCGGCGCTCCATGCCTTAACCTGTTTTATCAAATGCTGAAATTGAAACGTATCTTTTGCTGAAGCGGCTAAACGCACCTCCTGATCAACAGTATAAACTTCCTGAGTGCCATCATAGAGTTTTAGTTGCAGCTGAAGCTTTCTGGAGCTTAAAGATTCATTCACTAAACTTACCGAAGCACCAAGTATTCCTGCGGTGTAGGTTGAATCGAGACCGGCTTTAAAAAACACATCGGCTATATAAGCTTGGGGAGTCGCATACAGGTAAACATCACGCTCGATGCCGCTCAATCGCCAAAAATCCTGATCTTCCAGATAGGTACCATCACTCCAGCGGTACACCTCAACAGCAAGTTCATTTTCACCGGGTTTTACAAATGAGGTAATGTCAAACTCAGAAGGTGTTTTTGCATCTTCATTATAACCTACTTTCCTACCATTAACCCAAACATAAAACGCACTGTTTACAGCACCAAAGTGCAAGACAACGCGTTTGTCCTTCCAACTCTCAGGCAGGTTAAAGCTACGCTTATACGAACCTACCGGATTATAAAGCGTATCTACAAAGGGCGGATTAATCTTGTGCGTATAGCCCGCGCTTACATAAAGCGGAAAATCATAACCCTGCATTTGCCAGTCGCCCGGCACTTTAATATCATCCCAGCCCGAAACATCATAATCTGATTTATAAAAATCCTCAGGCCGAGTCTGCGGCGTTTCAGCTAAATTAAATTTCCAGGTTCCGTTGAGTAAAAGAAGATTTTTAGAATTGTAATAGTCATTTTCTAAAGCTTCATTTTCCGTATCAAAAACATAAAAAGTAGCCTGTGGTTTTAGTGTATTGACTTCAAAAACACTTAAATCCTGCCACTCGGGAGAATTTTGCTGGGCATTTATTAACTGAGCTACTAAGACGATTAGTATTACACTCAACTGGTTTTGCTTTCGTTTCATGGACTTTGATTTAAGAGAAAGGAGCATAATATACTATATCAAATAAAGAATGGTTTATACATAATTATTCTTTGTTTATTAAATACTAACCTGTTTAAACAAGCATTCAACAACATTTTAAAACTAAACACTTTACCTGTTGACCTACTTCATCAGTAAATATCCCCTCTTCCTTAACTATGCTATGAGTTTTTAGCCCGAACAATGTATTTGTTGGGCAGTTTTTATAAATCAAAAAGATAGAATTTATGATTTTTTTCCCTTTTGAGACCCATTTGTTATCTTACATAAGGATTGAAAATTAGACTTATATAACTATAATCGGATTTATTTATTAAATGCATATATCTATTTTAGAACGGGTCAAAAAGACAGCTAAATCGGGCCTCAAGTAGGGCAACTCCCAGGCATCCCCTAGGCAAAGCCTAGGATAGAGTATGAAGAGTGTATGAAAACGCCTTTTCAAAAGAGATAATTTAACACTTTATTAACAATCACTGATTCAAGCCGTAGAAATCGTTTTTACAATTAAAAGAGAATAATTTTCTGAGAACCATCTGCCAAAGTAACTTCAACACCGGTTGAAGTATTTTTTAAATTAACCGGCATCAATTCTGCTTCGGTAAAGGTTTCGCCAGATTTTTTCCATAGCATCAGCGTGGCGTAAATGTTGGTTGCAGCCTGCGGCAAAAAGCTTGCAGCAAGATTGATGGTTTTACTTTCTTCAGAAACCGGGTTTAGACCTTCAGCAGAAACAAACTCGGTTTTTCCCCAGCCCTGAAGCGGTACTAAAGCCAGTTGGTACTCTCCGTTATCAACGATATAGGCTTCGGTATCGCCTATTTTCTTTTTGGATTGCTTCAGCTCTTTTCCTTCCAATTTCGGTAAGGCGTAATGACCCAGACGCATTTGAACCGTCACCTGACTGGTCTGACGGTCAACGCGGAGTATTCCATTAGGCAATGGAATATCAGCCAACTGCATTGTCACTTTATCGTTGGTTTCCAATACCGCATCCCGGCGGTACACGCCATTTTCATAGCTTTTAAAGGTATACAAACGCCAGGGTTCCCATTCGTTTTTGGCATTTTTAAACACATAGTTCATGGAGATTTCGCCATCCTCCCCATCTGCCTGCCACGGAAAAGCTGAATTGTACGATAGTTTGTTATAATTCTCGCTACTGCGAAAGCCCTGCCAGTCGTCTGCTTTTTTCTCGTGGCACCAGGCGCGGATTTCGGCAGCGCCGATATCAGGATAATCGGTGATTAAAATATGGGATGCCGCCTGAAACTTATTGTACACCTTGCCTTTTTCAAAAGTGGTATCCCAGGGACCTAAATTTTCGGTTGCGGTCCAAAACGGATTATCATCAGGAACCAAAAGCCCCAAAAAGGCTTTCCCCATCCAGAATACACTTCCGCGGGCGCTGTACACCTGTACGGCAGGCTCAAAATGCCCGTAAAAACCTAAAGTCGGAATACGATCTAACAAAAAGTTTTTATTCTGTAAAAACTGAAGTAAGGTACCTGAAGAAATGCGGCGCAACCAACCAAAATTAATCGTGTCGTCCTGAAGGGTTCCGGTAAAGGGAAACGGACTGATCGACCCAATTCGGTAACTGATGCTTCGGCCCCACATAATCATCTCTCCATCTTCAGAAAACATATAGGGATAATGATACACCAAATCCTGAAAATTGGTTTTAAAAGCTTTGGCTATCTCCGGGTAATGCGTATCGCCGTAAACCGAAGCCCACATAGGCCCGTACACCTGAAACGCCCACATACTGTAATAATCGTAAGCCGGATTGTCATTATACCAGCCCTGACCCCGGTAATGATCCAGGGATTTTTGCAGGTACTCTTCCAATAAAGGTTTGTTTACTTCATAACCCTGCGCATCAAAGAAACTGAGTACAAAAATATTGAAGAACTTCCAGTTGGAAGGCACGGTAGGTCCGTCGCCATAACTCAACATCGAAGCAGCTAGAGCATCTTTATCTTCCTGACTCAACGGATCCCATAGCGTTTCAGGAGAAATAAACAGGGAAATCGCCAGCGCACCATATTCAACCAGATTTTGACTGGGGCCGCCATTACCACGAGGTTTTATAAAAGCTTCACTTTCAGGATCAGCCAATTTGGGCAATTGATGTTGATAATACTCGGCTACTTTAATCCCGTTTAAAGTAAGATCGGGTTCTTTTTTGAGGAGTGGTGCCGCAACAAATAAGGTACGCACGAGACCTTCCAGTTTTTCGGTAGGCACCCGACCGATGTCATGCGGGTAGCTTTTCCCTGGAAGTTTGGGAAACTTCATGGGGTCGTCCAGATCGTCGATATAACTAAAAGCACCAGCCAATAAATACCGTGCGGCATCTTCCCAGTGTTTTTTGGTCATACCGGTATACGGACTCGTTTTAAAATCGGGGTTCTCTACCTGAAATAAGGGCATTTCGCCATCCACTTGTTTTGCAGGTTTTATTTCCTGTGCTTCCATAGGAAACACAACAAGTACCATTACTAAAAGAAAAGCAACGTGATTTATCTTTTTAAACTGTATCATATTATCGTTTTTTATTCTTAATCTATAAAGCGATACATTTCTGAAGCTGCAAGTAAATAAGCCCCAACTCCAAAATCTGCAGTAGAGTTTTTATCAACGACCTGTCCGGGGATTGCCTTTTCTCCTATTGGCTGAACATAACCTACGCTACCATCCTCTTGTAAGGCAATCTCAGTAAGATACTCCCAGCTTTTTTTTACTACCGGTAAATAGGTTTCTTCGTCCAAAATACCTTTGTTTAATCCCCATAAATAGGCATAGGTGAAAAATGCGGTACCACTAGTTTCAGGTCCCGGTGCATGCTCCGGATCAAGAATACTTCGTGTCCAGTATCCTTCCGGCTGCTGAGCTTCTTTAAGAGTTGCTGCCATTTTCTTGAAACGATCAATATACTCATGCCTATGCGTAGCATCTGCCGGCAAATCTTGAATCACCTTAGCTAAACCTGCAAAAACCCAACCGTCACCACGTGCCCAGAAGTCCTTTTTCCCATTCAAACTCTTGTGTTTTGGGTATACATATTTTGCATCGCGGAAGTACAATCCCGTTTCTTCATCAAGCATTATACTGTCTGAATAAGTTAAATACTCATCGAGTTTTTCTAAATACAATTCATTTCCTGTTACCTTATATAATTTGGTCATCACCGGCATTACCATATACAAACCATCTGCCCACCACCAGTAATCATTTATATCTGTACTCATCTCATACTCCATCACCTCTAGTGCCCGAGCGATCTTATCAGGGTCTTTAGAATCTTCCAAAGTATACAGGTCTATATAGGTTTGAAAAGCGATTTGCCAATCTCCAAAAAGAACGTGATCATCTGTTTCTCCATAATTGTATTTCCAGGCCGATTTATCATCCGATTTGGCACCTTTCCATTCATTATGTTCTGCCCAGGCGGTAGAATAATCTAAGAACTCTTTGTTACCGGTAACTTTATAAGCTTCTATATTACCCGTATGATACGCTGCCGGATGCCAAAAAGCAGAACCTGGTTCAGGATGGGTATTTTGCCAGTGCTCATTCACAGAATTTATGATCTTTAATACAGAATCTTTACTTTCAGGTAATCCTGTCTCTACAGATTCTTGGTTTATAACCTGTGCTTTATCTTCAGTGCTATTTTTACAGCTTATGAGTAAGAGGGTGCTGAAACCTAGAGGTACAAAACTTTTTAGATGGTTTTTTAAATTCATTTCTTAGATATTGATTTTTTTGTGTCTTTATTAGTGGGCGTGATCAATTGAAATGGTTTCTCCACTCCATATTTTTTTCTGTGTCCAGGCGACATATGGGTCTGACCATAAAGCAGCATTCTCAGGGAGACCAAGAATCAGAAAAACTTCAGAACATAAATACAAGCTTCCTGTTGAGATATACCCTTCTCCAATATTATTTTGAGCTCCGTATAGGCCAACTTTTAACCAACCGTTTTCATCAAAAGTCCCTGGTGCTTGTATTTGCCTTTTGACCATAGTATACAAAGCTTCTCTTACTTGAGCTGGTTGTACACCTTCTGGAAGTTCTTTTCTAAGAGCTACGTGAGACAATAATTGAAACGCACCAAAGCGATATGCTAAAGACCTGCCGATAGGTGGATACGTACCTTCTGGACCTATAAGTCGTTCTTGAATTCCTGCATAACGTGTTGCCCGGTCTTTAACAAGCTTAAAGTCCCGGTCTTTACCTTTACCAGTTTCCTGAAGTGTCTGATGAATATCTAAAAGGAAAGGCTGTATCACAAAACTGTTATAATAATCCCAATGAAAATCTGGGCCATCACCGTACATCCCGTCTCCTAAATACCACTCTTTGTGTTTATTTAAGCCATAATCTATACGCAGCATATCTCCACTTTTGTCAAATTTTTCTAAAGCTGCTTCTACCATCCCAGAAAATAAAAGCCAATTGCTGTAATACGGTGTGATAACTCGTGTAGACTTCAAAGCTTTGATAGTGCTTTGCTGAGTCTCTTCATCTAACTTATCCCAAACCTGAGTAGGAGACCGTAATAATCCTTGTGCTAAAAAAGCTGCGTCCACTAGAGGCTGCGCATCTTTATTAAAATTCATAAAGTCATCAGCATCAGGATCAGTTGCATTTTCTAAGCATTGAATCACAAGGTCAATGTATTTTTTACGCAGTTTACCTTCTTTTGTGTCATCTGCCCCCAACTCTAACCATGGTGCCATACCTGAATATAAACGCCCAAAAGCCTCAAGATAGGTAACGTGTGTGCGGTCATCCCATGCGCCCGGGGAACGTTCTACAGGCATATTAACCTTAAGTTTATCTTTTGCTAAATTCTTTAAAACAGGATCTGCTATTTTTAGCATAGTCTCAACCATGTACTCCCGCTCTCCTTGTTGAGCTTGACTTTTGAAACTACCTAAAACCAACGCAAGACAACAAAAGATCAAAACTTCTTTAACTGTTCTCATTTATTAACTCCATTTAATATTTGACCGTGTTTCTGAAAAATTCTCACATAATCTACTAGGTATTCTTTGGGAAATTGAGTTTGAGAAGGATCGCCCCCATTGGAACCTATCGCCAGATTGAGTAACATATAATGCGGTTGGTGAAAGCCGTTAGAGCCATCCGGATTTTTAGTTTTGGCTAAATCAATTTCATTTAAGAGTTCGTCATCAAGGTATAATTTGATGAAATCAGGCGTCCATTCCATTTTCCAATTGTGGAATTTTTCTGGCCATTGCGGGTCTTTCTTTAAAAACTCAATAAACGGAATTTTGGCACTGTCCCAGGAAACGTTTTTCCAGTTTGCACCCCAGGCGGCATTTGCCAGGATATGTGGCTTTCCATCAATCTGATAGTACTCCATCATATCGATCTCGCCATTTGATGGCCAGCCTTTTTCAATGCCTAACGTCCAGATCGCGGGCCACATTCCACTTGCGGTATCAATTTTAGCACGAACTTCGACAATACCATATTGAAATTGGAATTTCCCCCTTGTATTGATGCTTGACGAGGTATACTGAGCTGCTTTTCGACTTCTTTTCCAATCGCCACTACCTGCATTATAATCTGGGTTTACGAGCTCTTCGCGTTTACCGGTAATTATCAGGTTGCCGTTAATTAGGGTCGCGTTTGCTTCCTGATACCATTGCAACTCGTTGTTGCGTACAAAACCGTGCTCGTACGACCAGGAATCAGGATCAGGCTTCTCTCCTGAATTGAATTCGTCGTGCCAGATCAATTCATAACCCTGAGGTATTGGGATTTTAGCTTCCTTATTTTCCTTCGGTTTAATACCACACGAACTGAGCGCTATTGAAACAAAAAAACAAGTAATCAGATATGTTGTAGATCTCTCAAGCATTATTGTGAATTTTTAATTTTATGCATAGTTGCAAAATCATCATTACGCGTTACCAGTAAGCGCTTTTCACCCGAATTAAAATTCATCACAGCGAGGTATCTCACATCACCATCTAACCAGGTTTTATTCGTGAAACCTTCAGTTAAAATCTTTCCTGAATCGTAGGTGAAGATTGTACCGAAAGATGCATCAAGACGCCCAATATTTACCCGAAACGGAAAAAGATTACCAGCGGCTAATATTTCATTTTGACCATCAGCATCAAAATCAGCTATTACAAAATCTTGTATTGCAGAAACCTGAAGTTCTTCCGGCATAACGTTCAATTTAAACTTACCATCACCTGTATTCTCTAAATAAGAGGATTTGAGTTCATTGATTTGATACGTAAAACGCGGTTTGATTGCTGCAGTTTTAAGCAAATCATCTGTAGAAGTAGCAGCATAACTTTCGTAAGTTTTATAGTGTTTTTTCAAACGCGGAACTTGCCCTAATAGTTCGTCTCTACCAGGAACGGGGTAACTTACTCCATTGATGTAATGCGTCAATATAGGGTCTATACGACCGTTATTATCTATATCCTGAATGTAGTAACGCATAGGTTCTGTAGGCGAAGCCGTAAAAGGTATATTTGCTCCTAAATTTCCCAATAAAAAATCGGTATCCCCATCATTATCAATGTCATGAGGTTTAATGGTCAACCACCAGCCATTTGAATCGGCTAAACCATAAGCTTGCGTTTGATTCGTAAGTATTCCGTTTGTGTTTATAAAAATTGTGATAGGCATCCACTCACCAACAAGTACTAGATCTGGCCAGGAATCAGCATTAATATCTTCCCATACAGCGTCAGTAACCATTCCTACTTTTTCAAGATCAAAATTTCTTAATGCTAAAAATTTTGCATTACCATCATTAAGCAAAATCGTGCTTCGAGGAATAAGGGGATAACTATTTCCGTTCAAGCGACCACCCACAAAAATATCAAGGTCCCCGTCTTTATCAAAATCTGAAGCTGTAACAACACCTCCACTGAACTTCATATCCGGGAGGCTATTTTCCGCTTTGCGAAAAGATCCCTTTCCGTCATTGATATATAAACGGTCTTGATAATAGGCATCACCATTAACCTTCTCATTTCCGCCGCTTACGATGTATAAATCCAAATCCTGGTCTCCATCTGCATCAAAAAACAAAGAGGCAGTATCTTCCTGCGAACTATCTAAAACACTTGTCCAAGGCTGATTTATATTGTTTTCTTCTAAAGTTCCGGTGTCTGTTCCTAAATATAAAATACCGGTTTGCCCTCGTGCTCCTTCCAGGTAAACGTCATCATTACCGTCTGCATTTACATCTGCAACACTTGCCTTACCTCCCATTCTTGAAAGTTGATAGGGAATTAAACTTTCGGTATTAAAATCGACATAATTATTCTCAGTATGCTTAAAATTTAGCTGAGAATCTTGTGTAATATCAGTAAGTAATTGGTCTTGCGGAATGAGTTTAAATATTAAAGAGTTCTTGGCATTTTTTTCTGAAAGAGTTAGCGTTTGGTTAACATCAAGATTATCTAATTCTGTAACCGTCTTTGAAGGCCAAATGACTTGTAAGTTTTTAATACGCTCAGCTTCCCCTAAACCAATAGTCATAATGGGCTCTACTGAAGATTGATATCCTCTACCGTAATACGCTTCCTGAAAAATAGAAGTCCCATTCTCTAAATTGACATAAACCTTAGCCCCAAGTGCGAGCGTATTTTTAGTAGTTCCCTCAAGCTTGATTTTTATGAAATTATTCTTTTGGTTTTGAGCAGTATTTTCATAAAGAAGAACCGGCTGATTTAGATTATTTATAATAAGATCCAAATCTCCGTCATTATCAAAATCTGCATAAGCGGCTGCATTAGAAACCGTTTTTTGAGAAAGACCCCATTCTTTTGTGACATCTTTAAATTTTAGACTTCCGGTATTTTGATAAGCATAATTAGCTATCTTGGTTGCAGGCATCTCACTTATGAGCTTCGGTAAATCTACTGCTTGTTGATTATCCTGTGCTTTTTGAACTTCATTATTAACCGTATAATTTAAAAAATCGAGATTGCTGAAATCTCTTAAAAAGCCATTGGTTATGAATAAATCTTTACGACCGTCGTTGTCATAATCTGCCAGTAAAGGTGCCCAACTCCAGTCTGTATTTGAAACACCAAATAGTTGCCCAACCTCGCTAAACCGTAAAATAGAATCTTTAGGAGAAAGTCCTCTGTTCAATTGTAACGTGTTGCGCATATACTGATAATGGTAGCCACTATCTATTAGACGCTGATATCTATTGTATTGATCTGGACCTTTTAGCGCTTTTTGCCTATAATTATCTTCTGGCCACATATCAGCCACAAAAATATCTTGCAATCCGTCGTTGTTGATATCTGCAATATCAGAACCCATTCCAAAATTAGACAAGTGACCAAACACAGTTTTCGTTATTTCCTTAAAAGTTCCATCACCGTTATTTAAATATAAAAAATCTTGCTCCTCATAATCATTGGTCACATAAACATCAGGATAGCCATCTTGATTGAGATCACTTATTGCAGCACTTAACCCAAAATTTACACCTGAACCTATAATCCCGGCTTCTTCAGAAACTTCTTCAAAAAAATTATTGTTATTTTTAAATAATTTATTGCCGTAATAGGGATGGCGTTTTTTTCTAAGAACACCGACATTGAATAAGGTATTGTAAAATTTATTGGCGTGATTAAGGAGAAACATATCCAAATCACCATCTAGATCATAATCTAAAAAATAAGCCTGCGTACTGAAAGTCCCAATACCCGATAGTCCATATTCCTGAGCCTTTTCTTCAAAAACCGGAATACCTTCAGGCGAATTCCCTGTGTTGATGAATAATTGATTTGAACGACCCTTATAATCTTTACGTACAGGGGTCGTAGCAGATTCTCCGGGAGCATTTCCCGAATAGGATAAATAAATATCTAATAGTCCGTCGCCATTAACATCTACTATACTTACACCCGTTTTCCAACACTTTTTTTCCTGAATTCCAGATTTTTGGGTGATATCTTGAAACTTAAAATCACCTTTATTAAGAAACAGTTTATTTTCAACTTGGTTTCCTGAGAGATACACATCAGCTAAGCCGTCACCATTTAAATCACCTACACCTACTCCTGCTCCATTGTAAAAGTATTCATAAGTCAAAACGTTATAGTCTGGAGTTTCTACTAGGGTATTTTCAAAATCTACCCCTGTATCTGCTATTGATCTCTCCAAAAATAAAGGCTGCTTTTCTTTGCACCCCACAACCAAAAACCCTGAAAATATCAGGATAATGAATAGTATGTGGTTTGAAGATTTCATTTATCAATTAGGGTTTCAATCTCAATTATTTCGAGATAAGTAGCGCACCACCTTCTCCCAAAACATCAATATTAAATGTTCCGTTCTTTTTTATTTTTACTGTTTTAGTTGCTGCTGAGCGATCTTTTGCATCATAGATAAGTGTAAGTTCTGTATTTTTCAACATAGGAAGATTCAGCTCTAAAGTTTTATCTTTTTGTTCACCGTTTGTAATTGCGATATACCATTTATCACCTTTTCGACGGGCGATTGCTGCATAATCTCCCGGCTCGCCACCTACGTAAACGATCTCATCCCAAACTGTAGGAACCTCTTTTAAAAAGTCTAAAACAAAATCAGGTTGTTCTTCTAGATTATTAGGTGTTAAACCAAAATGCTGAATAGGTGAAAAATAAAGAACTCCTGTTGCTAATTCAAAAGCTTCTGTTGTTTTACGAATAGAGCCTCCTTTCTGATCTCTCGAAAGCTTTTTGTTTAAGAATACGGGACCAAAATCCATCGAAGCAACTGAGTTTCTTATAAACGGATGCAGCGTGCTTTTAAACGCGTGCATATCTGAAGCTTCTTGTGTAAAAACCAAATTCTCTGAAGCCAATACCGCTTCTGAAGAAACAAAGTTAGGATACATACGTTGCCATCCTCTAGGCAATGTACAGCCGTGAAAGACAACTGCAAGACCATAGGTATTAGCATCAGTAAGAATATCTTCATAAAGCTGCATGGTTACCTGCTTGTCTCCACCAAAGAAGTCAACCTTTATTCCTTTAACTCCTATTTCTTGAAGCCACGCCATTTCTTTTTGGCGTTTATAGGCAGTATTCATCAAATCTTGTGGAGTCTGTGGAGCATTATTCCAAAAGCCGTTAGAGTTGTACCAAAGTAAAATTTCGACATCTTTAGATTTGGCATAGTTTACCAATTCAACAAAACGCTCCCGACCAATTACAGAGTCCCAGTTAGCATCTACAAGAATATACTCAAACTCCATCTCTGAAGCCAGATCTATAAATAGTACCTGATCGTCATAATTCATACTGGCATCTTGCCAAACGATCCAACTCCAGGTTGCTTTACCCATTTTATAAGCTACAGATGCCTCGTAACGTTCCTCTACAACATCAAAAGCAATAGTAGACTCAACAATAGGTTTTAATGATTTTCCTATAGAAATGGTACGCCATGGTGTGCTAGCAGGCATTGCCATACTTGCAAAAGCTTCTCCTATACCGTTATTCTCACCTTCTTGAGGAAATGCAAGCGGGAATAATCCGTCTTGTGTAGATTCTCCCAATCGCGAACCGGGATACGTTCCATCTACTCCGGTTTCAGAAATTAGAACCCAACCCTGCTCTGCATTTTTAAATAACGCAGGAAACGTATAACCAACACCATATTGTGACGGAGTTCCTAATTTTTCATCAAAAGTATATTCTTCTTCATAAGAAGGTTTGGTTTCTTCCCAGCCTGTTAACGGTAAGGCTTGATGCGTAATAAAAGAAGTCGCATCGTCTGGTAAATTAAAACCTGTAGCCTCAGATAAGATCTTAACTTTAGTATTCAGATCTTTTCCTATTAATTTGTAAGAAAATGCGATATCGTTATCTTCAACTCTAAAAACTACTTTTAAGGTATCTTTTTTAGCATTAGTGAAAGTTGCTACAAGTTCGTTTGCTGTATAACTCACCTGATTCACTTTAGCATTTTTCAATTCATACGATTCAGAAATAGTTTGTATGTCTGAATTTTCAAAAGTCAATCCTTTTGTGAAATCTCCTATCGAAGTCATTAAGCCTAAAGGCGAATCTTCCAAAAAAGATTCGCCATCAAGTTCTACTGAATAAAAAATGTTGCTTGCTTTAAGCTTAAGCTGAACTACCAAGCCTTCATCTGGACTCGTAACACGGGTAAGCGTATCTTGACTCCAAACTAAAGGTGCTGTTATTAAAATTAAAATCTGAACTACTTTCTTAAAGCTTATATTTTTCATCTATCACGTATTAAAATAAAGAGATTGTATAACTGTATGAGTACGTTTTGTCCTCTAATCTATATTCTCTAAAAGGATATTGTCCCCAACTGTTAAGTCCACCTAAACCGCGTTGTTTAAGATCTACGTGAAGAAATACTTTATCTTCTACGGTTAAATCTGTTGGATGCTTTTGTGCTTTGGTCATGCCAGGATCAAGATCTTCTGTAGAAACATCAAGCGCACTAAAACCTAACGGTTGATCTCCTACTATTTTCAAACCATTTCCTGAAGCATCAGTTAAGGTTAACCAACGCGTATCTGTATGATACCCTGACTCCTGTGGACGGATATACGTCCATGTAAATTGATTTTCTACTTTGTCTGTATAAATCCCTAAAAAAGCAGATTCATTTCTATCTGAATAATTTTCCCAAGGTCCGCGACCGTAATACGCTAAATTGTCAAAATCCCCATCTAAAACCAATCGCATTCCAAAACGAGGCATCTCAGGTGTTTTTTCATTTTTAAGTTCGATGTGAGCAGTAACTTTAATTGCTCCTGAATTTTCAATCAAATAATCAACGGTGTAAGCCGCAGCTATATTCGGTAAAGTATAGGTTACTGTAACAGGAAGACCTGCTTCAGTTTTTAAACCTACAAGCGTTTTGGTCACCACAGGACTTTTTGTTGCTTCTTTCCAGGCAGCTAGTTTACTTGGCATTCCGTTACCAAAATCATTATCTGTAGGAGCTCTCCAGAAGTACGGTTGTGGAAATTGAGTAATTACAGAAGCATCACTTTTCAATTTATATTCCTGAATTTTACCGGTTTTTAAATTGAAAATACCGGTTACTTTTTCAGTACTAAAAATCAAAGAATCACCTTCTTGTTCATAGACTAATTCTCCTCCTGTTGAAACCTCTTTAGGTTCATCAAAAAAGTCTGTACCTCCTACTTTAAATTGTTCGCTAGCTAAATTATATCCTGCAGGTATTAATGCAGAACCCGATTTTGTCGAAGCAAAAATACTAAGGTAATACTCACCATCTATAGTTTCGGGTAGATTCAACGCAACATTTTCTTTAGTCTTTGGTGCTGCTGAAACATTAAATGTACCGTTTGAAACCTCCTGACCATCTTTAAGTAATTTCCAAATAAAATTGAATTCTTCAAGATTGGTATAGTTGTATTTATTAATCACTTGAAGCGTATTTCCGTTAAGCTCAAATTCTATATTTTGATATACTTTTTTAACTTCAGCTAGTGAAGGATGTGGTTCACGGTCTGCAGTAATCAGTCCATTAGCAAGAAAGTTCTCATCGTTGGGCTGATTCTCTGCTCCTAGGTCACCACCATAAGCCCAGAATTCACGACCGTCTTCAGTCTCTGCACGCAATCCCTGATCTACCCAATCCCAGATAAAACCTCCTTGCATATGCGGGCTGCTGTCTATAATATCCCAGTATTCCCTAAAGTTTCCACTACTGTTACCCATTGCATGAGAATACTCACACATAATAAATGGTCGTGTTACATCGGTACGTTCTGCATATTCTTTCATGCTGCGAATACCCGGATACATAGGTGCTACCACATCTGTATCACGGTTTTGACCCGCTTGTTCAAAAGTTACTAATCGTGTGGGGTCTGTAGCTTTTAACCAATCGTAAGCTTCATAAAAAACAGGACCGTTACCACACTCATTCCCCATAGACCATAAAATGATGGAAGAATGGTTTTTGTCCATCTCATACATTCTTTTAATACGATCTAAATGTGCCGGCGCCCATTCTTCTAGATATGCAGGATGCTTATCCTTATCAATTCTTCCTTGCCATTCTGCTCCCATACCATGAGTTTCAATATTAGCTTCATCTACAATGTAAAAGCCCAATTCATCTGCAAGATCATAAACCTGCTGCCCATGCGGATAATGACTCATACGCACTGCATTGATGTTGTTACGTGCCATCAATTCAAAATCTTTACGTGTCATTTCAAGGTCAGGAACGTGACCTTTATCCGGGTGATGCTCGTGAAGGTTCACACCGTGAACGGTTACCGCTTTGCCATTGACCAAAAGCTGTGCATTTTTAAGTTCAACTTTTCTAAAACCGGTACGGCCAGCAATAGTTGCCAGTGTTTGTCCGTTTTTATCTTCGAGCTTTAAACTGTAAGTATACAATGTAGGTGTTTCTCCACTCCATTTTTCTACATTAGGAATTGTTCTTTCAAAAGAAATTGTACCACCCTCGCGAGGGACCGCTTTCTTTTCTGCATACATCAAGTTTCCTTTTTCATCAAAAAGCGCCATCTGTAAACGTGCATTTTTTACCTTGGTTTTTTCAAAAGACCGAATATCTACAACTGCTTGTAACATTCCATCCTTATAATTGGCATCCAGATCACTAACCACTTTGAAATCCCAAATAGTAGTTTTTGGCATGGCTTGAAGAAACACATTACGTTCTATACCACTTAAACGCCAGAAATCCTGATCTTCCAAGTAACTTCCATCGTGCCACCGCGTAACCTGGACAGCTAATAAATTTTCTCCTTTTTTAAGTAAACCTGTAATATCAAATTCTGCTGGAGTTTTTGATGCCTTGGTCATACCGGCTTCCTCCCCATTTACAAATATTCGGGCATAGCCAGATATAGATCCAAAACTTAAAATCACCTCTTTATCATTCCAATCTTCGGGGATAGTAAACGTTGTTCTATAGCTCCCTACGGGGTTATATTCTTGATCAATTTTTGGAATATCTTTTTTGAAAGGGTACTGAACGTTTGTATAAATAGGCAGGTCAAAACCCTCAGTCTCCCAGTTTGAAGGAACAGTTATATCATCCCAGGCAGCATCTGAAAAATCAGGTTTATAAAAATCCTTAGGTCTATCTGAAGTAGTTTTCACAACATTAAACTTCCAAGTACCGTTGAGGCTTTTATATAAAGAGGAATTTTCCGGAGTACGGGTTTCTGCAGCTTGCATACTATCATAAAGAAAAAAGAAACTACGCCCTTCTTCTTTATTGCGGTCTAAAACTGTAGGATTCTCCCATTCATTTTGCTGGTTTTGAGCGATAGCACTACAAAAAGTGAATACAGTCAAAATACTAACTAGTGTTTTTTTCATCGATTATTTGATTGTCTTTAAAAAGCTTTTTTAGTTTAAGGGTAAAGTATCTAATTCTAAAAGTTGAACAGGCGTCGCCGTTTTATTGGTCAAGCCTTCGCCATCAACCTGAGTGACCTCTTGCTGAAATATGTGTAATTTTCCGGTTTGTTTAAATAACTGTTTATCAAAATTGGGCTCCCAGTCTCCAACACTTACATCAGTCAGGTCTAAGAGTTTCCAATCATTTTGAGAAGCAAAATTTTTGTAGGCCATCGTGATTTTGCTACCACGCAGGTCATCTCTATAAAGTAAATAAACCGTCTTTTTATTTCCTTCATTTTGAACAAATATTTCCGGTCTGCTTATTGGTATTTTTTTTGTACCCCCACCACCTAACTTAAACCCAGAGTCTCGAAAGTTTGAGTTTTCTTTTTTCCAAATACCATCTTCGAGATAAACAATTTGATATTGGGTTTTTCCATCTACATTCCAATAGTTTGCGATATACGGATTTCCAGAAGCATCAGTAGTCATTGAAGTTTGATTGATCAAACTGCTATTTTGGGGAATTTTCCATGCATACTCTGCTGTCTCTTGCGTGATAGGTAATTGATAGGCTTCTCCAGTAGAACGCATCCAGGTTTTTCCTTCATCTGTAGATTTTGCATAAGCTATGTCGTGATTTGTAGATACGTCATAGGTCTCACGCCATACCCAAGAAAGATGTATTGTTCCTTGCTTATCTACATAAGCCTGCCAATACGCATTGCGCTCCCCTTCCCCATCTATTAGATTTTGATAAAGTTGTGACCATTTTTGAGCTTGAGGATTGTATGTATTAACTACTAATATTCCCTCGCCAGATTCACCAGACCGGTATAAATACAGTAATTTTTCAGTATTAACAAGATTATAAAACTGCGGATAGGTTACTTTGGCTTCTTCTATCCCAGACATTTTTTGTTTTTCGCCTAGCTCCAGACCTAAAGGTTCTAGACTACGTGCATACCGCAACGGGTTATTATGGTGATCCCAACTAACGTGTATATAGCCTTCGCCGTCAATAGCGATACTTATCGCATTATGCGCATCTTTCGTATTTCCAGTATATTGCGTTTGATGTACCTCCCATTCTCCGTCAGGAAGTATTCTCTTGGCAAGTATTAAATAAGATTCTGCATCGTAATAAGCTGCGAATTGAACATTATCGTGCGTGGTTACCGCATTTTGCCTAAAAATAACTGTATTAATAGAATTGTTTGCCCAGCCAGAACCAATAATACTTTTTTTAAAAGCAACATCTGACAAGCCTTTACAAGCAGAAAATATGCTTATACTGCTAATCAAAAGAACTAAAAACTTTAAGTAAAACAATCTCATAAGAATAAATTATAAATGTACAAATAACATTTATAACTAACAGCTTTTGAATTTATTAATTTGAAGGTAGCCCATCAGTTTTCATTCCCTGTAAGATTAAACAGTGGGTAATGTATAAGTCTTCTTCACCCGTATCTTCATGAGCTCCGTTAATACCATATGGCCAAAAATGAACACCTGATTTTCTAATATATTCCTCATCATCACCGCTCATCAATTGTATGATTTCTGCAGCTCTTTCTCCATTATAACGATTATCTGTAAATAAATCATCATACTTCCAATGTGTTCCTACACCAACTGAATGAGCCATTTCATGTAATGCTGTACCTGTTCTTTGGTAACTTTCAACTGGCCCCATATTAATCCACCCGTCAAAATTAGCATTAGCTGTTGGAGTGCCTGGTGAATAATTAACCGTGACATGCTTATTTATTGAAGTGAAGTTATTAAAGTACCAGGTCGCCTCATCGAAAGCACTCTTTATACGGGCGTGAATAGGATTGTTCAAATCTAAGGTACCATTAAACGACCAAGTAAAATTACCCTCTGGAATGGTAGAAATAATCATCTGTCTTCCGTAAACTGCCTCACCATCAGATATCTTATAAGGACGAATAAAATATACCGACTGCTCTTCAAGATCTGTTATACGTAGTTTAAAATGATCTTCTATAGTAGCGTGAATTATTTTATTGTTGTCTATTGTTGGTACTTCTTCAATTCCCCACACGACTCCCATTTCTGTAATGGGTAAATCTCCACGATCTATAAGTTCTACTTCTACAAAAATATCGTGAGCACCAGATATTGAGATCACTTCCGGATTAAATAAGGCTGACTCTGCAATTAATGTTTTAAAATTAACCTCATCGCCATAAACTACACCTGCTTCATTTACAGCATAAGGTTTAGCATAATATGTAGTTACCTGTTTTAAACCCGTTAGACTCACCGTAAACTCACCAGACCCTTTAACGCTCGAGGCTAAATATTTGTCTCCTTCATTTGAGTCAGGAGTGGTACTTAAATAAATACCTCGTTCAGAAATACTGCCATTACCATCATCAGTTACAGCAGCATGTACAATCGCATTGAATGTATCTATATTTGATACCTCTTGAATACTTAATACTGCTTGTACAATATTTTCTTCTGGAGTAGGACTTGACTCTATAATCACATCATCTGTATTGTCAGAACTACTACAGGATAATAAAGTGAAAATAAACAGTATTGAAC